>MRWG01000107.1_pt1 | contig 157169 bp, 136 predicted proteins | sample 1013341 | NCBI WGS metagenome assembly MRWG01 (sample SAMN06117577, study PRJNA244670) | biofilm metagenome | biome: Water; feature: Cathode Biofilm; material: Biofilm; isolation source: microbial consortium enriched at the cathode of a solar microbial fuel cell | place: USA: District of Columbia...
GTTGTCCGTGCGCGGTGTGGCCCGCGCGACGGTGCCGGACGTGGTTGGCGAGCGCGACACGGACGAAATCGCGTGTGTCACGAATGAAGGTTACCTGCTGGTCTTCCCCGCCCGGCAGTTGCCCGAGCTTGCGCGCGGCAAGGGTCTGAAAATGATGCAAATCCCGGCGGCAAAACTGAAAAACCGCGAAGAGTTCATGCTGCGCGCGGTCGTCGTTCCGGCGCGGGGCACGTTGCGTATCACCGCCGGCAGCCGTCACATTACGCTGAAACACAAGGATCTCGATCGCTATCGCGGTGATCGTGCGCGGCGCGGGCTCAAATTGCCGCGCGGGTTTCAGAAAGTCGAAGCGATCGAAGTCGTCTGAGGCTAAATACGTGCGCCAAATTATTAAACACCGACCTTGATGGACCAGGTACGCTTCCCCTCAATTCGCGGGGAAGGGACAGGGATGGGGTGTCGACAGTGGTTCCGGCCCCGAAGCCACACTGTCGCGGGCGGGTTCGCCGCCATCTGCGGCAAAAATGAGGAGGGCCGGTTCTCGCGAACCGACCCTCCCACGGAACGGATAACAGGGAGGGGAGGGTCTCCGTTCAGGAACTGTGTCGGCGCGATCGCGGCGAAACTTTAACCTCGTACCGGAGCGCGCCGCGTGGCCCCCGAACCCCGGCGACTCCGGTCATGCGGCGTCGAACTCGCGGCCCGGTTCAGGCGATCACATGCTTCGCGCTTGCGCCGGGGACCTCACGCGCGAACCGCGGCACAAGATAGCCGGGCAGCGTATCGCGCAGGATCCGGGCGAGGCCGCGCGCGGTCGTTTCGTCGACATCGAAATGCGCTGCGCCCTGTACCGGGTCGAGCAGATGGATGTAGTACGGCAGCACCGCGGCGTCGAACAAGCTCTCCGACAAGCGCGCGAGCACATTGGGGTCGTCGTTGATCCCGCGCAGCAGCACGGACTGGTTCAGTAGCGGAATGCCGGCGCGCGCCGTCGTACGCAAGGTCTCGTGCAGTTCCGCGTCGATTTCGTTCGGATGATTGATATGGACGACGATCGTACTCGTCAGCCGTGATCGGGTCAGGGCGTCGATGAGCGCGGGTGTGAGTCTGGACGGGATCGTCACCGGCAAGCGTGTGTGGATGCGCAGGCGTCGAACGTGGCCGATGGCGGCGATGTCGTCGATGAGGCGGGCGAGCGCATCATCCCGCAGCATGAGCGGGTCGCCGCCGCTCAGGATGAGTTCGCTGATCGTCGCATCCGCGCGCACCGCGCCGAGCAGGGCGTCGTTACCGCCGCTCACCCCGGCATAGGGGTAGTGGCGGCGAAAGCAGTAGCGGCAGTTGATGGCGCACGCTCCCGTGAGCATGAGCAACGCACGACCGTGGTATTTCTGCAGCACCTTGGCTCCGCGACGGCTCGCGAGGTCAGCCACCGGATCGGTCGTGAAACCCGCGGCGTGTCCGGCTTCCGCTGCCAGCGGCAACACCTGGCGGAGCAGGGGGTCAGCGGCATCGCCCGGGCGCATGCGGCTTGCGAACGGCCGTGGCACCCGGAACGCGAAGCCCGCGCCGTCGCCGAGCGCGACCTGGTTGTCCGGGATCCCGAGATCGCGCAGCAGTTGCCGCGGATCGGTGTAGGCCAGTTTCAGTTCCTGACCCCACTCAACGGGCTGAACGGATGGTGTGCTTCGAGTTATCATAGTGCGTTATTTGCCGGGCAATTTGTCACGGGTCGCCGCTTGCACACGGACCCGCATCGCGTGTGTTTGCCACGCGCGATCGTATTTCCGGCTGCGGTTTATCAGCATCCAACCAAGTCTATCGAGAAAAATTCACCATGGCGTCATTCAGTACCAACCAATTCAAGCTCGGACTCAAAATCATGCTTGATGGCGATCCTTACAGCATCATCGAAAACGAGTTTGTGAAACCCGGCAAGGGGCAGGCGTTCAGTCGCATCAAGGTGCGCAACCTGAAAACCGGACGTGTGATCGAGAAGACCTATAAATCCGGTGAATCCGTCGAGGCGGCCGACGTCGTCGATACGGAAATGCAATACCTTTACACCGACGGTGACACGTGGACATTCATGAATACCCAGACGTTCGAGCAGCTGTCAGCTTCCGCGGCGGCGATGGGCGATGCCGTGAAATGGCTGAAGGGCGAGGAGCTGTGCAACGTCACGTTGTGGAACAACGAACCGATTGCCGTCGTGCCGCCGAATTTCGCGATCCTTGCGATTACCGAAACCGATCCCGGTTTGCGCGGCGATACCGCGTCCGGTGGCACGAAACCGGCGACGCTCGAAACCGGTGCCGTCGTCAAAGTGCCATTGTTCGTCGAGCAGGCGGATCTGCTGAAAATCGACACGCGCACCGGTGAGTACGTGTCGCGTGCCAAGGAAGACTGAGCGCGCACTGCCGCCAGCGGACATCGCTCCGGTCGCCTGGCGGCCGTCGGCGTCACTTTCGGCGCTGCGCCGGCGAGCGGAAATTGCCGGCACGGTGCGCGCGTATTTCTTCGCGGCCGGTGTGCTCGAGGTCCACACCCCGGTCATGATGCCGTGGGCGTCCTGCGACCCCGCGTTGCACAGTTTCAGCGCGCAGCCCACCGGCAATGGCGCCGGTCCGCGCGGTTACCTGCAGACCTCGCCGGAATTCGCGATGAAGCGACTGCTCGCGGCCGGCAGCGGGGATATCTACCAGCTCGGTCCGGCGTTTCGCGCCGAAGAGGCGGGCCGTCATCATCTCGCCGAGTTTACAATGCTCGAGTGGTACCGGGTCGGGTTCGACCAGCATGCCCTGATGGACGACGTGGAGTCCGTCGTGCGGCTTGCGCTCCCCGCGCTCGAATTCGAGCGCCGCAGCTATGCCGAGTTGTTTCACGCGCGCTACGGGGTGAACCCACACACGGCTGAATCCGCGACGCTCGCTACCCTCGCGCGTGACGCGGGGCTCGAACTCGGTGCCCTGCAAGCGGATCGGGTCGCCTTGCTCGACGGCCTGTTCGCCGATTCGCTGCTGCGCGATGATGCGTCGGGACAGGCTCTGTTCGTGTACGATTTTCCACGCGAACAGGCCGCCTACGCGCGCATCAACGAAGGTCCGCCGGCAGTGGCCGAGCGCTTCGAACTGATCGTTGGCGGCCTCGAAATCGCGAATGGATACTGCGAACTCACGGACGGCGACGAGCAGGCCGCGCGGATGCACGCGGAGAACGCGCGCCGGGCCGCACTCGGCTTGCCGCGGGTGGACGTCGATCCCTGCCTGCTCGCGGCGCTCGCTGCCGGGCTGCCGGCGTGCGCCGGGGTGGCGCTCGGCTTCGATCGCCTCGTGATGCTGGCGACCGGCAAGGACCGAATCGCCGAGGTGACGAGCTTTACCTGTACTACGCCCGGTTAGGGCGTCGGTGGGTTTGGCATCGGCTAAATAAAATCATATACTTATAGCATTAATCTAATCTTCGACGTAAGTATGGGTATGCGCTCTTGACGACGCCGGAAACCTACTCCGTTGACAAACTGACAGCGCAGGCACGGCGCCTGGCCGCGGAATATCGCCGCGCGACCGGGAAGACGCTGCCGCTGTCGGGTGAAATCGCGGTGAACGATGCGGTACGTATACTGGGGCTCGAGCGCATCGAGTCGCCGGCCGCGGGCTGTGACGCGCTACGAAAATCGGACAACGAGGTCCAGCGCCTGCAGATCAAGGGTCGGGTTGTGTTCGACGAAGCGAAATCGGCGCAGCGGATCGGTCAGCTGAAACTCGATCAGGCGTGGGATGAACTCGTCCTCGTGCTGATGAACGAAGAGTATGAACCGACGGAAATCTATGCTGCCGGGCGCGGGGTGATCGAGTCGGTACTGGAGAAGAAAGCGTCGAACAAACGGGGCGCGATGACGGTGGCTCAGTTCAAAATTATCGCTCGCTGTTTGTGGACGGCCGCGAGCGGCTTTGATCTCGAGGCCGGCTGAGTTGTCACGCACCCGCGCGCGGTGGGTGGCATGACCCTGAGCAGTGCGGCCGCGGCGCCGCGGGCGCCGGCGCTGCTGGGCGAGGACGGTCCGCTGGCGAGTGCGCTGGACGGGTTTTCCGAACGCGCCGAGCAGCAGGCTATGGCCGGCCTGATCGAGCAGGTCCTGCGTGACAGCGGCACCTTGCTGTGTGAGGCGGGCACCGGTACCGGAAAAACGCTCGCGTATCTCGTCCCCTGTCTCGACGTCGATCGAAAAACCATTATTTCCACGGCCACGAAGACGCTCCAGGATCAGCTCTACGAGCGTGACATCCCGCTCGTACGCGACGCGCTCGGGATCCGGATCGACCTCGCGTTACTGAAAGGCCGGGCGAACTACCTGTGCCGGCATCGCCTCGATATCGCGGCGGGGAATCCCGATTTCGGCGCGACGGAACAGGATCAGCTGAGCTACCTCGCGGAATGGGCACGGCGCAGTGACAGCGGGGATATCGCCGGTGCCGGCGCCTTGCCGGACGACGCGCGGATCTGGCCCCACGTGACCTCAACGGTGGACAACTGCCTCGGCCAGGCATGCGACTTCTTCGACGACTGCTTCGTGGTGAAAGCGCGCCGCGAGGCCGCGAACGCGGATGTCGTCGTGGTCAACCACCACCTGCTGTTTGCCGATATGGCGCTGCGCGAAGAAGGCTTTGCGGAATTACTGCCGAGCGCCGAAGTCATCGTGCTCGACGAGGCCCACCAGGTGCCGGACGTCGCGTCGAAATTTTTCGGTGCCTCGCTGAGCTCACACCAGCTCAATGATCTGTGCCGCGATACGCAGACCGCCGGCGCGAAGGAAGCGCCGGATCAACCGCAACTCGGTGACGCAGCGATTGCGCTCGAACAGGCGACTGCACAGTTGATCGTCGCATTACGCCGTTTCGGTACGCGTGGCGAGTGGTCGCAGGCGGGGTCGGCGGACGCCGGGCGTGCGGCGCTCGACGCGGTGTACGCCACGCTCACGGGTTTGCGCGATGTGCTGGAAATTGCCAGCGAACGCGGACCCGGCGCGGAAAATTGCTACCACCGCGCGCTGCGATTCGTCGCCCGTCTCGAGCTGTTTCGCGATGAGGACGAGGACGTCGATTACGAATGGATACGGTGGTTCGAAACGACGAATCGCGGGGCAACCCTGCACGCCACGCCGGTGACGGTCGCGGAGCCGTTCCAGTCGATGACCGGCGCTTACGCGACGGCGTGGATTTTTACCTCGGCCACGTTATCGGTGAATGGCGACTTCAGCCACTTCAAGCGCGAACTCGGGATCTCGGATCCGGTCGAAGCGTGCTGGGACAGCCCGTTCGACTACGCCGAACAGGGATATTTGCTGTTGCCGCGTCTGCCGCTGGAGCCGCGTGATCCGGCCTACGTCGAGGCCGTCGTCGATATCGCCGCGCCGATCGTGCGCGCGGCCCGGGGACGGACATTCATGCTGTTCACGAGCTTCACCGCGCTAACCCGGGCCGCGGAGTTGCTCGCCGAGCGCGTCGATCTGCCGTTGCTGATCCAGGGTCAGGCGCCACGCGCGGAATTGCTGCGCCAGTTCGAGAGCCGCGGGAATGCAGTGCTGCTTGGCACCGCGACGTTCTGGCAGGGGATCGACGTGCGCGGCCCGGGCTTGTCCTGCGTCATCATCGACAAGCTGCCGTTCGCGCCGCCCGACGATCCGGTAACGCGTGCCCGGATCAGCGCACTCAAGGCCGAGGGCGGCAACCCTTTTTACGATTTCCAGGTACCCGAGGCGGTCATCGCGCTGAAGCAGGGCGCCGGCCGTTTGATCCGCGACGCGAGCGACCGGGGGGTGCTCGTGCTGTGCGACCCGCGGATCGAAACGAAGGGTTACGGCAAGGCGTTTCTCCGCTCCATGCCGGGCTTGCGCAGGACGCACGAACTCGATGACGTGGTTAAATTCCTCGCCAGCCTGTAGCGTCGCGGCGTCTCAAAACGGCCACACGAGCGGGATCATCCACACCGCCATGGCCCAGATGATCACGGACAACGGTCCCCCGATGCGCAGGTAGTCGGAGAAGCGGTAACCGCCGGGGCCGTACACCATCAGGTTCGTGGGATAGCCGATCGGGGTTGCGACCGTCGTACTCGCGGCGAGCATGACCGCGATCACGTACGGCATGAACGAGACGTTCAGATCGTTCGCGCTCGCGAGCGCGATCGGCAGCATCAGGACCGCGCCGGCTTTCGCCGTAATCGCGCTCGCAAGCACCATGGCGAGGCCGAAAATCGCCGCGAGCATCAGGGTCGGATCGCCACCGAACAGATGGCGCACGCCATGCCCGAGGATCCCGGCGAGACCGGATATGTCCATTGCGCGACCCAGTGCGATGGCGCCGGCGATGACGAGCAGCACCTCCCAGTCGATCGCCTTGCGCGCCGCGGAAGCGCTGCAGCAGCCACTCGCGACCATGAGCAAACCACCGAACAGGCTCGCCGTCAGCATCGAGACGAAGCCAAAGCTGACGCAAGCGACGATCGCGATCAGGATCGCGAGCGCGACCGGCGCGCGTTCGAGGTTCACATGCGCAGAGCCGGCGAGTTTGCTGACGAGAAAGAAATCGCGATTATTGCGTTGCTGTTCGTAAAAGTTCGGCCGCGCCTCGAGCAGCAGTGTATCGCCGGCCCGCAGCTCGATATCACCGATTTTTCGCTTCACTCGCTCGCCGTTACGCGCGACGGCAATGATCGCGGCGTTGTAGTTCGTGCGGAATCGCCCTTCCTTGATCGTGCTGCCGATCAGCGGGCAGGTATTGCTGACGACGGCTTCGACCATGATGCGGTTATGGCGTTTCTCGTCGAGTTTGAAAACGTGCTCGTGCGCGGGCCGCAGTCCGCTGAAACGCTGCAAATCGATCACCGACTCCACCTGGCCGGCAAAGATGAGTCGGTCGTTCGCATGCAACTCGATGTTTGAAGACACGGCCGGGATCAACGAACCGTCACGGTCGATCTCGACGAGATAGAGTTCCGGCAGACCCCGCAGTCCGGCGTTCTCGATTGACTGTCCGACGAGTTCGCTGCGTTCATCGACGATCATTTCGACGACGTATTCGCGTGGATCGTCGCTCGGGTTCAGCGCCGGGCGGCGGTCGGGCAACGCGATACGACTGAACCCGATCACGAATGCGATACCGATGATCGCGATCGGCGCGGCGACGAGCGTGATTTCGAACATACCGAGACCGGGGTGCGTCGTTTCCTCGATCAACCAGCCATTGACGATGATATTCGTGCTCGTACCGATCAGGGTGCAGGCACCACCGAGTATCGAGGCGAAAGACAGCGGCATGAGCAACGCCGATACGGCGAGACCGTGGCGTTTCGCCCATTCCTGGACCACCGGCAGCAGCATCGCGACGAGCGGGGTATTGTTCAGAAATCCGCTCATGAGCGCGGTCGGCCACAGCAGGCGGTTTTGCGCCGAGAACAGCGATTTCGGTTTGCCAAAGACATTCGCGACGAGCCAGTTCATGACGCCGGTCTCGCGCAAGCCGGCGGCAACGAGAAACAGCGCGGCAATGGTCACGACACCGTCGTTCGCCAGGCCCGCCAGCGCATCGGACGTCGTCAGGACGCCGATCGACCAGGTGCCGTCATCCGCCGGTACGGGAATAATCGCGAGCAGTGCGACGCCACCCCAAATCGTGAAATCCGTCGCGTGGTTGACGCGCACGAGCAGTATGAGTACGGCGACGAGTACGAGCGCCGTGATCACGGCGGGGTCAAATAGCAGCGTCATAAAATCCAAGATGTCCTGCACCGCTCGGCCGGGCCGAGCAGCGTGATGCCGGTGGTAGCCCGGGTGTTCGGGCGGGTGTTTTTGTGCCGCCGTCGCGGTAGTCTGCACCAGGACCGCCGACCGCGCGAGTGCGTGGTGAAGACAGCGGCGGCCATGGCTCTTTCCTCAAATTGAACGGTTCAATATGACAACGGCAAGTGAAATCCGATCGCTGATGATAACGAAGACCCGCATCATGCTCGAAATGCAGGATGCGATGAATTCCCGGGTCGATCGCGACTGGCTCGAACGCGATCGGGAATGGTACCGCGCCGTGTGGATTGAGTGTGCGGAGCTGATGGATCATTACGGCGGCTGGAAGTGGTGGAAGGCGGGCGCAAAGGACGTGGAGCAGGCCATACTCGAGATTGTCGACATCTGGCACTTCGGCTTGAGTATGCGCATCACCGCGGATCGCGATTACGCCGCTGCCGCCGCGACGATCGCCGATGAATGGCTGGCGCCGGCGCCGAGCGCGGGATTTCTTGGCGACGTGGAACGCCTCGCCGGCGCGGCACTCGTGAATCAGCGCTTCGATGTTGCCGTCGTGCCGACGCTGCTCGGCGACCTCGGGCGGGATTTCGACGATCTGTATTGCGCCTACGTGGGCAAGAACGTGTTGAACTTTTTTCGCCAGGACCACGGCTACCGCGACGGTACGTATGTAAAAACCTGGCACGGCCGGGAAGACAACGAACACCTCGTCGAGATCGTGGCGGCACTGGACCCCGACGATCCCGCGTTCCGCGATCGCGTATATGCCGCGCTCGAGTCCCGCTATGGCGAAGTGACGAACTGAGCGTTATTTTTGCGCTTCGAGGTAGCGTTCCGCGTCGAGTGCGGCCATGCAGCCGGATCCCGCCGAGGTGATCGCCTGGCGGTAAATCGCATCGGCAACATCGCCGGCGGCGAAGACGCCGGGAACGTTCGTCGCCGTCGCGAAGCCGGGTGCGCCGATGCCGACTTCGATGTAGCCGCCGTTCATCGTCAACTGGCCGGTGAAAATTTCCGTATTCGGTTTGTGGCCGATCGCGATGAACGTGCCGTGGACGTCGATATCCTTGGCGGCATTCGTACGCGTATCGCGGATGCGGATGCCGGTAACGCCGGCCGCGTCACCGAGGACTTCGTCGAGTACGTGGTGCCATTCGATGTCGACGTTGTCCTGTTGTTTCGCGAGTAGCCGGTTGCTGAGGATTTTTTCCGCGCGGAATTCGTCGCGCCGGTGCACAACCGTGACCTTTGAAGCGATATTCGACAAATACAGCGCTTCCTCGACCGCCGTGTTGCCGCCGCCGATAACGGCGACGGGTTTGTCGCGGTAGAAAAAGCCATCGCACGTTGCGCACGCGGAGACGCCGCGACCTTTGAACGCCTCTTCCGATTCGAGTCCGAGGTACTTCGCGGTGGCGCCGGTAGCGCAGATCAACGCATCACAGGTGTACTCGCCGGAGTCACCGCGCAGCGTGAACGGCGTTGTCGCGAGATCGACGTGATTGATCGTGTCGTGGATGATCTCGGTGCCGAAGCGTTCCGCGTGGCGTTTCATCCGCTCCATCAGTTCCGGTCCCTGAACCCCCTCATCGTCTCCTGGCCAGTTGTCGACATCGGTCGTTGTCGTCATCTGGCCGCCAACCTCGACCCCGGTGATGAGAACGGGGTTCAGCGCTGCACGCGCGCCGTAAACGGCGGCGGTGTAGCCTGCGGGGCCGGAGCCCAGAATGAGAAGTCGGCAGTGTTTCGCGGTCATGGTGGCTCCCGGCGTGGCAATTTCGGCGGCCAATCCTAGCATGCCCGGGCGCCCGTGCGGACACCACCACCGGCACTGATTTATACTCGCGCCTGCCTGCCAAAAGCGATCACGGAGCCGCGCGCGCAATGACCATTCCAACATCAATGAAGGCCGTCAGCATCACGCGGCCGGGAGGACCGGAGGTTCTCGAAATCTGTACCGCCGAGGTGCCGCGGATTGACGCCGCCGAGGTGCTCGTGCGCGTGCTGGCGGCGGGGGTAAACCGACCCGATTGTCTGCAGCGGATGGGACATTACCGGGTGCCGGCCGATGCGAGTATCTATCCCGGCCTCGAGATTGCCGGTGAAATCGTCGCCTGCGGCGACCAGGTTACGCAATGGAAACCCGGCGATCGGGTCGTTGCGCTGACGCACGGGGGCGGTTACGCGGAGTACTGCGCCGTGCATGCGGGCCATTGCCTGCCGTGGCCCGGGAATTTCAGCAGTGTCGAAGCGGCAACCCTGCCCGAGACGTGTTTTACCGTGCAGTACAACCTCGTCACGCGCGCGGCGCTGCGCCCGCAAGACCGGGTGCTCGTGCATGGCGGCAGCAGTGGTATCGGCTCGACCGCGATTCAGATCGCGAAGTCATTCGGCGCCAGCGTCATCGTGACCGCCGGCAGCGAGGAAAAATGCGCGTATTGCCGGGAGCTTGGCGCGGATCATGCGATCAACTACAAGGCCGGCGACTGGCTCGAAGCCGTGCGGGCGGTGGCACCGGAAGGCCAGGTGGACGTTGTGCTCGACATGGTCGCGGGACCGTACGTGGCGAAGAATATCGAGGTTCTGGCCCTCGACGGGCGGTACTCGATGATCGCTTTTTTGCTCGGCGCGAAAGCCGAAGTCGATTTCATGCAGATCATGAGCAAACGGCTGACCGTGACGGGCTCCCTGCTCAGGCCCCAGACTCCCGCGCAGAAGGCCGCGATCGCAGCCGATTGCCGCGCCACGGTGTGGCCCATGATCGAGCGCGGCGAGTTCCGCTCGGTCGTGTATGCGAGCTTTCCGCTGGCCGAGGCGTCGGCGGCACACGAACTGATGGAAAGTTCGGCGCACATGGGCAAGATCGCGCTCGAAGTGGCGGCCGATTGAACGTTCGGCTGTCGGTGTCCGCCGGGCGACAAAGTTCGCCTGTGGACACATTACGCAACAAGTTATACGGCGCCGCGGCCGTAATTGCGGCATAATATTGCGCTTTATTTCGACCTGACCCTGCCTTCGGAGGTACCTGCGTGCGTTCAAACTACCTATTTACGAGCGAATCCGTGTCGGAAGGTCATCCCGACAAAGTCTGCGATCGGATTTCCGATGCGATTGTGGATGCCTTCATCGGTGCCGATCCGATGTCGCGCGTTGCCGCGGAGACGCTCACGACGACGAACCGGATCGTGATCGCAGGCGAAGTGCGCGGCCCGGATTCGATTACGCACGAAAAAATCATTGAACTCGCGCGCGGCGCCGTCAAAAGTATTGGGTACGAGCAGGAAGGTTTTCACTGGAAGAATGCGATCGTCGAATGCCACCTGCACAAGCAGTCAGTCGATATTGCCCAGGGTGTGGACTCCGCGGGTGACAAGGACGAGGGCGCGGGCGATCAGGGCATCATGTTCGGCTACGCGTGCACCGAGACCGAAGCACTCATGCCGGCGCCGATTTATTACTCGCACCGGATCCTGCAGGACCTCGCGGCGGTGCGTCACGACGGCACGGAACCCGGACTCGGGCCGGATGCCAAAAGTCAGGTTACGCTCAGCTATGTCAACGGCAAGCCCGTCGGCGCGACATCGGTTGTCGTGTCCACGCAGCATGCGGAAGGCTTGTCGCAGGAGGACGTGCGTGAGATCGTGCGCCCCTATGTGGTGAAAGCCCTGCCGGAAGGCTGGATGTGCGACGATGGCGAGTTCTACGTAAACCCGACCGGGCGCTTCGTGATCGGTGGTCCGGATGGCGACGCCGGCCTGACCGGGCGTAAGATCATTGTCGACACGTACGGTGGCGCTGCCCCGCATGGCGGCGGCGCGTTCTCGGGCAAGGACCCGTCGAAAGTGGATCGCTCCGCGGCGTACGCGGCGCGATACCTGGCGAAGAATATCGTTGCCGCGGGACTCGGCGAGCGCTGCACGATCCAGCTGTCTTACGCCATCGGCGTGGCGAAACCACTGTCGCTGTACGTGGATCTGCATGGCACCGGTAACATTGACGAGGCGAAGCTCGAGCAGGTATTGCCCGACGTGATGAACCTGACGCCGCGTGGCATTCGCGAGCACCTGCAGCTGAACAAGCCGATTTACGAACGCACCGCGGCCTACGGGCACTTCGGTCGTACGCCGGAATCCGACGGCGGATTTTCGTGGGAAAAGACCGATCTCGTTGATGCGCTGAAAGCGGCCACAAGTTGATACCTGATCCGGGGCCGATCCCGGAACGTATGATCAAATCTGAAAATTAGTTGAACTCAAGAGGACACCGATAGTGAGCAGTGTGAAAGCGAAGCGCACCACCAGGGCGAAAAGCGCCCCCGATTACGTTGTCAAGGATCTCTCGCTGGCGGCGTACGGACGCAGGGAAATCGAACTTGCCGAACAGGAAATGCCCGGCCTCATGGCCATGCGCGAAGAGTTCGGTAAATCGAAACCGCTCAAGGGCGCGCGCATCACCGGCTCACTGCACATGACGATCCAGACGGCCGTGTTGATCGAAACGCTCGAAGCGCTCGGCGCGAAGGTGCGCTGGGCCAGCTGCAATATTTTCTCGACGCAGGATCATGCCGCGGCGGCGATTGCGAAGGCCGGTACCCCGGTATTCGCGGTCAAGGGCGAATCGATTACGGAATACTGGGAATACACCGATCGCATTCTCGACTGGGGCGACGGCAAAGGCCCGAACATGATTCTCGATGACGGCGGTGACGCGACGATGTTCGTGCAACTCGGCTACAAGGCCGAGGAGAATCCGTCGATCCTCGACAAGGTTCCCGGCAATCCCGAAGAAGCTGCGCTGTACAAGCAACTGCGTAAATCACTGAAACGCGATCCGCAACGCTTCCACCGCATTGCGCCGGAAATTCGCGGTGTCACCGAAGAGACCACCACCGGCGTTCACCGCCTCTACCAGCTCCACGAGAGCGGCGAGTTGCTGTTTCCGGCGATGAACGTGAATGACGCCGTCACGAAATCGAAATTCGATAACCTCTACGGCTGTCGTCATTCGCTCGTCGACGCGATCTTCCGCGCCACCGATGTCATGTTGTCCGGCAAGGTCGCGGTTATCGCCGGCTACGGCGACGTGGGCAAGGGCAGCGCGCAATCGCTCGCCGGCCAGGGCGCCCGCGTAATCATCACCGAGATCGATCCGATTTGCGCGCTGCAGGCTTCAATGGAAGGTTTTGAAGTGATGCAGATGAATGATGCGTGCAAGATCGGTGACATCTTCGTCACGACGACCGGCTGCTGCGACGTTATCACCGAGCGTCACATGAAGCAGATGAAGAACCTCGCGATCGTGAGCAACATCGGGCATTTCGACAGCGAAATCCAGATCGAGGCGCTGCGCAAGTACAAGTGGGAAGAGATCAAGCCGCAGGTCCATCGCGTGACGTTCCCGAACGGCAGGAGCATCATCGTTCTGGCCGAAGGTCGGCTCGTCAACCTCGGCTGCGCCACCGGCCATCCGAGTTTCGTCATGTCGAACAGCTTCACGAACCAGACGATCGCCCAGATCGAGATGTTCAACAATGTCGACGACTACCCCATTGGTGTGCATGTGATTCCGAAGTTGCTGGACGAGAAAGTCGCGCGTCTGCACCTGGCGAAACTCAATGTCAGACTCGACGTGTTGTCGAAAAAGCAGGGCAAGTATCTTGGTGTCGCACCGGAAGGCCCCTACAAGCCGGATCATTACCGCTACTAGGCTGCGCTGGTGTCCGCACGCCCGGGGTCGTCGCGCTGTCTTGATGCGCGGGGCCCCGGTGGCGTCAATGGACGACGCCGTGAAAGTGCGCTGTGAGCCTTTGGCGGTGCTGCCGTGAGATTCAGGAACACGCCAAGTCATTACGGGCTGATCTCTAAGCTGCTGCACTGGACGATCGCGGTGCTCATTCTCGGGCTCGTGTGGCTCGGCGCTTACATGGTCGAACTGTCGTATTTCGATAAGTGGTACAACCAGTCCCTGTCGTTGCACAAGTCGCTCGGACTGCTCGTGTTCGCCCTCGCGGGCTTCTATTTCACCTGGAAAATCTTTTCGCCGTCGCCGATTGGGCTGGCCGTGGCGCCACGCTGGCAGCAGATCAGCGCCCGGCTGGTACACGCGGGCCTGATGTTGCTCATGGTGGCGATCCCGCTATCCGGCTACCTCATTTCCACCTCGGCCGGGAAGCCGGTCGATTTCTTCGGACTGTTCGAAGTTCCCCCGCCGGCGCGCAACAACAAGGAAATCCGCGATCTCGCGATCACGCTGCATTACTATTGCGCCTACGGCATCGTGCTGCTCGTGGTCGCACACGCCGGCGCCGCCGTGAAGCACCAGTTGTTCGACAAGGACGGCACGCTCGCGCGGATGCTCTGGCGCTAGCGACCGCGCACGATCCGAAAGTCCGCTGCGTCCCGGCCGGCGCTACTGGCGGATCCCCTCGATGAACAGGTCGAACTCCATCGTATTCGCGGTGGGTCCGAGGTCGTAGCTGATCCCGAAATCCGTGCGGTCGATCGTTGTCGTGCCGGCGAAGCCGGCGCGGTAGCCGCCCCACGGGTCGTCGCCTTCACCGACGGCGTGCACCTGCAGTGTCACCGGCTTGCTCACCCCGTGCAGGGTTAGAATTCCGTCGAGTGTGCCGCGCGTCGCGTCGCCGGTGAATTTCGAACTCGTGAACGTCGCGAGCGGGAATTGCTCGACGTCGAGAAAGTCCTCGCCGCGGATATGCTTGTCGCGTTCGGCCCAGTTCGTGTCGATGCTCGCGGTTTTGATCGTCACGTTGATCGCCGCGGTGGACGGATTGTCGCGGTCCCACACAAACGTGCCCGCAAAATCATTGAAGCGACCGGCGAGTACGCTGTAGCCAAGATGCGAAATGCGAAACTGAATGAAGGCGTGGCTCGGGTCCACCGCATAATCTGCAGCCCTGACCGGGCCGCTGATCGCCACCGCGCAGAGGATCAAGCTGAACATTTTCAGACGAACGGACAAACGGGAATACATGGGCGGACTCCTTGGATGCAAATATGGGGTGAAGTGCGACAGATCAGTCAAACCTGGTGCCGTCCATGGTAGCGCACAATCGCCACGATGCCGTAGGGCAGGGCGCGGCGAATCGCATCAGGGACGCCGGTGGCGTCGCGACGCAGCCCGCCCGGCGTGCCCGCGCCGACGCTTGCGCATATAATCGCGACCTCCCGAATCAAGCCCTTATAGTCCTGTCATGGCGCTGCAGCTTTACAACTCGATTTCCCGTCGTAAAACGCGATTTGAACCGCTGGATCCGGAGCGGGTGACGATGTACGCGTGTGGCCCGACCGTCTACAACCCGCCACACATCGGCAATGCCCGCGCGGCGGTCGTCTACGATCTGCTGTATCGCGTGTTACGGCGTCACTATGCGAACGTTGTGTATGCCCGCAACATCACGGACGTCGACGACAAGATTAACGCCGCGGCACGCGCCGAAGGTGTGCCGATCGAGGTGATTACCGCACGCTACACCGAGGTCTACCACTCGGACATGGCGCAACTCAACGTCCTCCCGCCGGTCATCGAGCCGCGTGCCACGCACCATATCGATGCCATCATCGAGATGATCGAGCGCCTCATAGCGGGTGGTTTCGCGTACGCGGCCGAGGGCCATGTGCTGTTCCACGTGCCGGCCTATTCCGGCTATGGCCGTCTCTCCGGCCGCAACCGCGATGACATGATCGCCGGTTCCCGGGTCGAGGTCGCGCCCTACAAGCGGGACCCGGCCGACTTCATCCTGTGGAAACCGTCAGATCCCGAAACGCCCGGCTGGGACAGCCCGTGGGGACGCGGCCGGCCCGGCTGGCATATCGAATGCTCCGCCATGGCCGAGCGTCACCTCGGACGGACTATCGATATTCACGGGGGCGGCAACGATCTGAAGTTTCCCCACCATGAGAACGAAATCGCGCAGAGCGTCTGCTCACACGGCGGGGAAGAGTTTGCACGGTATTGGGTGCACAACGGCTTCGTCGAAATCAACAGCGAAAAGATGTCGAAGTCACTTGGCAACGTGCTGCTCGTTGAAAACCTGCTCCAGCGCTACCCGGGGGAGGCGATCCGCATGGCGCTGATCCGTACGCGCTATCGCGAACCGCTCAACTGGGACGAAGCGCTCGTCGACCAGGCCAAGGCGCAACTCGATCGACTGTACGGCGCCCTGCAGCGCCTGGAAGACGTTCCGGTCGACCCGCAGGCGCAACCATCGGCGGCATTTTGTGCCGCGATGGATGACGATCTGAATTCCGCACTCGCGATCGCGAGCCTGATGGAATCCGTGACCCAGGCAAATACGGCCGCGGACCCCGCCTCGCGGCAGCAGGCGAAAAACGACTTGCTCGCCGGCGGCGCGGAACTCGGCATTCTGCAGCATTCACCGCAGGAGTGGTTTGCCGCTCAACCGGGCGGCGAAATCGACGTTGCGCGCGTGGAAGCGCTTATCGCGGAGCGCAATCGCGCGCGCGACGAGCGCGACTGGGCACGCGCCGATGCGCTGCGTGATGAACTCGCCGACATGGGCGTCCAGATTCAGGATGGGCCGAACGGTACCGAGTGGCGTACCTGAATACGTGCTCCAAATTATGCAACACCGACCTTGATGGACCAGGTACCCTTCCCCGCAAATCGAGGGGAAGGGACTTAGGATGGGGTGTAGACAATGGTTCCGGTCTCGAAGCCACAGTGTCTCAGATTTACGCACACCTATTTAGACTCAGGCAATCGTAGCAAGCCGAGTGGGAGAGCGAGTCAAAAATTCGCGGTTTTGAGGAGCAGTGTTGTTCTACGTGACGGTATATCGCGCATTTTTTCGCCGCCGGCCCGCCGGCGTAGTAGATTGTCCCTGAGTCCGTCAGGCGCCGGGTCTGCGGTCGTGCGACTAACTGACGCAATTCGCCGGTCGTTTTCGCCGCTGGCGGCGTTGCGCCTGCGCGTACAGCGCCCTGCACGGAATAGCTGCGCCGTGGTGCCGGCGCCGAAAAATCCGGCGCGCCCGGCGACGTCTCCCGGCCGACAGCGCACGGGCAGCGTATCTGCAGTAAACTTTCTCACGCGAGGAAACGGTAAATCATGACGGCCACGTCGACACAACTCACCCCGGCAGCGGAAATTCTCGAAACTCAGAAGGAAATTGTCGAGACTTTTTCGTTTTTCGATGACTGGACGGATCGCTATCAGTACATCATCGATCTCGGTAAGGAACTGCCGGATCTCGCCGACGATCAAAAAACCGAGGACAACCGGCTGAAGGGTTGCCAGTCTCAGGTGTGGATCGTTCCCGAGGCGAAGGACGGGCGGCTGTATTTCGCCGCGACGAGTGATTCCGCCATCGTTTGCGGGCTCATCGCGCTGATGCTGAAGGTCTACTCGGGGCGTCTGCCCGCCGACATCATCTCCACCCCGCCGAGCTTTATTCGGGAAATCGAGCTCGAATCCCACCTGTCGCCGACCCGCAGCAACGGACTGAGCGCGATGGTGCAACAGATCCGCCAATTCGCGGTCGAGGCCCTTGCGGCAGAGCACGCGAGCTGAATCGCGCGGCGCGGTTTTTCGGTGGCAGCGCCGTTACAACGGCGTAAGGTTTTCTCAGTCGTCTTTGAGACGCATCCAGATGCGGTCGAATTCCGCGTGGTTCTGCCGAAACAATTCGACGATCGTCGGATCGAAATGCCCGAACGGGTCGATGCGATCGTCGCCTTCGGTCAGGATTGCGACGGACTTTTCGTGACTGAAAGCCGGTTTGTAGGGGCGCTCTGAGCGCAGCGCGTCGTAGATGTCCGCAAGCTGCACGATGCGGGCCGACAGCGGGATGTCGGTGCCGGAAATTCCGTTCGGATAACCGGTGCCGTCCCATTTTTCGTGATGGTTGAGCGCGATTTCCGCACCCATTTTCAGCCGCGGCGACGATTCGAGGATTTGATAGCCGTACTCCGTGTGACGGTTCATTTCCTCGCGTTCGGCGTCGTCGAGGCGGCCTTTCTTCTTCAGCACGGCCGCGTCCACACTCATCTTGCCGACGTCGTGCAACTGGGCGCTGTAGCGCACCTCGTCACACCAGTCGTCCGGCATGCCGAGTACCTTGGCGATGTAATAGCTGTACTCGTTGACCCGAACGATGTGGTTGCCGGTTTCCTCGTCGTGAATTTCCGCCGCGCGTGCCAGTAACTGGGTCGAAATCTGGAACGCGGCTTCCGTTTCCTCCTGCAGGGCTTCGATGCGACTGCGTTGTTCGGCGAGCTGGCGATTGCGGTCGCGCAGGGTTTTGTTCTTCGACTTTATCTGCTCGAGCATTTCCGCCCGCTCGATCGAATGACCGACGACCCGGGCAATCGGGGCGACGAGTTTCTCGACACTCGCGGCGAACGGGATCGGAGCGCGATCCTTGCGCGGGCGGCAGTTCAGCAGTTGCACGACGCCGATCACTTCGTCCTGGTAATTTTTCAGCGCGAAGCAACACATCGAGTGCGTCTTGTAACTGCGGTGTTCGCGTGTCGGATCGAAAGAGTAGGGTGCGCGTTTCGGAATTTTGTAGACGTCGTCGATGAATACGGTTTTGCCCTTGTCGGCGACATGTCCGGCGATGGAGCCGGGGCCGATGGGGACGATGAAGTCGCCCTTGCGTACGGCGATCGCATCGTTCTGGACGCTCGCCGGTTCGAGCCAGCGTTTTTTGCCGCCCTTGCGCGCGATGAAAATCGTCCCGGCTTCCGCCTTCGTCAGGAGCCGGCTCTTGCGCAGGATGCGGTCGAGCAGGTCGCGGACGGACTGGTTCTTCTGCCCTTCGACGAATTGTAGGAAATCGAGTACGGCGTCCGAATTCACGCGGCTTCTCCTGGCACGGCTGGCCCACGGGGTCGACTAGCTTAACGATAGCACACTTGCCGCCGCCGGCCCGGTCAAGTTCGAGACCGTATTCACAGCGTGAACGTGACGATCGCTCAGGTGCATTGCGTTATAATCCGCGCGGGATTGGCTCCTTGTATTACGCTCCGGGGCCGATCGGTGGAGAGTGACCCGATCGACCGCAAAACCGGACCCTAACCCAGCGCTGGCATGCCTGCCGCCGTGCCCGAACCCTGACGACAACGATGAACAAACGATTCCCTGAAACGAAGGGCCTTGATTTCGCCCGTATGGAAGACGACCTGCTGACGTGGTGGTCGCAAGACGACATTTTCGAGCGCTGCATCGCCAACCGCACGGATGGCCCGGCATTCAGTTTCTACGAAGGTCCGCCGACGGCGAACGGACGGCCCGGCATCCACCACGTTCTCGGACGCACGATCAAGGACACGTTCTGCCGCTACAAGACCCTGAAAGGCCACAAGGTCAATCGCAAGGCCGGCTGGGACACGCACGGACTGCCGGTTGAGATCGAGGTCGAAAAGGAACTCGGGCTCGACGGTCGCGAGCAGATCGAAGCCTACGGCATCGATCGTTTCAACCAGGCGTGCAAGGCGAGCATCGCGCGTTACAAGAAAGACTGGGACGACCTGACCCGCCGGATCGGGTACTGGGTCGACCTCGACCATCCCTACATCACTTACGAGACGAACTACATCGAGTCCGTGTGGTGGCTGATCAAGGAAATTCACAAACGCGACCTGCTGTACCGGGGCTACAAGATCCAGTGGTACAGCCCGGGCAGTGGAACGGTGTTGTCGTCGCACGAGGTGAGCCTGGGTTACAAGGAAATCACCGATCCGAGCGTCTATGTACGCTTTGAGTCCACGGACGTCGACAACGAGAGCTTCCTCGCGTGGACGACCACGCCGTGGACCCTGATTTCCAACGTCGCGCTCGCGGTCGGGCCGGACATCGATTACGTTCGCGTGCGCCTCGACGAAGGACCGCATGCGGGCGAAACGCTGATCCTGGCCGCGGCGAGACTCGGCGTGATCACGGAACCGCATGAGGTGCTCGAGTGCATGCCCGGCCGCGAACTCGTCGGTCGTCGTTACCGGCCCGCGTTCACATTGCCGGATGCCGGCGATACGTCGACGGCGTGGCGCGTGGTCGCGGCCGATTACGTGTCTACGGAAGACGGCACCGGGATCGTCCATCAGGCACCCGCGTTCGGGGCCGAGGACTACGAGGTCGCGCAGCGCGAAGGACTGCCGATGTTCAACCCGATGCAGCCGGACGGTCGCTTTGCCGCCTCCACGCCGCTCGTCGGCGGCGAGTGGTTCAAGGATGCAAACCGGATCATCAACCGCGACCTGAAGGAACGGGGTCTGCTGTACCGCCAGGAATCCTACCTCCACAACTATCCGCACGACTGGCGCAAGGGCACGCCGCTGATGAGTTACCCGGTTGAAAGCTGGTTCGTGCGCACGACGGCGGTGAAGGATCGGCTCGTGGATCTGAACCGCACGGTCAACTGGCATCCGCCCGCGATCCGCGATGGCCGCTTTGGCAACTGGCTCGAGAACAACATCGACTGGGCGCTGAGTCGCAAGCGCTACTGGGGCACCCCGTTGCCGGTATGGATGTCGGATCGCCCCGGTTCAGAGTATTTCGAGGTCATCGGCTCGGTCGCCGAACTGCGGGAAAAAGTTGGCGCCACGTTGCCGGCCGACGAAGTCCTCGACCTCCATCGTCCGCATGTCGATCAGTACACCTGGCCGGCCCCCGACGGCGGCACGATGCGCCGTGTTCCCGACGTCATCGACGTCTGGTTCGACTCCGGTTCCATGCCGTTCGCGCAATGGCATTACCCGTTCGAGAACAAGGCGGAATTCGAGGAAAGTTTTCCGGCGGATTTCATTTGCGAAGGGCTCGACCAGACGCGCGGCTGGTTCTACACGCTGCACGCGATTGCGACGCTCGTCATGGACAGCGTCGCGTTCAAAAACTGTGTCGTAAACGGCCTGTTGCTCGATGAAAACGGCGAAAAAATGTCGAAATCGAAAGGCAACACGATAGACCCGTTCGAAACGGTGGCGACGTACGGGGCCGATGTCGTGCGCTGGTACATGCTGAGCAATTCACCGCCGTGGGACAACATGAAGTTTTCGCTGCGCGGACTCACGGAAACGCGCAACAAGTTTTTCAGCACGCTCGAAAACGTGTACCGGTTTATGGCGAGTTACGCGAACATCGACGGATTCGACCACAGCGGACCGGTGTTGCCGCTCGGCGAGCGATCGGAACTCGACCGCTGGATCATCAGTCGTCTCAATTCCACGATCCGTCTCGTCGACGCGTCGTTCGACGGCTACGACGCGACCCGCGCGGCGCGCGCGATCGAAGTGTTCGTCGATGAACTGTCAAACTGGTACATCCGCAGATCGCGACCGCGATTCTGGGCGGCCAAGAAGTCCGGTAGTGAATCCGCGGGTGCCGGCGACAAGCTGGCCGCCTACCAGACGACGTATGAATGCCTGATCGCCGTGGCGAAAATGATGAGCCCGATCGCGCCGTTTTTCTCTGAATGGCTGTACCGCAGCCTGAATGAGACGACGGGCCTCGATCCGATGCCATCCGTGCATATGACGAACTTCCCCGTTGCCGATCCGGCAGCGACCCTGCCCGAACTCGAACACCGCATGGAGACCGCGCGGACGATCGTAACGCTGGTCCTGTTATTGCGTAACAAGAGCCACCTCAACGTACGCCAGCCGCTGTCGCGCGTGTTGCTCGTCGTTGGTAGCGGCATCGACCAGGGCGTCGTGGAAAGTGTCAGGGACATCATTCTTGACGAGATCAACGTCCGTAACATCGAATACATCGAAGACTCGAGCGAGGTCGTGAAGCGTTCCGCGAAGGCGAATTTCAAGCAACTCGGTGCCCGCCTTGGCAAACGAATGAAAGGGGCGGCAGCGGCGATCGCGGGGTTTGGCGAAGCCGAGATTTCACAGCTACTGACTACCGGCTCACTGACGATCGACGTCGATGGCGAAGCGATAGCCCTCTCACCCGACGATGTCGAGATCCTGAGCGAGGAACTCGGCGACTGGAGTGTCGCCCAGGAAGGGCGGGTAACGGTCGCGCTCGATACGCAAGTGACCCCGGAATTGCTCGCGCATGGCCTGTCGCGCGAAGTCGTCAACCGCATTCAGACGACGCGCAAGGCCGGCGATCTCGACCTCGTGGACCGGATCCGCGTGCAGTATTCCTGCGCCGGAGACCTCGCGGCGGCGATCACGCAACACACGGATACGATTTGTCGGGAAACGCTGGCGCTCGAGCTGGAATATTCGGACAATCCCGAGGGCGAGCATCGGGAAACTTTCGACATCAACGGGAGTCAACTCGTTGTTGCGCTCTCGGTAGTCAAGGCCGCCTGAGGGCGGCCGGCACTACGGGAACTCCAGGTGCACCGGGAACCGACCGTACGGCGGTCAAAAAAACTGATATCGAACTGAACCGCTATGAATCCGATCCTGAATCCGCTGACTGCCATGCACCGCACCGTTTTTGCGCTGATCTTCCTTGTCGCATCGTGCGGCAACGTCCTCGCCGAGGAAATCGCGACCCCAACGGAGCGCGTACGCAGTGCCATCAGCGATATCATGAACGTTCTGAAGAACGAGAATCTCGATCGCGATCAAAAGTGGTCCGAGGTCGGCCGGGTCGTGGATGCCGGGTTCGACTTTCGGAGTATGTCGCAAAGCATCCTCGCGACGAACTGGCGAACCGCGACGGCGGAAGAAAAGCGTCAGTTCGTGGAATATTTCGCGCAGTACCTCGAAGCGACTTACCGCGACAAGATCGAGGCCTATACGAATCAACGGGTCGAGTATATGAATGAATCCGTCCGTGGCGATCGGGCCGTGGTCGATACCATCATCATGACCGATGCCACCCAGATCCCGGTCACTTACAAACTGAAGCTGAATGATGAGGGCTGGTTTGCCTACGATGTCGTCATCGAGGGCGTCAGTCTCGTCAATAATTACCGCAGCACGTTCTCGGCGATCATCAAATCCGAAGGGATGGAGGGGCTGCTGACGGATCTGCAGGGCCGGATCGAGCGCTACAAGGCGGAACACGGCGGCCTGCCGCCGGTGGAATGACCGGATTCGCCGGGGTGAACTGCTCCGCGCACTGAATCACGCCATTGCGCAGGAACGGGTCTGAAACCCGCGACGAACGGCACCGCCGCGGGCGCGCTGTTGCAATGAAACCGGAGGCTATGGCGCGCTTTGAAAACGCGCTAGTTTTGCGCCGGCAGCGATGAACGCGCGACTTTCGTTTCCAGTTGCGCGATCAGCCCGTCGATCCCGGAATCCCTGACCATTTGCTGGAAGCTGCCGCGGTAATTGCGGACCAGGCTGACCTGTTCGATAACGACATCGTACGCATACCACTTGCCGTCGTCCTTGCGATACATCTTGTAGTCGACGGGAATATCGACCGTATCCGTTTTGATCAGGGTTTTCACCGTCGCGAGTTTTTCACCGCGCCTGGATTCGCCGACGTACTCGACGGTTTCGTTTTTGTAGCCGGAAATTTTCAGCCAGTAGGTATTCGACAGCAATTCCTTGAACAGGCTCGAAAATCGGTTGCGCTGCTTTTTCGTTGCGTGCTTCCAGTTCGTCGCGAGCACGCGGCTCGACATGGCGCGAAAATCGAAGTGTTCGGAAATAATATTCTTGACCCTGCGCATCTTCGCTTCCTCACTCACATCGCCTGACTGCAGCGCATGCAGTACCGCGTCCACGGTGTCTGCGACCGTGGCCATCGGCGTGTCCGCGATGGCGGGTACCGGGAGGAGGGCAATTACAACGGCGGCGATCAGCACCCGGATCCCGCGCGACGATTGGAGTGGAGTTTCGCGCGCCTGGATAAGCATCGGAATCAATCCTTGTCTCCGCTTTCGAAGATGTACTTGCTGATCAGTTCTTCGAGATTGATCGACGACTCGGTTTCGTAGATTTCGCCGCCGGAATCGAGGAATGTATCCGATCCGCCCGGCGAGATCTTGACGAACTTGTCACCGATGATACCGGACGTTCGAATCGAGGCGATAGCGTCTTCCTGCAGCCGTATTCGCGGATCGAGTGCCATCGAAACGATGGATTCGTAGCTGTCGAAATCGATTTCAATTTTCGCGACCGTCCCGACCCGGACGCCGCCAACTTCAACGAGGGCGCCCTCGTTCAGCCCGGAAGACGAGACAAAACGAGCCTTCAGGGCGTACGCATCCTGTTTGAACAGGGCCACGTCACCGAGGCGCAGCGCGAGATAGCTGATGGCGAGCAGGCCGACCACCATGAACAGGCCAACCGATAATTCGAGAGAGGATCGTTCCGTCATGATGCGCTAAATACGTGCTCCAAATTATGCAACACTGACCTTGATGGACCGGGTACCCTTCCCCTCAAATCGAGGGGAAGGGACTTAGGATGGGATGTAGACAATGGTTCCGGTCCCGAAGCCACAGTGTCTCAGATTTACGCACACCTATTTAGTGCGGTATTCCGCGATCCCGGTGCGTCGTGTGCTGATTGATTTCGTCCCTGGCTGCGTTGTCTTCTCTTGCGCGGGGCCCGCCGCGCTCACGCGTAGCGTTGCGCCTTGCCGGTGACGAAAAATCCGGCGCGATTTATGAAAGTTTATCGTGGGGTACCACACTAGAGCATCAACGCGCTGATAATGTAATCGGAGAACAACACCGTGATCGATGCCGCGACGACTGCGTCGGTCGTTACGCGGCTCACCCCTTCGGCGCCAAATACCATACTCCGATTCAAATGCATGAGGAAGCTCTTGCCGGTGCATATCCACGCGATAATCACCGCGAACGCAACGGATTTCGCGAAGCCCATCAGCAAGTCCGGCCACAGGACGCTGTCGGCCATACTCTGGAAATACGTTCCCTGGTTCAGGCCGAAAATGACGACCCCGACGAGCCAGCCGCCGATAATGCCGACGACGTTGAATATCGCCGTTAGCAGGGGAACCGTGACCCCGAACGCGAGCAGGCGGGGAACGATCAAATAGCGATAGGGATCGATTGCCATCGACTCGAGCGCGTCGATTTGATTGTCGCTGCGCATGATCCCGATCTCCGCGCACGTGGCCGAACCGGCCCGCCCGATAATAATCAGCGCGGTAAGTACGGGGCCGAGTTCGCGAATCAGGCTCAAACCGACGGCGGAGCCGAGCAGACTGACGGAACCGAAGCGCACGAGCGTGTCGTAGAACTGCAACGCGACGACCATGCCGACGAACGCGCCCGCGACGGCGATCACGACGACGGACCGCGCACCGACGAAGCGGATCTGCTGCAACAGGATGCGGAGCTCGAACGGGCGCGCGGGGATCTGACGCACAACCAGCACCAGGTACAAGCCCATCCGACCCAATTCCTCGACCGCGGCAATCGTGCGCCCGCCGAAAGCCCCGAGCCAGGCGGTAACGGCCCCGGTCATACGGTTGTGCTCCGCACTTCGGCCGCTGGCGACATCACATCAGAACTCGCCATCATCATCGTGCGTCAGTTGTTCGAGGTATTCCTCGCCGGTGCGCTTGCGCTGTCGGGTGCGTCGATGCAACAAAGCCTGGATCGCTTCGTCCGGCGAACGCATGATTTCATCAACCGTTCCGAGGCCCGCGATCCGGCCGTCGGCGATGATGAGTATGCGATCGGCAATTTTCAGTGCGCTCTCGAGTTCGTGCGTGACCACCACGACGGTCATGCGCAAGGCGTCGCGCATTTCCACGATGAGTTCGTCGAGTTCGGCCGACGTGACCGGATCGAGACCGGCTGATGGTTCGTCGAAAAACAGCACGTGCGGATCCATGACGACGGCACGCGCGAGTCCGGCCCGCTTCAGCATGCCGCCCGACAGTTGCGCCGGCATCAGGTCTTCGGCGTTGCCGAGCGACATCATATCGAGCTTCATGCGGCTCATGATCCGGATCGTGCTTGGGTCCAGCGATGTGTGTTGACGCAACGGCAATTCGACATTGTCGATCACGCTCATCGAATTGATCAGCGCGCCGCTTTGAAACGCGACCCCGATGCGCTTGCGCAGTTCGTACAATTCGCGTTTCGACAGGGCGCCGAGCGATTTACCGAGTAGTTCAACGCTGCCGGTTTGCGGTTTGTTCAGGCCGATCAGATGACGCAGTAACGTCGTCTTCCCGGAACCGCTTTCGCCCATGATGACGAAAATCTCGCCCTTGGCCACCTGCAACGACACATTGCGCAGGACCTGCCGATTGCCGTAGGCGGTTGACACACCCTGGACACGGAGAACGTCGGCTGGAGCGATGATGGCAGCGGGATCGGTCACGTTGCTGTTGGTGTTTGTCGACGAGCGGGAATCGGGTTGTCAGGGCGGCAGTATACCGTGCCCGTGGCTAAATCTCCGACGGGATGAGGGCAAGAGCGGAAAGTGAACGGGGCGTACGGCGTCGGTATCGGGTGCGGCGCGCAAGCGACAAAAAAAAGCCCCGGCGAACCGGGGCTTTTTGAAACTGCCGTGCGAACCAGTTCGCCGGCGATAGTCAGTCAGCATCAGGAGGCCTGGCCACCACGACGTCCGACGGTGACGAGGGCCGTGATTGCGGCGCCCATCATCCAGATGGCCGGCGGGATTGGCACAGCAGTGAGGCCGATTTCAAGTTTGGCCATCGTCTTGGTTACCTCAGACGAGTCGCCAACGCCAAAAGCGATCGCGCTGATTACATTCGTAATGTTGACCGCCACACTGGAAAGGTCATTCACCAGCGTCGTGTTACCAAAACTCCAGTCAGCTAGTGTGGAGCCTGGGTTGATAATCGCTGTCGGGAAGTTGTTTGGTTTCCCACCGACGTTAATTGCGCCGCTTGCACTACCAAATCCCGCGGTTGTGTTCCCAATCCCGGACTCGGAATACTTTACCGACGAGATTAAAAATCCGGTAGGTGCGGTTAGCAGCATCGACACGGAATCATTCACAACCGACTGCGCGAACGCCCCGCTCGATACCGCGAGTGCGGTGAAGTTGTTGAGGTCGATTTCTATGATGGTCCCCATCGCGCCTGACTGAGAGAACGTCGTACCGAAATTGTCTTCGCCATCGCCCGATAGGACGTCTGAGACGATCACGTCCATCGAATATGCAGTCGACACCGCTATTAATAGCGCGAAAGCACAAATGCTCTGTTTTAGTCCCTTAAATTTAATTCTGTCCATTTCCATAAACCCTCCAATGGGTTGTGAAGTCCTTGCCTTGGGTCCGGGGACAGTGATTTTCTGCCCCGCGTGCTTTTTTCTTGCTGCCAAGCACAATATTGACGGAATGTTACGACAATGTGAACTCGGTACGTTAAATTTGGTGAACTATTACGCAAAACATTTTGTTCGGTTTTGGTAACGCCAAGCCAATCGTCGTTCATGTCCGGCATTGCTCCCCCTAACTGCGAGGGTTGCAGTGCAACAATAGCACAAATATTGAGTAGCTTGGGTTCCGCCTTTACAGTACGGCGGAGTGGGCGGGGCCGCCTCCAGCGCGGTGCCCGGGCAATCGCCTGAGCGGCGCGGATGGCGCCCGCCCGGGCGCGAGGGTCACGCCGTCGCCTGCTCGTTTTCGAGTTTTTCCATCAAATCGCCGATGGCGCGATCGAAGATCGGATCAGGTTTCGTCTCGATCCGGCGTGCCACCCCGCGGGCAAACTGGTCGGCAAGACCGGTGAGGGTCGTGTCGAGCGCCTTTTCACCCTGGCGCATCGTGAACAGGTAGCGCCCGGTCGAGGGGCTGATCCACGTGAACCGTGCGCGCATCGTCGAGCCGTCGTCGTTGTCGAACTCCACCCAGTCGCCGAGATCGAGCGCCGTCACCTGCTCGACGAACGCCATGATATCCGGGCTCAGGTGTTCCGGCTCCGGGGCGGCGTCGGCCGCTTCGGGCTCGAACACGGACAGGTCGAAATCGAGTTCCTGGGTATCGACCCCACGCTGGTCGAACAATCGGGCCAATCCCTGCTTCACGAAGTCTTCGTTATCGCTGCTGTCGCTCTCGGCAACGAGCGGTTCGTCCTCTGCCGGCGAACTGAACAGGTGTCGCTCGGCAAGGCCCGCTTCTTCAGTGTGTTTTACCGAGACCACGTGCACGCTGGCGAGCATGCTCAGAAATTTCGAACACGTCGGCGGGTCCATTTCGAGCGTTGCCATGCCGCGCCGGATGTTCTTCAGGATCTGCGGCAGCTTCTTCGTCAGGGCCTGGCGTTCTTCGGCACCGGATTTCGGCTGTATCGACCACACGAGGTCTTCGGCGGTGCGCAACTGGTCGTGCCAGATTTCACTGTCCACGCCGTGTTCGATATGCGTGATGATCATGAGCTGGCGCCAGTAATCGAGCAGGAACTGCCGGATGAACGTGCGCATTTCCTGGCCGCGGATGCGCTCGTTGATGGCGTCGTCGACGGCCAGTTTCGCGAGTTCGATCTGTTCGCGCGCGCGCAACGATTGCGCGGAATCCGCGGCGCGTTGCTCCGCCTCGGCCGTTTCACGCGCGAGAAACGCTTCGAGGTCTTCGAGGGCGCGCTCGAACACGGCGACGTCATCTTCGAATTCGTCGAGGATGCTGTGCACGATCCGGTCGACGGTATGAAACAGGCTGTCTTCATCGCCGGCGGGCGCGCTCCAGCCGACAGCCGCCCCTGCCAGCGCATCGAGCAAGCGTCGCGCGGGGTGGGATTTCTTCGAAAACAAGGCCTTGTCCAGCAGCGCGACTTTCAGCATCGGGATCTGCAGACGCCCGATCAAGGCCTTCATTGCCGCGGGGATCGCCGGATCGTCGAGGATGTAATCGAACAGGATCGAGACGATGTCCAGGGTCAGGCCGTCGGTCTGGTTGACCTGACCGATCGCGCCCGTTTCGCGGATCGAGCGCAGCACGTTCACGTTGCCGGCGGTGAAATGCGCCGGATCGATCGACCCCGCGGCATCGTCCTGGAGCGCACTGAGATCGCCCTGCTGCAGCAGGGTCAGCGTGTCGACGAGGTTCGCCGTGGCGAACGCGCTCATGCCGGAGCTGCCGTCGGTTGCCGGCGCGCCGCCGGGTTCGGCGCCGGTGTTCAGGGCGGCGCCATTGCCGCTGCCGCCAGCGCCGGCCGGTGAACCCGCGCCGCCGGCGATCCCGCCGGCATTGCCGCCGAATCCGGCGCCGAACGCGATACCCGCGCCACCGCCGCTGCCGCCAACACCACCACCAACGCTGCCGCCAACACCACTGCCGTTGCCGCCAACACCACCGCCGCCAGACAGATTGGAGATGGCGCGGCCACCCCCGAGCTGGCCGTTCGCCATCATCGTCTGCAGGGTCGAAAAAACATCGGGGCCGGTCGCCTCGACTTGCTCGTCGTCGCTTTCGATGATCACGCGGGTGCGGCGAGGGTTGTGACCACCGGGGTTCATCGAACCGGTAATTTTTGGCAGCACATCGCGCCTGATCAGGTGTTCGTTGACGTCGGTGTACATCTGATGGATACCGGCCCCGGCAAACTTGTCGAACATTTTGAACAGGGTCAGTTTGACTTCGATATCCGATTCGAGCTGTTGGCAGGCAGTGCGAAACGCGCTGCCGATCACCTGCGGGCCGAGCGGGTTGTCGCGATCGCTGAGGTCCGGCTGGCTGAGCAAATACCCCATGCGGCGGTCGAGGTGAAACAGTTGTTGCTTGCACTTCGTCCGTACGCTTTCGACGAAATTCGTCAGGGCCAGGGATTCTTCAACTTCATCGGATTCGACGAGAGAGAGTTCCAGCTCCTGAGCGAACGGGGCCGGACCGCGCAGGGCTTTTTCGAGGTCGATACTGTCTTCGAATTCTTCGTTGAAGCTCGCAATGAAGCTCGCTTCGAATGAGTCGCGTTTCAGTCGGAGTTCGCGCATGGCGTCGAAATACAGATTCTGACGCTGCGAGCTGTCAGCCTTGTTTGCGAGTTCAAACAGTGCATCGTCGACCTTGTCGAGGACTGTTTTTAGTGATGTCGGGAGGCGCTCGGAGGCGAGCCGCTGACATTCCGTCAATAACTCCGCCGAGCGCGCCGGCACGAGCCGGGTCACGTTAGCCATGTTCAATTCCATTTACTCTGCTCGCAATACCTGATGCCGCAATTTGGTTATCGTCCATTCTTTGGCCGGACTTAATGCTTCATAATGAATTAGGAGAAGCGGCCCGGGCGGGCAATCCGAAATGCAAACGAGTGTGAACTTCGTCACCGCGGCGCCGCCTTGTCTGTGACGCGGATCGCAGTCGCTCGCGGCTGAACTGCTATTGCGGCTCGGTGCGCCGGGGCAGGCGGCGGCGCGGTGGCAACATTGTGGAGGCACGAGAACAGTGGAAAATGTCGATTTGGCGGTGCTGGAAACAGCCGTGGACTGGATCCGCGCCGATGGCGAGATCGTCCTGGCGACCGTCGCGAAAACCTGGGGTTCGTCCCCGCGTCCGGCGGGCTCGATGATGGTCTGGCGGCGCGACGGCCAGTTTGAGGGCTCGCTGTCCGGCGGCTGCATCGAGCAGCAGTTGCTCGAGCAATTTGCCGCCGCACCGCCGGATGCCCCGGCGCGCATCACTTACGGGATTACGAAGGAACAAGCCGTCGCGCGCGGGCTGCCGTGCGGCGGCGAAGTCACGGTCGTGGTGGAGAGATGGCGCGCGGCCGACGAGGGTGAGGCGATCCTCGAACGCCTTGCCCGTCGCGAACGGGTCGAGCGCGTGGTCGACCTGAGCGGGTCCGACCGCTCGTCGATCACGACCCCGGCGCCCGGCGCGCGAACGACGCTCGACGACGACGAGTTCCGTATCGTGTTCGAGCCGAAATGGCGTCTGCTCGTGATCGGGGCCGGACAACTGAGCGCGTATGTCACGCGTTTCGCCGCGCCGCTCGGTTACGACGTGCGCGTGTGCGATCCGCGCGAGAATTACCGCGATTCGTGGATGGCGGACGGCCCCGACGTCGATGGCACGATGCCGGACGATTTCGTGCTCGCGGCCGCCTGCGACGCGCAGACGGCGGTCGTGGCCCTGACGCACGACCCGAAACTCGACGATTTGGCGATTATGGAAGCACTGAATTCACCGGCGTTTTACGTTGGTGCTCTGGGTTCGAGCCGCACGAACCGGGCGCGCCGCGAACGCCTCGCGGAGCATTTCGACATCCCCGCCGAACGCCTCGCCTTCATGAGCGGCCCGATCGGGGTCGACCTGAACACGCGCACGGCAGCGGAAATCGCGCTCGCCATCATGGTGGAAATTACCGCCCGCCGTAACGGTGTGACGCTCACGAGCGAGCGCCCGACCCCGGCGCGCGAGACCGCCGCGGCCTGAATGCAGCGCCTCGTCGGCGTTCTGCTCGCCGGTGGCGCCTCGGCGCGCTTCGGCGGCAACAAGCTCGCCGCGGCGCTCGACGGTGCGCCGATCGGACTGCGGGCGGCGCGCACGCTCGCGGCGGTCATGGACGAGCTGATCGTCGTGGTACCGCCGGACAGGCCGTCGACCCTGACCGTGTTCGAGGGTGAATTTCCGGTGTCCGTGTGTCCCGATGCCCGCGCGGGGATCGGATGTTCCATCGCCCATGGCGTGCGGCAAACGGCGGGTGCGGACGGGTGGCTGATCGCGCTCGCGGACATGCCGTTGATCGAAATCGCCACGATCGCGGCGGTCAAGGCCGCGCTGTCCTCGCGCGCGCTCATCGTGCGACCGCGTACGCGCGGGCGCTACGGTCATCCGGTGGCTTTCGGTGGCGACTATGCGCCGGAACTCATCGCGTTACACGGTGACAGTGGCGCGGCCAGGGTGATTGCGCGCCATCCCGATGCCGTCGTGACGCTCGACGTGGACGATCCCGGGATCCTGCTCGATATCGACCGCCCGGTGGATCTCGAGGCGATTGGCGCGGCGCGCTAGATTTCGTTCAGGGGTTGCGGGCGCCCGATTTCGTAGCCCTGGGCGTAGTCCACCCCGATGCGTTTGAGGATGTCCAGCACGTTGCGGTCCTCGACGAACTCGGCAATCGTGTGTTTGCCCATCATGTGCCCGATCTCATTGATCGACCGCACCATCGCGAGGTCAATCGTATCGGTGGCGATGTCGCGCACGAAACTGCCGTCTATTTTCAGAAAGTCGACCGGCAGTTTCTTCAGGTAGGCGAACGATGAAAATCCGCTGCCGAAATCATCGAGCGCAAACTTGCAGCCACGATCCTTGAGCAGGGCAATGAAATGATTCGCCTGTACGAGGTCGGAGACGGCCGCGGTTTCCGTCACTTCGAAACACAGCTTCTCGCCGGGGATGCCGCTCTCGGTGAGTCGTTCGAGAATGAAACACACGACGTCTTCATTCGACAGTGATTGCCCGGACAGATTGATACCGCACAAGTGCAGCCGGTCCGCGAGCGCCGGGTTGCGCTGCAACCAGTCGAGTGCCGCGCCGACCACCCAGCGATCGATTTTCGGCGACAGGTCGTAACGTTCGGCCGCTGGGAGGAACTCCGCCGGCATGACGATGTTGCCGAGTTCGTCGCGCATCCGCAGCAGCAATTCGTAGTGATCGCCCGTAGCACCCGAATCCGCGACCGGCCGGATGCGCTGGAAGTTCAGTTCGAAACGATTATCGACCAGGGCATCGTTTATGCGCGTGGCCCAGCGCATTTCCCCCTGGTGGCGGCTCACCGCCGGATGGTCTTTCTCGTAGACGTGCACCCGGTTGCGGCCGGAATCTTTCGCCGCAAAGCAGGCCGTGTCGGCCATGCTGAGCACCGAGTTCGCGTCATCGCAGCGCGAGTTCACGGCGACGAGACCGATGCTGGCCGTCACCACGTGCTTGCGTCCCTGCCACACGAATTCGTAGGCATCGATCACGTGGCGGATCTTCTCCACGTTTTCACGCGCATGTTTCGCGTCGCAGTCTTCGATGAGCAGCGCGAATTCGTCGCTGCTCAGGCGCGCCAGCGTGTCGCGTTTGCGCACGACCGAGCGGAGCAGTTTCGCCACCTGGCGCAGCAATTCGTCACCGGCGTCGTGGCCGCTGCTGTCATTGACGAACTTGAACTGGTCGAGGTTGACGATCGCCAGCGCGTGTTCGGTATTTTCGCTGTGCGCGGAATCGAGTACCTGGGTGAGGCGTTCGCCGAGCGATTTGCGATTCGCCAGGCCCGTGAGTTCGTCGTGCGTCGTTTGGTAAGACAGCGATTCCGCGAGCACGTGCGTGTCGTTGATGTCCTCGCTCGTCATCAGGATCATGCCGTCGACCCCCTGGCGGATCGCGACGGCCGTTTCGCGCGCCCAGAAAATCGAACCGTCCTTGCGTCGCCGGCGGATATCCCAGCGTTGCGTGCGCCCCGGGGTCGCCGTGGCGGCCCGGAGTTGATCGGCCATCATCACCTGATCGTCCGGTGCGTACAGCGTGTAAACGGATTTGTTGATCACCTCGCTGCGCTCGTAGCCGAGGAACTGCAGGCCAAACCGGTTTGCGTACAGCACTTCACCGGCGTAGTTCAGCGTGAAACACGTCATCGGCGTGTTGTCGTACAACACGTGGTAACGGAATTCTTCGGGGTTTTCGAGATCGCCGAGTAATTCCTCGTGGACGCGGTGATGCGCGATCTGGTCCAGCGTGCGCTCGATATCCTTGCGGTTGTGATCGATGCTCGTGGTGGACAATTCGGCGGCGCGGAGTTTTTCCGCCGTGCGTTTCAACGACAACTGGGTCTTGATACGGGCGAGCAGCATCGGCAGTTCGCCGGGCTTCGTGACGTAATCGTTCGCGCCGAGTTCGAGTGAGCGGCGGATGTCGTTACGGTCGGAACTCGCCGCAAGCATGATCACGGGGAGTTGGGTGGGCGAGAACCGGCTGCGGATCTCCTGCAGCACTTCCTCGCCACGCATACCCGGCATCTGCAGATCGAGTAGTACAAGGTCGACCCGCTGTCGCTTCACGACCGCGAGCGCCCCCGGTCCATCGGCGGCGGTGATAACGTCGTAACCGCGCGAACCGAGGCGCATGGAAATCGCCTTGCGGATCGTCGCATTGTCGTCCACGGCAAGTACCGTAGCCGTACGCTCGGCCAAAATGACGGACCTCCTGCACGGCTGGGCTTGATAGTTTTAGTGTTTTATACCGTGCGCGCTTTGAGTGTAGACACGGAAAACCTCAGGAGGCAAGTATTTGTTGGCGGCAAACCATTGTTAACAGTTCGTTTGTGGTCGCGGGACCGTTACGGATCCGACAGTCGGTACAACGCCGGCAGCGGCGCTTCCCCAGGTTCCCCCGGCGCCGGTTCCCGGGTGTCGATGGCGCTGTGCTCGAACGCCTCGCGCAGGGCAAACGCGTCCCACGTCGCGCCGCCCGGACCGTAAAGCGTCATGTCGAGCGCGCGGATCTCGTGGTCGAGCGGGTTCGGGGTGCGGTCCGCGAGGGCGCCGAGCGTGCGTGGCGGGTGTGTAAACGCAACGCGGGCCCAGCGCAACAGCGCCTGTTTCGCCCCGCGCGCGTCATTCGCCTTGCACGCACCGAGCACGTCGCGACGCGCTTTCGCGATTGATTCCGTTACCGCCGCGCTGACGTCCGCGCGGGCGGGCGACGGCGCCGGCGCGCGGCGCGAACGCCACCACCATGCCGCGGCCGTCGCGATCCAGCCGAGCAAACACACGAGCGCGACGAGTCTTGCGGTCTGATCCGGGAGTGCGGTGCCCGTGATCGACGGCGCCGGCGCTGCCGGGGTTGCGTTCGGTGCGGTCGCCGGCACGGGTGCTTGTGTTGCCGGCGCGGTGGTGACGGGCGGTGCGTTCACGCGGAAGCGCCGTTCGTCGATTCGCGCAACCTCCATCCGGTCCGTGTCCGTGTTCCACCACGTCACCGCGATCGGGGGAAATACAATCTCGCCGCCGCTCGGCGGAATGATGGCGTATTTCTGCTGGCGGATCGCGGTAAAGCCATCCTCGGCCTGCTGTTCGCTCGTTTGTGGCTGATCGGGATAACTCTTCAGGCGGTCCGGCAGTTTGATCGGCACTTCGGGCAACTGCCCGGCATTGAGACCGTCGGCCCACAGAAACACCGTGCGCGTGAGCGGTTCACCGGCCTCGACGGGATCGCTGGCCGGCTCCCAGTCGTCGCGCAGGCTCAGCCGCCGTGCCGGCAGCCACGTTGTGCCGGTGTAGCTCGAGGGGATTGGTTTGACGTCCAGCGTGATCGCGTTCGATTCGATCCGGCGGGTCTGCACCGGACGGCGGAACGGGTCGAACAGCGACCGGGTGGCCGGCACGAGCTGGGTGGTCAGTACCATCGGCTCGATTGTCACGCTGCCGCTTGTTTGCGGAAAGATACTGTAGCGCCGTTCGAACACCTCGTAACGTCGCTGGTTGCGCATCGTCTGATACGTGGAATCATTGCCGAGCCGTTTTATGATCGCGTCCGCATCCGTGCTCGGGTCGGTCATGTTCGCATCCGACAACTCCACCCGGCGCAGCAAGCGCGCCGTGAGCACGACTTCCTGTTGGACATACGGGGTGGTTGTATCAACCTCGATTTCGAGCAGCAGCCCGGGGTCATCCGTCGCGCTCGTGCCACTGCGCGAGGCAATGACGTCAACCGTTTTCGTCGCACTGCGATCACTGCCAAACGCGATGGCCGGGATCGTCAGCGTGCCCGGCGCGCGCGCGAGCACGTCGAGCACCCATGTCGTGGTGCGGCTGTTACGTCCGTTGATCCACTGAATCGAGGTCTGCCGGTTGCGTCCGAGGATATCAACGAGCGTTTCGAGCTCGCCGAAATCCGGCTCGGCATCCACCGGCCCGTCGGCCTGGAAAATGATCCGGAACGATTCGTTCGCCACCGGTTCCGGCGGCTCGATCGACACCGACACGTCCGTCGCCGCGACCGGCGCGGTCACGGCAATCGCCAGCAGCAGCGCGACTATCCATTTCATTACCATGCGCGGGAACGCCTCTCTCCACCGTGTTTCCGTTGATATTCCGCTTCGAACTTGCGCCGCAGCAGCCCCCCCGGGTCGTCCGGGATCTGGCGTAACCACTGCTCCGTCGCCTGTTCGTTTTCGAGCTCCGAGTTCGCCGCGGCGAATGCGTCCTCGGCTTCCTCGGCGGGCGCTTCCTCGGCTTCGGTCTGCTGTTCTTCGGCGGATTCTTCCGGCGCTTGCGGCTCGGCTTCGGCCGGCGATTCCTGCTCCGAAGACGTCGACGACGCCGACTGTTCATCGGCGCCTGGATCCGTTTGCGCCGCATCTTCCGCTTCATTGTCGGACGGTTTCGCGTCGCTGCGCTGGTCCGACTGGTCGCCGCCGGATTCTCCGCTCTGGTCTTCGCTGTTGCTGTCGTCCTGCGACTCCGACTCGTCCTGCTTTTGCTGCTGTTGCTGTTCCGCGAGCAGTTTTTCCAGCAGTTCCTTGTTATGTCTGGCGTCGGCGTGATCGGGGCGCGCGGCGAGCGTGTTTTCGTAGGCCGCGATCGCATCCTCGAACTCGCCGAGACGGGCGAGCGCGTTACCCTTGTTGTACAGCGCTTCGGGGTCGGGGTCCTCGGCCAGGCTTTCGATCACCCCGGCGTAATCGTTCGTGCGGTAACGCGCCGCGGCACGCCAGCGCGGGTCTTCGAACTGTTTCGCGGCGGCGGCATAGTTGCCAGCGTCGAATTCCGCTTGCGCGGCCTGGTCCGGGGTTTGCCACCAGCCGGCCGTGGCCGGGGCGGCGGGCACGAGACTCAGCGACAGGGCGACGCCGGCAAACGTGAGGATCCCGCGGCGGAAAGCGAGCGGTACGAACGGCAGTAAACCGAGCAGCAGCCACGGCCCGAATTCCCGCCAGCGGTCGGCGAACAAATCCGTTGCGCGGGCATTGCGCTCGTCGCGGTGCGCCGACAGATCGGCGAGCAGTTGCGCAACGTCGCCGTCATCCGTGCGCAGCGTGGCATAGCGGCCACCCCCGGCGGCCGCGAGCGCTTCGAGCGCGGCGGTGTCGAGTGCATTGACCACGATGGCGCCGGCGGCGTCCGTGATGAAGCCCCCGGACGGATCCGGGATCGGGGCGCCGTCGGCGGTGCCCACGCCGAGGATCGACAGGCGCGCGCCGCTGCCGGCGATCGCCGCGCGCGCGCGCTGCCCGTCGTCGAGCCCGACCCCGTCGGTGATCAGGATCAAATCGCCGCCGGCATTGCCGGCCTGCAGCAGCAGTTCGAGTCCTTTTTCGACGGCCGCCGCCGCGTCGCTGCCCTGGCTTGGCATGATGTTCGTTTTCAGCGCCGGCAAATGGGATTCGATCGTGGCAACGTCCGTCGTCAACGGCGCCACGACGTACGGCTCCGCCGCGTACACGACGAGCGCGGTCTGCCCGTCGCGGCGTTGTCTGAGCATGTCCGTGATCTTGAATTTCGCGCGTTCGAGCCGGGTTGGGCTGACGTCCTCGGCATTCATCGAGCGAGATAGATCGAGCAGCAGGACGAGTGCGGATTCATCGCGAAACACCGGGGTTGGCAGGCGTTCCCAGGTGGGGCCGGCGAGGGCGACGATCGCGATCGCGCCGACGAGCAGAAACAGCGCGGGATTCAGGCGGCTGTGAACCGCGGTGCGGGGCACGAGCAGATACGGCAGCAGCGCATCGTCACACACCGATTGCCACACCCCGGCCGCATCGCCGCGGCGGAACAGGCGCCAGCACACGAACCCGAAAGGCAGCAGGGCGAGCAGGCACAGCGGGCGCAGAAAATGAAAATCCGCGAGCGCGTTCATGTCGTGGTCCGCCGGCCGAGCAACCACGCCGCGGCACCGCCGAGCAACAGCGCGAGCCCGAGCGGCCATGGATACAGCGGCGTGGTCGGGCGAAAGTGTTCGCCACCGCGCTCCACGGGTTCGAGCTTGTCGATTTCCGCGTAAATCTGTTCGAGTTCCTCGAGATCGCGCGCGCGGAAATAGCGTCCGTTCGTGTTCTCGGCGATCGCGCGCAGCGTTTTCTCATCGAGATCGCGTGACGGATTGATACGGAACGTGCCGAACAGGCGGCGCACCATAATCTCGTCGGCGCCGATCCCGATCGTGTGGATCGTGAGGCCGGCCTGGGCCGCGAGTTCCGCCGCACGTACCGGATCGATCACGCCGGCCGTATTCGCGCCGTCCGTGATCAGGATCAGGATCTTCTCGTCGGAATCGTTCGCGCGCAGCCGCTTCACGGCGAGACCGATCGCATCCCCGATGGCGGTACTCGGACCGGCGAGTCCGATCAGGGCTTCATCGAGCAACTGTTTCACCGTGGCGCGATCGAACGTCAGCGGCACGTGCAGGTAGGCCTGGGTTCCGAACAGGACGAGGCCGACCCGATCCCCGATCCGGCGGTCGATAAAGTCACCGACGACGCGTTTCGTCGCGGTCAGCCGGTCGACCCGCTGGTCGTCGAGAATGAAATCCACTTCCTGCATGCTCTTCGACAAATCCACCGCGAGCATCAAATCGCGGCCGCTGATCGGGACCTCGATCGCGTCGCCGAGCCACTGCGGACGCATGGCGGCGAGCAGCAGGCAGCACCAGGCGAGCAATGCGAGCCAGAACGCCGCGCGCGAACCCGTATGGCCGCCCGCATCCGCGGCGATGACGGAGAAATCCTCGATCGAGGGCACCCGTAGCGCGGCGCTCGCGGCCGTCGCCTGCGGTGGGAGCAAGCGTCGGTACAGCCACGGTAATGGCAGCGCCAGCAACACCCAGGGCCACACGACTTCGATCACGCGGCGCGCTCCGGAACCCGGCGCAGATCGTGCAGCCAGTGCTCGAATGTTGCGAGGAGGCGCGCGCCGTCGATGTCGTTCGGGCGGCGATACGGTGCCTCGACGAGTGTGGCGCGCAACCAGTCGTCGACGGTGCCGCTCGTCGTGACGCGCGCGAGCACGGTTTGCCAGTCGGCGCCCGTTGCCGCGGCGACGTGGCGATCGTCAGTGAGCGCGAGCGCGCAGCGGCGTGCGAGGCGCGACAACTGTCGCACGAGTTCGTGCGGATCGGCGGTTTCCGCGTAGTGCTGTGAGATCGCGAGAAACTCCGCCTGCGCGGCGCGCACGATGCGTGCACGGCGCCGGCGCCACCACACGAAGGCCGCACCCGCGATCACGAGCAACACGAATCCCGCGAGCCACCACCAGCCGGGTGCCGGTGGCCACCAGGACACAGGCTCCGGCAGGTGAATGTCGCGCAGTGGTATTTCGGCCGGATCCATTGCGATTCGCTCAGCGCCCGAGAACCCGCTGCAGGACCCCAAGGGGGTCGTCGTTGCTCGCGAGTCGTGCAAACAGGATTTGGTAGTCGCGACACAGTTTCGCGATCCGATCGGCGCGGGCGGTGAAGTTCTCGGCATAGCGGCGACTCGCGCGGTCGCGGCCGAGCGTGATCTGCAGTTCGCCGCTGCCGTCGCTCACCCGGCCGGACGCGCGGTCGTTCGGCAGCGCGGCCTCGAACGGATCGTAGACAAAGATCAGGGCCACATCGTTGTGGCGCGCGAGGTGCGCGATGTCGGATTCGCAGGCCTCGGTCATGTCGCGAAAATCGCTCACGATAAAGATGAGACTTCCCGGTTTGGCCATGCGCTTCAAGCGCGCGATCGCGCGCGGCAGCGAGTTTTGGGTGGTGCGCTCGACGCCGGGCGCGGGCAGCTTCGCGGCCTCGACGAGTTTTTTCACGAACCGGATCACGGCCGGTTTGCCGCCTTCCGGCGGCAGTTCGACGTGGGTGTCGGCCGAGAACACGAGACCCCCGATCCGATCGCCGGACTGTTGTGCTTTCCACGCGAGCAGCGCGGCGGCGCGTGCGGCCTGGACGCTCTTGAACACGCCGCGCGTCGCGAACAGCATCGACGGCGAGAAATCCGCGCACAGATAAACCGGACGTTCGCGCTCTTCGCGAAAGACTTTCGTGTGCGGCTTGCCCGTACGCGCCGTGACCCGCCAGTCGAGCGTGCGAAAATCGTCACCGGCCTGGTACGGGCGGGATTCGTCGTATTCCATGCCGCGGCCTTTCAGCGCCGACAGATACCCGCCGGCCTGGTGGGACCGGATCGAGCGCGACCACGACGGCAACAGGCTCGCGGGACGCGCGAGCGACATCAGCTCCTTGGCCTGTGGTTCGACGCGTGCCAGCGCCGCGCCGTCGCCGTTCGTGCGCTCCGGACGTGGCCAGATCGTTGCAGAAGCGGTGCTCACGACACTCCTCGGGGGCGAACGGCGATCAGGGCACCGCGATCCGGTTGACGAGTTCGCCGATGAACTGATCGGGGGTGACCCCGTCGGCGACCGCCTCGTAATTCAGGATAATCCGGTGCCGCAGCACGTCCGGGGCAATCGCCTGGATGTCGTCCGGACCCACATAGTCGCGACCGTCGAGCCAGGCATGCGCGCGGGCGCAGCGGTCGAGCGCAATGCTCGCGCGCGGGCTCGCACCGTATTCGATCCACTCGGCGAGATCGTCGCCATAAGCGTTCGGTGCGCGCGTGGCGAGGACGATTTCCAGCAGGTACTGTTCCAGATCGTCACTCAGGTACATGTCGAGCACGGCGCGGCGCGCGTCAAACACGTCCTGCTGGCCGATGATGTGCGGGGGCTTGTCGCCGTTGCCGCCGGCCGCGCGGGCTTCGTCGCGGGCGAGGTGGAGGATCGATTTCTCGTCGGCGTTGTTCGGGTAGGTGATGACCACGTGCATGAGAAAGCGGTCGAGCTGCGCTTCCGGCAACGGATACGTGCCTTCCTGTTCGAGCGGGTTTTGCGTTGCCATGACGAGGAACAGCGCTGGCAAGTCGTAGGTGACCCGGCCAATCGTGATCTGCCGCTCGGCCATCGCCTCGAGCAGGGCGGACTGGACTTTCGCCGGCGCGCGGTTGATTTCGTCGGCGAGTACGAGGTTGTGGAACATCGGCCCTTGCTGAAACTTGAACGTGCCGTCCTGCGGCCGGTAGACCTCGGTGCCGGTGAGATCGGCCGGCAGCAGATCGGGGGTGAACTGGATGCGGTGGAAGTCGCACTCGATGCCGTCGCCGAGGACCTTGATGGCGCGGGTCTTGGCCAGGCCCGGTGGCCCTTCCACGAGTAAATGCCCGTCGGCAAGCAAGGCGATCAACAAGCGGTCGATCAGTTGTTTCTGGCCGACGATGTGCTGTTCGATATAGGTTTTGAGTTCAATGATGGCGGATTGCGTGGACATAGCGGATTAGGATGGCTGTCGGCGGAAATAGTTTCCAGAAAATAAGGCGTCATCGCGACGTCGTGCGTCGGCAGGCGGGCGTTCCGGCCCGCATTCGTGTGGCAACCCGGCTGCGTTGTAGCGCGGCGAATTCTAAGTCATGCGGCGCATGGCGAAAAGGCGCCGCGCGCCGTGCGCGGCTTGCCGCGTAAGTGAGAGCGGCACGCCGAAACGTTCATCCAATCTTTATACTACCGGTGATGACCCGACGGATTGCTTCGCCCACCTTAACGCGCCTGTGCGCGCTCGTGTGCGTGATCGCGTTCGCGAGCGGTTGCGGGAACGAAGATCCGGGCGTGCGTTTTACCGGCGTGACAATGGCCACGCAGTACGTCGTGACGATTGCACAGCCCGGCGGGCTCAGTGCGCGCGAGGTCAAACCCCGCGTCGATGCGTTGCTCGTGGACATCAACAAAAGCATGTCGACCTACGATCCCGCCTCGGAACTCTCGCGCCTGAATACGAATCCATCGAGCGACTGGATTAGTGTCTCGGCACCGCTCTACCACGTGCTCGCGGCCGCGCAGCGGATCGGCGCGGAATCCGCCGGCGCGTTTGACGTTACCGTGGGACCGCTCGTCAATTTGTGGGGTTTCGGCCCGGAACGCCGGCGCGAATTCCCGGACGCGGCAGCGATCCGCGCCGTGCTCGCGCGGGTGGGGCAGGCGCATTTTGAATTGCGGGCCACCCCGCCGGGCTTGCGCAAGCGGCGCGCGGACGTTGCGATCGACCTGTCGGGCATCGCGAAGGGCTACGCCGTGGACGCGGTCGCGGAATTGCTCGAGAGCCTCGGCGCGACGGATTATCTTGTGGAAATCGGCGGCGAAGTCCGCGCCCGCGGTCGCAACGTGGCCGGTGAGGCGTGGCGGATCGGGATCGAAAGCCCCGTGAGCGAACGCCGCGAGATCGCGCGAACCGTGACGCTCACGGGCTCGAGCCTGGCGAGTTCCGGCACGTACCGGAACTATTTCGAACACGACGGCGTGCGCTACAGCCATATGCTCGATCCGACCACGGGCTATCCCGTCACGGGCAACCTTGCCGGGGTGACCGTGCTGCACGACTCCGCGATGGTGGCGGACGCGTGGGCGACGGCGCTGATGACCTTAGGCGCCACGCGCGCGCCGGCGGTGGCGGCCAGGGCGGGGATCGCGGCGCTATTTTTCAGCGTCACGGCCGATAAGGTCGTGAGCGAAGCAAACGAAGCGTTCAAAGCGGCAATCGGTCACGAATAATTAATGCGATTCGACTAACATACACCGCAGCGCAGCACAGGCGATGGGCCGGCGGCGCGGGGCAAACTGACATGCGATCCTGAAAAAAGACTCATGAATCTACTACCCGTAATCCTTGCCGGCGGTGGCGGCACGCGCCTGTGGCCGCTGTCGCGCGGTCACTTTCCGAAGCAATTCCTGTCCGTTGTTGGCGACAAAACGCTGCTGCAGGACACGCTGACCCGCATGCCGCGCCTCGATGACGCCGCCGAACAGCCGTTTGCCGTGCACGCGCCGATGGTCGTGTGTAATGAGGAGCATCGTTTCATGGTGGGCGAGCAAGCGCGCCAGATTGGATGCGATCTCACCTCCATCGTGCTCGAGCCGATTGGCCGCAACACCGCGCCCGCGCTCACCTGCGCCGCGCTGCTCGCGATGGCAAGCGGTGACGACCCGTTGCTGCTGATGATGCCGGCCGATCAGCTCATCGGCGATCTCGAGGGCTTTCGCCGCTGTGTCGCCGCCGGTGCGGTGGCGGCCGAGGCGGGTGCGCTCGTGACGTTTGGCGTGGTCCCGGACAAGCCGGAAACGGGCTACGGTTATATCCAGCTCGGCGATCCGATCGACACCGGGGCGCTGCCCGCGAATGGCATCGCGGCCTTCCGCGAAAAGCCCGATCTCGACACCGCCACGGCCTATCTCGCCGATGGCGGCTACCGCTGGAACGCCGGCATCTTCCTCATGCGCGCGAGCGTCTGGCTGCGCGCGATCGAAACATTCAATGCCGATATCGCGGCGGCGAGCCGGCGCGCCGTGGACGACTCGACGTCGGACGGCGAATTCACCCGCCTCGGCAAGGACGCGTTCAGCGCGTGTCCGAGCGACTCGATCGACTATGCCGTGATGGAACCGGTGGTCGCGGCGGACGGATTCACCGGGGCCGTTATATCCCTCGACGTCGGCTGGTCTGACGTTGGCTCGTGGTCGAGCATGTGGGACGTGTCCGCGCGCGATGGCGACGGCAACGTGACCCGCGGTGATGTCCACCTCGAAGACTGCAGCGGCAATGTCGTCATCGCCGAGCACCGGCTCGTGGCGGGACTCGGCTGCGAAGACCTCGTGATCGTGGAAACCCCCGATGCCATCATGGTCGCGAAAAAGGACCGCGCCCAGGACGTGAAGAAAATCGTCGACTGGCTGCACGAACAGGGTCGCGAAGAGCGCCTGTTCCATCGCCGCGTTTATCGCCCGTGGGGCAGTTACGAAGGCGTGGACGCCGGCTCGCGCTTCCAGGTCAAACGCATCGTGGTGAACCCCGGCGCCTCGTTGTCGCTGCAGATGCACCATCACCGCGCGGAGCACTGGATCGTGGTCAGCGGCACCGCGAGAGTGACGTGCGCGGAGCGGGAATTCCTGCTGTCGGAAAACGAATCCACCTACATCCCGATCGGCGCGACTCATCGCCTGGAGAATCCCGGCACGATCCCGTGTGAATTAATTGAAGTGCAATCAGGGAGTTATCTCGGCGAGGACGATATTGTGCGGTTTGAGGACAAGTACAATCGGGCGTAAGGGCGGCGACTGGCCCGGTGGAACGGAATGCGTGAACCGCGCCAACAGGCGAACAGCACAGGACGACATACAAGATCGGAAATGGAAAACTGTGTGCGGTGCCGCATTAATCTTCGTGGCGCTTAGGTTGGCGGGATGATAAACTTTTCAAATCATTGGGTTAGATTGCTTTTGTAGAATCACTCCAAGGCTGCAGCCGAGGACACAGCATGTACGAATCGTTCTTCGGTTTCACGGAAGCGCCGTTCAGCCTGAATCCTGACCCGGGGTTCCTGTTTCTCGGCCGGAACCACAGCAAGGCACTGAGTATTCTCGAATTCGGGCTCGCCTCGGAATCCGGCATCACGGTGATCACGGGCGCCATCGGATCGGGCAAAACGACGCTCGTCCGGCACTTGCTGAACCATATGCCGGAAAACCGTACCGTTGGCCTGATCACGAATACGCACAAATCGTTTGGTGAACTGATTCACTGGATATCGATGGCCTTCGATCTCGACCACGAAGGCCGCGACAAGGTGTCGCTGTACAACCAGTTCGTGAAATACCTGATCGACGAGTACGCGCAGGGCAACCGCGTCGTACTGATCGTGGACGAAGCGCAGAACCTCGATGCGGAGACGATCGAGGAATTGCGCGTGATCTCGAACATCAACGCAGACAAGGATCTCGTATTACAACTTGTGCTCGTAGGCCAGCCGGAACTGAAAGAGACGCTGGCGAGCCCGGGACTCGTGCAGTTCGTGCAACGGGTTTCCGCGTATTACCATTTGACGCCGTTGAAGCTCGACGAGGCGAGAAAATACATCAAGCACCGGACAAAGGTGGCCGGTGTGCCGCGCAACCCGTTCCGCGACGAGGCGGTGGATTTGATTTACGCGTCGAGCGCCGGGGTACCGCGACTGATCAACACGCTTTGTCATCTTGCGCTGACATACTGTTTCGCCGAGGGGCGCAAGACCGTGACGGTGGATATCATGCGCGAGATTTTGGCCGACCGGGAGGAGCATGGGTTGTTTGGGATTGGGTTGGAGCAGGTGGGGGAGTTGGAACATGACTTCAGGGAGGCGATTGAAGTTGTCAGGGAGCACCATATGGGCGGCACTGAGAGCGAACTATCGGTAGATCCCGCGGACGGCGTGCTCAACGTCGACTCCCTCCCAGATTAGTGCGCTATTGGTTCGGCAATTTAAGGAATGAATCGATCGGGAAACAAATATGAAGCAAGAAAATAGCTTGGCAAAAATGTTTAGACTAGTCGCTGTTCTGCTCGTTTGCGCTTGCGGTAGTAGCAGCGCTGCCGCTAAAGACGCCGATTATGTAATTCAGGCGAGCGACATCCTGCTTGTGTCGGTATGGAAAGAAGAAGATCTGCAAATTGAAGTTCTCGTTAGACCGGACGGTAAGTTTTCGTTTCCACTGGCCGGAGACATCGTTGCGAAGTCGAGAACAATTGAGGAAGTACGAAATGCGGTAGCTTCACGCATCGAGCAGTACATCCCTGAACCAGTTGTTACTGTGACACTACGCCAAAGCTTGGGGAATCGTATCTTCGTCATTGGCAAGGTAAATCGCCCGGGTGAGTTCCCGTTAACTCAGGACTTAGACGTAATGCAGGCCTTGGCGCTTGGCGGTGGGTTAGTTACTTTTGCGGACGCAAAAGCGATCAGTATTCTTCGGAGGCAAGACGGCGCGCAGATTACAATCCCATTCAATTATCGCGAGGTTGAATATGGGGAAAATCTCAACCAGAACATTCTTTTACAACCCGGTGACGTCGTCATAGTCCCATAAGTATTTTGACGACCGGTATCTTCGAATCATTTTGATATTGCAGAGAACACCCGTGATACACCGGCGAGAGGTATGGCTGTTCCTTGCAATATTCGGCATCGTTAGCCCAAAGGTATCGATGGCCGAATTAGCGGTTCGTCCGGAGGTCTCATCGCGCGCGATTGTCGACTCCAACCCGCGACTTCGGGCGAGCGATCCGCGCGATGTGGCTGCAACGATTAACCTCGCGAAATTCGAGGCGGAATTCTCCAAGCCTACATACAGCGTAGTCCTTGTGCCGCAGATTCGCGTGTCAAGATATACAAGCGAAACTGAACTAGATAGCGAGGATTATTTTGTTTCGCTTTCAGCTTCGAAAATATTGGAGCGCAACCAGTTTTCCGGCGAGTTCAGCTATCAGCGAGAAAACAGCATAACGACGGAACAAACAGATTCTGGGATTTTCAACGTCAATATACCGAGAACGCGTTATTCACTGGATGCGTCTTGGCTTCATACCTTGACCGAGCGCGCAAGCGTATCGGCATTCGGAAATGCGTTGGACGTGTCGTTCGAAGAAGATCCCAGGAGCACTTTTATCAACTATTCGCAATTTGGTGTTGGTAGTTCTTTCAGCTATGCACTGTCAGAAACTACGATCCTGAGAGCCACGTATTCATTCTCGAACTTTAAAACTCCTCAAACGAGTTCGGATACTCGCAGCCATTCTTATCGGATAGGTTTTGAACATCAGCTAGACGAGTCGGTGAATGTAGCTTTCAGTATTGGGCAGAACGTGAGTGAAATCGAATTCAAGTCTGCGCAGACTCAACTAGTTTCGTTGAATCCATTGCGATTTGCCACGATCGTTACCGATGAAAGTGAACGTTCGGCCGGTGAGATATTGGATTTGGCCGTTGAGAAGGAATTTGAAAGGGCATTGCTGAGGTTCGAGTGGGACAGGGTGTTTTCACCATCTAGCCAAGGTGCCCGTCAGCAAGAGGAGAACGTTGGCGGATTCGCACGCTACCGAATATCTCGATTTGTTGACGCAGAATTTAACGGGTCGTTTCGTCAACGAACGCAGGAAGGCACCGCGAACACCCGCCTACTAAATGACCTGGAAGTGCTCAAGTTCGGTATGCGGGTCCTCTATCGAATAACACCGGAATGGCGGGCGGAAGCCGGTTTCCGATATCGACGTCAGGAGCGAATTAATGCAGGAACGACTGCCGATTCAGAAATGCTGTTTATCGCGTTGCGCTTTCGCCCGCAACGCCTGGATATTCCTTACTAAGGCAAACAGCAACGGAAGGCATGCATTCATGTCAGCAGATCTGAAATTATAGAACCCTTAAAACTATTAGCAGACCCATTCAGTGGAAAATTGGACATGGAATTCGACGAAAGTGAAATAAAATTAGCAGACGTAGTAGCTGCCCTTAAGCGGCGCTCGAAACTGTTGATTGCTATTGCCGCGGTTGTCTTCTTTATCGGCGCTGCATTGGCGGTCTTGCTTCCCTCCATTTATCGCAGCGAAGCCGTCATCTTGATCGAGAAGCAGGAAATACCGACAGACCTGGTTCGATCGACAGTGACAAGTTTCGCCGACCAGCGAATTCAGGTAATCAGTCAACGTGTTATGAGTTCATCCAATTTGATGCGCATCATCGACGAATATGAACTCTATGTTGACGAAAAGTTACGCGAACCGCGCGAAGAAATACTTGACCGCATGCGTTCTGATATTTCGTTAGAGATGATCAGCGCCGACGTCGTCGATCCGAAAAGCGGAAGGCCAACGGAAACTAATATTGCGTTCAGCCTCTCTTTTGAGAATCCGAGTGCTCCGAAGTCGCAGCGAGTTGTAAACGAACTTGTAACGCTATTTCTCAACGAGAATATTCGATCGCGAGCAGACTCGGCTGCCGAGACGACAACCTTTCTAAATGACGAAGCCGAGGCTCTTAGGGCGCGTGTCGCTGAGCTGGAGAAGTTGATCGCGGACTTTAAGGACAAGCATGCAAACAGCCGGCCAGAATTAGAGGGGCTAACCCGAGACTTAATGAATCGAACTGAGCTGCATCTTTCAGAGGTAGAGCGCAGGATTCACGAAACAGTGCAGCAGAAAATATATCTTGAAGCCGAACTGGTGCAGCACGAACCGGTCCTGCCGGATGCTGGTCCCCGAGGTACAAGCGCACTTGAACAGTTAAGAACGGCTGAAGCCCAATTGTCCGCCGCCGAAGCTTCTTACGGCGAAGCGCACCCGGACGTGATTCGTTTACGGAAGCAGGCCGAGGCGCTTCGGCTGACGGTAGATCCGCTCGCTGCACGCGCTCTCTATACTGATCAACTCGCCAGCTTGCGAATGGAACACAATAGTCTGTTGGAACGGTACGACGATGATCACCCTGATACCGTAAAAATCGGCCGACAAATTGATAATCTACAACGTAAGCTTGACGGCCTTGGGCCGGACGTCGCTGAAACGCCAAACAATCCGGCTTACGTCGCGTTAGCGGCTCGTTTGGATGCTTCAGAAGCTCAATTGGACAGCCTAGAAATTAAGAGGAAAGAGCTAACCGAGAAACTTGACGGTTACTCTACCAGTCTGATGCTTATTCCGGATGCTGAAGCCGAATACCGGGCGCTTAGCCGTGATTATGAGAATGCCCTTGCCAAGTACCGAGAAATTTCGTCGAAACAGATGGAAGCCAAGCTATCGGAAAATTTAGAATCCGAGCGTAAAGGCGAAAAATTTACGTTGATAGAACCGCCCCTGTTACCGGAGCAACCCGCGAAACCCAACCGCCCAGCTATTTTGTTGATTGCATTCGTGCTTAGCATCATCAGTTCGCTCGGTATCGTGCGGGTGATCGAGATGATGGACGACAAGATCCGAGGACGTCGCGATATACAAGAGGTATTCTCGGCTCCTCCTCTCGCCTACATTCCAGTGATAGAACTAGATGGGCGCGCAGGGGGACTTGAACGGCATGGCTGGCGCCTCGTTGTAATTGCTGCAATTTTCGTGGCTGGCGTGGCCGCGATTCATTTCGCCATTATGCCAATCGATGTTTTTTGGTACACGCTATTGAGAAAGATCGGGGTATAGAAAGGCAATTATGGAAAAGATTAAGCAAGCACTAGATAGAGCCCGACAAGAAAAACTCGGTCATGCACCAGCATCCGAGGCCGAATCCGAATCCGACGATACGAGCGTGGCGACAGATGGGGATGTTCATTCGATTAGCTACAGTGAAACCCGTGTTTTTAGTGTGGACAAAGAGACTCTACGTGAAAACGGCCTAATTGTCGGTAGCGGTGAGCATCCTTCGGCGGAAACCGGCTACAAAATATTACGAACCCAGGTAGAGCAGCGATTATCTGCTCGTGGATGGAACGCATTCGCTATTACAAGCCCAGGTGCTGGTGTTGGTAAAACAACTACTGCAATTAATTTGTCAATGGCCTTGGCCCAAGAGATGCACAGAACAGTGCTGTTGGTAGATCTCGATTTTCGAAACCCGAGCGTGCACAAACGTTTAGGGATCGAAATTGAACACGGCCTAATTGACTATTTGATAAGCGATGTACCGCTGACGTCGATTCTAGTTAATCCGTGTATTGATAGGCTCGTAATTTTACCCGCAGGGAAGTCGGCGATTCCAAACTCATCCGAATTGCTCGCGTCGCCAAAGATGATTCAACTGGTGGAAGAGCTTAAATCAAGGTACCCGTCTCGGCTAATCGTTTTCGACCTTCCGCCACTACTTTGGTCTGACGACATGCTCGCATTTTCGCCGTTCGTCGATACGACATTACTTGTCGTTGCCGATGGTATGACGACAAGAGAAGAACTGCGGCGCGTGACGGAAATAATGGGTGAGGGTGAATTAATGGGCACGGTGCTGAATCGCTCAACCGAGATCCAACCGTCTTACTACTATAAATAGCCCGAAGTCACGAAACCGGCGTATTGCTTTCGATTTTTTTATGGGTGCAAATGCAAGATTTCATTTGTCACGCACGACACCTGGAGTTTTTGTTTCGGTCTTTCGCTGCTATGCGTAGATTTCTCGGGGACTTATGAATGCATGATCCGATCAGATTGATGCTAGTGGCCGGTGCTCGGCCGAATTTCATGAAGATTGCACCCATAGTCCGTGAGTGTGACCGGCGCGATCGGGAATTTAGCTATTCAATAATACACACTGGTCAGCATTACGATGCAAGCATGAGCGATGTGTTTTTTGAAGAGCTAGGAATTCCTGCTCCCGACCATCATTTGAATGTCGGTAGTGGTGATCACAGCGAACAGACGGCGAAAATAATGCAGTGCTTTGATCCAATCTGCCGCAAGGAAAAGCCCGATTGCGTTGTAGTGGTAGGTGATGTCAATTCCACCCTTGCATGCACTATTGTTGCTAAGAAACTGAACTTTCAGGTTGCGCATGTTGAGGCAGGGCTCAGAAGTGGCGATCGACGTATGCCCGAAGAGATAAATCGTTTGGTCACAGATGCAATTGCGGATTATTTCTTCGTTACCGAGCAGAGCGGAATGGAACATTTAGCAAGGGAAGGTCACTCCAAAGACAATGTCTTCTTTGTCGGGCATGTGATGATTGACAACTTGTTCTTCGAGCTAGAACGCTTGAAAAGCGCGCCAGTCGAAAATTCAGCGACGAAATTGGCCGAAGACCTCCGTTCGTATGGTGTAGTCACGCTACATAGGCCATCTAACGTGGACGATCGAGCGACTTTGAAAGGAATAATAGAAGCGCTCAACTGTTTGGCTGAGCGCATTGACCTGATTTTTTCGGTGCACCCTCGGACACGAAATAGAATTAAGGAATTCGAACTATCCCTCTCGAGTCGCATACATATGTTTGAACCCCTGAGCTACAGGTCGTTTCTACAAATTTGGAAGGGCGCGCAAATCGTACTGACCGATAGTGGCGGCTTGCAGGAAGAGACAACGGCCCTCGGAATCCCTTGCCTGACGCTTAGAGAAAACACCGAACGACCCGCGACCGTCGAAATGGGAAGCAACCGGTTGTGTGGCCCCAATCCCGACAATATTATTTCGGCTGCGTCTGAAGTATTGGCGCAGGTTGGTATGGACTGGCCGCGGCCCCCTCTTTGGGACGGACTTGCCAGCAAGAGAATTCTCGACGCGCTCGAAACGGTGATTCGTGCCGATAGCTAATGGAGGGTTCTCCGATCCGCCAATCGATCCGCGATAGATCAGGTCGATCGGAAACTTAATTATCCAAGTATATGATTAGAACGGATTGTGATGTCTTAACTGGCAGCGTTAAGCGAGGGCGCAACAGAGGCGTTGTTGTCGCATCACGTTTATCGTCGAATTGGCGCAAATAAACACTAAGGCTCCCGCGCGAGAAGCGCATAGGCTGGCAAAGATCGCCCATATAAAATTTTTGAGAGCGGTATTTCTCCGAAACCCCAAAACGGGCGAAAAGTAAGAAGCTCGACCAACTAATGCCGGCCATCGATTCAATAGGAGCGAACATGACATTTGCACTGGTCCGATGGTGTCGCAAGCTTGCAGCTAGCTCGCTTCGTGGCGAGCTGCGAGTACGTCGATGCACGATCCGGCTGTTCCTGCTTGAGATACTTGAACGAATGTTCCATCTGATTCTCATCGCCGGACGGTGCAGTCCTTTCGACGTTCGCAACACTTCACCTGGCCAAATTTGCATGGTCTTTTTTAAGACCCTACGGTAACGTCAGCTTACATGGATGATCCCGTAGCTAGATCGGCTCTTAAAATCGGCTCCACATTCTTAGGGTGTCCGAGGTGCGTCAATCGGCCTCCGGTTCGACTCGCGTATCGTTGTTCCACTTCTTGGTCGGGTGGAAACTTATCAACGAATTGCCGTATAGGGCGTGCGAATCCGTGAGTTCGATCGGTTCTCGTGCGATTGCGGGTTTGTTCTATGGCAGTGCCGGACTACTCGTACAGGCGCTGTTGCAGATAGCGACATTGGTCGTTCTTGCAAGATTATTGTCACCTGCAGACTTTGGCATTGTTGGTGCCGCCCTGGTGGTAGCGAAACTGGCCACCGTGTTTTCGCAGTTTGGTGTCGCTCCGGCCGTAGTTCAACGGGAAACACTAACAAAAAATCATATCTGTGCGGCTTTTGCTGTTTCTGCAGGTTTGGGTGCGATCTTCACGGTGGGGGTAGTTTCCAGTAGCCAGCACATCGCAAGCTTCTTTCGTATTGAAGGACTCGATGCAGTACTACGTTGGTATGCCTGCATGTTTTTGCTTCGCGGGCTTTCCGTAATTGCTGAGGCTCTACTACAGAGGGACCTAAAGTTTAAAGAACTGATGATGTCCGAAATCGCGAGTTATGCTTTCGGCTATGGTTTATTCGGTATTTACTTAGCGGCCAACGGTTACGGTTATTGGGCCCTGGTTTGGGCACACCTTATGCAGGCACTCATAAAGACAGTCGTACTGATCGGTTTGCGTCCCCATCCCCGTAGCTTCTTAATAGATATTCGCGCTCTAAGGGATTTACTGCGCTTTGGGGCCGGACAGACGCTGTCGCGAATCGCAAACTATGCGGCTAACGAGGGGGACAAGGCTGTCGTCGCAAAGGTGCTGGGGGCAGAAGCATTAGGTGAGTACGGCCGAGCAAATCAACTTGTGATAATGCCTGTAACGCTATTTGGCGGTGTCGTGGATACTGTTTTATTCCCTACACTGGCGCGAATTCAGAGTGACGGAGAACGATTGCGATTGAATTTTCGCCGCGGCGTAACTCTGATCACGCTTATCAACTTTCCGTTCGGCTGCGTACTCGTTGTCATTGCTGAACCGCTAGTTTCCCTTGTCCTCGGTCCAAAATGGGCGGGTGTAGCGCCGATAATTCAGGTTCTTGCCGTTTCTCTGGTGTTTCGCGGCGCCGCAAAGGTTAGTGACTCACTAGCTAAATCAAAGGGAGCAGTTTATTGGCGCGCAACCATTCAGTGGACGTATGCGCTGATCGTTTGTGTAGGGGCGTATTTCGCCTCGCCTTACGGTGTCGTGGGGGTGGCCATCGCAGTTGTTCTTGCCGGGCTACTTCAAGCAATGCTGATGATCGCTCTAGGGGTACATTTAACTGCAATCGCGTGCGGGCAGATAGCCGGCGCGCTTGTCCCCGGGATTGTAGTTGGATGCCTAGCTGGAGTCTGTGCCAACATTGCTCACGGAGTGTTTCTCCGGCTCCAGTTCTCGCCCGCACTGGACGTGATTTTGACCGTCGGTTCATCAGCGGTTATCTACCTGCTAGTCGTCACATTCCGACGCGGCAAGATGATAGGAAGAGACGGGGCGTGGATTGGCGAGCTACTTCTGCGCACAATCGCAAATCGCCGCAGGTTAAAATAAATCTGCTTAGCGGAAGTTTCAAAGCGACTTCTTGGTGTCAGTTTTCTCGATATGGTCCAGGAATATTTCGGAGATATTTTTTCTGATTGCATGGACAGGGTGGACGCCCGGAGTATGCAACTTAATCGAAAGGGCAGGCCTGGCCGGTGATAACAAGCCGGGGGGTACAGAGTCGGCTAGCTTACGAATATAAGAACGTCAGAGTAAGAGTATTCGCGGGTATCTGATGCGAGTAGAACTTATCTCATACTAATAGCCTAATTCGTAGTTCAGCAGGCCAAAACGAATGAACGTATCAATGAAAGCAATGAGTGAACTAGATGGGCTATTAAGTGAGGTAGATGCCTCTCGACCGGATTGTCCGCTTCGACGCGTTAGTACGCACTTCTTAGTACGCACTTCGGAGCTACTATTGCAAACCATTTACGACTCAGGGCTTGGAGGTAACCAGGTGATTGATTGCTTAGGAAGGGCCGAGTAAACCGATGTGTCCCGGATCCTTCAAGATTCTCGGTGTTGAACTGCGGTTTGAATCCGACCTACCGCGCGGTTGTGTAGTTAGGTTTGATGTGCGGCTCATTGAATTTTTATCGTGACCGATATGGTTAAGCCATTTCGCCCTGTCTTTATATGTGGTTGTGAACGCAGCGGTACAACCCTTTTGGGATCCCTGCTTGGTGCTAGCTCGAAGGCTATTGTTACACCGGAATCTCAATTTCTAACCGAATTGCAGCGCATGTACGACCCGGCCGATCTAAGGAAGTTCACGGACGCTCTTTGCAGAAACTGGCGTCTCGGAATCTGGCAGATAAATACCTTCAGGGGTCGCCTCGACGACGCAGTCCTGGGTAGAGGTCCAGTTAGCTATCGGGAGATAATTGAAACCATAATCAGATTATATGCGGACGATAGGGGCAAGTCAGATTCGCGGATATGGATTGACCATACTCCGAGGCATATTTTCCGTCTTGAAAGGATTCTGGAGTTATTTCCAGAAGCGAAAGTACTAAATTTGGTGAGGGACGGGCGTGCGGTCGCGGCGTCCGTACTACCACTGGATTGGGGGCCAAACTCCTGTCGAAGTGCCGCGATGTGGTGGTCAAGGAGCGTAGGTGCGGGAGCACTCGCCGAAGTCGCATACGGGCCAGGCACGATCCTGACGGTGCGCTTCGAGGATTTAGTCAGGGAACCTGATTCTACTTTGAGCGCAATCTGTCAATTCTCGGGAATTGAATACACGTCCCAAGTTCGCTCCGGCGGTGCGTTTGTGATCCCCAAGTATACTAAAGGTCAGCACGAGAGGGTTAACAAAGATTTGGATCCAAGTAGGTTGGACGCTTGGCGGGAGAAGCTCTCAAAAAGAGATGTGGAGATATTCGAGTACTACAGCGGAGACCTGTTGTCTTACCTTGGATATCGGTTAGAGACTAGCTTCAGTCCAGCACCTCCTGGATATTTGGAAACTCGATGGATAACGGTCCGCGAGGTAGCTGTTGGACTATTGAATTACTTTCGCGCCCGTCTCCGGATCATTCCGGTCCGCATTCGCACTCTTCGTGAGCGATTTCGGAGCACCTCTTGAGAAATAGTTACACAACGAAACGTCTTGATCGCTGGTTCTTTATTCCGGCCTTTGCCCTCTACATGTTCGTCGTCCAATTCGGAAATTTCTTTCGATTGTCAGATGCGGAGGTCGTGCCAGGTTTATCGACCGGGATCGGGTTCTTGATAATCGGTTTCGGTATTATTCGAATGGTCGAAGCGGTCTCGACGAATGCGGTTTTTCAGGCACTCGTGTTTCTCATCGCTTGGCTGGGATTGGCAAGTATGTTCTCCGAGACCGGTGTTGCAGCAGCCTATCGCCTACTCGGTAACTTTACCGGTTATGTAATGATCGCGGCGATCGCATCAAGGACGACCATCTCTGCTTCCCAATTTCGCTTTATTTGGATCGCTGCATCAGCTGGAATGGCGCTTTCTGCGTTTCTTACCGTCGTAGACTATGTCGGTATATACAACGTTCCCAGAAACAACGACGTTGTTATTACTAGCGAAGTCGGTTCGAGGTTGGTCGAGCAGGCAACGGGGTTTTTTCCGCGACGCTCAGCGATGGCGGCTGTTTTTTCCACAGTAATCGCGGGAAGTATTCTGATAGGTATTCTCGAAAGGCGCATAATTATTAAAGGGTTGTTTTGGATATTCGGTTCCGCCGGAACATTGTGCGTTTTGTTGACGCACAATCGCTCAGGGGTCCTTGCAGCGCTAATCGCGCTGGCTATTTACGCTTTCGCGCTAATGCCCGGCGGACTCATTCCGCGTCTAAAGATTGGTCTCGCAGGAGCCGTGGCGGCGACTCTTATAATTGCGGTAATGTGGAATTATTTCCCGGAGCATCTCGAAGTCTATCAGTCGAAGCTTGGTCACTTAATACCCGGATCAGAACAAAGCACTCCAAAGAACGTGGCTAAAAGCGATTTCGGCCGTGTAAGGCTATTTCTGGCTGCGGTTGATGGGCTTGCGGAAAACCCTGTTGGTAACGGATTTGGCAGCGTGAAATTAACGGGATATGGGTATAAGGGTTCGCACAACATAATTACAGCATTTATCTGGGCTGCTGGCGTAATGTTCCTTTTATGGCTCCCGTTATTCCTGTGGTTTGTGTACCGTGCGATGCGGCGAATTGGCGTTGGCTCAGCCGATCCTGAATTCGTACCCTATATCGAGGCCACAAAATGCGGTCTGATTGCGTTCGTGTTGAATAATATGGTGCACGAAAGCTGGGGTACTGGCGCGGCTTGGATCTTGTTCGGGTTGTTGCTGTGTATGACCCGGGTTGCAGACAATACAAAACGCTATCGGTAAAGTGAAAGTCACCTGACTACATAAGTATTCGGGCGTCGTAGGAATCAGGTCGGTCGCCCGTAAGAAACGGTTAAAAATTTAACATGCGCCTCCCGATCCTTTCTCGGCGGCGATGCCCGATAACGTGAGCGCAAGTTTAGTGGGCCACAGCGTGCCGCAGTAGAACCCATAGGACTCGCACAAATGGAATACGTATGAAATCAATCGCAGTATTTCCTAACTACCATGTGTATAAACATTCAGAACGGGATTCTCAGTTTTATCAGAAGCGTAATGAACTTGCCTTTTACACGGAGCTCGCAGATGGTTACTCAAGCGTCAAGGCGGTCGCATTCTGGAAAAAGTACGGGGCAGACGGCGCTTTTGATGCGGCTGAACTAGACCATGTGGAGCTTGTTTCTTTAGGTCATTGGCTCTACGAAATGTCAGATGCGCGAAAGGTGATCGCATATGCAGGTGCGCTATTTCAGATAGTTCAAGCTGTAATTAGCAGTGATCGAATCTACCTTTACTTGCCGGGTAGCAACAGCGTGATTGCGGGATTGGCGGCTGTGCTGCTTCGTCGGAGTTTTGCTGCGTACGTGAGAAATGGTTTGGACCGGCAGCCAAGAATATTGCGCGCTTGTTACCGGATTATATTGAGGCGGGCCGAATTCGTCGTGTGTACGGGAAGAGCGATCGAATTGGCGGTGTCCAAATTCAACCAGTCAACCTACCACGTCTCACCGATGATCCCGTTTGCTATGACAGATGCGTGCGACCCCTTGATGCTGAAGGAGCGCGCGGGCGTAAGGCTTCTGTATGTCGGGACGCTGAACCAGACCAAAGGTATCTTTGATTTAATTGAAATTGTGAAAAACTTGCACGAGCTTGGCATCGAATTCGAATTGAAGATTGTCGGTAACGCTCATGAGAAAGTTCGCAGAGATCTCCAGGAGAGTATTGAGCGACACGATTTGAAAGCCCGGATTACGATTATCGATTTCATATCGCAACCGGAGAAGCTAAAGAAGCTCTACTCCGACTCTCATATATTTTTATACCCGTCCGTTCATAATGAGGGGTTTCCGAGAGTCCTTTACGAAGCGATGCTCTTCGGCTGCCTAATTGTAACTTATCGCCTCGATAGCTACTCCGGATTTCTGGTTGATCAAGTAAATTGTTTTATGGTTGAGCCGGGGGCTTCTGGCGATGCTGCCAACGCGATAAAAGAGGCGGTTGGAAATCCTGATCTTTACTTCGCTGTAGCCAAAAAGGGGAATAAGGACGCGGTCAACTACCTTTCTGATGTGGCTGGAGCGCGCCACGGTCATCAAGTTATAGAGTATTTTTACGACGCCTCTGAGTGCCGGCAACACAATGGATAAGCGTTCCAATCTGGCGATTAAACTGGATGCTCTTCAGCGGCTAATAATGATCAACTGCCTATCTGGGTTCCTGCCGATATACGTAGTCACGGAGTATCCGAAATCCGGAGGGACATGGGTGGGGCAAATGGTTTCCGAAATCTTACGCGTGCCTTTCCCTCGAAACAAAAGACCGGATTTTCAGTCGTGTTTATTGCATACCCATCTTTTGTACATGCGTACAATCAAAAACGTGCTTGTAGTATTCCGGGACGGCCGTGACGTTATGGTTTCGCAGTATTTTCACATGCTGTTTGAGAATGAGAAAAGTTCGCCCATTCTAGTGAAGAAGACACGCGGCGACCTTTCGTTCAAGGATTATCACGACGTAGAACATAATTTGCCGACGTTTATTGATTATATTTTCGATAAAGAATCGAGCTCTGTTAGTCCTTACCACTTCACTTGGACTCAGTTCGTCAACAGTTGGCGGGGCAAGGATGTTGCGACAGTAAAGTACGAGGATATGGTCGCCGAACCAACTTATTCGCTTCGCACCATTTTGCGCCAAATGGGGCGTGACGGTCCCGATGAGTCTTATTTGGATTCGGTGGCGAAAAAATATTCTTTTGAGAACCAGGCGATGCGTAAACCAGGAGAGGAAAACCGAATGAGTTTTCTTAGAAAGGGGCGGCCAGGGGACTGGATGGAGAAGTTTAATCGGAAATCGGCGCTTTTGTTCGATGAGTATGCAGGTTCTGAATTGATCGAGCTAGGCTATGCTGTTAATAGAAGTTGGGTTAATTCGGTCGAGTAAATGCGGAGAGCACATCGTTTTATTTAAGGATTCTGAATCGTGTTGTTTCCCAAAGGTCGCCCAGTTGTGGTATCGAGTCATCAGAGGTCAGGCACTCATCTATTGATCGATTTGCTCCGACGACAGTTTGCTGAACTGTCAGCGTGGAAATTACCCTTCAATAACAATTCTCGGTTGTATTACACATATGGTCAGTTAATACGTGATGAATGGAGTTCAAAGAAAGTAAGAGGTACTCAGTATCCGATAGTTAAGATCCACGATGACATCCAGTGTGTCTTATCAGGAGTAAATGATGAGTACCCGAAATCAGCAAAAGAGGTGGCGCGTTGGCTGAACGACACGGGATTGCTGTTTCTTCACGTTGTTCGGGACGGTAGGGATGTCTTTCCCTCGTTTCATCGCATGCGTAAAGGTACTCATAGTGATGCGGACTGCTCGCTTTCTGAATTTATCCGTCAAAGGGATATGGATATGTCACGCGTACGAGTTTGGGCGACTAAAGTGCGTTCTGCGCTCGAAGACCCTAATGTTCACGTTATCAAATACGAAGATATCGTTTCACGCACCGAGTACGTAGTAGAGAATTTGGCTGAGAAGTTAGATATGGAACCGCGGCGTGTTACGCCTTTGCTTCCTCCCAGGGTTCAGTCAGCGTGGCAAGGCCGATTTGCGAGGGTTTTTCAGATTCGGCCCAGTAATACAAACATACTGGGCGACACTTCTGCACCTTTAGAGAAATGGGCGGAAGTGACGTCTCCCCGCGATTTGGAGTTCTTCAACAAGGAATCGGGCAGTTTGCTTGATGACCTTGGATATACGTAGCCATCGCGATCGCCTGTGAAATACGCAAACAAATTCAAGCACTCGGAATACCCGCCTCGTCAAAAATCATGCGAGGATCATGGCATCGCTGGGTTGACGTGACGAAGCGGCGGTTTGCAATTAAGCAAGCGATGTTTGCAGGCACCGCGCAAGGGGCGGTGCCGCGCCCATACGGTTATGCAATTCACTATTATCAACATCAACAGACTCTGACCGCGCAATCTGGCTGCGTACTAAGCACTCGATCAATGTTATCTAAGTGTTTCGGCGCTTTCTGGCGCTCGAAAGTATCAACGATTACCTTCGTATTGAGCGTTAGTTTGCTCCTGGGGAGTATCGGCGCGCATGCAACTGTAGATCTCGTGCGGCAAGGTCAAGCGATGGGCGTAATTGTGGTCGCGCCCAATTCTCCGGACTCGGTAACATTTGCGGCCCGTGAACTTCAGTCTCATGTCAGCGCGATATCAGGTGCGACGCTGCCAATTTATTCTGAGGAAGATCTGCCTCAAGGTGCTAATGTCAAGATCGTTGTCGCGCTTGGGGACTCACGTTTCGCTCGAAGTAGCGGGGTTGTTAAAACGGGCTTGAAGGACGATGGTTTTCGCATCAAAGAGGCAAACGATGCGATGGTGATCATCGGCAATGATTACGCAGGCGCCCCGTTGGGCGATCGTAATGGGCAAACTAAATGGACATATAACGAGTCCTTAAAGCTTAATGCTCATGGAGAAACGGGAACCCTTTATGGTGTTTACAGGTTTTTGAATGAGCTTGGCGTCCGTTGGTTCATGCCGGGCTCTATTGGCACGGTTATACCGCGCAGCGTGAACATTACTTACGACGGGAAGTCAATTGAGGATTGGCCGCATTTTAGTTACCGAAGGCTTAGCGGCTTCTCGTTTAACGAGGATCCCGAAGCCGCAATTTGGTACCGGCGCGTAGGATTTGGGAGCAAAAACTACATTAATCTTAATCATAGTTTCACGAATTGGGCGAAACGTTTTGGGGATACGAACCGGGAGTTCTTTGCGAAAATAGACGGGAAGAATCACATTGACATAGTGTCAGACGAAAGACGAGTAATTCTTAATTACACCGAACCAGGGGTGTTCGATCAGGTCATTCGTGACGTAGATACTTACTTCAAAAATCACTCGGAAGAAAAACTGTTCCCTATAGTTCCTAACGATTCCCATGTGTTGCACGACACCAGCGCGGCGACAATGTCGTTTATAGATCCAGAAAAAAAATACTCCCCGGGTTGGCTTTCTAATCTCGTTTGGACATTTGTAAATAACGTAGCGCTACGTACGCATCAGAAGTTCCCGGGAAAGCTTGTAGGTAGTTTGGCTTATTCATATCAGTTTGAAGCACCGACGACGATCGAAAATTTTTCGCCGAATGTCGTGATTATGCATTGTCGACGAAGAAACGCCTTTTGGGACATAAAATATAGGGAATATGTTCGGAGAAACCTGGAAGCGTTCACACGGCTTGGGCCGGCGAAGCAATACATATGGGAATACTACAATTTACGTTCACGAGGTGAGAACTTCCAGTTCATCCCTTTTGTGATGCCGCATATCATTGCGGATGATATTCGTTCGCTGAAGAACGTTTCGTCAGGCGAATTTATACAGGCGCGACAATCCAATCGCTCGATGAAACTCGTTAATCCAGGCTATTTTCATTTAAACCTCTTCGTCACTGCGCAAGCGCTGTGGGATCCTGATCTAGATATTGAAGGGCTGTTGAGCGATTACTACGACACATACTACGGCCCTGCGGCCTCGGACATGCGTCGCTTCTGGGGGCGCCTTGAGGAAGTCTGGGTTACACAAAACCGGGAACACGATAGCATTAAACCCATGTCGCCTAGGCGTCGCGCGAAGCTAAGGCAGAGGGAATGGCATTACTACTGGAGCAGTGTCTATACCGTGGAGGTAGTGGATGAATTACTGGGGTATTTGGACGACGCATTAGTGCGGGCAAAGCCTAGTCGGGAGTATTCTGAGCGGGTAAGGTTTATGCGCTCGCAATTTGATCCGATGCGATCGATGGCGCGTAGATTTGCCCATTGAGCTTTCCGTACGGTTACGCGACCGAATTTCGGGCAGTATAGGACACGTTAACTAAGTATAAGCTCGCGGCCCGTAGTGCTTGTGAGAGACGCAAGAACTGGGCCGACGCCGGTAGATGGGCGAGCCTCTAAGGTGCTATGGAGGATGCCGACCTAATTCGCAAGTAGGCCGCGAAAATTCGTATCGGCTAACAACTATCGAAACATTTGCCGTCTATGCGGTTAGCGGGCATCAGGTTTACTTAAGGCATTGTCGTAAACTTCTGCGTAAGAGGTCGCCACTTTACGGGGACTCCAATTCGATATCGCGAAATCCCGTAATCTACCCGCTAACCCGTCATTGGTGCTCCGATTCTCGATCCACAGCCTAACCGACGAAATCAATTCGTCGGGGTCCCGAGAGTTTATAGTACCCGGCCAGAATTCGGGCATTTGCTCGGGGACGCCACCAACGTTGTATCCGAACACAGGTGTTCCGCACGCTTGCGCTTCAATTACAGTGTTAGGGTAGTTGTCGATCGAAGACGTCATTACGAAAGCATCGGCAGCGCAGTAGTATTGATTCAAAACTTTCGTATCGTTGACGCGTCCGGTATGGAGTATCCCACTACAAGAGGTACGAGGCGGCTCGCCAACTGCTATTCCGCGAACGCCAAGCTGACTGACAATACGACGAAAGTCCCCAAACCCTTTTCGTACATCGTTGCAATCTGCTGCGACAAACAGTAAATAAAAAGCATCCGGGTCCAATCCTAGCTGGAGTCGAGTTCTGGTTTTATCGAGTAACGTGAATAACTGAAGATCAACGGGGTTTGGGATCGTTAGTACGGAATCTCGCGAATATCCACGTTGAATCGCGATCTCGCTTAACCACTGGCTAGGTGACACAATCGTCAAGTTAGGGTGGTTCATAAACAACGTGCTTTTTTCGCTGTATTCGTCTGCCGCCCGGTCGTGCCATGTGCTTGGATAATAGTCCAGATGTGGGCACCTCTTACACCCGGTCTTCCACCCTTCGCATGAAAACGAAAATCCACAGCGACCAGTGGCGCCCCACATATCGTGCCATGTCCATACAATCGGCCGATCGCGGAGATTCAGAAGCAAGTGCTTATAGTCAATATAGTAGCCATGGAGATTATGCAGATGCACGATATCGAACCCAGACGCTTGGGTTAAGATGGTGCGACTCACTCCGAAATCGAATAGTAGCCGCCCTCCAGTACTTCGAAATAGTCCAGCGTTTACCTGGCGTGACGCGAATCTACGTAATCCTACAGATTGAGTATTCTTCCGTGCATTACCGCAGTGGAACAACCTTGATGTCACGGGCAGATCGGAGTTGTTCAATTCGCTATTTAGAAGCGAAGCGATTTTCGCGGCCCCACCTCTAGAATCATCGGTATTGATTGCGCAAACCTTCACTCTGCAAGTCCTTCTATTTTCGATTAGGAAGCTATTACGGATTTAGATTATCTATTTCTGCAATCAAGAAGCGCCAATTGTCCAGTGCGGACCTTCGATTCAGATGATCATCAAATAGCTTCCTGGCGTTTACGTTCAACTGGGTTCGCAATTTCGGTGTGTCCCGCAGCAGCCTGATTTTCTCGGCTAGTTGTCGGCTGTTCGATTCCTCTACGCTAAACCCGAAATTGTACTGTTCTAACAAGTTAGCGATTTCGCCATGAACGTCCCCGATGAATATTACGCATCTGCCCGCAGCCAATATGCCGTAGAGTTTGCTGGGTACCATCAATCCTTCAAGTTCTGGTTTCAACGATATTAAGTGGATGTCAGGTACCGCTAAGCATTCCGCCAGTTTTTCGGTTGGTTGATAGTTATGGAAAACGAAATTAGGCAGTTTTCGCGCGGCCACGTGATTCTTAAGCGTCGCAAGCTTCGCACCTCCCCCGACGAACAAGAATCTTGTGTCGTCATCATTTATCATGAGCTCCGCGGCATCAGCAATTGTGTTGTAATCGTGACCGCGCCCTAGATTTCCGGAATATCCTACGACGAAGCTATCAACAAGTTTCCATCGCTCTCTTAGGGTGCACTCCTCGAGTGCAATGGGCTTAATCGCAGTTCCGTTTTGCCAGTTATGGATGATTCTTACGGATGCATTTGGTACTTCTGATTTCACGCGGCGGGCCATTTGTTCGCCTATCGTGACATTCGTAGTTGCCGACGCTAGTGACTTATTACGGATTATTTTTAGGATGCGATAAGGGAAGCCTGTTACGAACGGAACATTTAGGGCCATTGCGACTTCAGGAAAAAGGTCCTGAAGCCAGTTTACAAGGCGCGCGCGCTTAATTGTCGTTACGATCCACGCAGCAGCGGAAATCATCGGCGGATCAGTCTTCGCCACAACGATGTCATTTTTACCGACTATTTTGAACATCGAAATTATTGCGGAAAAATAGAAGGTTAAATAATCGACCGCACGTCCAAATATGGACCCTCGGCCGAATCGGCTGGTCCAAACACGGACTATCGTGACACCGTGGACAATTTCCATTGGCTTTAACCCGGCGTTCGGCGAATCGTATTTTTGGCGACTGGTTATTATGAAAACCCCGCCCAGGTTGTCCTTGGCGAGTGTAAATGCTAAATCGGTAAGTAATTGGCTGGTCGCCGAGTGATCCGGATAGAAAAAGCGGTTAATGAATACTAATTTCCTATTTGCTATCACGATTGTTTCTGCTCTGCTGATCTTTAGAGGAGGACAACTTGCAGGTCGGGGATTCGCGCCTCATCGGGGCAGCTTTACAGGCGTGTTATGACTACCGATTCGCGAAACCGCGAAGTTGCTTTGGCTACAGAATGTTCCGGGCTCGCGTACGGTGGATAATACTCTCCACGAAAGTCTCGGTCGAATCAAACTAGCCGCGGGTTCGCTGGTCTGAAATTTTTAAGATAAATGCAGTTGTTCTAATGAATGGCGTAAACGCAAACTATTGGAAGGCCCCTGTGCAAACGTGGCTGATTGTGCTCACTGCATTAGCCGCCGGAACAGTGATTTTCTACGACGGAATTTCATTAATGGTGTCATGGTGGTCGAATCGCGAAGAGTACAGCCACGGCTTTTTAATCCCACTGATCACGATATACCTGGTTTGGCAACGTTCGGATCAACTTCGAAAAATTCAGTTCGAGGGTTCGTGGCTAGGCGTACTGACAGTGATTCTGGGCTTGTTTCTGTTTTTCTTAGGAGAACTTAGTACGATCTACACGGTCGTCCAATACGGGTTCGTAGCGGTAATTTACGGCGTAGTTTGGGCCGCTATTGGTACACGAGCTTTTAAGGTGGTCGCGGTCCCGTTACTTCTTCTCTTCTTCATGATCCCCTTCCCAAGCTTCATCTATAACAATCTTTCATCCCAACTCCAGCTGATTTCCTCCGAAATAGGGGTACTTGTGATCCGTCTGTTCGGCATCAGCGTATTCCTCGAAGGCAACGTGATCGATCTCGGGACGTACAAGCTCCAGGTCGTCGAGGCCTGCAACGGCTTGCGCTACCTGTTCCCGCTGATGACGCTCGGTTTGATCGTCGCCTATCTCTACCACGCGGAACTGTGGAAGCGGGCGATCGTGTTTTTCTCGACGATACCAATCACGATCCTCATGAACAGCTTCCGGATCGGCGTGATCGGGGTGATGGTGGAGTACTGGGGCCAGTCGATGGCCGAGGGCTTCCTGCACGATTTCGAAGGCTGGGTGATCTTCATGGCGTGTTTCGGGATCCTGTTCCTGGAAATGTGGCTGCTCATGCGACTTACAAAGGACAAACGTCCGCTGAATGAGGTGTTTGGCATCGATCCGCCGGAACCTGTCGACGAAAACGCGGAGTGGCACACCCGGCCGTTGCCGATCACGATGATCGTGGCGACCGTGCTCATTGTGGGCGCCCTCGTGCCGGCCACCGCCATTCCGAACCGGGTTGAATCCACGCCTGAGCGTGAGACGTTCGGGTCTTTCCCGTTGTCGTTTGACGGCTGGTCCGGACGCTCGGAAACGCTCGAACAAATCTACCTCGACGCGCTCAAGCTCACGGACTACGCACTCATTAACTACACGAACGACACCGGCAACGTCGTGAATTTCTACACGGCTTACTACGAATCGCAGCGTAAGGGTCAGTCGGCTCATTCCCCGCGTTCATGTATCCCGGGCGGCGGGTGGCGGATCGAATCGCTCACGCAAGTGCCGGTGTCGGAGGGGGCGCCCGGCGGCGGGGATCTCGAGGTGAACCGGGTACTGATTTCGAATGGCAACCACAAACAGCTCGTCTACTACTGGTTTCAGCAGCGTGGTCGCATCATCACGAACGAATACCTCGTGAAGTGGTTCGTGTTCTGGGATGCACTGACGAAGAACCGCACGGACGGCGCGCTCATTCGATTGACGATACCGATTGCCCCGGGCAAGGACGTCGACGAGCTCGAGAAGACATTGCAGCGATTCGCCCGCGACATCCGCGACACCCTCCCGGCCTACGTGCCTGGGTAGACATTCATGCTGTCGTTCTTCACCTTCATCATCGCGATGTTCATCACGATGGTGTTGATCCCGCCGTTGATGCGCTCGGCCGAAAAGCTGTCCTTTATCGATGACCCCGGGGAGCGCAAGGTCCACGAAATCCCAATCCCGCGGATCGGCGGGGTCGCGATGGTTACGGGGGCGGTCACGCCGATCCTCATGTGGGTGGAGCGGCCGCCGCTCGTGCTCGCGTTTCTCGTCGGGATCGGAATCATCCTGGTGTTCGGGGTTTGGGATGATCGCAAGGCGCTCGATTTCAGGCTGAAGTTCCTGGGGCAGTTTCTCGCCATCACCGTTGTGATCTTTTACGGCGGCGTGGAGATCCGCTACCTGCCGTTTCACAGTATCGATCCGGTGCCGGCTTACGTGTCGATTCCGTTTACGTATTTCGCGCTGCTCGGTGTGACGAACGCGATCAATCTCGCGGACGGTCTCGATGGACTCGCCGGCGGCACGATGCTGCTCACGATTGCCGCCATCGGCCTGCTGGCGTTTCTCGCGGGTGATGATTTGCTCGTTGTTTTCTGTCTCGCGGTGATGGGCAGCATCATCGGCTTTCTGCGTTACAACACATACCCGGCGCAGGTTTTCATGGGCGATTGCGGCAGCCAGTTTCTCGGCTTTTCGGTGGGGGTGCTCGTGATCATTCTCACGCAGGACAGCAATCCCGCGCTGAGCCCGGCGATGACCTTACTGATCCTCGGTTTGCCGATCGTCGATACGTTTATCGTCATGGGGCAGCGGGTTTACGAGCGTCGTTCGCCGTTCAAGCCGGATCGAAACCACGTGCATCACCGTCTCCTCGAGCTGGGTTTCGACCATTACGAGGCGGTGCTCATTATCTATATTGCGCAGGCGGCGCTCGTGACCAGCGCATTCGTGTTCCGCTTCGAGTCCGACCTGTTCAATCTGCTCGTGTTCGCCGGGGCGATGTTGGGGATCATGCTCGCGTTCAATGCCGCGCATCGGCTCGGCTGGTCGGCGCACGGGAAGCCGGGCGGCAAATCGCGCACGCCGCTCGGCACATTCGTCCGCCGGATCCGCGCAAGTGGCGTTTTGTCGGACTATCCGGTCGTATTCGTGGCAGTGGCGGTGCCGTGTTATTTACTCTACGCGGTGATGAATTCGGGCCAGATCCCGGTGGATGGCGCGGTTTCGTCGCTCGTGTTGCTCATCATCGCGGCGGCGGCACTCGCGCTGTTTCGGCAATCCGAGGGTGTTCACCTGATTGAGCGGGTGGTGGTCTACGTCGCGGCGACGATGGCGGTGTACTACTGGCATACCACAACGATGCGTTACCAGGGCCCCTACAGTTTCGAGAACGTGTTCTTTTTGCTGCTCACCACCGCGATCGTGGTGAGCTACCGCTTCGCGCAACCGCGCAAGTTCACGGTCACGCCAACGGATTTCCTCGTCATTTTCATTGCCGTCGTGGCACCCGGGATGCTCGGCTCGCTCGTGACCCAAAGCAGTATCATGGCGATTGGCGCGAAGACGGTGATTCTGTTCTATGCGATCGAAATACTCATCGCCCGTTCCCTCGGGCGCGAACTCGTGTTTCGCAGCGCCCTCGTCGGCATTCTTGCGCTGATGACCCTGAAGGGCGGGATCAATCCCGCGTTCCTGTGAGCTGAAGCATCGATGCTTGTTCGCCTGAAATTGGCACGCCGGTAGCAAATTGCGCGCCATTCTTTAGCGGCAGAGCACCACATCTTGTAGAATCCGCTCACGTTCACTTTTACCAGCAACAGGTTCATGACGAAGAAAATCGCACTCATCACCGGAGTCACCGGCCAGGACGGCGCCTACCTGTCGGAATTCCTGATCAAGAAGGGCTACGAGGTGCACGGCATCAAACGCCGCTCATCGAGTTTCAACACGAATCGAATCGATCATTTGTACCAGGATCCGCACACTGCGAATGCGAATTTCGTGCTCCATTACGGCGATCTGACCGACGCAACGAACCTGATCCGGATCGTGCAGGAAGTCCAACCGGACGAGATCTACAACCTCGCGGCCCAGAGCCACGTGGCGGTGTCGTTCGAAACACCGGAATACACCGCGAACGCGGACGCGCTCGGCACGCTGCGGCTGCTCGAGGCCATCCGTATTCTCGGGCGCGAACAACAAACCCGCTTTTACCAGGCGTCCACGAGCGAGATGTATGGCGCCGTGCGCGAAGTGCCGCAAACGGAAACCACTCCGTTCTACCCGCGCAGCCCCTATGGCGCGGCGAAAGTCTACGCCTACTGGATTTGCGTGAACTATCGCGAGGCCTACAACATGTTTTGCTGCAACGGGATCCTGTTCAATCATGAATCCCCGATCCGCGGTGAGACGTTCGTGACGCGCAAGATCACGCGCGCCGCCGCGCGCATCAGCCTCGGACTGCAGGACTTACTGTATCTCGGCAACATGGATTCGCTGCGCGACTGGGGCCACGCGCGGGATTATGTCGAGGCGATGTGGCTGATGCTGCAGCAGGACGCGCCGGACGATTACGTCGTGGCCACCGGCAAGCAGGTTTCCGTGCGCGATTTCGTGGAAATGGCGTTTGCCGAAGTCGGGATCCGGATCGAGTGGCGCGGAGAAGGCGTCAAGGAGGAGGGGGTCGATGCGAAGACCGGCATCGTGCGGGTGGCCGTCGACCCACGCTATTTTCGCCCGACGGAAGTTGAAACCCTGCTAGGGGATCCGACGAAAGCGAACGAAAAACTCGGCTGGCGCGCCCGCACCTCGCTCGCGGTCATGGTGAAGGAAATGATGGCCGACGATGTGAACGGGGCGGAAAAGGACGAAATGCTGCGTCGCGAAGGCTTCCAGACGTTCGACTATTTCGAGTAGGTCGACGATGGAGAAATCGGATCCAATCCTCGTTGCGGGGGCCGGCGGCATGGTGGGCGCGGCGATCGTGCGCAATCTCGAGGCGGCGGGCTTTACGAACCTGCTCACCCCGCGGCGACAACAACTCGACCTGCGCGACACGCTCGCGGTGCGGGAATACCTCGCGGATCTGCGCCCGCGCGGTATTTACGTCGCCGCGGCGACGGTGGGCGGCATCCACGCGAATGATGCCTATGCGGCCGATTTCATCTACGACAACCTGATGATCGAGGCAAACCTGATCAACGGCGCGCACGCTATCGCGGTGGAAAAGCTGCTGTTTCTCGGCAGTACGTGTATCTACCCGAAGCTGTGTCCGCAGCCGATCAAGGAGGAGTACCTGCTCACCGGGCCGCTCGAGCCGTCGAACGAATGGTATGCCGTGGCGAAGATCGCCGGGGTGAAATTGTGCCAGGCGTATCGCAAGCAACACGGGGATCACTTCATTTGCGCGATGCCGACGAACCTGTACGGCCCGAACGACGACTTTGATCTCGAAAACTCCCACGTGCTGCCCGCGCTCATCCGCAAGTTTCATGAAGCGAAAGAGGCCGGCGCGCCGTCCGTCACGGTGTGGGGCAGCGGGGCGCCGTTCCGCGAATTCCTGCATGTCGACGATTGCGCCGCCGCGTGCACGTTTTTGATGCAGCACTACGACGAACCCGGGATCGTGAATATCGGGGTGGGCCACGATATTTCGATCCTCGACCTCGCGAACCTGATCCGCGGCATCGTCGGCTTCGACGGAGAATTGCTGTTCGACGCCTCGAAGCCCGACGGCACCCCGCGCAAACTCGTCGATGTTACGAAGATCACGGAACTTGGCTGGCGTGCGGAAATCGAACTCAGCGATGGCATCGCGGCAACGTATGCGTGGTACCGCGAGGCCCTGCGCAACGGCACCGCCCGCCAATAGCCCCCGCTGCCGCGCGATCCCGACTCAGGTCGGGCGCGTACCGAACGCTATAACCTGCCAAGGTCCTTGCGTCGCCGTGTGCCCGGAAATCCGCGGCTTGCGGGCGGTGATTGCGAACATTGTTACAGTTTTTTCATGTGCACCGCGTTAAAATCGCGCGCACACAGCAGCGCTTAACTACGGAAAACCCTATGAGATACATTCGCACAGTCCTGACCCTCGGCGTACTCGCATTGCTCGTCGCCTGTGGTGGTGCCGAGGATCGCAAAGCGGCACACATGGAAAAGGGTCAGGAAATGTTCGATGCGGGCAATTACGAGAAAGCCCGGCTCGAGTTCAAGAACGTCCTGCAGATCGACCCGAAAGACATTCCCGCCCGCTACGCACTCGCGCAGACGCTCGAAAAGACGCAAAACTGGCGTGGCGCGGCGGGACATTACCTCGCCGTGCTCGAAGCCGACCCCACCCATCGCGATGCGCTGTCGCGCATGGGCCAGATCTACCTGCTCGGGCGCAACCTCGAAAAAGCGACGGAACACGCGGAAAAGCTGCTGGCCCAGGATCCGAACGACGCCGACGGCCTCACCCTGCGTGCCGGGGTGCACTCCGTTGAGGGGGAGCTCGACGCCGCGAAATCCGATGTGCTGCAGGCGCTCGAACACACCCCCGGGCACGGCAATGCCTCGGCGCTGCTCGCGTCGCTGTACCTGCGCGAGGGTGACTCGGCGAAAAGTATCGAGACGCTTGAGACCGCGCTGGCCGCGGAGCCCGGCAACGCGACGATCCGCACCTTGCTCGCGCGGGTGCATACCCAGCTTGGTAACAACGAGGAGGCCGCACAGCTCTACGCCGACATCGTCGCGCAGGAGCCGGACGTGCTGGCTCACCGCCTGCGGCTGGCGAATTTCCATGTCACGGTGAAGCAACTCGACGCCGCCGAAGCGGTGCTGAAGCAGTCGATGGCGGATATCGATGATGTGAACGCGAGGCTTGCCTACGCGGAATTCCTCGCCAAGAACCGCAGCGCGAAACAGGCTGCCGACGAACTGAATGCGATGATCGCAGCCGACCCCACGGAGTATCGCCTGCGATTCGCGCTCGGCAAGCTGTATGAAGTCGCGAAAGACATGAACGAAGCGAAGCGCATTTACACCGACATACTCGAGCGCACGCAGAGCGAGGACGAGAACCCGAATGCGCTCGTCGCGAAAACCCGTCTCGCGATCGTCGAGACCCGCCTCGGCAATCGCGACACCGCGAGCACGCTCGTCGAAGAAGTGCTCGCCGAGAACCCGCGCGACCAGGAAGCCCTGAAGCTCCGCGGCACGTTGTCGCTGGCCAACGGCGATGCGACCGCGGCGATCGCGGATTACCGCGCAGCCCTGCGCGACGATGCGCACAATACGGAACTGCTGCGACTGCTCGCGCGCGCGCATCTCGCGAACAAGGAAATCGAACTCGCGAAAGACACGCTGCTCAAGGGCATCGAGGCCGAACCGGGCGCCGTTGCGCTGCGCGTCGACCTCGTGAACATCTACTCCCAGCAACAGGAACTCGACAACGCGCTGGCACAACTCGAAGCCGTCGCGAAGCTGCAACCGAAGAATGCCCAGGCCTACGAGGGCATTTTCCGCATCCACACGCATCGCAAGGAGTGGGATAAGGCGCTCGCGGTGACGGAGCGGATCAAGGCGACATTCCCCGATCAACCGACGGGTTTCTACCTCGCGGGTCTCGTCTACCAGGCCCAGCAGAAGCTGCCCGAGAGCATCGAGCAGTTTGAATCCGCGCTCGCGGTGTCACCCGATGCCGTGCAACCGCTGTCGCAGTTGATCAAGAGCCATCTCGCGCTCGACCAGCGCGATGTGGCGGAGCAGCGACTGCTCGACGTGGTTGAGCGCAACGAAAAGAATTTTGTCGCCTACAACCTGTTCGGTGAGCTGAAACTCGCGGCCAAGCAGCTCGATGAGGCCAAGACCGCGTTCAACAAGGCGATCGAACTGAACCCGAAATGGGCGATCCCGTACCGCAACCTGGCCAGCGTGCAGATCGCCGAAGAGCAGATCGACGCCGCGATCGCGACGATGGAGCAGGGCATCGAGGCGACCGATGGCTCGGCGCTGCTGGTCACCGGTCTCGCGGCCTATCTCGAACGCACCGGCAAGCTCGATTCGGCCATCGAGCAGTATCGTAAATTGCTCGTCGACAGCCCGGACTCGACCCTGGCGGTGAACAACCTGGCGATGCTGCTGATCGAATACAAGGACGACGAGGCGAGCCGTGGTGAAGCGCGCGACCTCGCCCGTACGCTGCAGGATTCGAATAACGCGGCCTTTCTCGATACGTACGGTTGGGTCGAGTACAAGTTTGGTGCCTACGATCGCGCCATCGAGGCGCTCGAGAAAGCGGTTGCCGTGGCACCGAATGCCGCGATCATGCGCTACCACCTCGGCATGGCGTACATGGCGCAGGGTAACGAAGTGCTCGCGAAAGACAATCTGAAGCAGGCGATCGAGGCGAACGTCGAATTCCGCGGCCTCGACGAAGCGAAGTCCACGCTCGCGAAAATCGACGCGGGCTAGCAGCCAGGTCAGGTAATTCGCTCCCCGTGGTCGCGCCGGCGACCCGGGGGCGCGACGGACCCCACCCAACGGTAGACCACGTACGCCCCGGCCAGCGCGAGCACGCCGGCAATCAACATGACCACCCTGGCCGCGCGCAGGAACGCCGTGTCGATGACGACGCCGATGGCCCTTCGGGTCGCCGGTTCCACGCCCGCCGGGATTTCGATCGCGGCCATGTTGATCAATTCTTCGCGCAGGTACGCCGCGAGTTCCGGATCGAGCCGCATCGCATCGAATGCGGCCGTCGCGGAGCGTTCGAACACACCGTAATGGATCGCGCCGAGCACGGCCACGGACAACAGGATCGCGCTGCGCGCGACGGCGCTGTTCACCCCCGATGCCGTTCCCGACTGTTTCAGCTCGACGGTACCCATGACGACGGTCGTCACCGGGCCGACGATCAGCGCAATCCCGAGTGCCGTCGCCAACACCCCCGGCAGATAGCCGATCCAGAACGACGTCCCGATCGCCGGCAGGGTCCAGCTGAGAAAACCACCGGCGAGCAACAGCATGCCCGCCGTCAGCGGGATGCGCGGACCGATCCGCGCGACGAGATGGCCAATCGCATGCGCGAACCCGCCCGTGAACAGCATGAACGGCACGGTGATCGCACCCGCGGCGAGCGGTGAATAGCCCTGGATCTGGATCCACGTGAGCATCATGACGTAGAACCCGCCACCGATCGTGCAGTAGGCGAGAAACGTGGCGAGATTGACGGCGCTGAAATCGCGCGACCGGAACATACCGAGCGGCAGCAGTGGCGCCGGACTGCGCGACTGCGTGCGGATGAACAGCCACGCGCCGGCGACGGCGAGCATGAAACCCGCGAGGATGAGCGGATGCGCGATGCCGAGCACGGACGTCTCGATCGCCGCGAACGTCAACACGCCGAGCGTGGCAACGGAAAACGCCGCGCCGGTCCAGTCGAACGGGTGATCGCGGTGGGCGGTGTCTTTAACCGCATGCGACGTTGCCAGCAGCCACCACGCGGCGAGCGCGATCGGAACATTCATCCAGAACAGGTAGCGCCACGACGCGTACTCGATCATGAGTCCGCCGATCAGCGGACCGAGGCCGGCGCCGACGGCGCTGAAACTCGACCACAGACCCACGGCGCGGCCGCGGCTGGCCGCGGGGTAGGCCGAGTTGACGAGACCGAGACTCGACGGCACGAGCAATGCGGCCGCGAAACCCTGGACCACACGGGCCGTGATCATGAGGTCCGGATTCGTCGCCGCGCCGCACACGATCGATGCGCCGGTGTAACACAACAGTCCGCAGCAGAACGTCTTGCGGTGACCGAAGCGGTCGGAAAATGCGCCGGCGCCGAGCAGCAGCGAGGCGATCGCGAGGTTATAACCGGAAACGATCCACTGAATGTCGGTCGCATCCGCGCCGAGTTCGAGCTGAAACGTCGGCAGCGCGACGTTGACGACGCTGGCACCGATAAAACCCAGGCTCGCGCCACACACCGCGGCGACGAGGACCCGTCCCGTGCGGGGTTCGGATCCGTTATGGGCTGACTTGCCGGCTGATCCGCGCTCGCGCGGTGAACTCGTGTGCACTACGGCGGGGCGGTTGCTGGCGGTGGGGTTGAAATCTCGATAGCGGGGCGCGGGAGACTTCGCAGTGGGGGGAAGTGAACAGACCCGCGCCTGGCGGCGCGGGTCCGGATCGGGTGCGGCTTACGCGGCGTCTTTCGTGATTACTTTCGCCGTTTCGTTGTCGACGACGATCGGGCAATCCAGGTATTCGAGCAGCGGCGGTTCGCCCCAGGCTTCGGTCATGTATTTTTCCCAGTCGGCGTTGTACCACGCCTGGGCCTGTTCTTTCGTTTCCCACAGGTAGATGCCACCGGCTTGCTTGCCGTCTTCCGACATCACGTAATACTTGCGGATCAGGCCGGCCAGACCTTCATACTTCGGGGTCGTCGCGGCCATTTTTTTGATGAAGTCTTCTTTGTCCGACACGTTTACCGGAAATTGAACGCGGGCAACAATCATGGATGTCTCCTAATGGGTTGGTGTTGAAATTCGTGCGCGGCGGCCCAAGCGGTATCGCGGCCGCGGCGGTTTAAAAGCGGGGTTGCATCCACAGTGCGGAAAGCGCGCGTCGGACCCCGGTATCAGAAGCACGCGGGCGAGTTCGTGCGCGTCGCTTCGGTGGCCGGATCCTACCACTTTTCGTCATGCCGCAACCGATGGCGCCGGACATTTGACGCGCGGGCCTGATCCGGCCGCCGGGCCGTGGTTTCCCGCACCGCGACCCCACCCGGGCCGCGGCGCGCGGGGGCTTGCCGGCGGCGCTAGCCGGTTTTCTGGATCACGAAACGGAACACGTCGCCGTGCTCGCTTTGCTCCACGAGCGTGTGGCCCGTGGTGCGGCAAAACGCCTCGAAGTCGGCGACCGATCCCGGATCCGTCGACAGCACCTCGAGCGTGCCGTCCGCGTCGACCGTGTTCAATGCCTTTTTCGCTTTCAGGATGGGCAGGGGACAGTTGAGTCCTTTCGCGTCCAGTGTCTGATCAGCCATGCTCGGTTCTCCTCAGTGCCGTCAATCAAATAAAGAGGTTGATATCGCATTGCGTCGCGCACTCGATGTACGTCGCGGCGCCGCCGATTTCCGGACCGTCTATCATGTCCTTGATATCGTATTCGAACAAATCGAGGGTCATCTGGCAGGCAATCATGCGCACGTCCGATTCGATGGCCGCTTCACGCAAATCCTCGAGCGATGCAACGCCTTTCTTTTTGATCAGGTTTTTCATCATCATTGACGCCGCGGCGTCGGCGCCCGGGATGGCCGAGACCATGTTCGGCAATGCCATATGCATACCGCCCATGGGCATTTTCATCGCCGGATTACCGAGCGTGGAGATTTGCGGATTGAAATCCTTCAGCAACAGACCGAGACCGTAGAACGTGAAGAACATCGTGACATTGAGGCCCATCGCCGCCGCGGTGGTGGCAAGGATAAACGGGGGGTAGCCCCAGTCCAGCGAGCCCTTGGTAACGATGAGTGACATGCTTTTTGCATCTGTAGACATAGTCCGATTCCTCGTGGGGGGGAAGGTGACGCTGTCCGGAATATATCCGAATTTTCTTTATTAGTGAAATCGAATATATTGAACGCCAGGGATGTTCGAAACGAACAGGAAGCCCGCCATGACTGCAGCGATCACCGGGATTCCGGTGGGCGACAATTCAATGCCTTGTGATTCCGCGACCCCCGTGCGCGGGGTGGGTCCGCGCCGTGCGCTGTATATCGACAGCCCGGTGTACGCGCAGGCCGCCTACGGTCCGCAGCATCCGCTGGCCATCGCGCGTACCCAGACCGTCGTCGCCTTGTGCCGGCTGCATGGCTGGTTGCCCGCCGGCGCGTATCGCCACGCCGAGGCCGCGTCGCTCGACGTGTTGACCCGGTTTCACCACCGCGATTACGTGCGCGCGCTGCAACATGCCGATCGCTCCGGGCAGGTCTCGCGCAGCGTCCGCGAACGTTATGCGATCGGGACGATGGAGAACCCGCTGTTCGCGGGCGTATTCGAGCGTGCGGCGACGACGGTCGGCGGCTCGATGCTCGCCGCCGAACTCGCGCTCGAAGGACGCATCGTGTATCACCCCGCCGGCGGCACCCATCACGGGCGGCCCGATCGGGCGAGCGGTTTCTGTTACTTCAACGACCCCGTGTTCGCGATCGCGACGCTGCTCGAGCGCGGCATCGAACGCGTGCTGTATGTCGATCTCGATGCCCATCATGGCGACGGGGTCGAGGATGCCTGGCGTGACGATCCCCGCGTTGCGCTGTTTTCGATCCATGAAGCCGAGCGCTGGCCCTACACGGGCCTTGGCGGCGCGGCCAATGAGGATCTGATCTGCAACATCCCGGTGCCGCGCGGCTGCAATGACAGTGAATTCAATACACTGCTCGACGGCATGTTTGACCCGTTTGCCGCCGCGTTCGCGCCGCAGGCGGTGGTCGTCACGTGTGGCGCCGACGGGCTGGCCGGGGATCCACTGTCGGGCATGATGCTGAGCAATACCGCGCTGTGGGCGGCCGTCGAACGCAGTGCCCGGCTCGCCACGCCCGTGGTCGTGCTCGGTGGTGGCGGTTACAACCCGTGGACGGTCGCGCGTTGCTGGGCGGGCTTATGGGCGCGCTTGAGCGGACAGCGGATCGGGCCGGCCTTGTCGGCGCCCGCGGTCCAGGTGCTCAGTACGCTCGAATGCGACCTCGTCGATGACGAGGATTTCGATCCGCTGTGGCTCGATACGCTCGTCGATGTGCCGAATACCGGGCCCGTGCGCGCGGAAATCACGGCCCTCGTGCAGCACTGGCTCACGCGCAATCAACCGACGCAGGCAGTAGGATAGGCCTGTGCGAACCGGAGTTAATGTCGATCGATGAGTTGGCTTGAAGCCCTGCAGTCCATAGAAGAATTCGACGATGCGAATTTCGCGCCGGCGCTTGTGCGCCGGTTCGAAGCGGCGGCCGCCGGCCGCGCGGTGTCGCCGATCCGGTTTTCCACCCCGACGTTCAAGGATTACGCGAGCGCGGAACTGCAGGGCTGCGGCAAGAACAGCTTTCCCGCGTTCTCGATTACCGCCGGCGCCTGCGCCCTCGATTGCGATCATTGCCAGGCGAAAATTCTCGAGCCGATGCTGCCGGCGACAAACCCCGAGATGCTCGATCAAAAAGTCCGCACACTGATCGAACGGCAAAACCTCCAGGGCTTTTTACTGTCGGGCGGTTCGAACCGGCGCAACGAGATCCGGTATCAGCGTTTTTACCCCGTGATCGAACGCCTGAAACATGATTTTCCGCATTTGCGCATCGCCATCCACACGGCCCTGACGGACGAGCAGGGCGCGAAAGCGATGGAAGCGGCGGGCGTGGATACGGCGATGATGGACGTGATCGGCGCCGACGAGACGATCCGCTCGGTCTACCACCTCGACCGTCCGGTCGACGACTTCGAACGCACGCTCGCGGCGCTGTGCGCGACGGGAATGGAAGTTTCCCCGCACATCGTGATCGGACTCCACTACGGACGTCTGCTCGGCGAAGTGAACGCGCTCGACATGATCGCGCGGCATCCGGTCACGGCGCTCGTGCTCGTCGTCGTCATGCCGTTCTACGCGCGACCGGGCACGTTCGTCACCCCGTCGACGGAGGATGTCGGCGAGATTTTCCTGCAGGCACGCTCGCGCCTGCCGGATCGCCAGGTGTTGCTCGGTTGCGCGCGTCCGCCCGGCATGCACAAGCGGATCACCGATGCGTATGCGGTGATGGCCGGGCTCGATGGCATCGCGTTTCCGGCCGATGGCGCCGTCGCCGCAAGCGAGGCGATCGGCCGGCCGTATCACCAGGAGCATGCGTGCTGCTCGATCAAGCTCGGTGGTGCATTGTCACGGGTGCGGCCGACGGTGGCGGCATGACGACGACGCACGCCGATGTGCTCGTGATCGGCCTCGGACCTGCCGGTGCGAGTGCCGCGCGCGCGGCGGCGCGCGCAGGACTCGACGTGATCGCAATTGACCGCAAACAACGCGCGGGCGAACCCGTGCAGTGCGCGGAATTCGTGCCGCAATTGCTCAGCCCGACGATCGACGCCGTTACCGCCACGGCGCGCCAGCGTATCGCCGCGATGCAAACGTTCGTCGAGCGTGATGCGCCGGACTGGCAGGGTGATTTTCCCGGGGTCATGGTCGACCGCGCCGCGTTCGATGCACATCTCGTCCGCCAGGCGCGCGCGGCCGGGGTCGGCTGTCATTTCGATTGCGCCGTCGCCGCGATCGACCCGGCCGGGATCGTCCACAGCGACGACGGTCGCGCGTTCGGCGCCAGGGTGATCATCGGCGCGGACGGCCCACGCTCGCGGGTCGGCCGGGCCATCGGTGAGATCAACCGCGAACTCGTGGCGGCACGACAGATCACCGTCCCCTTGCGCGGGGCCCACGACGCGACGGATATTTTTCTCTCGGCGGAGTACCCCGGCGGTTACGCGTGGTTGTTTCCGCGCGGCGAAGTCGCGAATCTCGGGCTCGGGGTTGCGTACGCCTCGCGCGCGTGTCTGAAACCCGCGCTCGAGCGGTTGCGGCTGGCCCTCGTGGCGGCACAACGAATCGGCGAGACGATACTCGGCGCCACCGGTGGCGCGATCCCCGTCGGCGGCATGCTGCGGCCGCACGGAATCCTCGGTGAGCGCGTCGCGTTGCTGTGCGGAGATGCGGCCGGGTTGACGAATCCCGTCACCGGTGCCGGGATCAGTGCCGCCGTATTGTCGGGGATGGCGGCCGGCGAAGCGGCCGCGGCCGTGTGCGCCGGCGATGACGGCGCGCCGGCGGAATATGCTGAAGACCTCGAGGATCTGTTCGGTGTGGCGATCGCGCGTGCACTGCAACGGCGGCGGGCAGTACTCGGGCAATACGCGGGCGGCAATACCCCGTCAGCCGAACGCCTGCGCGGCGGCTGGATCGCCTACCCCGAGTACTGGGCGGCCTGAACGGCAGGTCACAACAATCAACGATGAGGCAACGACATGGGATGTGTTAAAGCACCGCAAACGGATTTATCGGAAACCGGCAGCGGCGGACTCGACTTCAATGCCGGCGCGAGCATGCAGCCGCGCGCGCCGACGCCGACCCCGAAGGCCTTGCGCAACGGCGGTCGGGTCAAGGCGAACGATCGCGTGCCCGAGGGCGTCTACCGGCCGAACAACAACGTCCTCGCACCGCATATGCGCTCACCGGATTACGTGCAGATGTCGACGGCGGCGGCGATCACGCTCGGGATCATGAACGGCAAGATGTACCGCTGCGAGTGCACCCGGTGTCTGAACCTGTTGCTCACCTACCCCGAAGGCTGTCGCGCGAATTGCGCGTACTGCGGGCTTGCGCGGCATCGGGAAGCGGAGCGCGATTACGCGGATCGCAATTTCATCCGGGTCGACTGGCCGGCCGTACCGGTCAGCGAGATCGTCGACATCATCGCCGCCGATGTCGAGAACACGCCGTTCCACCGCATGTGCATCTCGATGATCACACATCCGAATTCCGACGCGGATACCGTCTCCGTACTGCGCCAGTGGACCGATCGGATCGACCCGGCGGCATTGCCCGTGTCGATCCTGTCGAACCCGACGACGATGGATCGCGGCGACGTTGCGCTGCTGAAAGATCTCGGCGCCGATATTTTTACCGTCGCCCTCGATGCCGCGACCCCGCTCATTTTCGATCGCACGCGCGGCAAGGGCGTCCAGTCGCCGCACAAGTGGGACAAGTACTGGGAAATCCTCATGCATGCCCACGATATCTTCGGCGCGCAGAAATTCGGCGCGCACATCATCGTCGGGATGGGCGAGACCGAGCACGACGTATTGCAACTCGTACAACGGCTCGTCGACCTCGGCGGACACAGTCACCTGTTCTGCTTTTTCCCGGAACAGGGCTCGCTCATGGATCACCTGCCGGCAACCCCGCGCGATCAATGGCGGCGGGTGCAGCTCGCGCGCTACCTGATCGATTACCGCGGCGTGCGCGTCGATCACATGAAATTCGACAGCGAAGGCCGGGTGACGGATTACGGCCTGCCGCGGGGCGAGCTCGACGACGTGATCGACGCCGGGATCGCGTTTCGCACGTCCGGCTGCCCGGGCAAGTTCCAGGACGATATCTCCGCCTGCGATCGCCCGTACGGTGATTCGCCACCGAGCAATATCGCGAGTTATCCGTTTGCGCCAAAGAAGAAGGATTTGAAGAAGATCCGCCGGCAACTGGATATTCCCGTCATCGTCCAGTGAGCGTGTCGTCGCGTTTCCGGGTTATCGATACCGGATTGCGTAACGGCAGCGCGAACGTCGCCTTCGATCAGGCGATGATCGATCTGCATGCCGCCGGCGAGATCCCCGATACGATCCGTTTCATCCGCTTTCCGGCAACCGTGCTGATCGGTCGCCACCAGGCGCTCGGCCACGAGGTCGACGTGGACTATTGCACCGCGCACGACGTGGATATTGCGCGCCGGATCACCGGCGGCGGCGCGATCTATTTCGATCCGAAGCAACTCGGCTGGGCGCTCGTGTTCAACCGCGCGACGCTCGGGATCACCTCGCTGGCCGATCTCGCGCGCGAAATCTGCGAGGCCGCGGCGAGCGGTCTGAGCCGCTTCGGGATCGAGGCGCGTTATCGCCCGCGCAATGACATCGAGGTCGACGGGCGCAAGCTCAGCGGCACCGGCGGATTCTTCGACGGTGACACGCTGTTCTATCAGGGCACGGTGCTCGTGGACCTGGACTATGAGGACATGACGTCCGCGCTGCGGGTTCCCGCGGCGAAGCTCGCGAAGCACGGCATCGGTTCACCGGCCGCGCGGGTCGTCACCCTGCGCGAACTGCTCGGCGACGACACGCCGTCGATGGATGCGTTGAAGCAGGCGCTGCTCGACGGTTTCCGCGATCACTTCCGCATCGAGACGTTTACCGCCGAAATCAGCGCGATCGAGGAAGCTACGGCGGCCCGGATCCATGCGGAAGAGACGGGCACGGACGAATTCATTCGCGCGATCGACGATCCGACGACCGCCTCGGATATCCGCTCCGGCACGCACACGAGCGGGGGCGGTTCGATCACGGCGCATTTGCGCCTCGAAGGGTCGCGCCAGGATCGGATCCGCGAAATCCTGTTCACCGGCGATTTCTTCGTCACCCCGCCACGCGTGGTCATGGATCTCGAATCCGTGCTGCGCGGTGTCTTGCTGCGCGACTGCGCGGACGAGATCGCCGCGTTCCTCGAGCGCACGAACGTCGGCACGCTCAGCGTCGCGGCGAGCGATTTCGCCGAGGCGATCACCGCCGCGGTCGCGCGCGGCTGAAACGTGAAACGCCTCACGGTTATCCAGCACACGTCGGCCGATTACCTCGGCCTGGTCGAAGACCATCTCGAAGGACGCCGGATCGGCTTCAATTACATCCGCCCGTTCACCGAACGCGCGCATGTGCCGCGCGAGGATGCCGTGACCGACGGCCTGATCCTGCTCGGTGGCGGTCCCTGGGGCAGCGCCGGCCAGCGCAACGTGCCGACCCTCGTGGAGGAAGTGGAACTCACCTACGCCTGCCTGCGGCGGGGACTACCGGTGATCGGGATCGGGCTCGGCGCACAAATCCTCGCGCTCGCGGCCGGCGGCACCACCGTCGCGGCGCCGTATACGTTCGCCGTCAGCGAGGCGCAGCGGACGCAAGCGGACGCGTTGAACACGTATCTGCCGGCGCGCTTTCCCTGTGTCGAGATGATGCGCGACCGGCCGCAGCCACCGTCCGACGCGACGATCCTCGCGCGCAAGGACAGCGGCGAAGCGGTCGTGTTCCAGGTGGGTGACAACGCGCTCGGGTTTACCGGTCATCCGGGCGTGAAGCTCGCGATGGCCGAGGACCTCGTCATGGAGTTTGAAGAAAGCCCGTCCGATCCGGCCGCGGTACTGTCAGCGCTGCCGGCGCTGAAAACCGCGATTGAAGACGCGCTCGTGCAGATCATGACCGGGGTCGTGCAGGTCACCGGGATCATGCAAGCCGCCTGAGTTTACCGGCGTACGGGTCTCTGGCACGATAGAATCGGCGGCAGGGGCACGGTCAAACCGCTGAACCTGCGCGAACCACCGCACCACCATCATCGTCAAGGAATAAAACGAAAATGAAAAGTATCCTGCAGAGTCTCGGCTGTGTTGCATTGCTGTTTATCTCGGCCAGCGCACACGCGATGTTCTCCGGCATTTATGTTTTCGGCGACAGCTTGTCCGACGGCGGCAATGCGTATATCGGGCAGGGGTTCGTGAACGAACCGTTCCCCTACATGGATTCCGTGCCGAGCAGTTCCTATGCGCCTTTCAATGTATTTTCGAACGGCCCGGTGTGGGTGCAATACCTTGCCGACGATCTCGGGCTGCCACTCGCCCCGTCGTTCATCGGCGGTACGAATTTCGCGCTCGGCGGCGAGCGCACCGGTGACCTGATGTTCGGCGCTACGACTGTCGCCGCGGGCGCGCTCGGCGGCGTTGTCGGGCAGGCGCATTTCGCCTCGTCCGGTGGCACCGGCATGTTGCCGTCGGATGCCCTGTACATCATCAACGGCGGCGGCAACGATATTCGCCGAGCGACGCAGCTGTTCGGCGACGGCACGATTACGGATGCCGAAGCGCTCGCGGGCATCCCGGGTGGTGCGACGAATCTCGCTAACGCGGTCTCGCTGCTCGCTGCGGCCGGCGCGCAAACGATTCTGGTCTCGAATGTGCCGGATGTCGGTCGCACCCCGGATCTCGTGGGGCAGGGCGCAGCCGTGGCGCAACTCGCCACTGATCTCGCGGTCGCGTTCAATGCGGCGCTGGATGTCCAACTCACGAGCCTGCAGGCACTGATCCCGAGTCTGGACCTGATCGCGCTCGATACGTTTGCGTTGACGAACGCTGTGATCGACAACCCCGGGGCCGTGAACGTGACCGACGCCTGCACCCTGCAGAACGGCGGCAACGGCTGCGCCGATCCGAACACCTACCTGTTCTGGGATGGCATCCACCCGACGACGGCAGCGCACCGGATTTCCGCCGATGCGGCGCTCGCGGCGGTCGTGCCGCTGCCGGCGGCCGGGTGGTTGTTGCTCGGCGCGATCGGTTTGCTCGCCGGGCGCCGCCGCGCGCCGGCCTGAGCCGCACCGTCGCGGCGTCATCATCGAGCCGCGCCGGCTGGCAGCGGTGGGGTAACCCGTCAGTCTCGACGCGGCGGTGGCCCGGCTGCGAATTGTGAAATTCCATGGAGCCGACCGCAATCCGCCGGGGGTACTGCTACGCTTAAAAGCAGGCGGTCGCGGAGGACGCGAAGATGTCGCAGTGCTCTCATCGAATCGTCAGCGCAGTCGCAACAGGCCTCCTCGCGGTCGGTCTGTCGGGAGCGGCGCTGGCCGTTGACCTCGATGCGGTCGATTCGGGCTTTCTCACCGCAACCGGCGGATCCTCGAAATTTGATGCCGTGCTGGCGCCCGGTGCCGCCTACAATTACTCCACCGGATGGGAACTGCATTACGACGGCGGCGGACTCAAGCCGGCATTCCCGCTCGTGTACCAGGAAAAGAAGAGCTATTTCGTGTTCGACCTGAGCGGGGTCGCGCCCGGCAGTATCGTTGACGCGGAGCTTATCCTGCCGCTGCCCGCGGGCGGATATACGAGCAGCGATGCGAGCGAGGAATTTGTCTTGTCCGCCACGAGCCTGACGTCCGCCGAGCTCGACATACTGAAGAGTCCGATGATCATGCCCCCGGGGCCGATACCGCCGGGCGATATCGATCCCGGGCTAATCATGGCGGCGATGGATTTCTTCGGCGTACTGACCGAAGTACTCGACATGATGGGCCCGGAACTCGGCGCGGCGACGCTTGAAGCCGGCGATGCCGGCACGGCTGTCGTCATCCCGCTGAGTCCGTTCGGAATTGATTACCTGAACGACAGCGCCGGCGGCACGGTCGTCATCGGCGGCAAGGTCGGTTCGATTGATCCGATGATGCCGTTTTATACCCAGGAGTTGTTTAGCGGCACCGCGCCCTTTCCGGAGGCGGGGATGCCGCCATTCAGCCCGACGGAGACCCCCGTCCTCAGTCTCGTCGCGGTACCGTTGCCGATGGGGTTGCCCTTGCTGCTGAGCGGGCTCTGCGCCTTGCTCGTGTGGCAACGGCGATCCGCACCGTGCGGGTACCCGACCTGACGGTCTTCGCGTTCGCCGCGTCGTCGCACGAGTTCAGCATTGACGGAACGTTTGCCGCCAGCGCGAACGGCGACCCGTTCGCGACGAATCTGAACTCCGCGACAACCGATGATGCCGCGACATTGAACGCTGCGGTGCAATATGGGTTCGGGCCGCGGAGTCGACTGCGCGCTGAATGCCGCAGCGAAATCGATGCCGAACAACCCGTCCGCAGCGCGAATACGGGCCTCACGATCATGTGCTTACCGGCTCGCGTAATTCCTTCACGGCGCATCTCGCGTAACACTGGCCGGCGTCACACGAGAAAGCCCTTGCGACTCTCCGGATAGAATATTAGTATCATCTAATACGCACTCTTGCACGACAGATGAAAGGTGAAGCGGATGGCGGACAAACTCGTGATCGTAATGGCCAATACCGACCCGCGTAACGGCGAGGAACTGGGCGCACCGATTTTTCAGGCCAGTGTGGCCGCGGCCATGGAATACGATGTTGATGTGATCTGCACGGCGACGTCCGGCCGACTGATGAAAAAGGGGGTTGCCGAGAACCTGTTCGTGAAGGAAGGTTCGCCGAAATCCGTTTACGATTTCATCAAGGACGCGCACGAGGCCGGGGTTAAATTCTACTGCTGTTCGCCGAACCTCGACCTGTTCGACATGACGAAAGAAGACCTGATCCCCGAATGCGAAGGCATCGTCGGTGGCGCGCACCTGATTGAACAAATCATGGAAGAATATACGAAGGTCCTGACCTACTGAACGGAGCAACGACGATGACGGCAGCCACGGCCACCCGCGTACAAACGTTTATCGGCGACCCGTTCGCGGAGCAAACGGCGGTACCGCGCGAGGAGCTCGAAGAAATCTTCGCCGACATCCAGGCGGATTTCCGGTACGACCACGAACTGAACGGCTGTCTCAACTGCGGGATCTGCACCGCGACGTGTCCCGCGGCCCATTATTACGACTTCTCACCGCGCGAAATCGTCCAGCTCCTGTGGACGGAAAATCTCGACGGTATTTACGACGCGATGCAGGAAAAGATCTGGGCCTGCGCGCAATGCTATACGTGCGCCGCGCGCTGTCCGTTCGGCAACTCGCCCGGCGGACTCATCATGTTGATGCGCGAAGCCGCGATCAAGCACGGCATGGAATCGGCGAAAAACGTGCTGCGGCCGTTCAGCCGGGTCATGCTGAAACTGATCTCCACCGGCAATCAGCTCGCGCCGGACATGATCACCCCGGACCATTTCGCGGACTGGGGACCGAATATTTCAAAAGTCGAAGCGCCGCTGAAAGTGCTGCGCCAGGCGATCCCGATGCCAACCCTGAACACGACGAAGACGGCGTGGGAAGTGAATCTGAAAACGTCCGTGGAGCTGTACACGATCTGGGAAGCCACCGGCGTTCTCGATCAGCTCGAGACGATCGATGAAAACCTGTTCGATGTGATCACGGACATCATGGATGAAAAACGCGAAGACTGGGAAGACTTCCTCGAGGACGAAGATGACGAGGACGACGACGATTAGCGGCGCAAACGCCGCGGGAGATCTGCAATGACGAACCGCGATAACAACCCGTCCGGCGAACGATTCACCGGCCATGGCGCCGAATGGCGCGCGACGAACCTGAGTCCGACCGAAGCCGCGCTGGCGACGAGCTGGGTGGAGCAAAAGATCGACCGGCGCTCGATGCTGACGAACACCGACCGCGTGGAAGACGTCCGCGACATCATGTGGCAGCTCGAGAAAGAAGGCGAGATTGTCGTCCATCGGGTCAGTGACGAGCACGAACCGGTGATGGTGAAAACGCTGTACGGCTGGGACAAGAAAATCCCGACGACTCGTCTGTGGCACCACAAGTCGTGCGGACAGTGCGGCAATATTCCGGGCTATCCGGCGTCGCTGCTGTGGCTCATGAACGAGCTCGACATCGAGTATCTCGACGAGACCGACCAGACCTCGTGCACGGCGTGGAACTACCACGGCTCCGGCATCGGCAACATCGAAAGTCTCGCCGCGGTATTCCTGCGCAATTTCCACCAGGCCTACGTATCGGCGAAAGCGCAGGGTTTGCCGGAGAATTACTACTACCCGCTCGTGCATTGCGGCACCTCGTTCGGCAATTACAAGGAAGTGCGCAGTTACCTGCTGCATTCCGCTTCGCTGCGCGAACGCACGAAACAGATCCTCGGCAAACTTGGGCGTCTCGTCGACGGCAAGCTGCTGATCCCCGAGGAGGTTGTGCATTATTCGGAATGGCTGCACGTGATGCGCGATCGCATCGCCGAACGTCAGGTGATCGATGCGTCGGAAGTCCGCGCGACGATTCACCCGGCCTGCCACGTCTACAAAATGGTGCCGTCTGATGCGATTTACGACGACAAGGTCCTCGGCGGCAACCGGGTTGCCGTGTCCACCGGCATCATGGAAGCGCTCGGCACCCAGGTGATTGACTACAAGACCTGGTATGACTGCTGTGGCTTCGGTTTCCGGCACATCATTTCCGAACGCGAGTTCACGCGTTCGTTCGCGATCGACCGCAAGATCAAGGTGGCCGTGGAAGAAGCGAAAGCCGACGTGATGATCGGCCACGACACCGGCTGCATCACGACACTGGACAAGAACCAGTGGATCGGCAAGGCCGCGGGCAAGGGCTACGACCTGCCGGTGCTCGCGGACTGCCAGTTCGCCGCGCTCGTGTGTGGCGCGCACCCTTACAAAATCGTGCAGTCGCACTGGCATGCCTCGTCGACGGAAACGCTGATGGAGAAACTCGGCATCGACTGGCAGCAGAAAAAGGCCGATTTCGAGGCCTACCTGAAGCAAATCGAGGCCGGGGGCGAGCAGGAGAACCTGTATGACCCGCGGCGCATGATCACGTCCGGCCCCGGCTTCAAGGGCATCCGGATCGAGCACCAGGCATGAGCAAGCCGATCCTTGTCGTTGGCGCCGGCCCCGCGGGTCTCGCCGCCACCCATGCGCTTGCCCAGCTCGGCCAGGCGTCGATCCTCGTGGAAAAAGAAGACACGCTCGGCGGCGCGCCGATCCTGTCCGGCTACGCGAAACTCGTGCCGAGCGAGGAGTGGGCGAAGGACGCGATCGGCGGCATGGTCGAACGCAGCGTACAGAGTCCGCTCGTCGATGTGCGCGCCGGCACCACGGTGACGGCGTTCGACGGCGAGCCCGGCAATTTCACCGCGACGCTCGCGAACGGTGATGCGCTCGACGTGTCCGCCGCCGTGTTGTGCACCGGGTTCACGCATTTCGATTCCGTGAACAAGCCGGAGTGGGGCTTCGGCACGTTCGAGGATGTGGTGACGACGACGCAGGTGGAGCAGATGATTTCGTCCGGCAAGGGCGTGCGCTGCCCGTCCGACGGGCGCACCCCGAAGCGCGTTGCGATCCTGCTCTGCGTCGGCTCGCGCGATCGCCAGATCGGCCGCGAATGGTGCTCGAAGATCTGCTGCACGGTATCGGCGAACATCGCGATGGAAATCCGCGAGGAGCTGCCGGATTGCCATGTGTATATCTACTACATGGATATCCGCACGTTCGGCCTCTACGAAACAAAGTACTACTGGCGCTCGCAGGAAGAGTTCAAGGTGAAGTACATCAAATCACGTATCGCCGAGGTCACGTCCGACGGCGAACGCCTGATCGTGAAAGGCGAGGACACACTCGTGAAACGGCCGATCACGATCCCGTTCGACATGGTCGTGCATGCGATCGGCATGGACCCGAACGTCGATAACTCGACGATCGCGGGGGTCTTCGGGATCGACCTGGAACCGCACGGTTTTATCGGCCGTGGCAATACGTACGGCAATCTCGGCGAGACCTCGCGTGCCGGGGTGTACGTCGCCGGCGCGGCGACCGGTCCCGAGACGATCGACGATTCCATCGCCCAGGCGACCGCCGCGGCAATGGCGGCGCTGGGCCGCCAAACGCTACCGGCGGCATCGGCGGGCTGAGCGGGACATGCGATCTTTCGCCCGATCTGCCGCACGGGGTTTTACCGCTGAGCCCGTGGTGCTGCCCAGGCCGCATCTCGATCTGAGCGGACCGCGCCTGAAGACGGCGCTGGAGACGCTCGTTGCGGGCAGCGAGGCGCACGGCGGCATCGAGCGCTATGTCGCCGCCGTCAAGCTGAAGCAGGAATTGTTCCGGCAGGCGCTCGCCGATCACGCGGCGCTGCAACTCGAGACGTTCAAGGGCCTGTGTGCGTTCATGGCGAGCGTACGGCGCCGGGTTGGCCCGTATCTCGAGGAAGACCGCTTCCCGATGGTGCGCGAAGCCGTCGCCGAACTGCTCGGCGCCGCGGATGTTGCGACGGCCGCGGACGCCGCGCTCGCGGCGTTTTGCGCGCGCTTCCCGACCGACAAATCGCACCGCTGGGTGCGCGATCTCGCCGCTGAAATCCTCCACAACACGTATCCCGAACGGTTCCCGCTGATGTGCCGTTGGGTCTGGGATCGCCAGGCCAATACCGGCGTACTGCGCGAAATCTGGTTCGGCGACAATGTCGATCACGTGACGATCGACGTCGCCAGCGATTACCCGACCTACCTGATGCTGCGCGAGGAACTGAGCCAGTTCCTGACCGACAACGGCGTGTTCAGCGACGTGCTCGTGTATGTCGATCTGATGTGCGCACAGGTTTATGCGGACTATATCTGCGCCCAGGGCGGCAGCTACCTGCGCGCCGATTTCAGCTCTCCGGACGACCCGATGGAACACGCGCGACGCCTGCTCGGACTCGACGGAGTACGCGCCGGCAGCGGGCGCACGCGGCTGAAAGCCATTAACGGCGAAGCGTTTGTGATCGAAGACGACCAGCCACTACTCGGAAGGATCGATAACGATGCCGATTCATGAAAAATCCCTGATCCGGCCGGAGAACATCGACGCGCATGACGAGTTGGTGATCGACGGGGTCGACGTCTCGGGTCACTGGAGCACGTTCATCGAGCCGCGCGTGGTCACGGATTACAACGAAGCACTCGAAGACGAGATCGCCGCGCTGCCGGGCGGAGAGCACATCAACCGTTGCTGGCAGTGTGGTTCCTGCACGAACTCCTGTACGGTGAACGCGATTGATCCGGAGTTCAACCCGCGCTTCTGGATTTACCTGATCCGCATGGGCATGGAATCGGAACTGCTGCGCGACAAGGAGCGGATCTGGCAGTGCGTATCGTGCAACAAGTGCACGTATGCGTGTCCGCGCGACGTGTTCCCCGAGGGGGTCATGAAAGCGACGGCGCACTGGCTCGAACTGAAAGGGCATACGCCGAAATCACCGTCGATGGTGTTCGACGAAGTGTTCACCGAGCAGATCGTCGCGACCGGCAAGATCGAGGAAGGACGCACGCTGCGCCGGTTTCTCGGGCGTACCGGCCAGCCGTTGATGCAAAACTGGATCGTCGAAATGGCGAAACGCATGCTCGTGCATCTGCCGATCCGGATGCTGACGAAAATGGGCCTCGCCGGGGTCTTCGCGCCGCGGACGCGTGGCTGGGCCCGGGCGGGTGCCGCGATCGATGAATACCGGCGCGAACAGCACGCGAAGCAGCGCAAGGCGCTGAAGCTCGATGACCTGATCGCGATCGCGGAAACCGAACTCAGCAGCGATGCCGCAGGAGCGCGCAATGGATAAGAAAGCGAAATACGAAAAGGTCGCGTACTACCCGGGCTGCGCGCTCGAGGGCAGTGCCACGGCCTACGACCGTTCGACCCGCGCCGTCGGCAAGGCACTTGGCCTCGATCTCGTCGAAGTGAAGGACTGGAACTGCTGCGGTGCGATGGAAGTGAAGAACATCGACGCGAAGATCCAGACCTACCTGTCTTCGCGGGTTATGTCGATCGCGGCTAACGAGATGAAAATGGACGTCGTCATGGCGCCGTGCAACGGCTGTTACCACAATCTGAAAAAAGCCGAATACGATCTGAAGAACGATCCGGGCTCGCGCGAAGTCGTGGGTCGCCTGTCGGACAAGGCCGGTCACGAGACGTACACGGCGGGCGGGGTGGAAACGATCCACGCGCTCGACTGGATCCGCGATACGATCGGGGAAGAAGGGCTCGGGGAGCGGGTGAAGAATTCGCTCGCGGGGCTGAAAGTCGCGAATTACTACGGCTGCATGTACACCCGCCCGCGGCATATTTTTCCCGAGAAAGATGCCGGTCCGGGCAGCGAATCGACGTCGAAGCCGCATTTCATGGACGACCTGCTCGCTGCCGCCGGCGCGGTGAACGTCGAGTTTCCGCTGAAGACCGCCTGCTGTGGCGGTGCGCACACTCTGTCGGACAGCGACACCTCGACGAAACTCGTGCTGAACATTCTGCGCGCGGCCGAAGCGGCCGGTGCCGAGGTGATCGCGACGGAATGTCCGACGTGTCACTCCGGGCTCGAAATGCACCAGATCCGGGCAGAGACGAATTTCGGCCAGAAAACAACGGTGAAGATCATTTATTTCACGCAATTGCTCGGTCTCGCGCTCGGCCTGAAACCGCGCAAGGTCGGCCTGCACGAGAATATTTCCGATTCGCTGCCGTTGCTGAAGGCGAAGGGACTCGCATGAGCGAACTCGACGCGCTCGCGCAGCGTCTCGACGACATCGTCCTCGGCGCCGCCACGAACCCGGACGAATTGCTTGCCGCCGGCGAGCGTGTGCTCGAAGCCTGGGTTCGCGCCCACGGCCTCGAGCCCACGGAGCAACGGCGCGAGGGTTTTCGCCTGCTCGCTTTGCACCGCCAGGGCGCGGGGGATGATCCGAGTTTCAATGCGTGTCGGGAAACGTGCCGCGAACTCGTCTACCATTACAATCTGCTCACCGGCGACGCGGCCGACGAACGTGACCGGGCCGGTGATTTAAAAATGATGGCGCTTGTCGCCAACCATCTGTTTTTATTCGTCAGTGGCAAACTCGAGGATCAGGAAATCGGCGATTTCTGCTGCTCCGCCAAGCCCCTGCACGACGACCACGAAGCAACAGCTACGGAGACTCACGATGCCTGACGTGCGCGGCTGCCCTTTGCCGGAAGACCGGCTTTACGATGTCGAAAATCACATCTGGCTGATTGACCTCGGCGACGGCCGGGTGAAAATCGGCATGACCGCGGTGGCGACGGCGATGGCCGGCCAGCTCGTCGCGTTTACGCCGAAGAAAGTCGGTCGCTCGGTCAAGCCCGGCAAATCCTGCGCCACGGTCGAGTCCGGCAAGTGGGTGGGGCCGGCGAAGTCCGCCGTCGGTGGGGAAGTGGTCGAAGTGAACACGGCACTCGTTGACGAACCTGCGATCGCGAACGGCGATCCCTATGAAGCCGGCTGGATGGTGATCATTCAGGCCGAGGACTGGGAATCGGTCAAGGCCGGCCTCGTTGCCGGCGCCGATGTCGCCGCGCCGTACGAAGCGAAGATGGCGGCCGACGGATTCGACGGTTGCGGGTGAGCGGAATGTCGCGTAAAAAGCTGCCCGCATTAACAGTTGCAACATTCCTGAGGTTGGGCGCTTGGTCGTAGCAGAATTGCAGGACAAGGCCGTCGATGCGGCGAACCTGCTGAAATCGATGTCGAATGAGTCGCGCTTGCTGATCCTGTGTAATCTTGCCGAGGGCGAAAAATCTGTCGGCGAGTTGCAGGATTTGGTTGAACTGAGCCAGTCGGCCCTGTCACAGCATCTCGCTGTCCTGCGTCGTGACGGTCTCGTGACCACCCGCCGCAGCGCGCAATCCATTTTCTACAGCCTGGCAAGCGAACCCGCGAAGGCGATTATGTCGACGCTCTACGCGTATTTCTGTGCGCGGGAAAAATAGAGATAAAAAACCCATAAATTTATAGGGTTGCCGCGTATTTCTAATCTGCATTCTTATGTTCGCGCGGCAACAGCGACGCACGCTGCCGCGTCATGCCGGTAGCTGCGGAGCGACGAAAAGAACAGGCCGGCGCAAGGCCGGCCTGTTGCCGTTGACGGGACGTCGGTCAGGATCTGCGGCGACTGAACCGAAGACCGGCAAAACCGAGGCCAAGGAGCGCCAGGCTTGCGGGTTCGGGGACGACGGCGGACTGGAACGTCAGCGTTATCGTATCGCCGGTATACCACTCGCCACCACCGGGAAAAGTCAGGTTGGCCGTGTCGCCGCCGGAATAGCTCAAAAGCGGCACCCCATTCGTCCCGGCGATCGATGCCGAGATCCAGTCGTCGTTTGCTTCCAGGCCGGAAAGGGTGATCTCCGCGCTCGCGAATCCGACATCAATAAGCGTCGCGAATAACAACTCGTTTGCCGATATCGCGGTGATTTCCCAGAAAATGCCTGTTTGCACCCCGGGGATGCCGAGCGTGTCGGCCGGGTTCCCTTCCGTGTAAACGTAACGCGAGTCCGTCGCCGTGCCATTGATGTCGGTAATGATCAGACCGGCCTGGGCGGAACTCGCGAGCAACAGCCCGTTTACCATGCCGATTGTCACAACGACAAAGATCGTTTTGATTACACGCTTCATTCCAGGAACCTCGCTCGTTAGGGATTTCGTTCGACCGCTCCCGCGGCCGTCGTAATGGCGTCCTGCCGGACTGCGGTGCGGCTGAAAACGCGCCGTCCGTACTGTTCCATGTCCGCGCCTATGAAAAACGGGCAATATTCACGCCAGACGAAAATATCTCATGAAATCAATGTGTTGTGTTCTGCAAGCGCACGCTGCGCGTCTGGTTGTAAAGTTTGTCGACACATGTTCCCGCAGTGCGCGGGAATTCGGCAGTCTCTTCCAGCCGAAAGCGCGAAATAAACTTGAAGAATCAATAACTCGAGGAAGTTTCGCGGGTATTCGCGCGTGTAAGGAATCCTGACAACCCGAGCCGGGATGCGGCTCCGGGGCGGCGAACAATCGAACCAATAATCGGGACACCCACTTAAAAAGTCGGCGGCGGCAAAATAGAGAAAAATGGGGACATCCCACATTTAGGCGCCTCGAAATCGCAAGTTACCGCGGCAGCCAGCAAAACCAATATTCGGGACACCCACTTAAAAAGTCGGCGGCAAAACATTCGGGACACCCACTGAAATAATCGGGACGCAAAACGACTACTCATCCCGTGTGTCCGGGATCGGCGGACAGTCACGTCAATGGGCAGCTGCCTGGCCAAAGCGGAATGCGGATCCGCGGCAGAAATCGGGAATCCCGGCGTCTCGATTTTATATATTCATATTAATTATATAATTATATTATTATTTTAATGTAGATTCTCCGAATTGCACGCTGCAATCGTAGCCGCTTCCCGCGCGTCTCGATAACGCAACAAGTCCGCGGGTCGACGGAGCGGCATCGTTCCCGGGTTGTCTTGTAACAGGCTGCAAGCGGAGCATGGGTGGAAGACCGTGTCCGCGACGAGGGGATCTCGCGAGCTCTCCCCACGAGCAATCCGACGTTCAACGGGTCAGCGGCGGGGGCCCCGGCGCACCCTTGATTTGAATCAGCGAATCCGGATGCGAGTTTCGCTGCCGATGGAAGAGGCCGGGTGAGAAATGCCGCCCGGCAACATTCGGGTCAATCTGCGAGGGCCGTGTGCTTGGGCGGTTCGACGCCAGCGCAGGCCCAACAGTTCGGCGACGAACAGTATTCGAATATTTGGGACACCCACGAAAATGTTCGGGACACCCACGGAAACGGAAACGATCGGGCGATTCCGCAGATTTCGCCGCGTTCAGCTGGTCACGCTCCCGTCGCGCGTAATCGGCATCCGCGGTACCAGTCGCGGGCATTCGATCGCAACTCGCACCGCTGCATCCGTTAAATCGCATCGACGCCAGGTGAGCACTTGTCACGGGGGCGCGAACGAGAAACGCCTGGTGGGAGTTTTCTTTGCGGGATGCCCCCATGTTTTTCAGGGGCCGCGAGTGGGGAAGGGCTAGCTGCCATCCAGGGCAATTCGTCGTGCGTCGGTAGACGTGGCGAGGCGCTGTCAGCGTGGGCTATAAATTACTTTAGAATAGTTAACTAACTATTTAAAAATAATAAATATATTGCGCCTTTCCAGAATATAGCTTAACTGCGGAACGGGGACGCCCGAAAGCAGGATCCCGTCGTTCGACAACCGCGCGCGGATGCGGGAAACGTCCGCGTTCGTGCATGACGCTGCCGGTTCCGCGATCGCGCTACGGTCATCGACGCCTGCCGGTGCTGGAAGATAATGCTTGCGTCGCCGTCGATTCCTCCACTACACTCAGCGCCCATACGCTTGCGTATGGTGATTAACGTAATGCACGCAATCCCACCCGCCGAAGCGTCAGGTTAACACCGGCCACGGGCGGCTAGTTGTCCCGGGGACGGTTGATCAGCAATTTGTACCGGCGCTCGGCGAGTTCATCGCGCAGGGCCGGATCGATTTCGAGGGAGGTCGTGTACTCGCCGACTTGGTAAAAATACAACGCACGGGCCCTGAGTGACGATTCCACGTCGTCGAATCCCGCCGCCGAAAACAGCGTCCGCAGGTAATCGATCCGACGCTGGTCGATTTCCGCGACAGCTTTCGCGGCCGATTCTTCCGAACGCGCGAACTCACGCATGGCGACATCGTGGCGCGAATCGTCGGTGTGATGGGTGAAATTAATTACCGCCTTGATCAGACCGGCAGGGTCGTCGAGACGCTGTTCATCGAGGTCTTCGAGAAAAGTGATTTGCTCCTCGCGCCACCAGTCGACCATGCCCTGCAGCAGTTCATCGCGGTTTTTGAAGTGCCAGTAAAAACTGCCCTTCGTGACCGCGAGTTCGCGCGCCAGGATTTCAACTTTTACCTGGCCAATGCCATGTGAGAACAGGACGTCGAGCGCCTTTTCGAGCCAATTGCTGCGGTCGAAGTGTTTTTTTTCTGCGTCGGGCATAAGTCACTCATCCAGGTGATGAAACAGTGCCGCCGCGCGTCGATGACGCGGGGCGGACGGATTGTAACGAGGGAAGCACCGTACGGGTAAGTATGGGGCAAATTCTCTCACTTTGTAGCCACGCCGTTTGGCGTGCCGGTTTGAAACTGAGGAGAACACATTGGATTTAGACAACCTGACTGACGAAGTACAGGCGCGCTACCGGACCCTGGTGGACGGTAACAGCGATCCGAATGAGTGGGCCTATGCGTGGCGCTCCGAGTACAACCGTGGTGGCTTCAAGGCCGTCGACCTGCTGAACCGCGAAGTGATCGACAAGGGCAAGTGCGTCGGGTGCGCCGCGTGCGTGACGATTTGCCCGGTCGATGTGTTCGATTATGTGAACGAACAACCGAAGGACACGCGCGCCGATGCCTGCGTGTACTGCGAATTGTGCGTTGATGTGTGCCCCGTATTGCGACCGACCGATCAGGATCTGCCGGAACAAATCGGCCTGAAACACCCGATCAAGGACGAAGGCTTTGGCCCGTACAACTACGGTTGCTTTGCGCGGGTGACGGACAAAGCGCCGAAAATCGACGGCCAGGACGGCGGCGTCTGCAGCGCGCTGCTCGTGCAGATGATGCGCGACGGGGATATCGAAGGCGCCGTTGTCGGCACCGAAGTCCCCGGTAATCCGCAAATGGGCACGGCGAATCTCGCCACCTCGGAAGAGGAAATTCTCGCCGCCGCGCGCTCGCGTTACACCTACCAGCCGAACACGGTTGCGCTCGTCGAGGCGATGAAACGCGAAATCAAGCCGCTGGCCGTCGTCGGGGTTCCCTGCCAGGTGGACGGGGTGCGCCAGCAGCAGTTCAGCAGCATCCGGCTCGACGTCGCGAAGTGGTATCAGCAGAACATCAAGCTCGTCATCGGCCTGTACTGCTCCGAGAGTTTCACCGAGGAGGGGATCGAGTCGCTGGCCGAGGATCTCGAAGTCACGAAGGCCGACATCAAGAACATCAACATCAAGGGCAAGGTCGTCGTGCAGCTCGCCGATGGCCGGGTGGAGAACAAATCGCTGAAGGCATTCGGTAAATATGCACGCCCGGCATGCCTGTACTGCATGGACTATGCCGCTGACAACGCGGATATCGGCATGGGGGGAATCGGCCCGGACGGCTATACGTTCACCGTGATCCGTACGGAAGCCGGTCACGAGGCGTGGCAGAAACTGCTGAAGACCGGCTGGATCGAGACGATCCCGCTTGAGGATCAGCCAAAAGCCGTCGCGATCCTCGCACGCCTGTCGAAGTTCAAACGCAATCGACCGTTGCCGGCCCTGATGCCGACGCTCGATGAACGCATCGAAATCGGCAATCTCGATCCGAAAAATTTCTATAAAGACTACGTTGCGCCCGGGAGCGAAACGGAAGAACAGGAGGCGTCGTCATGAGCGCGGAACGAATTCGGCCGGAACTCGAGGATCTGAATGTCATCGTGTCCGGGCAGGGCGGCGACGGGTCGTTGACCGTCGTCAATCTGCTCGCCTCGGTACTGCGTCAGAACGGTATGAGCGTGTACACGGAACGCGACGTACTGTCGCGGATCAAGGGCGGTATCACGGCCGCGACCCTGCGCGCGTTTACCGGCGAACGCTTCACGATCGGCAACAATATCGACCTGCTCGTCGCGTTCGACATCGCCGCGGTGCCGAAAAATCTGCGCCAGCTGAACAACAACAGCATCGTGCTGTACGACAATTCCGGCGGCCCGCTGCCGGACGGCGCACTGCCACCGGAAGTGCGCGCTTTCGGCGCGCCACTGAGCCGCCAGGCGGTGAAGACGTTTCGCCGCGATATCTACAAGAACAGTATCAGTTTCGGCCTGATCGGCCGGATCCTCGGCCTGCCCGACGAGACGATGCGCACCTCGTTCACCGAACGGTTCAAGCGCATGGGCCAGCAGATCCTCCGGTACAACCTCGATGCGCTCGAGGTGGGTCTCGGTCTTGCCGACGAACTCGGATTCACCGCCGACCAGGGCCTCTACCGGATCCAGGAAATCGAAGCGAAACCGCACATGCTGATCACGGGCAATGAGGCGATGGCGTTCGGCTTCCTCGTTGCCGGCGGACGTTTCTTTGCCGGTTACCCGATCACCCCGTCGACCGACGTGATGGAATGGCTGATCAAGTGGGAGCCGAAGTTCGGCGGGGTCGTGCGTCAGGCCGAGGACGAGCTGTCGGCGATCAATATGGCGATCGGCGCGGCACTGACCGGTACCCGGACCATGGTCGCGACGTGCGGCCCGGGCCTGTCGCTGATGCAGGAAGGTCTTGGCCAGCTCGGTATGGGCGAGATCCCGCTCGTTGTCGTTGACGCCCAGCGTGGCGGGCCGAGCACCGGCCTGCCGACGAAACCGGAGCAGAGCGATTTGAACCTGCTCGTGTTCGGCGGTCACGGCGATTTCCCGCGCATCGTACTCGCGCCGGGCACCCCGGAAGACTGTTTCTACCTCACCGTCGACGCGTGCAACCTCGCGCAGCGCTACCAGGTACCGGTGTTTATCGCTTCGGATCAGGCGCTCAGCCAGAACACCGCGACGATCGATCCGATCGACCTCGGTCGGGTCACGGTCGACCAGGGTAAACGGCTCGACGCGGACGACCTCGCGAAGCTCGACACCTACAAGCGTTATGCGTTCACGGAAGACGGCATCTCGCCGTACACGATACCCGGCACCCCGAACGGCATGTCGCTCGTCACGGGCAACGAACACGATGAGTTCGGGCTCGTGTCCGCCGAGCCGGTGAATCGGCAGCGCATGATGGACAAACGCCAGCAGAAGATGAAGACGATGCTGCCGGAACTGCCGCGCGCCGGCCGCTACGGCGATCAGGACTCGAAGATCGGCGTGATCGGCATTGGCATGTGTTTCGGGGTCATCCTCGAAGCGCTCGATACCCTCGCGGACCGCGGGATCGATGTGCAGTATTTCCAGCCGCGCACGCTGTGGCCCATGCTCGACGAGACGATCAATTTCGTGAACGAGTGCGAAGTTGTCTATGTGCTCGATCTGAACGCCGGCGCGCAGCTGGCGGGGCTGTTGCTGCATGAAGGCGCGGACCCGGATCGGATCGTGAATATTCTGCATTACGACGGCACGCCGATCCGCTCCGATGCGGTGGTCAAATTTATCGCCGGGGATCTCGCGGCGCGCGACAAGGTGGAGGAAGTGGCATGACGAAAACATTCAAACCGGCGCGCCCGATCTGGTGCGCGGGCTGCGGCGACTTCGGCGTCCAGCAGGCACTCGAAAACGGCATGAAGGCGCTCGGTATCGAACCGCACGAGGCGCTCGTGATCGCCGGGATCGGCTGCTCGGGATCGCTGCAGAACAATATTCGCTGTTACGGTTACCACGCCCTGCACGGCCGCGTGTTGCCGACGGCCACGGGCGCAAAGCTCGCGAATTCGAAGCTCGCGGTGATCGGCGTCGGCGGCGACGGTGACGGCTATGCGATTGGTGGTGGCCACCTCGTGCACACGCTGAAACGCAACCCGAGTATCACCTACATCGTGATGAACAACGGTACCTACGGCCTGACGAAAGGGCAGGCCTCGCCGACGAGCCCGTCGGGTTACGGGGAAAACGTCGAGGAGGATCTCGACCCGATCATGATAGGGCTGAGTATTCCTGGCTCCACGTTCATTGCGCGCGGCTACACCGGTCAACCGGCGCAGTTGCTCGAACTCACCACCGCGGCACTCGAGCATGCACAGCGCGGACGCGGCTTCGCTTTCCTCGAAGTCCTGTCGCCTTGTGTCACGTATAACGACACGTATCGCGCGTGGCGCACGGATGTGTACGACCTCGAACAGGATGCGGACTACGATCCGTCGGATCGGGGTGCCGCGTTCATGCGCATGCTGGCGCTGCGTGAACAGGGGCGTTTGCCGATCGGGCTTATCTACAAGGGCGAACGGCCGGCGCTGGAGACGCTGGCGACGAATGCGGAGTTCCCGCCCCCGGCGCTGCAGGATATCGATCCGGCGAAACTCGCCGGCAAATACGAAGAAGCCCTGAGGTCGTTTATGTAAAACCTGGCGCGGAGAGCGCCGGATCAGCTTTCCCGGTTCCTCCCACACAATAAGAAGTAACGCAACACGGGGGTGCCTCATGGCACCGCCACATTGGGAACGGGACGAGGAACGTCCCGTTTTTTTTGCCCGGGATATCTCGCGCGAACGGTACTACCCGTGCCGCGCCATGCGTTCACCCGGCCGCGCCGGTGCGAACACCGACGCGGTTGCGCGAACCGGGATTCAGGCGACCTTGCGCAGGAATGCTTTCAGATCGGCGTTGAAATCGGAAGGCTTTTCGAGCTGGCAGAAATGGCCGACGTCCTTGTACATCTTGATTTCCGCGTTCGGGATGTGATCGGCAAGAAACTGGTTGTGCGCCGGGGTCGTGGCGTTGTCGTCCTCGCCCGCGATAATCAGGGTGGGCTGCGTGATGTCCTTCAGGCGGTCGCTGATGTTCCAGTTGAACACTCCGTCCGGATCCGCGGCACTGGCGAAGAATACGCCTTCCGTGAAATTGCTCGGGGTACGAAAGCAACCTTCCATGAACGCCGCGATTTCCGGTCGCTCGACTTTGGATTTCGGTGATACGGCGCCGTCGAGCAGCGCGCTGAACACGCCCTGCCAGTCTTTCTGCATCGCTTCGGCAACTTCCGGCGGCGTATCCGCGCCGATATTCGTACCGCTGCTCAGGATCAAATTGCCGATGACACGCTCCGGCGCATCGAGGCTCACCTGCATGGCCGTCATGCCGCCAATTGAATTACCGACGAGTACGGCTTTATCGATCCCGGCGTCGTCGAGTATCGCGACGACGTCGGCTGCCATCTCGCCGAGCGCGTAGCCCGATTCCGGCTTGTCCGACAAACCGTGACCGCGATGGTCGACGAGGATGCAGCGATGATTTTGCGCGAACACGGGCAGTTGCCCGGCCCAGATGTAACGATTCGTGGACCACGGATGCAGGAACACGATCGCGGGATCGCCCGCGCCGTGGCTTTCGTAGTACACCTTGACTCCGTTGCGATTGATGAATGGCATGTTGATGTCCTCCGGTAGTGCGCCGCGCCGCGTGGACGCGCCGGCGATTGCGTGCGCCGCGACGGTCGCAATTGTTATTGTCCCACGCCGGGCTCCCGCGATTTTGCGGTGCCGGCGTCGGCTTATTTTTCGTGCCCGCACACTGTAATACCGAACCGGCGACGGACTCAATTTCGTTGTAACCGTACGGCAAACCGTCGCCGGCCGGCGCGCGGGTCCGGGGGCGCTTGCGTAAACATTGCGCCCGGATATGCTAGCGGGGTGGTGCGCCCGCGCGCGGACGCAGGCGCGGGACGGTCTGGTACAGCTCGAAACGGGGGAACGAAACATGACAATTCTGATCCGCATGGCCACGGGGTTCGTTGCGCTGTTGCTGGCGCTGGGGACGGCTGGCGCCGCCAGCGCCGCCGGCAACCATGGTACGCCGCAGGACGATCCCATCTGGAACTGGCCGCCGGAGAAAATCAAAAAGCATGTGAATACGGTGCGCGCCGGCGCCGACCTGACCCCGGCGAGCTGGCCCAACGGCGCACGCGTCGCGGTGACGTTGTCGTTCGACGTCGACACCGAGCCGGTGTGGATCGGATTCCAGGAACAGTCGAGCCCTTCGTACATGTCGCGCGGCGAATTCGGTGCGCGCCGTGGCCACACCCGCGTCATGGCGCTGCTGAAAAAGCACGACATCCCGGCCACGTTCTTCATTCCCGCGATGACAATGGAACTGCATCCCGAGATTATCAAAGGGCTGAAAGACAACCCGAAGTATGAAATCGGGTTTCATTCCTACGTCCATGAGAATCCGCTGAAGCTCGACGAGACGGATGAGCGGCGCATCTACCAATACGCGATGGAGATCTTCGAAAAGCACGTCGGCCGACGGCCGGCGGGGTTTCGCTCCGCGGCGTGGGACCTGACCGGGTCGACGATCAAAATCGTGCAGGAAATGGGTTTCGTCTATGAAAGCTCCATGATGGCCGACGAACGGCCGTACATGCTGTTATCCGAAGGCAAGGAAACCGGGCTCGTCGAGCTGCCGGTGGAATGGATCCTCGATGACTGGCCGCTGTTCCAGATCAGCTGGCCAACGGGCCACGTCGCGATGCGCAACGCGGGCGACGTGATGTCGATCTGGAAGGACGAGTTCGATGTCGCCTACGAAGAAGGCACGATGTTTCTGCTGACGATGCATCCGCAGGTGATTGGCCATCGCTATCGCATGAAAATGCTCGACGAACTCATCACGTATATGAAGAGCAAAGGCGATGTCTGGTTTGCCACCCATGAAGAGATAGCCCGGTACGTGAAAGCACAGGCCGGCCTGTAGCGCGGGTTTCCGCCTCGGAGCAGCGATAATGGCGATCGAAGTCCTGAATAATCCCGTGACCGGTGAGACGATGCGCGTGCTTGAATCGACCGACGAGAAGTTCGTCATCGAGTACGCGCTGAAGCCGCATGGCGAGATCCCGCTCGAGCATTTTCATCCGGGCATTGAGCAGGAAATCGCGGTGATGTCCGGCGAGATGCATGTCACCGTGAATGGCGAACACAAGGTGATCAAGGCCGGCGAGTCGTTCGCCGCGCCGCCGAGCGCACTGCACTTTCAGTGGAATCCGCACGACGTGGAAACCGTCGCGGTGGAAACTTACCGGCCCGCGGGTCGCAATCACGATTTTTTCCGCACCCTGTTCGGGCTTGCCAGGGATGGCTACACCGATGCTCACGGAATGCCGTCGCTGTTCGTACGGGCGGCCATATTCGGCGAGTTCAGCGACACGATCCGGCCGGCGGCATTGCCGGCGCGCTGGATCATTGCGCTGCTTGCGCCGCTCAGCCGCGTGCTGGGCTACGGACGCGTGATCAGGCGTTATCGGGGCGACGTGGCACGCTGAAGCTGTGCCGCACGTTCACACCGGTGGCGGCTCCTGGCTGGCCATATGCATGAACGAGGCGATCAGTGCGCGTTTCAGCGCCGCGTGATCCTCGGACCACGGTTTGTTGTAACCGGCAAAGACGGTGAGGCCCTCCATCGAGGCACACATGATCAGCGCGAGCCGCTCCGTCGCACGTTCATCCAGGGCCGGATTGATTTTCGGCAACAGCGCGAGCAGCGGCGCACGCGCGCCCTGGTAGAGCCGGTCGGTCATTTCCGCGACGTGCGGGTCGTGATTCGACAGCGCCCACAACTCGGGGAAGAACGTCGTCGTCTCCCGACTCAGCAAGTCGTCGATCCAGAATTCGAGTACGGCCGCGAGCTGCAGCGAAGGGGACGACCCGGCAGCGGAGCGGCGCCGCTCGAATTCCGCGATATAGCCGTCGAAGATCATCTCGAGCAGGGCTTTGAGCAGATCGTCCTTGCGCGGGAAGTGGTAGTTCAGATTCCCGAGGGAAATTCCTGCGGCCGTCGCGACCTTGCGCATCGTAAAGCGACTGTAGCCCAATTCCATGAACACGCTGCGCGCGGCGTCGAGAATCGCGTCACGACGGTCGTCGGTGCGCGGAACGGAACTAGCCACGGCTGCCTGCACTGCACCATACGCACTCGCGCGGGGCCGGATCGGTTCGCATCAAGAAACGAATTCGTTGCGATAAAGCCACATTTCTATTGAGCATTTGCCCGTAATTCCACATAATTCGCAGAAGAGGTGGCATTCCTGACACGGTAGATAGTATACTCCTTACAACACGGTTAGGACATCCGACCTAAATCCGTACAGCGATGATAACGTTCGCACAGAGACCTGTCCGCCACGCCCCGGCAACCGGCGGACCACGATGAGGAACTCGTCTATGAAACCTTCGCAATTAACCGCTTCCGGCACCGCAATCCTTCTCGGCCTCGGCCTGGCAGCCACATCGCAGGCGCAGGTACTCGAAGAAGTCGTCGTTACCGCGCAGAAGCGCGAGCAAGGGCTGCAAGATGTCGGTATCTCTGTGACGGCGTTTAGCGGCGAGCAAGTCGACGCGCTCGGCTATACAAACGCCAATGAAATCACCGCGATGACTCCGGGTGTGCACACGGTGCAGCCGAACGGCGAAGCGAATTACGCCTTATCAATTCGCGGTGCCGCCCAGTCCGATCTTGTCGCAAACCAGGAAAGCCCAGTGTCTGTGTATGTCGATGAGGTCTACATTAGTCAGATGTCCGGCACTGGCTTCATGCTGTTCGATCTTGAACGTGTCGAAATTCTACGAGGACCGCAGGGCACATTATTCGGACGCAACGCAACTGGCGGTCTAGCGCACTTTATTACGCGGAAGCCACAGCAAGAGCGCGACGCATACGGCGAGCTAACATTTGGAGAGTACGATCAGATTAAGTTTCAGGGTGCTGCCGGTGGCGGTTTGACTGATAATTTGGCAGGACGAATCTCGATTGCGACGCACCACAACGATGGTTACATACGCAACCGCCTACGTGACCAGGATCTCAATAATGCCAACGACTACGCCGGGCGGGCGCAATTACTGTTTGAGCCGAACGATGATATAAGTTTCCTATTTAACAGCCGGTACGCCTTGCAGCAAATTAGGACCGGTTTCTTCGAAAATGTCGGTTCCGCTACGTTGAATGCTCGCGGGGGCGTGCTCACGCCGACAGTTCCGAATTTTAACGGTTACATCGACAACGACGGCAATGTGTTTGCTGGTGACTACGACAAAGAAGGCCACAATGATCTCGAAACGTACGGATTTACCGGTACGCTAAAGTGGGATTTAGGCAACGTAACGATGACGAGCATCTCCGATTTTCAGAGCGTGGAACGCGATTACATCGAAGATACGGACGCGTCGCCGGGAACCGACTTCAACTTCTATCTGAGCACTGATTCCGAACAATTCTCGCAGGAAATTCGATTTGAGGGCGAGCTTGATCGCACTCGTTGGGTGGCGGGGTTCTACTACCTTGATATAGACATTTCCGATGCGAATGGTGCCGAGATTCCGGTGTTGAGCTTCGACCCGACTGGCGGTGGTCTCGGAGGCGTGTTCCCAGGAACCGATGCCGCCGGTAATTTTCAGGGAACCGATCAACCCTATACGCTCGACAAAAATTCTTGGTCGCTGTTCGGCCAGTTGGAGTACGATCTGACGGAGCGCCTGACGGGGATTGCCGGCCTGCGCTGGATCGACGAAGAAGTCGATGCTGCGTACGATAGTAACCTCGTGGTGTTCGCAAACGATGGAACCCGCAATCGCAATGGCAACCCGAACGTAATCATTCCACTGATACCGCACTTTGAAAGTACTTACGACAAGGGGTTGTGGTCCGCGCGCGCAGAGATCGATTTTCAGTACAACGATGATTGGCTTTTTTACGCAAGTTGGAATCGCGGGGTTAAAGGTGGCGGTTTTAACGCGCCCTTTGACGTCACACGCATTATCGGCGGTATCAACATCGATTCGATGAAGTTCAACGAAGAGGAAGTGGACGCATTTGAGGTTGGGTTTAAGTCCACATGGTTTGACGGCAAGGCCCGATTAAACGGTTCGATTTACTACAACGATTATGACGATACTTACCAAGCGTTCGAAATTATAGGGCTTTCGACCAGCATTCGTAACATGGAAGCCGAGGCAGCGGGTTTTGAACTGGAACTCGTTGCGAACCCAATGAAAGGGATGGATTTCCTTTTCGGCGCCGCGTGGATAGATATGGATCTGAAGACGCCGGGCGGCCCGGACTTGAATGGAAGAATCATTCCGTCAATTAAGACCACCGCAGTACAGACCCCAGAATGGAATGTCAACGGCCTGCTTCGCTACGCGTATCCCGTCTATAATGGTGAACTCGCCGTACAGGGTGATTTCGTTTATCGGTCTGAACATTATTTCAGCATATCGCGTGCGGAATCGGTGACCGAGGACGGATATATCGTCGCTAACGCTCGGGTTAGCTATGCACTTGATGGGGGGCGTTGGGAAGCAGCATTTTTTGTTAAGAATATCCTTGACACCGAATACTTGGTGCAAACATTCGATCTTTCGGACGACCTTGGTATGACGGAGCAGTACTATGGCCGCCCTCGCTGGATTGGTGGCAGCATTCGTTATACTTGGGATTAGATTCTTGCTCGCATCCTCGACCAACGTTGACGGCGCCGCAAGGCGCCGTTTTTTTATGGGCCGCATGGATCCGGCTGACGGGCCGTCGATCGACGCGGGCGTCGTGATCGGCCACGACAGCCCGGCGCCCGGTTGACCGATTGAGGCGGGTGTCGGGGTAACTTAAGCGGGGGCCGCGACGATCTGATCGATCGCGCCGAAAATCGATTGCCCGTTGCGGTCGGTCATTTCGATGCGCACGCGATCACCGAACCGCAGGAACGGGGTTCGCGGTTCGCCGTATTCGATCGTCTCCAGCATCCGTTGCTCCGCGAGGCAGGCGGAACCGGTCGAGCGATCGTAATTCGAGATCGTGCCGGAGCCGATGATCGTGCCGGCACCGAGCCGGCGGGTCAGGGTCACGTGTTCGATCAGGCGGTGAAAATTGAACGTCATATCGACGCCGCACAGTGGTTCGCCGTAACGTTCACCGTTCAGGTGGACCGTCAGCGGGCGATTGATCGTGCCGTCGCGCCAGGCCTCGCCGAGTTCGTCCGGGGTGACCGCAACCGGCGAAAACGCCGTCGACGGTTTGCCCTGGTAGAAGCCGAATCCTTTTGCGAGTTCCGCCGGGATCAGATTACGCAGGGACACGTCGTTCACGAGCATGATGAGCCGGATATGGGGATCCGCATCAGCGGCTCCGGTGCCCATCGGGACGTCGTCGGTGATCACGGCCGTTTCGCCTTCGAGATCGATGCCGTAATCCTCGGACGGGACGACGATCGGATCGCAGGGGCCGATGAAGTCGTCCGAACCGCCCTGGTAGACGAGCGGTTCATGCCAGAACGACTCCGGTAATTCGGCTCCGCGCGCCTTGCGTACGAGTTCGACATGGTTCACGTAAGCGCTGCCGTCCACCCAGTGGTACGCGCGCGGCAGCGGCGCGGCGCAGGCACACGGGTCGAATGGAAACGCCCCGTCGAGCCGGCCGCCGAGCAAATCCGCGTACACGGATTCGAGTTCGGGGGCGAGCCGCTGCCAGTCATCGAGTGCCGCCTGCAGCGTCCGGGCGATAGCGGGAACGCGCACGGCGTTTTGCAGGGCGCGGTCGACGACGATCAGTTCACCGTCGCGGCCGCCCGAATTCAGGCTCGCGAGTTTCACGTTTGCTTGCTCCGTATGCAGTCGATCGGCGAAGATTATTCGCCTGCGCCAAAGAAACTATACTCGGTTCATTATGTCAGCAGATACTTCCACAGGTCGTGAATACCTCTCCGGGTTCGGCAACGAACACAGTACCGAGGCCTTGCCGGGTGCATTACCGCAGGGACAATTCTCGCCACAGAAAGCACCTTACGGGCTTTATGCGGAGAAGCTCAGCACCACCGCGTTCACGGCGCCGCGCGCGAGTAACCGGCGCACCTGGTTCTACCGCATCCGCCCGTCCGTTGTGCACGGCGGCTTCGAAGCGCGGGAACACCCCGGGCTCGGATTCGCGCCGCTACCCGATCCGTTAACACCGCCGGTACCGCTGCGCTGGGATCCGTTTCCCGTCCCGGTGGCGAACACGGATTTCGTCGACGGTCTGCTGACAATCGCGGTGAACGGATCGCTCGCGGCCCAGGCCGGCATGGCGGTGCATTTGTATCTTGCGAACCGGTCCATGCACGAGCGTTACTTCGTCAACGCCGACGGGGAACTCCTCATCGTCCCGCAACAGGGGCGACTCACGGCGCATACGGAATGCGGCGTGCTCGAACTCGGTCCGGGCGAGATCTGCGTGATCCCGCGCGGCATGAAATGCCGCATCGAACTTCCCGACGGCAAAAGTCGCGGTTATGTGTGTGAGAATTACGGCGCGCCGTTTACGCTGCCCGAGCGCGGCCCGGTCGGTTCGGATGGTTTCGCGAACGACCGCGATTTTCTCGCACCGGTAGCGGCGTTCGAGGATCGGGACGGCGAGTTTGAACTCGTAAGCAAATTCATGGGCCGGACTTACGCCGCGACGATCGCGCATTCGCCGCTCGATGTCGTTGCCTGGGTCGGCACGTCCGTACCGTATAAATACGACCTCACCCGCTTCATGGCACTGAACAGCGTCAGTTTCGATCATCCCGATCCCTCGATTTTCACCGTGCTGACTTCCGCGTCCGACACCGAGGGCGTGGCAAACGTCGACTTCGTAATATTTCCGCCGCGCTGGATGGTTGCCGAGGGCACGTTTCGCCCGCCGTGGTTTCATCGCAATTTCATGAGCGAGTTCATGGGCTTGATCTACGGCCAGTACGATGCGAAGAAGGCCGGCTTCGAACCCGGTGGCATGAGCCTGCACAACTGCATGGTGCCGCACGGTCCGGAAGCCGGCGTATTCGAAGCCGCGAGCAACGCGGAACTCGCGCCGACGAAACAGGAAAACACGATGGCGTTTATGTTCGAGTCGCGTTACGTGATCGAACCGACCGCCGCGGCGATGTCATCGCCGCATCTGCAAACGGACTACGCCGCGTGCTGGGACGGTCTCGTGCGCCATTTCGAACCCCCGACGCACGGATCCGGGTAGGTGCTGGCCGGCGCGGCGGCGGTGGTGCCGGGTGCGCCGACGGTTACCGGGTTGTCATCGTTGTCTGGTTCTGCGCGACGCGCCGGAAATTGCGCCGAGACCGAACGCGAACAGGGTCAGCGCTGGCGGGAGCGGCACGGATGATCCGCCCGGGGTGATCGTCCCGCTGGCGAACAGTTGATCGCGAAACCCGTTGCCACAGCATTCAAACTTGCTGTTGACGAGGTCGATCGGGCTGGGCGCGTCGGGCGAAAGATCCTGCAGCAGCACGATCGTGATATCGAGACCGACATCGTGATAGCTGCCGCTGCCGGTCAATTCGATCTGGTTCGCCTGAATTTGCGAGATCAACTGCACGTACGGTTCCCAGTAGCTCAACGGGGCGGGGATTTCGAGCGACGTAAATTCGCCGCTGCCGCCCTCGAAGTCGTCGGGGTCGAACGTCCACACAAACGTCCCGGTGATGATATCGCCGGGCGGATAATTGCAGTCGCCGGGCGCGCAGCCGGCAAGCACGACGTTGTCCAGCGTATAGGTGACGGTGTCGGCGCCCGCGTTCCCTGCCGCAGCAATGCCGAGCACGCTGAACAAGGCGAAAGCACCGAACCGGAGCGCGCGCCGTCGTGCGCGGTGTGATGAGTCCATAAGCGTTCGCAGCATGGTCGCTTCCTCCCTGTGCCCGCGGCGGGGCTCCGAAACCCGCGACGCTAGGCGTGGCGCCACGCGGCCGGATGATCCGGATCAACAAACGAACGGTATCGCGTGGCGGGATCGCGAAACTGTGAGCGATTGCCGCTAATGCGCGGACGCTATCCTCAAATCCGCAGCGGCAGGGATTCAAACCCGCGGAAGCGTGCACGGCGCACGCGGATCGGGGTTCCGTCCTGTCGCAGCGTCGGAAAGCGTTGCAGCAAACGTCCGATCGCGACTTTCGCCTCGAGGCGCGCCACGGCCATACCGGCACAGGCATGGATACCGCCGCCGAACGCGAGGTGTGGATTCGGCGCGCGGCTGACATCGAGTTCGTCCGGGCGATCGAACACCGCGGGATCGCGGTTCGCGGCACCAATCGCGAGGGTGAACGTGGTGCCGGTGGCGTATTCGATCCCGTCGAACGTGGCGGGCTTCGTCGTGATCCGGTTGCCGAGTTGTACCGGCGCCTCGAAGCGCAGAAACTCCTCGACCGCACTGCCGATTAATCCCGGCTGATCGAGCAGGCGCTGCAGTTGATCGGGCCGTTGCAGCAGGGCGTGGACCCCGTTGCCGATCAGGTTCGTCGTCGTTTCGTGGCCGGCGTTCAGCAGGAAAATGCACTGGTGATAAATCTGGTGATCCGACAGGCGAAAATCGTCCGATTCCCACTTCAACAGGCGCGTGATGATGTCATCACCATCGAGGTGCGCCCGCCGCTCGGCGATCAGACCGGAGAGGAAATCGACGAACTCGACGACAGCGCGGTTGCCGTCGTCGAGCATTTTTTCATCGAGGCCAAATTCCAGCGCGCCGAGTATGGCCGCCGACCAGGCCCGTAACGGACCCCGATCCTCGCGCGCGACGTTCAGCAGATTCCCGATCACCTCGATCGGTATGACACTGGCGAAATCATCCATCATGTCGAACGAGCGCAGCTCGGCGATGTTGTCGAGCAGGCCGTCGACGAGACGCACGAGTGCCGGCTCCATCGCCGCGACGACGCGTGGCGCCAGCGCGTCGCCGATCGCCTTGCGCACGCTCGTATGTAATGGCGGGTCGCTGAACACGAGACTCGTCGTGTGATGGTGGTACAGCGGGCTGTCGCCGAACAGCGGTTTGAACTGCGCTTCCTTCGCCGAGCTGAACGTTTTCGGATCGCGGTAGATGCGGTTCAGATCCGCGTGGCGGGTGACGAACACGGTGTCGTCAGGGCAGCGGTAGAGCGGGGCGTGCCGGCGCAGGGCATGGTACGTCGGGTAAGGGTTGTCGTAGAACGCGCGACTGAGCTGCCGCGGATTGAATGAGGCAACGAGATCGGGATCAGGTATTGCCATACCGGTCGATTGCGGACCACTGGGTTTCACGGGATCCAAGTCTAGCAGCCTGTTCAGCGCAGTGTCGAAATCCGGACCCCGCCATGTACCGCGACGACCGGAGTTTCGTTTGGCACTGGCTGCGCAAGCTCCGTGGCACACCTCGCGCCCGGTTGCGTGACAGCACCGCTGGCGGCCATTACCGGCCGTGCCCGCGATCGGTAGCGTGGCGCGGGGCTGCGCGGGCGGCGAGCCCGTTCGTGCGTGCCATCGCGGCCGCCAGGCCGGCCGATCGGCCCGCACGACAGGCATGAATCGAGAGCACCCGCCGTTAATCCGCCAACGCACTCAGCTGCCCGCCCAGAAGCCTGAATTCTTGCGCGCGCTCAGAGGTTTGACGCCAGACGAGCCCGATGTCGCGCGATGCGGGACGGGATAAGGGGACCTGCTTGATATTGCACCCGCGCGTGATGTGCGCGTCGAGCGCAAGTTTCGGCAGCAGCGTAACCCCGAGATCGGCCGCGACCATTTGCACGAGCGTGTGCAGGCTGCTCGCCTCGAACTGCGCCCTGATCCTGCCCTCGGTGAGCTGACAGGCATCGAGGGCGTGACCGCGCAGGCAGTGGCCTTCCTCGAGCAGCAGTAGCGGCTCGCGCGCGAGCGCGTCGAGCGAGATGCTGTCCGCACGCGCGAGCGGGTGGCGCCTGGCGCACGCGAATTCGAACGGGTCCTCGAACAGGACTTCGCGCACGAGATCCCCGGTGTCGTAGGGCAGTGCGATCAACGCGACGTCGATATCCCCCGAGCGCACCCGCGCGAGCAATGCGTCCGTGCGTTCTTCGCGCAGAAAAAGGCGCAAGCCGGGGTAACGTCGATTCAGCTTGGGCAGCACACGCGGCAGTAAAAACGGACTGATCGTCGGAATCACGCCGAGCCGCATGTCCCCCGTCATCGGCTCGCGATTCGCCGCCGCGAGATCCATGATGTCTTCCGTGTCGCGCAGCAGCCGGCGTGCCCGGTCCGCGATTTCATTGCCGATGGGGGTCATGAGCACGTGGCGCTTCGTGCGTTCGGCCAGCGCCACACCCACGACGTGCTCGAGATCCCGTATCCCCGCGCTGAGCGTGGACGGCGTGATGTTGCAGCGCTCGGACGCGCGGCCGAAGTGCAGCGTGTCGGCGAGCGCCACGAGGTATTCCAGTTGTTTCAGGCTCGGCAGCAGTTTCATCACAGCTTGGCCGTTTAATCGTATTTTACGAATACTATCTTAATTATTAATCGTTTTGTAGACATAATGTTTTCGCGTAGCCTGTGCGCGTGAAGATTAACGACCGAAAGTCGGGAGATACTGTGATGAATCGAAGGCTCGCCCTGAAAACTGCGTCCTACGGCGTACTCCACGTGCTCGTGGCAACGACGATCGCGTATATGCTCACCGGTAACGCCGCGGCGGCCGCGGGCATCGGGCTGATTGAACCGATTGTTCAGACCGGCGTGTTCGCGATTCACGAGCGGTTGTGGGAAACGGCCGCCACGAAACCGGACGTCGGGCGCCCCGGCGTCATGGCGCGGGCTGCGCGCGCGTGCTGTCTACGCATCGATTCGCTGTTGACGGACGACGACACGTCCCGGGCACACGCCGCGTAGCGCATATCACTGATCGCAATATGCCGGACGTCCGTAGACGCATCGGCAGGCAAACCCTAACGGAACAGCGGATAGCTGGAGGAAATCATGAACGAATCGAACGGAAACACAGCAGGCAAATGCCCGGTGATACACGGTGGCGCCACGTCGACGGAGATGTCGAACATGGAGTGGTGGCCGAAAGCGCTGAACCTCGACATCCTGCACCAGCACGACACGAAGACGAACCCGCTGGGTCCGGACTTCGATTATCGCCGGGAAGTGCAAAAGCTCGATGTCGCGGCGCTGAAGCAGGATCTCCACGCGCTCATGACCGACAGTCAGGACTGGTGGCCGGCGGACTGGGGTCATTACGGTGGCCTGATGATCCGCATGGCCTGGCATTCAGCGGGCACTTATCGCATCGCCGATGGCCGCGGTGGTGGTGGCAAGGGTAATCAGCGCTTTGCCCCGATCAACTCGTGGCCCGATAACGTCAACCTCGACAAGGCGCGTCGCCTGCTGTGGCCGATCAAGAAGAAATACGGCAACCGGATCAGCTGGGCGGATCTGATCCTGCTCGCCGGCACGATAGCCTACGAGTCGATGGGCCTGAAGACCTACGGATTCGCGTTTGGCCGGGAGGACATCTGGCATCCGGAAACGGACACGTACTGGGGCTCGGAGAAGGAATGGCTCGCTCCGAGCGGCAGTGAGGGCAGTCGTTATTCCGGCGAACGTGATCTGGAAAACCCGTTGGCCGCCGTGATGATGGGCCTGATCTACGTGAATCCGGAAGGCGTCGACGGCAAGCCCGATCCGCTGAAGACGGCCCATGACATACGGGTAACGTTCGAGCGCATGGCAATGAACGACGAGGAAACCGTCGCCCTGACCGCGGGCGGCCACACGGTCGGTAAATGCCACGGCAATGGCGATGCGAGCCTGTTGGGGCCGGATCCCGAAGCGGCCGACCTCGAGGAGCAGGGGCTCGGCTGGATCAACAAGACGCAGCGCGGCATTGGACGCGACAGCGTGACGAGCGGCATCGAGGGCGCGTGGACGACGCACCCGACGCAATGGGACGGTGGTTACTTCGACATGTTGCTCAACCATGACTGGGAGCTGAAGAAGAGCCCGGCCGGCGCCTGGCAGTGGGAGCCTGTCAGTATCAGCGAAGCCGACCGGCCGGTTGATGTCGAGGATCCCTCGATACGCTGCAACCCGATCATGACCGATGCCGACATGGCCATGAAGATGGACCCCGAGTACCGGAAAATCTCGGAGCGTTTCCACGCGGATCCGGCGTACTTTTCCGAGGTTTTCGCGCGTGCCTGGTTCAAGCTGACCCACCGCGACATGGGGCCGAAGTCCCGTTACCTCGGGCCCGACGTGCCGTCCGAAGATCTGATCTGGCAGGACCCGGTACCCGCGGGTAAGACGGACTACGACGTCGCCGCCGTCAAGGCGAAGATCGCAGCCAGCGGACTCACCGTCAGCGAGTTGGTGTCGACGGCGTGGGACAGCGCGCGTACGTTCCGTGGTTCGGACAAGCGCGGTGGCGCGAATGGTGCGCGGATCCGCCTCGCCCCGCAAAAAGACTGGGCCGGTAACGAACCGGCGCGTCTCGCGAACGTGCTCGCGGTGCTGGAACCCATCGCCGCGGAAAACGGCATCAGCGTCGCCGATGCCATCGTGCTCGCCGGTAACGTCGGGGTCGAGCAGGCCGCCGCGGCGGCGGGTTACCGGGTGACCGTACCGTTCGCGCCGGGTCGGGGAGATGCCACCGCGGCGATGACGGATGCGGAGTCTTTCGACGTACTGGAACCGGTGGCCGATGGTTACCGTAACTGGCTCAAGAAAGACTACGTCGTTACGGCGGAAGAACTCCTGCTCGATCGGACTCAGTTACTCGGTTTGACCGCGCATGAAATGACCGCACTCGTGGGTGGAATGCGTGTTCTGGACACGAATCATGGCGGCACCCGTCACGGTGTGTTCACGGATCGCGCCGGCGTTCTGAGCAACGACTTCTTCGTCAACCTGACGGACATGGCCTACACGTGGCAGCCGGCGGGTGCGAACCTGTATGAAATCCGCGACCGCAGGACCGGTGCCGTCAAGTGGACGGCGACCCGGGTCGATCTCGTGTTCGGTTCGAACGCGATCCTGCGTGCCTGCGCCGAAGTCTACGCACAGGATGACGCGGGTGAAAAGTTCGTGCACGACTTCGTTGCTGCGTGGACGAAAGTGATGAACGCGGATCGCTTCGATCTGGACTGATCGTCCGCGCGCCGTGCGCCGCGCCGCGAGTTCTCGCGGTGCGGACACGTCACGTCCCGGGGTCTCCGAAACCCGGGCTGCCGGCGAAGCCGCCGTTGTCGCCACGCGGGTCCGGGACAGTCCGCAAGAAGGCGGCCGGGCGGGATCCAGAGACCTGGGGTAAGGAGTCTCGGCGCGCTGGGGGACCACGTGGATCCCGCCCGACCATTGAACAGTGGAATCGCTACGGGGTAGCGGAGGCTGCCTCGCAGGTGTCTGCGGCGACGTCGTGGCAGGCGTGGCTCGCGGTGATGATCGTCGCCGGCGCCGCGTCCGGTGATGACGTCACACTCGTGCCGACAGCCGCTTGTGCGTCGGCCGGCAGATACAGGGTGCCGCTTAATTCCGCGCGCATGAAACGGTGTTGCTGAACGAGGTCCGCGTGTCCGGCAAATGCGGCTTGCGGTGCGGTGCCCGCGACTGCGAAGGCGAGGGTCAGTGAGCGAAAAAGTGCGGTCGATTGCATGTCCTGTGAACTCCGTACGCTGTCTGGCAGGCGAGCTCATATCGTATTCACGTCGCGCGCAACAGTGGGTCTACAATGCGTAAATAACTGTAACCGGAGCCTCACGGTTCCATCCGACACTCGTGACGACTGGAGGACGAAAACATGCAGGCAAACTGCTGGGACGACGCAACCGACTATAACTACACGGAACTCGTGGATGGCCTGAACCGCTACCTGCGTTTGAAAACCGTGCCGATCGGCATGAAGCGCTTCGCGACGGTTGCCGAGATGGAGGAGATTCCGCGCTTGCGCAGGCCCGACCCGGCGGAAAAGCTCGCCATGGATCAGGTCGTCGGGCAGAGCCGCTGGCTCGGCTGGACGATCGGGGTGACGATGGACAATCTGATGGGCGCGCAGTGCGGCGCCGTTGTCGGTCTGCATCCGCCAACGACGGAGTGGTTGAGTGGCGCGCACCTGACGGGGGTCTGGTACGGCACGCTCGAGGACAGCGGGGCGCATCAACAGGCGATGAGTTGCGCCTCCTACGGTGATTACGAATCGCTCGTCGTGTCACCGCTAACGTCGGGACGTCTCGGCAATCCGGACATCTGCCTCATTTATGCGACCCCGGGCCAGATGATCACGCTGATCAACGGTCTGCAGTACCGCAACTACAAGAAATACAGTTTCACGTGCGTTGGCGAAAGCGCCTGCGCGGATTCATGGGGCAACGCGCTGAAGACGGGCGAGCCCTCGGTTTCGATCCCGTGCTATGCGGAGCGCAAGTTCGGCGGCGTACTCGACGAAGAGATGCTGATCGCGCTGCCGCCGAAGTTTCTGCCGGCGATAGTCGAGGGGCTCGCCGCGCTCAGCGCGAACGGCCTGCGCTATCCGATCCCGAATCACGGGATTCAGAAATCGCCGCTCGACAGCATTCAGGCGAGCTACGGCAGCGAGCGGGTGTGATCCTTGTCATCACTGCGGTGGCGACCGGCAGCCTGGTCGCTGACCGTCGCGTGCGTCACGTTGCCGACCGGCGCGGCAAACGCGTCGGAGATCAACGCATCGACGCTGTCGCCGGTCAGTGAGCGCAGGAATGCGGCCAGATCCGCGCGCTCCTGAGTGGTGAGTTCAAGTGGCTTGATCAGCGGGTCGAGCAATTCGTTTTCGATTCCCCCGCGTTCATAAAATTCGATGACGGCCTCGATCGACGTCAGCGATCCGTCGTGCATGTACGGCGCGGTGAGCGCGATATTGCGCAGGCTCGGCGTGCGGTATTTCCAGCGATCGTCGGGGTCCTGCGTGATTTCGTAATAACCGAGATCGGCGGGCGGTTTCTCTGACGACTCCGTTACGGCGTTCGGATCGACGTCAATGAACACACCCGGCGCCAGCAGGACCCGCTGTGGCTCCGTCGGCGGCAGTCGCATCGAACGCTCGTAGCCGATCCCCGTGTTGTGTACGCCGTGATCCGTAAACAGCGCATGGTCGTCCGCGATGAGGTGGCAGGAACTGCAGTTTCCCTTGCCGGTGAAAACGGCGAAGCCGCGCTTGACGTCCTCGCCGACGGCATCGGGGTCGCCGCCGAAGTGCCAGCGATCGAACGGGCTGTTGGCCGAGACAATCGTGCGCTCGTAACTCGCGAGCGCCTTGCCGATCGTTGCGATCCCGACCGGCTCGCCGGCGAACGCCTGTTCGAACATTCCGGTGTAATCGGGCAGCGAGTCGATCCGGTTGACGACCGCGCTGACGGACGGGTTGGCCATTTCGTTGACGGCGAGCAGCGGTTGCCACACCTGGTGTTCGAGACGGTCGTCGCGCGCATCGTGAAACAGGCGCTGCATGTAGGCGACGTTATACAGCGTGGGGCTGTTGCGACGTACGGTGCGGCCTTCGAGCCCGACCGCCATCGCGAGTTCGTTGTGCGCGAAACCCTGTTCGGGCACGTGGCACATCGCGCACGAAATCGTCCGGTTCAGCGACAGGCGCCGATCGAAAAATAATTTACGCCCCAATGCCACTTTTTCCGCTGACAGCAAGTTGTCCGCGGGCACCTCGAGCGGCGGCAGACCAAGTGGCGGCGGGGTCATCATCGCGAGCAGATCCCGCGTCTCGCCACGGCGATTCGGCAAGTGGCCCGAGCGGGTTGCGTAATCGCCGGTGGCATAGCCGTCCTTGTTGTCGCCGGCGCCGTGCAGCGTGCCGCCGCCGAGCGCGGTGCGTACGGGGGCCGCGCCGCGCGCCTGGCCGATCACCGTTTTGATGTCGTTGACGATGGTGTCGGCGTGCAGAAACGACACGCTGTAGATATTGCGGATCTGTCGTGCCGCATCGATCAGATACACGCGCAGAATGTGCGAATAGCGACCGGACGGATTACCGTCCGCATCGTATTCCATCGCGACCGTCTGGTTATAGCTCGCGAGTATCGGGTCGAGCTGGTCGTTGCTGCCGCACGTAAGAAAGCGCCAGTCCGCGCCGTCGGGGCGGAAGTTGCCGCCGTACTCCGCCATCACCTGCGGCGTATCGTTCATCGGATCGAAACTGAGCGAGACGAAGCGCACGGCGCCGCGCAAATCGGGATCGTCGTGGATGCGCTTCGCCACCTGGCTCAGGACGTATGTCGCAAGCGGGCAGCCGTTCACGTCGTCGCAACTCGTGTAGACGAAACTCATGAGCACGGGTTTGTCCCCGAGCAGGCTCGCGAGACGCATCGCGGTGCCGTCACTGCCGATCACCTCACCGTCCCCGGCAACCCCGAGTACCGGCAGTTCGTACGAACCCGGCGCCGGTGCCTCGAACGTGAGTTCCGCGTAGCCGGGCGCGAGGACGACCGGCGGGGTTTTCGGATCGTGCTGATCCCCGTGGGCGAGTGCGCCCACGGGGAGGGCCAGTGCGCCGAGCAGCAGCGCTGCCCGGCGGAGGGAGTGACGGATCGGCGTGCGGCTAACCGATACCCCCATCAATGCGTCGCAATCAGGGTGTCGGTCGGCGCGGCCGGTTTCGCGCCGTACAGCGCATGCGAGCCGAAGCGCATCTGGTGCGGGTGGCCGAGTTTCAGTGCGCCGAAGTCGATCGTGAATTTATGCACGAGCTTGCCGTCCTTCCAGTCGTACGCCTTGAAGTAATCGAGATCCTTGCCTTCGGGCGCGGTTTTCTTGTCCCAGTTGCCGAGCAGGGAGGAGGTGTAATACAACCGCGTGCCATCCCAGCTTTGCGACACCATGTTCACCTGGGCACCGATATTTTCGACCAGCGTTTCTTTCGGCGCGAACGGATCGGTAATATCGAACCGGCGGGTCATGCCGTCGTTCCACGTGTTCACCCACAATTCCTTGTCGTCGGCGCTGATCGAGATGTCCACCGGCAGCGGGATCTTGCTTGCATCACCGATATCGGCGACTTCCTTCGCCTGCCATTCACCGGCATCGTCGGTGTAGATCAGCCAGATCTTCGACGTCAACGCGGTTGTCGTGAAACAGTAATCGTTCTTGCCTCCCCAGGCGCAACGCACTTCGAGCGGCGCACCCGGTACGTCGAGAACCTTGATCGGTTTGCGCGTGTGCAGGTTCCACACGACGACCGTATTGCCGAAGCGTTTCATCGCTTCCGGATCGGCCATCATCTTGCCGAGGTCCATCATGTAGTTGTTCCAGCCGGTAAACGACGAGGTGACCATGACATTGAGCCGCGGCAGCGCGCGCACATCGTAGCCGTAGCCATCGGCGAACTGACCGCCTTTTTTCGCCCCGTTCAGGTTTTCATCGGTTGGCATCCAGTACGTCGCGACGTATTCACCATCGTTCGTGTACTCCGCCATGCCGGTGCGACCGCCGTGATCCTTGTCGTTCGACAGGCCGGTCACGAGCATGCGGCCGGGCAGGGCGTAGGTCGTATGCGGGCCGACGATGCCGCCGGTCTTCGCGGTGAAGTCATCGATGGTGTGATGCAGCGTCGGTTTCGCCGGGTTCGTGTGGACGTCGAAGATAAAGATCCGGTTCGTGTCGAGACCCGCGGCCCACAGGTAATGGCGGTCGTCGGTAAGGCCGGAATGATGGGCCTCGTTGCGTCCGCCAACGGAGAAGCTGTTGATAATCTGGCCGTACTTCGGCGAATTCGGATTGACGTCGATCGTCACGAGCTTGTCGGAGCCGTCGCCGACGCCCTTGACCCCGAGCGTCCAGACGTAGACGTAGTCTTCCTGGCCGACGATTTTCGCCATGTAAGGCGACATGCAGGTTTCGTCCGCGATCGTTGCAAATGGCAACAGTCCGAGGCAGACGACGAGCAGACGCCGGGTTGCCACGGCGAGCCGGTTGCGTATTGTGGATTTTCCGTTCATAGCACTCTCACCCTCAGGAGTTGCGCGCCATCCGGCGCGATTATCGTGACTCTATCACAGCGCTTGGGCTGTCTGGGCCGGTCGTTCGGTGCACCGCAAGCCGTGTTCCGGACCGCTTCGCCTGTTCTGACATTGATATTATTCGGTTATAACCTTATAACCAGACGGTAAGCGGAGCAAGCAGCAACAAGCTGCCGGTCCGGGTCGCTGGACTCCCTGCAAACGGGCGGTTTACAGTGCTCCCGGGGCACGTTCAAATTCAGACGACGGCCACGGGCCGCGGGGGAATTCGCGATGTGGAAATATCTCCGGTTTGGCTACTTCCACTGGGTCTGGTTCGCCGTCGCATTCTCCGGCCTGCTCCTCGGCGGCGCATGGATGTGGCTCGGCGTCGCCTACGTTTTCATCGTCGGCGTTGGCGGTGAAATCCTCACCCGCGATCGGGTCGACGACTCGAGTCCACAGTACAGCTACCCGATTATTCACGACCTGATCCTGTATTCCACCGCCCTCGGGCTCGTTGCCGGCGTGTTTATGTTGACCTGGAGCGCGAGCGGCGCCGATCTATTCGCACTCGGCGCGGCGATCAACGACGCACTTGCCGCTGCCGGACTGCACTATGACGTACTGGCCGCGCGCGCGGCGAACGCCTGGTACGACTACCTCGGCGCCGGTCTCTCCGTTGGCGCCCTGCTCGGAGTTACCGGCATCGCCTGTTCGCACGAACTGACGCACCGCACCGCGAACCCGTTTGACCTGTGGGTGGGCCGCTGGGTGTTCGCGCTCATGTTCGGCACGAACTTCGCCACCGAGCACGTATACGGACATCACAAGGAACTCGGGCATCCGGACGTCGATCCGGTCTCACCACGACGCGGCGTGGGTTTCTATCATTTCCTCACTGTCGGGCAATGGCGTCAGTGGCACGGCGGTTTCGGGGTCGAGGCAAAGCGGTTGCGCGCGCTCGGCAAGTCGCCGTTGTCGCTCGTGCACAATCGGGTCATTCATGCCTACCTGCGCGGCACGCTCGTCGGCGCGCTGATCTTTCTCGGCGCCGGCTGGGCCGGCATTGCGTGCTGGCTCGTGGCACTCGCGTTCGCGAAATACATTCTCGAAGGACTGAATTTCTTTTCCCATTACGGCATCGTCCGTGCCCCCGGCGAGCAGGTCGCGATCCGTCACACGTTCTCGAGTTACAACCCGCTCAGCAATCACTTCCTGTTCAACCTCGGCCGCCACGGATCGCACCACACCTACGATCGCGAGTACTACTACCTGCCGTTCGAACGGTCGCCGACGTCGCGATTCGGTTATCTCACGATGACCGTGATCTCGTGGGTGCCGCCGCTGTTCTGGAAAGTCATGATCCCCACGCTGAAAGACTGGGAGCAAAACTGGGCGACGCCGGAAGAGCGGCGACTGGTCGAAGCGCAGAATCGCGCGAGCGGAGTGGCGGATCTGCAGGCATCCGATCTGAACGCCGGCTGGGCAAGCCCGGCCTGAGCATGCGCCGCCGGCGCATCGACGTGCCGACGCCGCACGCGTAATTACCGGCGCGCAGTCGCGACGTGGGATTATTCGATCGCCTGAAGAAGAAGCCGGCACGCGCCACCGTCGAACCCGGCGGGCACCGGCTCGAGGTCGCGCCCGGACAAAAACTCCTGAACGCCGCGCTCGACGCCGGGCTCGACTGGCCGCACGATTGCCGGGTGGGCAGTTGCGGCACGTGTCGCTGCCGCCTGCTGTCCGGTCGCATCAAACCCCTCGGTGATTTCATTTACACGCTCGATGCAGCCGACATCGAGCGCGGCATGATCCTCGCCTGCCAGAGCCTGCTGAAATCCGATGTTGTCGTCGAAGTCGAACTCGGCCGGCGTACGGACGTCACGGTGGAGCACTACACCGGCCGCATTGCCCGGATGACGGCGCTGACCCACGACATCGTCGAACTCGTCGTCACGGTCGGGCAGCCCTGCTTCCAGGACGCGCTCGCCGGCCAATACGCGGAGTTGAAAACGACCGCGGTCGCGCTTGCGCGCAGTTACTCGTTTGCGCGACCGCCGCAGTGTGAACAGCCCGGCGAGGTGTCGTTCTTCATCCGCCACGTCCCGGGGGGCGAGTTCACCGACTGGCTGTTTGCCGCACCACGGATCGGGGAGCGCATCGAGATTGCCGGCCCGTACGGCAATTTCTATCAACGCGACGGGGACGGCGCGACGCTGTGCGTGGCCGGCGGCAGTGGCCTCGCGCCGATCAAGGCATTGATCGAAGCGGGTGCGCGGGCAGCCTGCGCGCGCGACCTGCACGTGTACTTCGGTGCGCGCAGCCAGTCCGATCTGTACGCACTGGACGAGATCGAGACGCTGGGCCGCGCGTGGGACGGGCAGTTCAGCCTGACCCCCGTGTTGTCGCATGAACCGGCCGATTCGGACTGGCACGGCGCGCGTGGTCTCGTCACCGAAGCGCTGGCGCAGGCACCGGCGGACCCGGCAACCGCGCAGGCTTACTTGTGTGGGCCGCCGGCCATGATCGATGCCGCGCTGCCGGTGCTGGCGCAACTCGGGATCGCGGACACAGCGATTTTCTTCGACAAGTTCGAGGACGCAAGCACACAGCCGCGCACCGGATCCTGAAACCTGTCGTCACAACGGCGCGATGAACCGCCGGGGAGCAACGTCGAATGGCCAGTAATTCTGCTCGCAAGCGCGTGCCGACGGTCGCGCACTGGGGACATTTCGCGGTTGACGTGAAGGACGACGAGATCGTCGCCGTGCACGGCTACGACGACGATCAGGCGGTGTCCCCGATCGGGCAGGCCCTGCTCGACGTGCGCGATCCGGCTGTACGCGTGGCCCGACCGATGGTGCGCCGCGGTTATCTCGAAGCCGGCGTCGCGAACGACGGTACCCGGCGCGGCCGCGAGCCGTTCGTCGCCGTCGCGTGGGACGAGGCGCTCGATCTCGCCGCCACGGCGCTCGCCGAGGTGAAGGAAAATTACGGTAACGCGTCGATCTACGCCGGTTCGTACGGCTGGGCCAGCGCCGGCCGGTTTCACAATGCGCAGGCGCAATTGCATCGCTTTCTGAATCAGTTCGGCGGCTATACGCGATCGTCCGGCAGCTATTCCGCTGCCGCCGGCGAGCGCATTCTGCCGCATGTGCTCGGGCGCGATTTGTACACGCTGTTTCTGCAAACGCCACCGTTCACCGAGGTCGTCGGGAACACGCAGCTGATCGTGTGTTTCGGCGGCTTGCCGCTGAAGAATTTGCACGTGGCGATGGGCGGGGTCGGTTCGCACCGTGCACCGACGCAATTGCATGCGGCGGTCGATGCCGGAATCGAGTTCGTGAATTTTTCGCCGATCCGATCGGATCTGATCGCCGAGGCGCGGCCCGAATGGCACCCGATCCGACCGAGTACCGACACCGCGGTCATGCTCGCGCTGTGTCACACGCTGCTGTCGCAGGGGCTCGTCGACGAGGCGTTTATCCGGCGCTACACGGTGGGCTATGAACGCTTCGTGCGCTATCTCGAAGGCGCTGATGACGGCCAGCCGAAAGACGCGCAGTGGGCCAGTGCGATCAGCAGCGTACCGGCGCCGGCGATCGAATCGCTCGCGCGCCGAATTCGTGAACGTCGCACGTTCATCACGATGGGCTGGGCGATGCAACGCGGCGAACACGGCGAGCAACCGTACTGGGCGGCCGTTGCGCTCATGTCGATGGCCGGGCAGATGGGCTTGCGCGGCGCCGGGGTCGGACACGGGGTCGGCTCCATCCATACGGTCGGTTTCATGGGCCGGAGTCTCATGCCGTTCGGCTGGCCGGGCCTGCCCGAAGGCAAAAACGCCGTTGACGCAGTAATCCCGGTCGCGCGGATCGCCGATCAACTGCTGCATCCGGGCGAGCCGTTCGAATTCGACGGGGTCACCCGTCGCTACGAAGATATTCAGCTCGTTTACTGGGCCGGCGGTAACCCGTTTCATCAACACCAGGATCTGAACCGTCTGCGGCGTGCGTGGGCGAAGCCGCACACCGTGATCATCAACGAACCGTTCTGGACCGCCACGGCGCGGCACGCGGACATCGTGTTTCCGATCACGACCTCGCTCGAACGCAACGACGTGTCGTTCAATATGTTCGATCAGTTCGCCAGCCCGATGCCGCAGGCCGTACCACGATTCGGCGATGCGCGTAACGACTACGATGTCTTCTGCGGACTCGCCGAGCGGCTCGGATTTGGTGCGGCGTTCAGCGAGGGACGTGACGAGCAGACCTGGGTGCGTCACATTTTCGATGAGTCAAAAGCACTCGCGGCGCGCCACAACATTGAAATTCCGGCGTTCGACGAGTTCTGGGCCGGCGAACATTTTTCTCTCGCCGAACAGCTGCCCGAAACGGAATTTATTCTCGAAGCATTCCGTCGCGACCCCGAGGCGCATCCGCTCGGTACACCGTCGGGCAGGATAGAAATTTTCTCGGACACGATCGCGAACTTTGGCTACGACGACTGCCCCGGCCACCCGGCGTGGCTCGACAAGGTCGAATGGCTCGGTGCACCGTTGAGTGAGCGTTACCCCTTGCACCTGATTTCCGGACAACCGACCCCGCGTCTGCACAGCCAGCTCGATCACAGCCGCGTGAGTCGGGCGACGAAGATCCACGGGCGTGAGCCGGTGACGATGCATCCCGATGCCGCTGCCGCACGCGGCATCGCGGCCGGTTCCGTCGTGCGCGTATTCAATGACCGCGGCGCCTGCCTCGCCGGGGTCGTGCTTTCCGCCGATCAGCGCGCGGACGTGATTGCGCTCGCAACCGGTGCCTGGTACGACCCGATCGATACCGACGACGGGCTCGGCCTGTGCGTGCATGGCAACCCGAACGTGCTCACGCGTGACGCCGGGACGTCGCAACTCGGCCAGGGGCCGATTGCGCACAGCTGTCTCGTCGAAGTGGAACCCTACACCGCGCCGCTGCCGGAAGTACGCGTGTTTTCTCCGCCGGAGATCATACGCGACCCGCGACGCGTTCCGGATCCTGAAACGGACGGGTAACGGCTGCGAATCACGGCGCATGCCGCCGCCGTAGACGTCCCGTTCGACTCGCGCGCGCAGCGGACGACGCGTGGCGGCCCGGCGTCGCATCATTCGGAACTGTTATTGAACGCCGGCCGCTGCGCCGGATCCGTCGCGCTCCGCGTGAGTGCCGGGTTCGCCGGGCAGGGGGTTTTACCGGCGGTTTTCCGGCTCGCGATGTGGGGGTCGTGCCCCGGGGTTGCGGTGCGCCGCCATGTCGGCCCTGCGGTGATCGTCGCCGGCGATCCGGATCGCGGAACGCGCGCGTTTCCGTCACACTGTCGCCCGCATGGTCTCCTCCCCGGCATTCATTCGCGCGGCACCCGTAATCTTCGTATTCCTGTGGTCTACGGGTTATGTCGGCGCGCGCTTCGGGCTCCCGTATGCCGATCCCCTCACGTTCACCGCGGTGCGGTTCGCGATCGTGACGGTGCTGCTCGCGCTGCTCATCGCCGGGCAGGCGCGCAGCCTGCCGCGCAGCCCCGTTATGTGGCTGCATCTCGCCGTGTCCGGCGTGCTCATTCACGCGTGTTTTATCGGCGGCGTGTACTACGCCATCGATGCCGGGGTCGATATCAGCATCGCCGCGCTGATCGCCGGAACCCAGCCATTACTGACGGCGTTCATCGCGGTCGCCGTGCTCGGTGAGTCCCTGCGGCGCGCGCAATGGCTCGGCTTCGCGATCGGTTTCGCCGGCCTCGGTCTCGTCGTGGTGAAATCGATCGGCATCGGCGGCTTGCCGTGGGCCGGGCTTGGCGGATGTTTTCTTGCGCTCGCGGGGATCACGTTCGGCACGCTGTACCAGAAACGCTTCGTCGTCGGGATCGATCTGATGGCCGGCTCAACGGTACAGTTTTGCGCCGCGCTGATCCCGTGCGCGGTGTGGGCGGTACTGTTCGAGGACGGTCGTATCGAATGGAATTTCACCGTCATCGCGACACTCGCGTGGCTGTGTCTCGCGATGTCGCTCGGCGCGATATCGATCCTGCTCGTGTTGATCCGCAATGGCGCGGCGGCGCGCGTGTCGAGCCTGTTCTACCTCGTGCCGCCGGTTACGGCCGTGCAGGGTTATGTGTTGTTCGGCGAACGTCTCGCCCCGATCCAGATCGCCGGCATTGCACTCGCGGCATCGGGGGTCGCGCTGATCAACATGGGCGGCCCCGCGAACACCGCGGCGCCGCCCGCGGCACGTGCCTAGCGTCCGGCCGAAGCGTCCTGGTGGCGGCGCAGCGCGTCGCCGAAGTTCAGCAGGAACTGCAGGCTTCTTTGCGATTCGGGTTTCGTCAGCAGCGACAGGGTCGACATGAGCCCGCCCGGTGCCGGCGTCGCCGCCGTTTTTTCACCGGCTTCATTCAGCGACGTAAAGACATCACCCACGAGTTCCGTCATTTCGTCGCTGCCGAGCGTGTTCGCGGCGTGTTCGACGAACGCGAACAGGCGATCGACGATGCTGTCGGTTACGGCCGAGCGCATCGCGTGGATCAGCAGCACCGTTTCGAACAAGGTATCGATCGCGCCCGCGCGATGCAGTTCGCCGAGTTTGTCGATCACATCATGCACCGCCGCGCGCGTGTCCTCCTCGTTCAGACGATCGACGACTTCGAGCGCGGCCCCGGCAGTCGTCGCCAGGCGTTCAACCATCGTATCGGTCAGCGCCTCGCGCATGCCCTGTACGAGTCGCTGGATTTCCTCATTCGTATCGCCGGGCGCATCGGCCACGGACGTAATCGGGGTAGCCATGTCGAATTCTCCTACAGCAGACCGCGTGCCGACAGCCAGTACAGGCGGTTATACGCGAGCTTGAACCAGTGCAGCATCTGCCCGGGCGGACCGGGATTCGGTGGGGTCGTGTAATTGAACCAGACGTAGGTGCCTGCCTTCATGCCCGTTTCGATAAAGCAGAACACCTTGCCGTCGTACTTTCGCGCCATCCGGCCTTCGTTCAGGAGGGAGACGAGATTGTCGATGATCGTGTCCGCTTCGAAGTGAGCCGTAGAGCCGGCTTTCGATATCGGCAGATTCGTCGTATCGCCGCACACGAATACGTTCTCGGAACCTTCGTGCAACAGTGATTCGCGATCGGTCGGGATCCAGCCACCGGCCCCGAGTTCGGAATCCGTGATCACCTGCGCGCCATGATGCGGCGGGATCGTCACGAGCAAATCGTAGGAGACTTCGCTTTCTTCCTCGGAGTAGATGATCTTCTTTTCCGGGTCGACGGATTTCGCGTTGAAAAACGTCTCCGACTTGATGCCGAGCTTTTCGAACTCGCCAGCGGCCCAGTGCCCGACCGGTTCGAGCGAATGCAGGCGGCCGATGGGGTAGGTATACAGGATCTCGGTCTTGTCGCCGAGGCCGCGTTCGGCGAGGAAATCGTTCAGCATGAACGTCGTTTCCAGCGGCGCCATCGGACACTTATGCGGTGCATTCACATTGACGACGATACGTCCGCCGTCGAAACCGTCGAGCGCTTCGCGCATTTTTCGTGCGCCGGGCAAGTCGTACAGCCAGTGCGCGCCTTCGGTCATGCCCGGGATCGTATCCGGGCGCAGCCGCGAGCCGGTCGCGATCACGAGGTAGTCGGCTTCGTAGGTCTTGCCGGATTCCGTCGTGACGACCTTCGCGGCCGGGTCGATTTTCGTCGCCGGATCGATCTGGAAATTCACCCGGCGGTCGAGCACGCTCGTCTGGTCGCGAAACAGCTCTTTTTCGCGGATGCGGCCGAACGGTACGTAGAGGAGGCCCGGCTGGTACATGTGCCTTTCGTCATTGCCGATCATCGTGATGGCTACTTCGTTTGCACGCAGCTCCTTGCCGAGCTGTCGGCACAGGCCGTTAGCGATAATCGTCCCGGCGAGTCCGCCGCCGACGATGAGAATCTTCTTTGCCATAGTCCATCCCCTCCAAAAAAGCGCGCGCCGGGCGCGAGTAATTTCCTCGCCGGCAGGTTCAGTGCCGTTCGAGTTCGCCTCGAGCTTATTTCATTTTCTTCACAACGATATGCCAGACGCCGTCGGCCTGCTCGATGCCGACGGTTTCATGTTTCACCTTGTCCACCCAGGCCGGTATATCCATTGCCGATCCTTCGTCCGTCGACAACACTTCAATCTCATCGCCGATTTCGACGAGTTTCAGTCCGGCGATCAATTCCATCAACGGTCCGGGGCAAAATGCACCTTTCGCATCGATGACCGTGCGCTTTCCCATCGTGTGTTCCTTTCAAGCCAGGTTTAAAAAATGACGAGCTGACCGGACTCAGCGTCGGCGAGGAATTTCGTCAGGCCGCTCGGGCCGTCAAACAGATCGTCGACGAGATCGCCCATACCAATCGCAGCGACATCAAGCGCCATCGAACAGGCGTAGATTTTCATGTCGCCGAGCATTTTGCCCTGGGCGAACAACTCGAGTGCGTCGGGTGCTTTACGGCTTTTCATTAAATCGGAAAACGCGCCGCCGGAATAACGGTTCGCGTCGTTGTCGCGGCGGAACACCGCGACGGCATTCATGCTGACGAAAACCTCGACCGGTCGTTCGGAAACGGCGGCAACCGAGGCGGCCATGGCGGCCATCTGGATTTTTTCGTGCTCACCGGAGCACAGGATCATATAGAGGCCGGGAGAGCTCATCGTGCGCAGTTACCTTTCGTAAGGGTGGGGGCTCGGGCCCGCCGGCGTACAAGCGTCATTCCGACGAGCTTACCGAAACCGCGGCAATATTGCTATTGGTTATAAGCTTATTCGAAAGCGTTGCGCATAGGATAAGCCCGGGGACGGATTGTTTCCAGCAACGCGCGCCGTGTCGCCGTGAGAAATTGTCTTGCCGTCGCGGCGCGGCGGACGGCGTCGCCGTTCCACACTGCCGCTCCACCGGGTGAGGGGCCGGAGGAGCGGTAACGGGTGCGGGTCGCACGGGTTCAGGCGGCGACGATCGCGGCCAGTCCGTGCGGACTGAGGATCTCGATCCAGTAGCCGTCCGGATCCTTGATGAACGCGAGACCTTTCATCTTGCCGTCATCGGGACGTTTCACGAATTCGATATTGTGCTGTGCAAAGCGCTCGCAGGCGGCGTACACATCGGGCACGGAAATACCGATATGGCCGAAGCCCTGGGGCTCGGCATTGCCGTCGTGGTAGCCGGCGAAATCGGGGTCTTTTTCCGTCCCCCAGTTGTGGGTGATTTCGACGAGCGCGGGACGCCCGAACAGCCAGCGCGCGCGTTCCGCCTTGTCCGTGGGGATCGTTTCGCCGGGGTCGAGATAGCCCATGAAGTACAACGAAAACTCCATCGATTCGAAATCGAAGCGATCGAGCAGCGTCATGCCGAGTATGTCGCGGTAGAACGCAACGGATACCTCGGGGTCGCGTACGCGCAGCATCGTCTGGTTCATTACATATCCCGCGGTCGCGGTCTGGTTCGTCATCGGTGTCGTTCCTCCGGTGTTCTCGTTGAGCGAGCGACAAGTATCCCACTTTCGCCGTGCGCGTGCGTTGTCGTTACAATGCCGGCGAACCCGTCAACCGCCGACTCGGAGAGCAGCGCAATGCCCGGAAACAGCGTCGATGTCGCCTTGATCAACGGTTCGGTAATCACGGTCGATGACGCGAACACGATCGCCGAGGCGGTATGGATCCGCGATGGACGCATCGCCGCGGTCGGCAGCAACGCCGAGGTGATCGAACGCTGTGGCAATACCAGCCAGGTCGATTTGCAGGGCAATTCCGTAACCCCGGGTTTCGTCGACACGCACGGGCATATCGCGCTGTTCGGTCTCGATGAACTGAAGGTTCAGCTCGGCGGCGCACTCAGTCGCCGCGCAATACTCGAGCGCATCGCGGACGCCGCACGGGACGCGAAACCGGGGGACTGGCTGATCACGACCCCGATCGGCACCGGTCCGTATTACCTCGATTTCGAAGCGTTGCGTGGTGCCGGGGAACTGCCGCTCGCGGCGGAACTCGAACGCGCGGCGCCGCATAACCCGGTGTACATCACCGCACCGACGAACCGGGTGCCGAATTCGGCCGTGCTCAATTACCGCGCCCTCGCGGCGGCCGGGATCACCGCGGACACCCCGACGGCGGCGCCGATCGAAATCGTTCTCGATGAACACGGCGCGATGACCGGCGAACTGCGCGGCGCGATGCAGCCGCTGTACAACCCGCACGCATTCTACGAGCGGATTGCGAACGTCATTCCGCCGGCGACGTACGCTGATGTGCGCGAAGGGATCCGTCGCCTCGCGCCACAATTTGCCGCCGGCGGCACGACGACCCTGCTCGAAGCGCACCTGACGCATCCGCGCGAACTGCGCGCGTACACGGAACTGCGGGAAAGCGGCGACTTGCCGCTGCGGGTTTTCTTCACGTTCGAAATCGACGGGCGTGCGTCCGTGGCCGAGATCGAACGCGAACTCGAAACGCTGCAGTTCGCCGCCGGCAACGGTTTCGGTGACGCGCGCCTGAAGGTTGCCGGTATCAGTGCGGGGCTGGACGGGCCTTACTGGCATGGTGCGGCGGTCCACGATCGCGCCTACCCGGGACCATTCGGAGAGCCGGTAGAGCCGACGACCCTGATGCCGCCGGCGACGTATCGTGAAGTCGTGCGCCTGGCCGTGGAGCGGGGTTTTCGCCTGCATACGGAATGTGCGGGGCGCGGTTCGATCGAAATGGCGCTGGCGGCGCTGCGCGACGCGAATGCCGTGCAATCGATCCGGGATCGCCGTTTTATCATCGAACACTGCGAATTCCCTACGGCCGCGCAGATTGCACTGTGCGCGCAATTGGGCGTGATTCCGACGACAAGTACGAACTTTATCTGGGGCAAGGGCGACGAGGTCTACCGCGAGCGTCTCGGTGACGAGATCGCGGCGACGGCGATCCCGTTGCGCGCGTGGATCGATGCCGGTGTACCGGTGTGTCAGAGTACGGACTGGGGACCGCGCAGCGCGATGTTTACGCTGTGGCAATCGCTCGCGCGGCATGCCGGGCTGTCGGGGCAGGTGCTTGGCGACGCCCAGCGCATTACCCGCGAGGAGGCGATCCGGATCTTTACGCTGAACGGCGCTTACGCCCTCGGCATGGAGCGCGAGATCGGATCGATCGAAATCGGCAAGCGCGCCGACCTGGCCGTGCTGTCCGCCGATATACTGAACTGCCCGCTCGACGCGCTGCGTGACATCGATGTCGTGCTCACGCTGCGCGATGGTGAAGTCATCCACGCGCGGTAACGGCGGCCCCGCGGGCCGCGCTGACAGTGCATAAATGTTGCAACGCATCATTTAAGTGCCGAATCCGGCCCTGAAAAGCGCTCGCGCGGTACCCTTCAGGCGCCGCTAAACCGCGCTAACTTACGGAAAAATAAAACGAACCTGCGGGTGCGGGTAAAACCTGGCATCGGAATTGCTGTGTCCATTGCGACTACAGCCTTTGCCACCGGAGTTTTGCCCGCATGGATTATCGTTGCCGAAGCCTGCCCGGCGCGCTGCGCAGACTCGCGATCGGGCTCGTCGTGCTGATCGCAGGGTCCGGCGCGGCCGCGGCCAGCGAACCCGGGGTGCTCGCGACCTACCCGGGTGAGTTGATCGACGTGGACGGTCACGCGATGCATCTGCACTGCGTCGGTAGCGGGCACCCGGTGACGTTGTTCGAATCGGGGCTGGGCGGGTTTTCACTCGAATGGGGCGAAGTCCAGCGGCGCGTGGCCGGGCAGGGTCGCGTGTGTGCCTACGATCGCGCGGGCTATGGCTGGAGCGACCCCGGACCGATGCCGCGTACGGTTACGCGCAATGTGGTCGAGTTGCATCGCTTGCTCGAGGCCGCGGGCGAGACCCCGCCCTACGTCCTCGTCGGGCATTCCTATGGTGGCATCATCGTGCGCCTGTTCGCGCAATCCTATCCCGACGAAGTGGCCGGGCTCGTACTGCTCGATGCCTCGGCACCGGATCAGTTCTCGCGCCTGCCGGACACCGCGCTGCCGCGGGCCCTGGTCGCGGCCGCACGCGGCGGCGCACCGTTGCGCACCGCACCGCGACTCGTCGCCGCACTCGACGCGGACGTTCGTACAACCGCGATGCACCTGATGATGTTGCCGAAGGCGCGGCTCGCGTATCGATCGGAGATGGCGCATTTCGAAAGTGCGACGACCGAACTGCAGTCCCAGCGTGATGGCGCGCTCGATGTACAGCTCGTCGTCGTATCGCGATCGCGAAACATGTTCGGGCGCAGTGCTGAGGCCGTACGCACGGAATCCCTGTGGCAGCAGATGCAGCGCGAAATGGCTGCGTTGTCGACCCGCTCCGATCACTGGATGGCGGCCGACTCCGGTCACGTGATCCATGCCGACCGCCCCGACCTCGTGGCACTCGCGGTCCGCGAAGCGGCAGCCTACGGCCAACTCAATCCGCGTGCGCCGGACGCGTCGTCCGTGCGTCTCGTGCTCAGCGCGCACGAATTCGTGCCGTCGAACTGGCACGGCATTGCGGCACAGGGACCGAATCTGTAGCGCACCTGAAAACCGCGCAGTGCGGCGCGGCCGCCCCGGTGCACGAGCGCCGATCAGGATCGGTATCGCGGTTGCCCGCGTGGCGGCGCGGGCGTTCGGCGAAAGCCATCAGCGTGTTCCATCCCGCTCGCGCAAGACCCGTTCATTCACCCGGCGACAGCGATCACGGGGCGCGCGGTTCGCACGACGTTTCGCACCGTTGCGCACACCTGGCGTAACAGCCTGGCGCCCGTTTAGTGCATAAACCGCGAGCGGCGAACGCGGGTATCTCGCCAAGTCATTCTCCGGACTGGATTTCATCGCTTGGCACGTATTCTGCAGTGCAGCAATCGAACGTGCGCGTCGCGGGCCGGCACGACCCGCGACGGGCGCAAAAATTTCCAGGGAGAAGTAATGATGATTGAGACCTTGATTGAGGTGGACGTTAACAAGTCGGCGGAAGAGCAGGCGGACGTAATTCATAACCGCTGGCATCCCGACATTCCGATGACCCGGATGGTGAAACCCGGTGACGAGTTCCGGATCCAGTGCCTCGACTGGACCGGCGGACAGATCAGCAACGACGACAGCGCCACGGATATTCGCGATGTCGATCTGACGAAAGTGCATTACCTGAGCGGCCCGATCGGGGTCGAGGGTGCCGAACCCGGCGATCTGCTCGTCGTCGATATCCTCGACGTCGGCGTCTTGCCGGAATCCGCGTGGGGCTTCACCGGCTTGTTCGCACGCGAAAATGGCGGCGGTTTTCTTACCGAGCATTACCCCGACGCGCGCAAGGCGTGCTGGGACTACAGCGGGATCTTCGCGTCTTCGCGTCATATTCCGCATGTGCGCTTTCCGGGCACGATGCATCCGGGGCTGATCGGCTGTCTGCCGTCGGCCGAACTGCTGAGTACGTGGAACAAGCGGGAGAAAGCGCTCGTCGCGACCGATCCCGACCGCGTACCCGAACTCGCAACCCTGCCGCACGCACCGACGGCCGTCATGGGGCAAATGACCGGCGCCGCGCGCGACAGCGCCGCCGCGGAGGCCGCGCGCACGGTGCCGCCCCGCGAGCATGGCGGCAACTGCGATATCAAGAATCTCTCGCGCGGTTCAACGGTGTATTTCCCCGTGTATGTCAAGGGCGCGGGACTGTCCATGGGCGACATCCACTTCTCCCAGGGCGACGGCGAGATCACGTTTTGCGGCGCGATCGAAATGGCGGGCTACCTCGACATCCGGGTGAACGTGATCAAGGGCGGCATGGAGAAATATGCCGTCGTCAATCCGATCTTCAAACCGAGCAAGGTCGATCCGAACTACAGCGACTATCTGATCTTCGAAGGCATCTCGGTCGACGAGGACGGCAAGCAGTATTACCTCGACGCCCACGTTGCCTATCGTCAGGCCTGCCTCAACGCGATCGCCTACATGAAGAAGTTCGGTTACACGGGCGCGCAGGCTTACGCGATTCTCGGTACCGCACCGGTCGAAGGACACATCAGCGGCATCGTCGACATTCCGAACGCGTGCGCGACCTTGTGGTTGCCGACGGGGATATTCGATTTCGATATTTCCATCAACGCGGAAGGACCGAAGCTCGTCGACCTCGGTGGCAAGGATCTCGCCGTCGCTTCCTAGTCGCTTATCCGCAAACAATCCGCGCGGCGCCGGCAAGGCGCCGTTGCGGTGGAGGACTTTCATGCCCGTCTATGAATTTCATTGTGCCGAACACGGCATCACGAACGTGTTGCGCAGCATTGCCGATCGCGATTTGCCCGTGGCCTGTCCCGATTGCGGGGCGGACGCGGTACGGCTCACCTCGGCGCCACGACTCACGCTCATGTCGGCGGCCAATCGCGAAGCCTGGGCGCGCAACGAGCGCAGCGCCCACGAACCGCGACGCGCGCAACGCAGCGCCTGCGGGCACGTCCACGGCGCCGGTGACAGTTGCGCCGGCAGCGGGCCCGGCGCGGGCGCGCCGGCGTTGCGCCAGGCCGCATCTTCCGGACGACCGTGGATGCTCGGACATTGAGTGCGACGCATCGCATGCACGCCGCGGGGGCCTGCGGGCTCGCGCAATCACGCAAGGACAGCGACAGGATGGAACTGAATTGAGAACTTATCGAACTGATCACCGCAATCCGCAACGCCTGCGTTACGGCTGGCGCCTCACACTATCCGGACATATCGTCGTCGACCCACGCCAGCGTGCGTCGATTTTCCTCATGCTCGCGTTACGCAACGAGCAGGCAACGCTGCAGCAGATTTGTGACTACCTGAGTCACCTGCAACGCCCGACCCCGCGCAAGGGTCGCTGGCACTGTTCGACGGTGAAGAAAATCATCGACCAGAACCGGGCGCTGGTCAGCCTGTTGCCGCGTGCGCTGCCGGCCGACGGGTTGCCGGCGCCGCGGCCGCTGGCGCCCGCCGGGCGCGATGCCGGCAACCCGACGAAAGCGGCGTGTGCGAACGCACAGGAGCGCACCCCGATCACGGCGCGTGAACCCGTCTATGCACCAACTCGACGGCGCCACTCAGGCGCTTTAGTGCATAAATCCGGGCCGCGATCGCTCGCGCGCGGCTAAGTGTCTGTAATCACGCCAGATTGCGATCTGGCACGGTTACTGCACTGCAGCATACAGGTGACTTACCTGAATCCTTGAGAGGGCAGAACATGCGTAGAAAATTGAAACTCCTGTCACTCGGCCTTGCCGCCGCACTCGCGACATCCGTCGCGGCGGTCAGCGCGGCCGACTATCCCACGGCGGCGGTCAATACGACCGGTCTCGCCGTTACGGACGATACCGTTACCGTCGGCATCCTGCATTCCGTAACCGGCACGATGGCGATCAGCGAATCGGGCTCCGTGGAGGCGGAAAAGCTCGCGATCAAACAGATCAACGATATGGGCGGGGTGCTCGGTCGCAAGATCGAAGTGATCCAGGAAGACGGTGCGAGTGACTGGCCGACGTTCGCGGAGAAAGCGAAGAAGTTGCTGGTCCAGGACAAGGTTGCATCCGTGTTCGGGTGCTGGACGTCGGCATCGCGCAAGGCCGTGTTGCCCGTGTTCGAGAAAGAAAACGGCATGCTCTACTACCCGACGTTTTACGAGGGCCTGGAGGAGTCGAAAAACGTCATTTACACCGGGCAGGAAGCGACGCAGCAAATCATCGCCGGACTCGACTGGGTGGCGAAGGAAAAAGGCGCGAAAACGTTCTATCTGATCGGTTCGGACTACATCTGGCCCCGCACGTCCAACAAGATTGCGCGCAAGCACATCGAGAACGTACTCAAGGGCAAGGTCGTCGGCGAGGAATACTACCCGCTCGGCCACACGAACTTCGGTTCGCTGATCAACAAGATCAAGCTGAAGAAACCCGACGTGATCTACAGCATCGTCGTCGGTGGCAGCAACGTGTCCTGGTACAAACAACTGAAAGCGGCCGGCATTACGTCGGACAAGTGGACCTTGCTGACGATTTCCGTCACCGAGGATGAGTTGCTCGGTATCGGTGGTGAGAATGCCGAGGGCTTCTACGCCGCGATGAAGTATTTCCAGAGTCTCGACAACGAAAACAACAAGAACTTCGTTGCCGAATTCAAAAAGATGTGGGGTGACGACAGCGTCATTGGCGACGTTACGCAGGCCGCGTACCTCGGGCCCTGGCTGTGGAAACTCGCGGTCGAGAAGGCGGGCAGTTTCGACGTCGACAAGATTGCGGTTGCCTCCAACGGTATCGAGTTTGACGGTGCGCCGGAAGGTTACGTGCGGATCCATGACTCGAACCATCATCTCTGGAGCAAGACCCGGGTTGGCAAGATCCTGAAAGAGGGCCAGTACGAAGTCGTCTACGAATCTGACCTGATTGAACCGAACCCGTTCCCGGAAGGCTATCAGTAGTCGTTTGCCAGGAGCCGCCGGCGAAACGATTCGCCGGCGGTTTCCGTGACGGACCGGTGACGATGCCGCGGGCCGCAACCTCCCGTTCAATCACTCAATGGAGTAGCGAAAATGTTTAGCGATTACACGACGGCGGAACTTGGCGCAATTTTCGCGATGCAAGGCTTCTCCGGGCTGAGTCTGTTCTGTGTATTTCTGTTGATGGCGCTCGGACTCGCGATCATCTTCGGGCAGATGCAGGTGATCAATATGGCCCACGGTGAGTTTCTCACGATCGGCGCGTACACCACCTATATGTTGTCGACGCTGGCCGAGCAGTACGCACCCTCGTTCATGGACTACTACTTCTTTCTCGCAATCGGTCTGAGTTTTCTGATTGCATTCATCGTCGGCTGGCTCGTCGAGTTTTCGATGATTCGATTTCTCTACAAGCGGCCGCTCGATACCTTGCTCGCCACCTGGGGGCTGTCCCTGATCATGCAGCAGGGTTTTCGTTCGACGTTCGGTGCGCGCGAGGTAAGCCCGACCCTGCCGGACTGGCTGCTCGGCTCTTACCAGCTGACCGACATTATCGAAATTCCGATCAACGGCATGCTCGTCGTGGGCGTTACGGCAGTACTGACGCTCGTGGTGTCGCTGTTGCTGTTCAAATCACGCTGGGGCCTGAAAGTGCGGGCGACGACGCAGAATCGCGTGATGGCGGGTGCGGCCGGGATCAATACCGCGGCGGTCGACCGTTACACGTTCGCTCTCGGGTGCGGCATCGCCGGCGTTGCCGGTGCCGTCTTCACGACGATCGCATCGACCGGGCCGACGAGCGGTTCACTGTATATCGTCGACACGTTCCTCGTCGTCGTGTTCGGCGGTGCGGCGAGTCTGTTCGGCACCATCGCCTCGGCATTCTCGATCGCGCAAGCGCAGTCGATACTCGAGTTCTTCCTCAGCGGTTCGATGGCGAAGGTCATTACGCTGACGATCGTCATCGGCATCCTGATGATGCGACCGGAAGGGCTGTTCTCACTGAAGGTGCGCAAATGATCGGCGCGCACACTTCGTCAATCGCTATTACCCGTTACCGCAAGGAGGCCTGAAGCATGGCAGGTTTGAAGGAGAGGCTGTTCGGCAAGCGTGCAGACTTGTTCGCGCTTGCGTTGCTGGCCGGTGTTTTGCTCATCGTGCTGCCGTTATCGCTGGACATCTTCCGTCTCAATCTCGTCGGCAAGTATCTGACCTACGCGTTCGTCGCGGTAGGCCTCGTCCTGTGCTGGGGTTATGGCGGGATACTCAGCCTCGGGCAGGGGATCTTCTTCGGCCTCGGCGGCTACTGCATGGCGATGTTCCTGAAACTCGAGGCCTCCGACCCGGAAACCACCGCGATCCAGTCCACCCCGGGCATACCGGACTTCATGGACTGGAACCAGCTGACGGAACTGCCGTGGTTCTGGGTGCCGTTCGAAAGCTTCACGTTTACGCTCTTCGCGGTGCTCCTGATCCCGACCGCCCTCGCCATGCTGATCGGGCTTGCGATGTTCAAGCGCCGGGTCAGCGGGGTGTACTTCGCGATTATCACGCAATCGATCGCGGCGATACTGACGATCCTCATCATCGGTCAGCAGGGTTTGACCGGCGGGGTCAACGGGATCACGGATCTGCGTACCTTGCTCGGCTGGGATATCCGCACGGATGACGCGAAGTACGTACTGTATTACGTGAACGCCGGATTGTTGTTTGCGTGCATCCTCATGGGGCGCTACATCCTGTCGAGCAAGCTCGGCAAGCTGCTGCTCGCACTGAAGGACAAGGAAGACCGGGTGCGCTTTTCCGGTTACGACGTTTCAAACTTCAAGATCTTCGTGTTTGCCGTCGCGGCGATGTTCTCGGCTATCGGCGGCGCGATGTTTGCGCTGCAGGTCGGGTTCATGTCGCCGTCGTTCATCGGCATCGTTCCGTCAATCGAGATGGTGATCTTCGCCGCCGTCGGCGGGCGCATGTCGCTGATTGGTGCGGTCTACGGCACCTTGCTCGTGAACTGGGGCAAGACCGTCTTTTCGGAAAGTTTCCCCGAAATGTGGCTGTTCCTCATGGGCGGGCTGTTTATTGCCGTCGTCATGGCATTTCCCAACGGCCTGGCCGGGATACTGAGCAAAGGCTGGTTCTCGCGTCTGCAGACCTGGGGTCGCCGCGGCGCACCGCCCGGTGTCGTCGATATCCGCGACTCGAACCGGGTTTCCCGTGTCGAAGAACCGACGCTGCAGGACGATCTGCCGCCGCGGACCGCGGGTACCGGCAAGTGAACACGTCATTTTTTTACGCCACCGGCGGGGTAAGTGAGGAAATTCATAATGGCTCCGAATGACACGAACTTTTTACTCGCGATAGAAGACCTGACGGTTTCCTTCGACGGGTTCAAAGCGGTCAGCGATCTCACCGCCTACATCGACTACAAGGAACTGCGGGTGATCATCGGCCCGAACGGCGCGGGCAAGACCACGCTGCTCGATTTGATTTGCGGCAAGACCTCGGCGAGCAGCGGATCGATCCGGTTCAGAAACAAGGAGATCAGTCATCTTGCGGAGCACCGGATCGTGCGCGAGGGCATCGGCCGCAAATTCCAGACCCCGTCGATCTACGAGAACCTCACGGTCTATGAAAACCTCGAAGTATCGTATCCGAGCGCGCGCAATGTGTTGCAGGCGTTGTTCTTCAGGGTCGACGAAGCGATAGACGCGAAAATCCGCGAAGTGGCCGGGCGGATCTACCTCGCCGACAGTCTCGACCTCGAAGCCTCGTTGTTGAGTCACGGGCAGAAGCAGTGGCTCGAAATCGGCATGTTGCTGATCCAGGATCCGGAACTGTTGATGCTCGACGAACCGGTCGCGGGCATGAGCGTGAAGGAGCGCGAACAAACGGCGAAGCTGCTGAAGGATATCTGCGCGGATCGCAGCGTTATCGTGATCGAACACGACATGGAATTCGTCGAACGCATCGCGAGTCGGGTGACGGTGATGCATCAGGGACAGGTACTCGCCGACGGACCACTCGACGAGATCAAGCAGAACGAAAAAGTGATCGAGGTCTACCTTGGCCACTAGGCGGCAGACAACTCAACCCGGGGACGCTGAATATGCTGGAAGTTAAGGATCTTGACGTAGCCTACGGCCAGAGCAAGGTCATCGAGGGCCTGAACCTCAGCGTGCGCGAAAACGAAACGCTCGCGGTGATGGGCCGCAACGGCATGGGCAAGACGACGCTGTTCAAATCGCTGATCGGTATCCTGCCGACGTCGCAGGGCAGCATCACCGTCGACGAAGTCGACGTCTCCCGCATGGCGAGCCACCAGCGGGTTGCGAACGGCATTGCCTACGTGCCGCAGGGCCGCATGATTTTTCCGTCGCTGACGGTGCGCGAGAATATCGAGACGGGTCTCGAAACTGCCGCGGACAAAACGATACCCGACGAGATCTACGCCCTGTTCCCGGTATTACTCGAAATGCGCAATCGCAAGGGCGGCAATCTGTCGGGCGGACAGCAGCAGCAACTCGCGATTGCCCGCGCGCTCGTGTCGAATCCGAAGGTGTTGCTGCTCGACGAACCCACGGAGGGCATCCAGCCCTCGATCATCAAGGATATCGCGCGCGTGCTGAATGAAATCCGCAAGTTACGGCAAATCACGATCGTGGTCTCGGAGCAGGTGCTGCATTTCGCGCTCGAGGTGGCCGACAGGATCGCCGTGATCGAGCGCGGCGGCATCGTCTATGAGGGCAACCGGGCGGATGTCGATACGAAAACGATCAGCGAATTCCTTGCCGTGTGACCCCGCGCGGGCGCGGAAACCGCTTGTTTCCGGCTGTTGCCCGTCGCGGCGCCGGCTGCCAGGCCCGGATCCCCGGGTCGTCGCCGCCGGCCCGATTCTTGTAAACGTCCCCGGGTGCCAGCAAACTCCGTGTGAGCTCGCGCGAGAATCCGTCGCGAGCCGGAACAGGAGGGACTGGCATGACGACAGAAGTACCGGCGAAGGCCCTGAAAGGGCACCATCACATCACCATCGGTGTCGGTAAACCGCAGGAAGATTTCGATTTCCACACGAAAGTACTCGGACTCAAGTGCGTCAAGCGCACGTTGTTCTACGATGGCGCGATGCCGATCTACCATTTCTACTATGGCAACGATCTCGGCGAGGAAAGCACTTTGCTGACGACGTTCCCGGTGGCGCACATCGGGGTCAAGGCGACGGAAGGCGTGGGGCAGGTGAGCTACGTGAGTCTGTCCGTGCCCGAGTCGTCGCTCGGGTACTGGAAAGATCGCCTCGAAGCGCACGATCTGGCCGTGACGGAAACGGAACGCTTCGGCGAGAAGCATCTCGATTTCCGCTCACCGCACAATATCCGCCTGTCGATGGTCGGGGTGGCCGACGATACGCGCGCGCCACGGACGCACGGGCCGGTGCCGGCCGAGAACATGATCCGCGGCACCCACGCCTATGGCGTCAAAACCCGCGATATGGATTTCATGGACGAGTTCATGGAAGTCTGCTGGGGTTGCCGGCGCGAGGCCGACGAGCGCAATCTCGTGCGCTACGCGATGGGTGCCGGCGGCAGCGGGACGTACACGGATTTCGAGATCGAGCCCGCGGGCAAGAGCGGCAGCTGGATCGTCGGTGAAGGGGCGATCCACCACGTCGCCTACAACTGCCCGAGCCATGAAGTGCAGGACAAGATCAAATTTTTCGTCGAAGGCATGGGTTACACGGATTTTTCCGACGTGAAGGATCGCGGCTACTTCGATTCGATCTACGTGCGCACCCCGTCGGGCGCGCTGTTCGAAGCCGCGGTGTCCCACGATCCCTCGTTCCAGTGTGACGAACCGTACGAGACACTCGGCACGAAAGTAATGATGTCGCCACAGATCGAGGCGAACCAGGAAGAGGTGATGAAAATCATCGGCATCGTCGAAGGCTGAGCGGGCGCGCCGTGCCGGGCGCGAATCCCGGCACGGCGCGCGTTCGTTCACGTGCGCGGTCGTCGTGGTCGACCCCAGTCCGGATCGCTGCTCACGCGCCGCGCGCGTTCGTTCGCGGCACCGGCGTACCAGCCCGGGTCACGGTAATCATCGCGGCCGAGATCGTCGCGAACCTTGATCATCGTGAACATGCCGCCCATTTCGAGGTTACCGTAAGGGCCGTTACCCATCATCATGGGCAGCGTGTTTTCGGGCCCCGGGTGGTGCCCCATTTCGGTGTGCGTCTGGTGTTCGGCCATACCGCTTTTCCCCATGGCCGTAAAACCGGGCAGGATTTCGCGGATCTGATCGGCGAGTGACGCCTGCTCGACCCCGACCGGGTTCGGCACATCGTGGCCCATCGCGTTCATCGTGTGGTGCGCCATGTGGCAGTGGAAGATCCAGTCCCCGGGCACCGCGGTGAATTCGAGGTCGCGGGTCTGGCCGACCCCGACGATTTCCGTCGATTCCGTGCGCCACGCCGATTCGGGCCAGCGGCCGCCGTCCGAACCGGTGACGTGAAACTGCGCGCCGTGCATGTGCACCGGGTGATTCCACATCGACAGATTGCCCACCCGGATGCGTACGCGATCGCCACTGCGGGCGACGAGCGGTTCGATCGCCGGGAACACCTTGCTGTTCATCGTCCACAGGTCGAAATCCACCATGACGGATGGATTCGGCCGGTACGTGCCGGGATGCAACGACCAGTTGTGCAGCAACACGCAGTAGTCGCGATCGATGCGTCGCGGTTCGCCGCCGCGCGGATGGATGATCAACATGCCCATCATGCCGAGCGCCATCTGCACCATCTCATCCGCATGCGGGTGATACATATGGGTGCCGTGCTGTCGCAGGTCGAACTCGTAAGCGTAGGTCTCGCCGGGCTTGATGTGTGGCTGCGACAGGCCGCCGACCCCGTCCATACCGCTCGGCAACAACAGGCCGTGCCAGTGTATCGTCGTGTGTTCGGGCAGCCGGTTCGTGACGTAGATTCGGACCCGGTCACCTTCGTTCGCTTCGATCGTCGGACCCGGGGTCGTGCCGTTATAACCCCAGCACTTCGCGCTCGAACCGGGGGCGAATTCGTGCTCGATTTCTTCCGCGACGAGATGGAATTCCTTCACCCCCGCGTTCATCGTGTGCGGCAGGGTCCAGCCATTCGGGGTGCGGACCGGGCGCGCCGGATGCCGCTCCGGGGCGGTGGCGGGGCGCGGCGGTGTTACTTCCGCGGCGGCGGCCTCGCGCAGCGGCCAGGTCGTGGCGTTGACGAGCGTACCGAGCCCGGCGAGTTGCAGCAGTCTGCGACGAAGATTCATGGCCGTGCCCCCGATCCGTGTGTGTGTTCATGCGCGTTATGGTCGTGCGTCCGGGCGCCCGCACCGCTTGTCTCGCCCGGCGCGGTGGTCAGGTTCGCGGTGTCGAGTTGCACGTTGCTGGCCTGCGCACTGCTCGGCAGTGCCGTGCCGACGGCGCGCGTGAGCGCGGTGCGCGCGAGCCAGTAATCGCGCAAGGCATTGATGTAACCGTCATAGGCATCGTACTCGGCGGACTTCGCGCGCAGCGATTCGAACGGACTGACGATCTGGAAATTCTGCATTTCCTGGGTTCTGAGCACGATATCGCGCCTCGCGGGCACGAAGCGCTGGCGGAATATTTCGACCCGCTCGCGCGCGGCGGCTACGCGCGTATGCGCGACCGCGATGTCGTGTTCGATCGCGAGCGCGAGTTCGTCGACCCGCGCTTGCCGTTGCGCGAGGCTGGCGTCGGCCCGCGCGATGCGGCCCTGTCCCTGGTTGAACAGGGGCAATTCGAGATTCAGGGTCGGACCGACGAGTTTCTCCCCGTCGCTCTCGCGTTCGAATTCGACCCCGCCCGTGATGGAGCCGAGATAGCGGTAACGGCGATTCATGTCGAGCGCGGACTCGCCAACGGCGACCGCGGCCGCGGCGGCTTTCAGATCGAGGCTTTCCTGCATGGCGAGTGCCTGCAACGCCGGGAGTTCGTCCTCGCTCGCCACCGGCAGCAGCAGCCCGGCGGGTAATTCGAGCTGCTGCTCGCCGTGGAAGCCGAGCAGTTGCTGCAGCCGGATCCGCGCGGCGTCGGCGTCGGCCGCGGCCATCGCGGCATTGAGTTCGGCTTCGCTGACGGCGGCTTCGGCGAGCGTCAACTCGAGACGGTTGATATTGCCGGCGGCGAAATAGCGCCGCGCGAGTTCGGCGGCGAGGCCGGTAGCGCGGACCGCGAGCGCGCGCAGCGCCGCGCGCTGGTGGGCCCCGACGGCCGTGACATGCGCCGCGCCGACGTCCTGCGCGAGGTTCCACAGATCCGCGGCCACCTCGATGGCGCGCTGGCGCGCTTCGGCGGTGGCGAGTTCACGCCGTGCCGGCAGCAGCAAGGCGTCGCTCAGGTTTTGTACGAGCGCCGCGCTAATCCGCATCATGGCGCCGCCGGCGTCGCTGTCGAGCGCGCCGAGCGACAGCGACGGGTTTGACAGACGCGACGCATCGAACACATCGGCGGCCGCGATGCCGAGCCGTGCATACGCCGTACGCAAGCGCGGATTGTTCATGAACGCGATCCGCACGGCGTCGTTCACGCCGAGCGGACCGGCCGGGGGGACTGCGAGCGCGAATTCGGGGGTGGCGCGCGGTTGCGCCACGTGCGGTGAAACGCCGGTACGCGACGTTACAAGTTCATCGACGTGATCGGACGACGGCGACGGGGGGGCGGTGGCGCATCCCCCGAGCGCGGCGAGCGCCGCGCAGATTAACAGTAGCGGAAACTTCATTCGTTGACTCCCGGTGAGTTCAATCGGCCGACGCAATGGCGCCGGTGGCAAACGATTGCTCAGGATACGGTGGGAGGTCGCAAGCGCGGGGTGACGACGGTCGGACGCGGGCGTTCGTCGGCGTGCAGCGGCAACGCGTTCGTTTGCGGCACCGGCAAGGCAAGCAGTTCATCCGGCACAAATTGCCCCGGCGCGTGCAGCATGCAACTGCTTGCGCAATCCTGGCCACAGTCGCAGCGCGGGTGATCGGTATGCGCGTGGGCCGCATGTTCGGCGGCCGCGTTCCTGCCGGCAGGCGTAGCGGCTCCGTCGTGTTCGGCGTGTAGGGCGTGTTCGGCGTGTAGGGCGGGCCTCGCCGGTGCGGGCGTGCCATGCCCGGTGCACCCGGGCGCGGCCGCTACCGCGGCGATGCCCTGCACGAGCAGGACGATGCAGAGCGCGCAGGTACAGAATGTTCGCCGCCAGTTCACCCGGGAAGTATCGGCGGAACGATCGATCGCCGCAAGTCACGCGGGTCGACACGCCCTGCGGCTTTATTCGCGCTGAACCGCGTAATAACATCGACCCGCTCAATGCACCCACCGATGCCGCCGGAGGACACCATGATTCGATTGTTTTCGCACCGTAAACGGCCCGTCAGCGCGGGTCCGTTTCCGCTCGAGGATCTCGCCCGGCAAGCCGGTCGACCTGCGGATGGCGGCGGCGCGGGCGGGGACCCGTTCAGGGTCGGGAATCCCGATGAGCCGCTGTCTCTCGGCAATGCGATGCAGGACTACTTCAATATCATGGACCGCATGCGGGTCGGTCCGACGGCGCCGGCTGAAGCGCCAATCCCGGCCGATCTGCGTGAACGCAGCGAGCATCTGAAAGCCGCCTGCTACTACATGGACGCGAGCATGGCCGGTGTGTGCGCGTTGCCGCCGGATGCGGTGCTCGAGACGCCGGTCGTCAATATGGCACTCGCCGAGGCGGCGGAGCGTGAATACGCTTCCGGTTCCGCGGACAACGTGATGGCCGAGACGAGCGTGCGCGAAGGCCGTGAAGCCTGGGCGCGGTCGCTCGAGGCGGCGCAGGATTTTCAGCACAGCCATGCGCTCGTGATCCTCGTTGAATACACGCGCGAACCTGATCGCGATGAGCCGGGCGGCGTCTGGATTGCCGGCACGCAGGCCGAGCGTGCCGCGATCCGCTGCGCCGAAGTCGGCGCGGTCATGGTCAATTATCTGCGCTTCCTCGGTTTCGAATCGCGCCTGCACACGGCCACGGCCCGCGATGTCGACCTGCAGCGGCTTGCCGTTGAATGTGGCCTGGCCGAGCGGATCGGCACGAATGGCACGAGCCGGTTCGTGAACCCGTTCGTCGGCGATCGCTTCGGCCTCGCCGTCGTGACGACGACGATGGCGCTGCATCCCGACGATCCGCTCGCGCCCGGAGTCGGCACGAAATCGCCGGGGTTCAAATGGTGGCTCGGGATCGGCGGCACGCGTTCAGGGCGCGCCGGCGAGTTGTTCCGGGATCGCCCGTTTCATCTCGGTCCCTATCCGATGGAAACCGTAAAACGGGTGCCGGAGCCGACCACGATCGTCGACGGTCCGAACATCCCGCGCTCGCCGAAACGTCGCGACATGTTCATCCGCGCCGCGATGGGGGATCTCGGGGCGAAAGCGCAGAAGGAACTCGACGGCTTTCGCATGATCACGAAAAACCCGTTTGGTCACGCGATGATTCCCGTGCTCGGCGGCATGGTGCCGCTGCAGTACGGTGAAAAAGCCGGCACGCGAATGCCCGGCACCGACGACCCGGAAAAGAACGCCGAGGCCGTCAAGGCGGCATTGTATTACCTCGGTGCGGACATGGTCGGGATCTGCGAAGTGCCGGAATACGCGTGGTATTCGCACGACACCGATGGTTCGGAAATCAAGCCGTATCACAAGTATGCGATTTGCGTCCTGATCGATCAGGGCTACGAGACGATGGAGGGCGCGAGCGGCGATGACTGGATCTCCGGCGCGCAAAGCATGCGCGCTTACCTGCGTGCACAGCTGACCGGCGGCATCGTGTCCGAGCACATCCGGCGACTCGGTTACTCCGCACGCGGGCACAGCGTCATGGACCAGGACGTGCTGCATATTCCGCTGATCCTGAATTCCGGACTCGGTGAACTGTCGCGGATCGGTGAACTCGTGCTGAACCCGTTCGTCGGTCCCCGCTTCAAATCCGGCATCATCACGACGGATCTGCCGCTCGCGGTCGATCAGCCGATCGATTTCGGGCTGCAGGATTTCTGTACGAAATGCACGAAGTGCGCGCGCGAATGCCCGGTCACCGCGATCCCGTTCGGCGAGAAAATCATGTTCAACGGTTACGAGATGTGGAAACCCGATGTTGAAAAGTGTGCACGCTACCGCATCACGAACGCGGCCGGTTCCATGTGCGGGCGCTGCATGAAGACGTGCCCGTACAACCTCGAGGGGATCCTCGCCGAGCGGCCGTTCCACTGGGCCGCGATGCATCTGCCGTTTGCGCGCAAGTGGATCGCGGAGTTCGATGACAAGGTGGGTAACGGGCGCATCAACCCGGTCAAGAAGTGGTGGTGGGATCTCGATACCGATGCCGACGGCAAGGTCGTGCCGGCGAACAAGGCGAATGCCCGGGAACTCGTGTTCCGTCCGCCGCTGAAACCGGAGGAGCAAAAGCTCGGCTGCTACCCGCCGGACATTTCACCGCCGCCGGTAACCGCTGAACCGGTGTCGCCGGACCGCAAGGAAGCGCTGAAGCGCTACCGCGAGGCTCAGCACCCGCGCAACTATCGCCGCGCCTAGCGCATGTGGTGTGAGCTTGATCCGCGGGTGACCGCCCGCGCGTATCCCCTGTGTATGAACGCACCCGGGACCGCGAACCGATGACTGCCGTCAGCGCAAGGCAAAACGCGCTCGTCGGTACGTGGCTGCTCGTGTGCTGCGCACTCGTGTTCGCGATGGTCATGCTCGGCGGGGTGACAAGGCTGACGGGTTCCGGCCTGTCGATCGTCGAATGGCGCCCGGTCACCGGGATCCTGCCCCCGTTGTCGGAGGCTGACTGGCTGCGGGAATTCGCCGCCTACCGGCAATCGCCCGAGTTTCAGAAAATCAATCACGCGATGGACGTGCATGCGTTCAAGGAGATTTTCTGGCTCGAATATCTGCACCGTCTGCTCGGGCGGCTGATCGGCGTCGTGTTCTTCGTGCCGATGGTGATCTTTTTCTGGCGCGGCACGATCCCCGCGGCCGCGTGGCCGAAGTACCTCGGTATGTTCCTGCTCGGCGGACTGCAGGGTTTGCTCGGCTGGTATATGGTCAAAAGCGGGCTCATCGACAATCCGCACGTCAGCCAGTATCGCCTGACGGCGCATCTCGCCGCCGCATTCACGATCTACGCGTACATGATGTGGATAGCGCTCGGCCTGTTCTTTCGCGATCGCGATGGCCCGGCGCACCGGTGGTTTGCCCGCGGCGCCGCACTGACAGGACTGATTGCGATTACGATTATTTCCGGCGGCTTCGTCGCCGGCCTGAAGGCCGGTTACGCCTACAGCACGTTCCCGCTGATGGGCGGCGAGTGGATCCCGCACGGTTTGTTCACGTTCGAACCGCTATGGCGGAACTTCTTCGATAACGTCGTCACGGTGCAGTTCGACCACCGCGTGCTCGCGATCACGACGTTCTCGTTGATCGTGTGGTTCTGGTTTGCATCGCGCAAGGCCGGCTTTCCCCGCCGTGCCCGGCTGGCGACGCATGCCATGCTCGGCGCGGCCGTCGCCCAGGTGACGCTCGGCATTTCGACGCTCGTGCTGCACGTACCCCTGGCGCTCGCGGCCGCGCATCAGGCGACCGCGCTGATCCTGTTCACGACGGCGCTGGTAATGCTGCATGCGCTGCGCGGCACGGGTCGGGCCGACTGAGCGGCATCCCCCAAGCCGCTGATCGCGCAAACCCGCTCGCGGCGTTTTACGATATGATCAAATTTTAAAGCTTGCGGGAGTGCCGCCATGTCCAGCCCCGGACCGCATCTGAAAGCCGGCACCGAGATGCGCTCACGCTTGCGCTTCATGCCCGACTCGGGACAGATCTGGCTCGACGAGCAGCGCATGATCATGGTCCATGCCGGTGCGATGGGGGAATTGCGCCGCGAACTGATCGAAACCCTGGGTCATGATCGCGCACGCGGCGTACTGACCCGCATGGGTTATGCCTCGGGCACGCGCGATGCGGTGTTCGTGCGGCGGTTGTTTCCGAACGCGAGCGACAACGACGTCTACATCATGGGCCCGCAATTGCACAATCTCGAGGGGATCGTGAACGTGCGCCCGGTGAAATACGAAATGAATGTCGCGCGCGGGATCTGCGAAGGCGAATTCATCTGGGAGAACTCCTACGAGGCGGAGATCCATCGTGCCCACTACGGGGTCGACACGGCACCCGCGTGCTGGATGCAGATCGGATACGCCGCCGGGTACACCTCGGAATTGTTTGGCAGCTTCGTGCTCTACCGTGAGGTCGAGTGCGCCGCGAAGGGCGACCGTCACTGTCGCATCATCGGTCGACCGGTCGCGCAATGGGACGACGCGGAACAGGATCTGAAGTATTTCCAGCCGGAAAGCCTCGCCGATCGACTGCTCGAACTGCAGACCCAGGTCGAATTGCTGCGCGCCGCGCGCCAGGATGACGACACGGCCGGTGAACTGATCGGCGAGAGCGCAAGCTTCAAGGCCGCGTTCGCGATGATCGAGAAAGTCGCCGCGAGCCAGGTGACCGTCATGCTGCTCGGCGAAACGGGGGTCGGCAAGGAAATGTTCGCGCGCCGCATCCACGAGCTTTCGACCCGCGCTAACGGCGCGTTTGTCGCCGTCAATTGCGCCGCGATTCCCGAGGACCTGATCGAGTCGGAACTGTTCGGGGTGGAAAAGGGCGCGTTTACCGGCGCGAGTCGCTCACGACCGGGCCGCTTCGAACGCGCCCACGGCGGCACCCTGTTTCTCGATGAAGTCAGCGAGTTGTCGCCCGTGGCGCAGGCGAAGCTGCTGCGCGTGCTGCAGGAGGGCGAAATCGAGCGGATCGGGGATACGGCCGTGCGCCGGGTCGATGTGCGCGTGATCGTCGCGACGAACATCGACCTCGAAACGGCCGTGGCCGATGGCCGTTTCCGCGCGGACCTGTTCTACCGCCTGAATCCGTATCCGGTGTCCATCCCGCCGTTACGCGAACGCCTGCACGACATTCCGTTACTCGTGCAGCATTTCGTCGACAAGTACTCGGCGCAGCACGGCAAGCGCATCGCCCGGGTCACGAGCGGGGCGATGTCGAGCCTGCTCGACTATGCGTGGCCCGGCAACATCCGCGAGTTGAAGAACATCATCGAACGTGGCGTGATCCTGACGAGCAGCGGTCAGGCAATCGACGCGCAGAACCTGCTGCCGCCGAGTTCCGCGGCGGCCGCGACCGCGATCCCGGATCGCGACGCCGATGCAAGCCGTATCGACAACCTGCTCGAGTCCGTGATGCACGATGGCCTGAGTTTCGACGAACTCGAGGCGCGCCTGCTCGCGCTGGCGGTCGAGCGCGCGGGGGGTAACCTGAGTGCGGCGGCGCGTCAGCTGCGGATGAGCCGGGCGCAACTCGCTTACCGACTGAAGAAGAACGCACGTTCGGGCTGAACCGGGCCAATGCCCTGTCGGGCGGGTGTGGAAAATCGATGATTTTTATCATTTGATAAAAAATGGAGGCTCGCAACCTCACGATTTCGTCAATTTAGTGCGTCGCAACAGCCGTGTGGATCCTGCAAATTGTCAGTGTGATCAAGGAGATAGGATTTGCTGGCACAGTTGGTGCACTAATCAGGGGATACGCACTGAATTAAGGCTCATGGGCAGCGTCACGAAACTGAACCTCGCCGATTCGACGGCCACCCGCTATGTCCGGATCACCGATCCTGACCATCGCGGCTATGTCGAATTCCAGTTTTCGATCGGCGACCCGGGTCTGTATCTGGAAATGACGCTGCCGCCTGCCGCGTTCGAGGAATTCTGCCGCGAACACGCGGTGCGGGTGCTGACGCCGGCCGAGGGGGCCGCGGTCGATGCCGGCGAACGACGCTGGCGGTTTGGGGATGACGCAGAGGAAACGAACTAATGTCGATTGAAATCAAGACCACGTCCGTCGAGCCGATCCGCCGGACGTTCGATCACATCGCGGAGAAAATCGGGCCGGGCAAGGCCGCCACCCGCTACCAGGAAGCCGTGTGGGGTCTGCAGCCGCAGGTGAATCTGCACTACCGCCCGACCTGGGACCCGGACAAGTTGCTCTACGATCCCGCGCGCACGGCGATCGTGATGGCGGATTTCGACGACCTCATCGACCCGCGGCAGTACTATTACGGCACGTGGACGATTCAGCGCGGCAAGCAGCAGGATTCGCAGGAGAAGAACCTGAATTTCGTCGAATCGCGCGGCTTGCTCGCAAGCCTCGACCCGGCCATCCGCGAGAAAGTGCAGTGTCTCGTCGTCCCGTTGCGCCACGTCGCGTGGGGCGCGAACACGAATAACAGCTACATCGCGGCCTACGGGTTTGGCGCGCCGATGACTTCGGCCGCCTCGCTGCAAATGATGGATAACCTCGGGGTGGCGCAATACATCACGCGCATCGGGCTGATCCTCGCGGAGAACGATGCGGGTGCGCTCGATGACGCGAAGGCACTGTGGATGGACGATCCGCGCTGGCAGCCGATGCGCGCGCTCATCGAAGAGGCGATGGTGACGAAGGACTGGTTCGAACTGCACGTGCTGCAGAATTTTCTCATCGACGGCGCGCTGTACCCGCTCGTGTTCGATCGCTTCGACGCCACCGTCGCGCAGGCCGGCGGCGCCGCGTTTTCGATGATGAACGAGTTTACCGACGAGTGGTTCGCGGAGTCTTCACGCTGGGTCGATGCGGTGATCAAGCGCGCGGCGCAGGAATCCGACGACAACAAGGCGCTGCTGTCCGGCTGGATCGCGAAATGGGTGCCGCGTGTTCAGGGTGCGCTGAAGCCGCTCGCGGATCTTGCGTTTAACGGCGCCGGAGCGGCCGAGGTCGATGAAGTGATGGATCGCCTCATGTCACGCGCGGCGAAAGCCGGGCTCAACGTTTAACGAAGCGGGGTTTAAGCACATGGCCGACAACGTTTTTATCGCGTTTCAGAACAACTCCGAAGCCCAGCCGATCATCGAGGCGATCCTCGAGGACAATCCCGATGCGGTGGCGAACGAAACGCCCGGCATGGTGAAAATCGACTGCCCCGGACGGCTCGTCGTACGCCGCGAAACGGTCGAAGAGAAGGTCGGTCGCGAGTTCGACCTGCAGGAAATGCACATCAACCTCGTCTCACTCGGCGGCAACGTCGATGAAGACGATGACGAATTCGTGATCGCGTGGAGCACCTGAGCTTCCGCGCGATCGACTCACACGAACCAGCGAATGTTTTGCAAGAGGGAAACCCATGGCTAAACCAAAGCGCCTCGGATTGAAAGAAAAGTACAGCCTCATGACCCGCGGGCTGGATTGGGAAACGACGTACCAGCCCATGGACGATGTCTTCCCCTACGACAACTACGAGGGCATCAAGATCGTCGACTGGGACAAGTGGGAAGACCCGTTCCGCCTGACCATGGATTCGTACTGGAAATACCAGAGCGAGAAAGAGCGCAAGCTGTACGCGATCCTCGATGCGTTCCAGCAGAACAACGGTCAGCTCAACATCAGCGATGCACGCTACATGAGCGCGGTAAAACTGTGGATCCAGGGCATCACCCCGCTCGAATACGCGGCGCATCGCGGTTTCGCCCACGCCGGACGCTCGTTCCGCGGCGCAGGCGCGCGCGTCGCCTGCCAGATGCAGTCGATCGACGAACTGCGTCATGCGCAGACGCAGTTGCACGCGTTCAGTCACTACAACAAGTTTTTCAACGGCATGCACGGCTTCGCGCACATCCGCGACCGCGCCTGGTACCTGTCGATTCCGAAGAGCTTTTTCGAAGACGCGATGAGCGCGGGGCCGTTCGAGTTCGTCACGTCAATTTCATTCGCGTTCGAATACGTACTGACGAACCTGCTGTTCATGCCGTTCGTGTCCGGTGCGGCCTACAACGGCGATATGGCGACAACGACGTTCGGATTTTCCGCGCAATCGGACGAGTCGCGTCATATGACGCTCGGTCTCGAAGTCGTCAAGTTCATGCTCGAACAGCACGAGGACAACGTGCCGATCGTTCAGGGTTGGCTGGACAAGTGGTTCTGGCGCGGATACCGGCTGCTGGGTCTCGTCGGCACGATGATGGATTACATGCTGCCGAAGAAAGTCATGTCGTGGAAGGAAGCGTGGGAAATCTACTGGGAAGAAAACGGCATCGCATTGTTCCACGATCTGAGCCGCTACGGGATCGAACTGCCGAAGCATCACGAAGTGGCGAGCAAGGAGAAGAACCGGCTGACCCATGAGCTGTGGGCTACACTGTACCAGTACAGCAACGCGCTTTCGCTGCATACCTGGGTACCGGAAGATTCGGAACTCGACTGGATGTCGGAAAAATACGGCACGCTGTTCGACACGATGTATCGTCCGCGGCTCGAGTTCTTTCGCGAGCGAGAGCAGGCCGGCGAGCGTTACTTCAACAACCGCCTGCCGATGGTGTGTCAGGTGTGCCAGATCCCGGTGTTCTTCACCGAGCCCGACGATCCGCAGAAGCAGTGCGTTCGCATCGTCGAGTGGGCCGACACGAAACATCATTGCTGTTCGGATGGTTGCGCGGACATCTTCCGCCGCGAACCGCAGAAATACGTCCAGGCGCTCATTCCGCCGCAACAAATCTACCGCGGCGAATGTGGCGGGGCGACGAACATTTTCGAGTATGCGGCGTGGCTGCATCTCGAGAAAGACGTGGATACAGGCGAATACCGCGGCTCGCCGGATCACCGCAACTGGGAAGCGTGGGCGGCGCAACAGCCGACCCCGCAGGCGAATTCCGACGAAGCGGCCTGAAGGAGTACCGACATGACGGTGAAACATCTCGGTGACGCTTACGAGTTCGAATCAGAGAATCGTGAGGCGCGCTACGGCGGGGACATCAACTTCTACATCCAGTGGGAACAGCATCTCATGTTTGCGTGTCCGTCGGCGTATCGCGCGCCGGTGGATCTGAAACTCAGGGATTTCATGGAACAGATGTTCAAGCCCGATTATGCCCAGCATCCGGATACCGCGAAGCTCGACATCGAAACGCTCGAATGGCAGTTCGATCAGCAACCGTGGCAGCCGGACCTTGACAAGACCCTGAAGGAAAACGGGATCGGACACATGGCCTACCTGCAGGTCAGATCGCCGGGGCTCGAGGGCATGCACGGCGTCGGCAACTGAGGATCGGCCGGTGAGTTTTCAGCTGACGATCGAACCGCTCGGCGAAACGATCGAAGTGGAGGACGGCCAATCGATCCTCGACGCCGCGTTGCGCGCCGGAGTCTGGTTGCCTTACGCGTGCAACCACGGGCTTTGCGGTACCTGCAAGGTGGATGTGCTCGAAGGGGAGGTCGATCATAACGAGGCCTCGCCGTTCGCGCTCATGGACGTCGAACGTGACGAGAACAAGACGCTCGCGTGCTGCGCGACGCTGCAGTCCGATGTCGTCATCGAAGCGGAGATCGACGAGGACGAGGACGCCCGCCAAATCGCGGTCGAAGACCGGGTCGGGACGGTGTCGCGGATCGAATCGCTGACCCCGACGATCAAGGGGATCTGGATCGATGTCGACGGCGAGGGGATCGAATTCCAGGCCGGACAGTACATCAATCTGCACGTTCCCGGGCTCGAACATCCGCGCGCGTTCTCGATTGCGAGCGCGCCCTCGTCGCCAAACTCGATAGAGCTGAACGTGCGCATCGTCGAGGGCGGCGCGGCGACGACTTATCTGCACAATGAACTGAACGTCGGCGACGAGCTGTCGTTCACGGCACCGCTCGGACGCTTCTTCGTGCGCAAGTCCGCCCCCGAGCCGATCATCTTTCTCGCCGGCGGTTCCGGGCTGTCGAGTCCGAAATCGATGATCCTCGACCTGCTCGAAGCCGGCGATCCGCGTGACATCACGCTGCTCTACGGCGCGCGTTCGGCGGCGGAGCTGTATTACGCGGAACTGTTCACATCGCTCGCCGCGGAACACGCGAATTTCACGTATGCCGCGGCGCTGTCGGAACCCGGCGGTGACGACGGCTGGACCGGGCCGCGAGGGTTTGTCCACGAACTTGCCGAGCAGCATTTCGACAAGCGCTTCGAGGGCCACAAGGCGTATTTGTGCGGACCGCCGCCGATGATCGACGCGTGTATTACGAGCCTGATGCAGGGGCGCCTGTTCGAGCAGCACATCTTCATGGAATCATTTCTGACCGCCGCCGACGGCGCCGAACCGCCGCGCCGCAGCGCGTTGTTCAAAAAGTTCTGACCATGGCGTCGGATGAGCGGGTCTTCACGATTGCGATCGCCGACAGCCAGGAACAGTTCACGTGCCGGCACGGCCAGAATGTACTGCTCGCGATGGAACGGCTCGGACGCAGGGGGATCCCGGTGGGTTGCCGGGGCGGCGGCTGCGGCATCTGTCGGGTACAGGTGCTCGGCAACGGCGCGTTTCGTACCCTCAAGATGAGCCGCGCCCAGGTGAGCGAGGCCGACGAGGCCGCGGGCATTTGTCTCGCGTGCAAGTTACTGCCCGAGGGTGATCTGACGATCCGCCCGCTCGGCTTACTGCAAAAACAATTGAACCGATAATTTCGACTGGCCACAATGAGGGCCGGCAGCCACACAGCTTTGGGGAGGAACATGTCATGTCATTTCACGGTGTAATGCGACCCGGCCACACCTGCATCCGGGTCCTCGAGATGGAACCGGCGATCACTCACTACGTCGAGTATCTCGGCATGATCAAGACTGCTGAGGATGACCAGGGCCGCGTCTACCTGAAAGCCTGGGACGAACACGACTGCTTTTCGATCGTGCTGCGCGAAGCGGATGAGCCGGGCATGGATTTCATGGGCTTCAAAGTGCACAGCACCGCGGACCTCGATCGTCTCGAAGCGGCGATCCGCGATTACGGCTGCGCGGTGGAACGCATCCCGGCCGGCGAGCTTACGGGTTGCGGCCACCGGATCCGCTTCCGGATCCCGAGCGGACACGCGATCGAGCTGTATGCGGAGAAGGACTACGTCGGCAACCTCCTCGGCAGCCTGAACCCCGATCCGTGGCCGGAAGGTCTCAAGGGCATGCAGGTGAACCGCTACGACCACTGCCTGCTGTATGGCCCGAATATCCCGGACGTCGTGGACTTCTTCGTCAACGTACTCGGTTTCGCACTGACCGAGCGGGTCATCGATCCGGAGAACAATATGATCGGCGCGTTCCTGTCGTGCTCGAACAAGGCCCACGATATTGCGTTCATCCATTACCCCGAGCCGGCGAAATTTCACCATGCCTCGTTTCTGCTGAACAGCTGGGAAGAGTTGCTGCATGCGGCGGACATCATGGGCATGAAGGGGATCTCGATCGATATCGGGCCGACGCGCCACGGCATCACGCGCGGGCGCACGATTTATTTCTTCGACCCTTCCGGCAATCGCAACGAAGTGTTTTGCGGCGATTACATGTGGTATCCGGATCGCGAGCCGATCACGTGGACGGCGGACGAACTCGGCAAGGCGATTTTCTACCACGACCGCAAGCTGAACGAGAATTTCCTCACGGTCGTGACGTAAGCCCCGGGCCGCGCGCCATCGGGACGGTACCCGACGGCGCAGGGGCGACTCAGTGGTTGTGGGGACGCGCCACCCCGGCGGGCAAGCGAATATCCTCGACGAGACGCCGGACATGTTCCGGTGGCGGTGCGGTGAGCAGCGCGACCGTCCATGCAACGACGAGATTCAGCCCCGCACCCAGCGCACCGATCCCTTCCGGCGAGATGCCAAACCACCAGTGCGCCGCCGTGTTCAGCTCGGGCGCGTAGAACTTGAAATAGCCGATGTAGCCGAACGTGACCACGAGTCCCGTCAGCATGCCGCACACCGCCCCTTCGAGGTTCATGCGGCGCGAGAAAATGCCGAGCAGGATCGGCGGGAACAGCGACGCGGCCGCGAGTCCGAACGCGAACGCGACGACCTGGGCGACGAATCCGGGCGGGTTGATGCCGAGATAGCCCGCGATCCCGATCGCGGTAGCCGCGGCGAGCCGGGCATACAGCAATTCCTCGCGATCACTCATGCCGCGCGCGAACGTTTTCTTCAGCAGGTCGTGCGACACCGCGGCGGAGATCACGAGCAGCAGGCCGGCGGCCGTGGACAGCGCCGCCGCAAGGCTGCCCGCGGCAACGAGGGCGATGACCCACGGCGGGAGATTCGCGATTTCGGGATTCGCGAGCACCATGATGTCGCGGTCGACATAGACCTCGTTCGTCGCCGTGGTCGGCGTGTTCGTGACGATCCGTTGCCCGGCCGCGCCGCGACTGTCGCCGTCAAATGCGGGTGCACCGTCGAACGGGGCCCCGGGGCCGTACTGGATCCGGCCGTCGCCGTTCTTGTCCTGCCAGCCGATGAGGCCGACGTTCTCCCAGTTCCTGAACCAGTCCGCGACGCTCGTGTAGGCTTCGTTGTGCACGGTATCGATGAAATTCAGGCGCGCGAACGCGCCGACGGCCGGGGCGGTCGTATACAACAGTGCAATGAAAAACAGTGCGTAGCCGGCAGATTTCCGCGCGTCCGAGACTTTCGGCACGGTAAAGAAGCGCACGATCACGTGCGGCAGCCCGGCGGTGCCGAGCATCAGCGCGAGCGTGATCGCGAACACATCGATCGTTGATTTTGTGCCCTGTGTATACGGACCGAAGCCGAGTTCGACGAGCGTCGCGTCGAGACGTTCGAGCACGGCGACCCCGGAGCCGTCATTCACCACCGAGCCCAGGCCGATTTGCGGCACGGCGACCCCGGTGATCAGCAGCGAAATAAAAATCGCGGGCACGAGATAGGCGAAGATGAGTACGCAGTACTGCGCAACCTGGGTGTAGGTAATGCCCTTCATGCCGCCGAGCACGGCATACATGAATACAACCGCCATGCCGACGATGACACCCCAGGTGATCGGAATGTCGAGGAACTGGGAAAAAACGATCCCGACCCCGCGCATTTGTCCGGCGACATAAGTGAACGAGACGATGATCAGGGCGACGACGGCGACGAATCGCGCCACGTTCGAGTAGTAGCGTGTACCGATGAAATCCGGCACCGTGAATTCACCAAACTTGCGCAGGTACGGTGCGAGCAACATGGCGAGGATGACGTAGCCGCCGGTCCAGCCCATCAGGTACACGGAACCGTCGTAACCCAGAAACGAAATGATGCCCGCCATGGAAATGAATGACGCGGCGCTCATCCAGTCGGCTGCCGTGGCCATGCCGTTCGCCATCGGGTGAACCCCGCCGCCGGCAACGTAGAACTCGTTCGTCGAGCCGGCGCGCGACCAAACCGCGATCCCGATATACAGCATGAAGCTCAGACCCACGAACAGGTAGGTCAGTGTTTGCGTATCCATCACTCAGCGCTCCGGTCGTCGTCACTCACGCCGAAACGCTGGTCGATGCGGTGCATCCAGATGACATACACGATGATCAGCACGACGAAAACGTAAATCGAGCCCTGTTGCGCCCACCAGAACCCGAGCTTGAAACCGAACAAGCGGATTGAATTCAGCGGCTCGACGAGCAGAATGCCGAAGCCGAAAGAAACGACGAACCAGATGCCGAGCAGCAGCCCGATTACTTTCAGGTTTGCCCGCCAGTAGGCCTGCGCATTCGCGGCGGTGTCGCGCGCGATTTCGTCGTCAGGATTGCTCATCGGAACGTATACCGTGTTGTTCTTATTGTGCGTGGACCGGTCCGCGGCCCGAGCGTGCGTTGCTGCTAATCCGCCGCATTGTGCCATAAGGTGCCCGCGGTCGTAGCCGGGTGGGCGCCGGCGCCCGCGTGGTAAGGCCGCATCGCCAGGGCAGGTGCCCGGCGGGCTTGAACTATGCAGGAGCCGGCAGCGGGTATTGCAACTGCGCAATGATGTCGGCGGCGGAATTCGCGCCGTCGCCGGCAGCCTCGCATGCGGCGAGGCTGAGCAGGGCGCTTTCGTGGCGTACCATTGATTGCGCGAGTTCGCGATACCGCGCTGGCGCGTTCGCGGCAATGGCGGTGTAGCGTTCGACGTACGGGATCAGCGCTTCATGCAGCGTTGTCATCGCCTCGGCCCAGGGTTTACCGGCGAGCGCTGCGGCCATGGTCAAGCCGGCTTCGCGCGATGCATCGAGTTCGCGGATGTCGGCGCCGAGTTCGAGCATCGCCGGACGCAGGCGCGCTTTCGTTTCGGTTTCCAGCTGCAGCATCAGCGCCACTTTGTAGCGCTGAACGGGGTCGTCGTAGAACTCGAGCATGCGATCGAACAGCGCCTCGCCAATGATTTCACCCTGATACAGATCCTGCAGGTCATCGCGGAAAGTCGCTGACATGAATCGTTCCCCTCGGTCTCGTGTTGTGACGGAATCCGGGCGCATGGCCGCGGCGGCGACGGTAAATGAGTCCCCGCTCGCGCTGCCTGCCACCCGGTGGCGTACACCCGGAACGCTGCAGTGTAACGAACCTTGCCGAATGATTCGAAATATGACCGATTACCGTTCATGTCGTCGTGCCGAGGTGGATCTTTCCCGTGCCGGACCCGTATCCTGACCCGTGAAGGAAACACAAAAACATTAAAGGGAGTTACGAATGGGCACACGTCATATGCCGCGCTTGCTTGCGGCCGCTTCACTCATCCTTGCATCCACGCCGACGCTTGCTGCCGACGTCGCGGCAGCGACGGGAATCTCGACGATATCGCCATGTCCGAGCTTCTGCGGCGGCAGCAAGCGTCGGCGTGGATGCAAGGATGAGTG
>MRWG01000108.1_pt1 | contig 155110 bp, 156 predicted proteins | sample 1013341 | NCBI WGS metagenome assembly MRWG01 (sample SAMN06117577, study PRJNA244670) | biofilm metagenome | biome: Water; feature: Cathode Biofilm; material: Biofilm; isolation source: microbial consortium enriched at the cathode of a solar microbial fuel cell | place: USA: District of Columbia...
CATCGGGCCGCGTCAGCGGGTCGGGAGGGGGTGGCCGTGAAACCGCGTCTTGCGCGCCGCACCAGCGGCGTCGCGGGACCCATGCCTGAGCCTTTCCGGGCGAGCGGCGTTCAGCGGATACGCTCAGGCATGGATCCCGGATCGGACCTCCGGTCCGTCCAGGACTCGGTGGTGGAAACGGGTCCATCCAACATTGGATTGCGCGAACCGAGGTACGCATAGCCGTATCAGTGCGACAATCGCCGGGACGCCATGTCCCCGGAGGCCCGCCCATGTTCGTGAAACCGTGCTCGGCGCCGCTGGTGCCCTTCGCCGCGCCGGCGGGGCCGGGGCTGTGGCTCGTCGTGTTTCTCGACCCGCCGGAGCCGGGGCCGGACGATCCCCTGCCCAACCGTCTGCTGGCGCGGGCGCTGCGCCTGCTCCGGCCCGGCTTCCGCCACGTGCTGGCAATCTCTCCCGTCGTGGGCGCGGGCGATCCGGGGCGCGGCTGGCTGGTCTGCAATCCCGGCGCGCGGGCGCTGGGTCTCGGCGTCGCGCCGCCCCATGAGACACTGAGAGTGCTGAGCCGGCTGGTGCGGCAGGGCCGCGCCCGCTGCGTCGCCGTCACGGCTCGGGAACCGGCGCGCATGCAGCCGCGCGGTCTGTTCACCTGCGTGCAGATCGTGGCCCATCTGATCGGGGTTCCCTGCCATCCCTTCGCCACGCCCCGCGGCCTGTGGCGGCGAATTGCGGCCATGCGCGCTTGAGAGGTGACGGAAGGCGTCCGCCGCACCATGATCCGGCCCCATGAGCGACGCCGCCCCACCTCTGCAGGGCCATTCCGCCGGATCGCGCCGCGGCTGGGTGGTGACCGCGTGCTGCTTCCTGATGGCGATCTTCGGCTGGGGCACGGTGTTCTACGGCCACGGCCTCTACATCTCGGCGCTGAAGGCCGAGCACGGCTGGAGCACGGCGCAGATCTCCGGCGCCATCACCTTCTTCTGGGTCGTCGGCACGCCGATGACGCTGACCGTCGGCGCCCTGATCGACCGCTTCGGCCCGCGGCTGGTGACCGCCGCAGGTTCGGCGTTCGTGGGCGCCAGCGTCATCGGTCTCGGCCAGGTCAGCGAGCTCTGGCACGTCTATCTGTGTTTCGCGGTGATGGCTCTGGGCTACCCGGCGGTGGGCGCGCTGGGCATCAGCGCGACGCTCTCGGGCTGGTTCGACCGCCGCCTGCCGGTCGCCATGTCCTTCGCGCTGACCGGCGCCAGCGTCGGCGCCATGGTGGTGGTGCCGCTGATGGCGCGGATGACCGCGTCGGACGGCTTCACCCATGCCGCGACCGTGATGGGCGGGCTGACCATCGCCGTCGTCGTGCCGATGACCCTGATCTTCATGTCCCGCCCGGCGACGGCCCCGCCCGCCGCCGGCAGCATCACGGCGCTGGCCCATATCGGGGCGACGGCGCGCAGCCGCCTGTTCTGGACCATCACGGCGGCGAGCTGCATCAGCCTGATGGCGCAGGTCGGCTTCCTGGCTCACCAGATCCCGATCCTGGAGGAGCGGCTGACCCGGACCGACGCCGCGGACGCCGTCGCCGTGACCGCCGCCGCCGGAATCATCGGCCGCTTCGGCGTCGGCTTCCTGGCCGAACGCTTCGACCTCCGCCTCGTCGCCGTCATCTCCTATGCCCTGCAGGCGCTGGGCATCGCCATTCTGGCGCTGGCCGAGGGGCCGGCGGTGATCTACGCCGCCTGCGCGGTTTCCGGCTTCGTCGTCGGCTGTCTGGTCATCCTGCCGCCCTTGCTGGTCCGCCGCTGGTTCGGACCGGCGGGCTACGGCAAGAGCTACGGCCTGCTGGCGGTCTTCGCCTATTTCTTCCAGGGGCTGGGGCCGGGCTCGGTCGGGCTGCTGCACGACGCGATGGGCGGCTACGGCGCCTCGCTCTGGTACATGGTGGCGCTGCTGGGCGTGGCGATCGTGGTGATCACCCGTCTCGGTCCGCCGCCGCCCGACGCAGCCGGTCGTTGACCGCGCGGCCGAGCCCCGTCTCGGGGATCGGCATCACCGCCAGCGTCCGGCCGTCGTCGCCGTCCAGTTCGTGCAGCATGCGGAACAGGTTCGCCGCCGCCTCGCCCAGGTCGCCGGAGGGGCTGAGATTGGGTCCGGGCGGAGCCTCGGGGCCGAAACCCAGCAGGATCTCGCCGTCGCGCGCCGCCGCCGCATTCAACCGGATGGGCCGCTTCGGGGCGTAATGGCTGGCCAGCATGCCGGGGCTCCGGGGCGCCGCCGGATCGCTCTCCGGCAGGGCCAGCGGGCCCGCCACGTCCTCGATCTCTTCCGCCGTCACGCCGCCGGGCCGGAGCAGCACGGCGCGGCCGTCGAAGACGCCGACCACTGTGGATTCCAGGCCCACCGCACAGGGTCCGCCGTTGAGGATGTACGCGACCTTCTCCCCCAGCCCTTCGGCGACGTGGCGCGCTTCGGTGGGACTGAGCCGGCCGGAGGGATTGGCCGAGGGCGCGGCGACCGGCACGCCGGCGGCGCGGAGCAGGGTCCGGGCCAGACCGTGGGCGGGCACGCGGACCGCCAGCGTCTCCAGTCCCGCCGAACAGAGCAGGGAGACCGGGCAGTCCGGCCGCCGGGGCAGGACGAGGGTCAGCGCGCCGGGCCAGAACGCCCGCGCCAGCCGGCGCGCGAGATCGTCGAATTCCACCAGCGCCTCGGCGGCGGCGAGATCGGGGACATGGACGATCAGCGGATTGAAGCCGGGACGGCCCTTGGCCTCGAAGATCGCGGCGACGGCGCGGTCGTCGGTGGCGTCGGCGCCCAGGCCGTAAACGGTCTCGGTCGGGAACGCGACCAGCCGGCCCTCGTGCAGGGCGCGGGCGCAGGTTTCCAGGTTCTCGGGCGTGGGCTCCAGCAGCATCGCCGCCATGTGCCGCCGCCGCGCCGCCGGGTCAAGCGCGGCGTCAGATCACGTCGTCGATGTGCTCCAGCGCCTCGGCGAACTTCTCCTCCGCCTCCGCCTGCAGCTTCGGCACGTGATAGCTGGGGAAGAGCGTGTTGGAGGGGCTGTAGCCGCGCAGCAACTGGCGGGCGACGGTGACCTTGTGGACCTCCGACGGCCCGTCGGCCAGGCCCATGTGGAAGCTCTGCAGCACCTGGTCGGCGAAGGGCATCTCCGACGAAATGCCGATCGAGCCGTGGATGTAGAGCGCCCGGGTGGCGATGTCGTGCAGCACCTTCGGCATCTCCGCCTTCACCGCGGCGATGTCCTTGCGCACCTGCATGTAGTCCTTGTAGCGGTCGATCCGCCAGGCGGTGCGCAGCACGAACAGCCGGAACTGCTCCATCTGGATCCAGGCGTCGGCGATCTTCTCCTGCACCATCTGCTTGTCGCCCAGCTTCTCGCCCTTGGTCTCGCGGGAGACGGCGCGTTCGCACATCATGTCGAACAGCATCTTCACCCGGCCCAGCGTGCGCATGGCGTGGTGGATGCGCCCGCCGCCGAGACGGACCTGGGCCACCTTGAAGGCCTCGCCGCGCCTGCCCAGCAGGTGGTCCTTCGGCACGCGGACGTCGGTGTAGCGGACGTAGGCGTGGCTGCCTTCCTTCTCGGTGGCGAAGCCGACATTGCGGACGATCTCCACGCCCGGCGTGTCCTTCGGCACGATGAACATGGACATGCGGTCCACCGTGGGCCGGTCCGGGTCGGTCACGGCCATGACGATCAGGAAGCTGGCCCAGCGCGCGTTGGAGCTGAACCACTTCTCGCCGTTGATCACCCATTCGTCGCCGTCGAGTTCGGCCTTGGTGGTGAAGACCCCCGGGTCCGCGCCGCCCTGGGGCTCGGTCATGGAAAAGCAGGAGACGATCTCGTTGGCCAGCAGCGGCTCGAGAAAGGCCTTCTTCTGCGCCGGCGTGCCGAAATGGGCCAGGATCTCGGCATTGCCGGTGTCCGGCGCCTGACAGCCGAAGACCACCGGGCCGAAGCGGGTGCGGCCCAGGATCTCGTTCATCAGCGCCAGCTTGACCTGACCGAAACCCTGCCCGCCGAGATCCGGGCCCAGATGACAGGCCCACAGGCCGCGGTCCTTCACCTGCTGCTGCAGGGGCCGCACCAGCGCGATGTTCCGCGGGTTGGTGATGTCGTAGGGGCTGCCCAGCACGTGGTCCAGCGGCTCCACCTCGCGGCGGACGAAGTCGTCCATCCAGTCGAGCGCGTCCTGAAACTCCGGATCGGTCTCGAAATCCCACGCCATGTCGCATTCCTCCCCTGTCGCTGCGGCGCCGGCAGCCTAGCAAGGCGGCCGGGCAGGCGTCACCTGCGCCGCGCGAATGGCCGCACCGCGGCGTTTGTTGAAAGGGCGCAATGGCATGCGCAGGTGTGTCGCGACGTCATCGGACCACGAAAAGAACAAGGAGCATCCCATGACTCACCGTCCGTTTCTCTTTCTCGCCTCGCTGGGCGCCGGCGCGATGCTCGCCGGCGCGGCGACGGCGCACAGCGGCCAGTGCGGCGGGTCCTACGAGATCCAGTCCGGCGACACGCTCTACGAGGTGACGCAGAAATGCCGCATCGGCCTCAGCCGCATCATGGAGCTGAACCCGGCCATCGATCCGCGCGCCCTGTCCATCGGGCAATCGGTCCGCCTCAAGGCCGAGGGCCATGTCCACGGCCAGGCCGGCCGCGATGAAGACGGCGGCGGCGACGACCGGCAGGCCTCGGACGGCGGCAATCTGAATCCCGATCCGGCCCCCGGCGCGCGGGGCTCCTACCGCGTCGAGACCGGCGACACCGCCTATGGCATCGCCCAGCGGCTCGGAATCTCGCTGATGGAGCTGCTGAACGCCAATGAAGGCGTCAATCCCCTCGCGCTAGCGGTCGGCGAGGTGCTCGAAGTCCCGACCGGCGACCGCTCCGCCGGCTTTTCCATCGAACCGCACAGCGGTCCCGCGGGCGCCGATGTGGCCGTGCGCGCTCACAATCTCCGTCCCGATGACTGGGTGACCGTCGGCGTCGGTCCGGCGTCCTCGGAATGGGAGGCCCTCGACCAGGCACAGACCTCGTCCACCGGCCGGCTGCGCACCTCCGTCGAGGTGCCCGACTGGGCCGATCCGGGCGACGTGCTGACCTTCGTCGTCGACACCGACCGCGGCGTGACCCTGAAGTCCGGCGACTTCCGCGTGGTCCGCGCCGGGGACGCGGACGAGCGCGACCGCATGACCCTGAGAGGCCGTGTGCGCGACGGCGTCGAGTGTCCGGTGCTGCGGACGCCCGATGGCGATGTCTGGTCGCTGACCGGCGCCGACGCGAACTTCACTGCCGGCGAGTATGTCGAGGTGAAGGGCCGCCGCGCCGACATGTCCTTCTGCCAGCAGGGCGAGGGCACGGTCGACGTCTCCAGCATCCGGGAGGTCTCGCCCCCGGAGGACGATGACGACCGCGCGCGGATGACGCTGGAAGGCCGCGTCGCCCAGGGGCCGGAATGCCATACGCTGAAGACGCCGGACGGCGACATCTGGTCCATCGTCAGCGACGGCATTCCCTTCACCAACGGCGAATATGTCGAGGTGAAGGGCCGCCGCGCCGACATGTCCTTCTGCCAGCGCGGCGTCGGGACCCTTGAGGTCACCGGGATCGACGAGATCGCGCCGCCGCGGGACGATGACGGCAACCGCGACGCCGGCCTGCTGGACCGCGCGTTCGTGACCGGCCCGTGGACCGCGAAGGGCAGCGACTGCTCCCGGCCCGACTTCGACGTCACCCGCTATCCCGGCGGCGGCCTGGCCGTGGAAACCAGCGTCGACGGGCGTGCGCGCACCGGCGACGTGGCGCTGTACGACGACGCGTCCTTCGTCTTCGACCAGGGCGGCGGCCGCTTCGAGATCGAGAGCCGCGGCGAGGGCGAACTCGCCGTGATCCCGACCGAGCGCGACAACAGCCGCTTCGGCGGGCTCGACCTCGGCGCCGACGGCGTCGTCTTCGTCAAGTGCCCGGCCTAGGCTGAAACAACGTCCACACGCGGGCTGCCAGCGCGCCGATCCCCCACCCTGCCCTCCCCCTTGGTCAAGGGGGAGGGTGGCTCCCGCTTCAGCGGGAGCGGGAGGGGTTGAGCCGGCGCATCCCTTCGGTGTCACGCTTGTCGGCTCAGACGACCACCCTGTTCACATGGTCGATGCGCGCGCCGCCGCCGCCGAACAGCGTGATCGATGTCAGCGAGAGCGGCGCGATGTCGAAGGCGACGGCGGAAGATGCATCTGCATTCATCGCCATGGCCAGGGCCGCGCGGATGACGCCGCCATGGGCGACGACGGCAAGGCGCCGGTCCGCATGGGTTTCCGCCAGGCCGGCGATGGCCGGCCGGACGCGCTCCAGCAGGTCGGCGAAGCTCTCGCCGGCCGGCGGGCGGAAGCCGGCAATGCCCTTGGCGTCGAGGCCCGGCGGCATGGATGCATCTGCATATGCCCGGCCGTCCCAGTCGCCGAAGTCCTGCTCCGCGAGGGCCTCGACGACACGGGGCGCATGTTCGGGAAACAGCGCCCCGGCGGTCTCCCGGGCGCGGCGCAGCGGGCTGGTCACGGCAAGATCGATGTCGCTGCATGCATCCCAGAGCGGCCCCAGATCGGCCGGTGCAGGCAGGACGGCGTGGGGGTCGCTCCGCCGGCCCATCCAGCGGCCCTCGGCGCCGGCGGACGGCGCGTGGCGGATCCAGAGGAAGCGGGTCGCCGTTCCGCTCAATCGGCGAGCGCCTGATAGACGAGCGCGCGCAGTTCCTTGCGCAGGGGATAGAAGCTCGACGGCATCAGCTGGGTGAGAAAGACCACTGTCATGTCCTCGACCGGGTCCGCCCAGAACACGGTGCTCGCCATGCCGCCCCAGCCGTGGTCGCCGGGGCTGCCCAGGTTCTTCGACAGGGCCGGCTCCAGCATCACCGCGAAGCCCAGGCCGAAGCCGATGCCCTCGTAGGAAACCTCCGAGAAGACCGGCTGGCCGTTGGCCGCCAGGTCGCCGCGCAGGTGGTTGGAGGCCATGAAGCGCATGGTTCGCGGCCCCAGCAGCCGACCCGCATCGCATTCGCCCCGGCGGCGGACCATGTCGGCGAAACGGCAATAGTCGCCGAGCGTCGTCATCAGGCCGCCGCCGCCGGAAAAGGTGCGGACGTTGGCGGCGCGGTAGACCGAGCGCTCGGCCGTGTCGGCGAGCTTCAGGGACAGGTCCTCGTTGGGCGTGTAGAGCTCGGCGAAGCGGTCCAGCTTGTCGTCGGGCACCGAGAACTCGGTGTCGGACATGCCGAGCGGATCAAGGATGCGCTCGCGCAGGAACAGGTCCAGCGGCTGGCCGGAAATCACTTCGACCAGCCGGCCGGCGACGTCGGTGGAGACGCCGTAGTTCCAGCGCGCGCCGGGCTGGAAGGCGAGCGGCAGCTCGGCCAGGCGCTTCACTTCCGCTTCCAGGCTCTCGGCCTTCGGGCCGAAGGCCAGCTTGCGCGCCTCGTAGGCGTCGCCCAGCACGCCGCCCTGGAAACCGTAGGTGAAGCCGGACATGTGGGTCAGCAGATGATGGATGGTCTGCGGCGTGCGGCAGTCCTCGACCTGATCGATCGACGTCGCTCCGGGCTTCAGGACCTTCAGATCCTTCAGTTCCGGCAGGTATGCGGCCACGGGGTCGTCGAGGTGGAACAGCCCTTCCTCGAACAGCATCATCAGCGCCACCGAGGTGATCGGCTTGGACATGGAGTAGGCGCGGACAATGGTGTCCTCCGTCCAGGGCGCCGCCGTCGCCACGTTGCGCAGGCCCGTCCCGCCCTGCCAGGCGACCTCGCCGCGGCGGGTCACGGCGACCGAACAGCCCGGCAGCCGGCCCTTGTCGACCCAGCGGGCCATCCACGGGCCCAGCCGGTCCAGCCGGCCGGCGTCGAATCCCAGCCGCGCGCCCTCGTTGATCGTCTCCATCGCCCCTGTCCCCTCCTGTCGCTCCGGTCCGCACGCTCTATAGCAGGCGCGACGCGCGACCGGAACGGGGTGGACCGATCCGCCGCCCTGTCCCTCCCCCTTGGCCAGGGGGGGAGGATGGATGCGCGCAAGCGGAACCGGGAGGGGGATGCCGGATGGCAGGGCGGCGCAGGCGTCTGTTGCAGCGGTTCGGCGGCGTCGCCTAAGCTGTCGCCCATCTTCCGCGCATCGGGGCACGCATGACGACCGACCAGGTCCTTCTCTTCTCGCTCTTCGCCGTCATTCTGGGGATGCTGCTGTGGGGACGGCTGCGCCATGATCTGGTGGCGGCCGGCGGCCTGCTGATCGGTGTCGTCCTCGGCCTGGTGCCCCAGGACGAGGCCTTCAGCGGCTTCTCCAATCCGGCCGTGATCATCGTTGCCCTGGTGCTGATCGCCTCGCGCGCCTTCGAGAATTCCGGCGTGCTCGGCCTGCTGGCCCGGCTCGCAATCCGCGAGAACCGCTCGGCGGGGGCGCATATCACGATCTTCGGCGGCGTCGCCGCGGCGCTGTCGGCGGTGATCAACAACGTCGCCGCCCTGGCCATGCTGATGCCGCTGGACGTCCAGGCCGCGCGCAAGGCCGGGCGGCCGCCCGGCCAGACGCTGATGCCGCTCTCCTTCGCCACCATCCTGGGCGGCATGGTCACGCTGATCGGCACGCCGCCCAACATCATTGCCTCCGCGGTCCGCGAGCAGCAGCTCGGCGAGCCCTATTCCATGTTCGATTTCGCGCCCGTCGGCGCGGCTGTGGCGGTCGCCGGCGTGCTGTTCGTGGCCCTTGTCGGCTGGCGGCTGGTGCCGCGGCGCGAGGACAGGCCGGGGGAGATCGACCCGGCCTCCTTCCTGGCGGAGCTGCTGGTCCCCGAGGATTCGCGGCTGGACGGCCGTGTCGGGGTCGAACTGGACGAGGAAGCCGAAGAGGCGGATGTCCGTCTCGTCGGCCTCATACGCGACGGCGAGACCCATCGCGGCGCGGTCCGCGCCCTGCGTATCCGGGCGGGCGACCGGCTGGTGGTGGAGGGCTCGACCGACGCAATCGCCGCCTTCATCAAGCTCTCCGATCTGCAGAAGGCCGAGATCGACGACAGCGAGGAGGCCGGCAAGGACGCCGATGAATCCGCCGGGCCGGACGCCCGGAAGAACGGCGAGGACGGAGACGGCGGCGAGGCCAGCGAGACCGAGGAGGAGAAGGAGGACAAGCCGGTGGCGCGCGGCCCGGAGATCATCGAGACGGTCGTGCGGGCCGATTCGCGTCTCGTGGGGCAGACCGCGACCTCGATCAGCATGCGCCAGCGCTACGGCATCACCCTGCTCGGCATTGCCCGCGCCGGCACGGTAACGCGGGAGGGGATCAGCCGGCGCACCATCGAGGCCGGCGACGAACTGCTGATCACCGGCCGTCAGGCCGGCCTCACGCTGACCCTCGACCAGCTCGGCCTCGTCGCCGTCAACCGCATCAGCGTCGCCGGTTTCAAGCCCTTCAATGCGGCGCTCGCGGTGGGGCTGTTCGCCGGCGCGATCGCCGTGGCGACCGCGGGGCTGCTGTCCTTCACCGTGGCCATCGCCATCGCCGTCGCCGGTTACGCGGCCTTCGGCCTGGTCCCGGCCAGGGAGTTCTACAGCCGCATCGAGTGGCCGGTCGTGGTCATGCTCGCCTGCCTGCTGCCGCTCGGCGCGGCCTTCGAGAACGTCGGCGGCACGGCGCTGATCGCGAACTCGATCGCCGGCTGGACCGAGGGCCATTCGGCCGTTCTCGCCCTGGTCGCGATCATGGTGGTGACGCTGACGCTGTCGGACGTGCTCAACAACGTCGCCACCATGGTGATCACCGGGCCCATCGCCATCGATCTCGCCCTGCGGCTGGAGGTCAATCCGGACACCTTCCTGATGGGGGTGGCGATCTCCGCCTCCTGCGCCTTCCTCACGCCCATCGGGCACAAGAACAACACGCTGATCATGGGGCCGGGCGGATTCCGCTTCTCCGACTACTGGCGGATGGGCCTGCCGCTGGAGGTCGTCGTCCTCGCCGTCTCGGTGCCGATGCTGCTGATCGTCTGGCCGTTGTAGGGACGGGAAGAGCGATGCGGATCGGCATTCTGGAGGCGGGACTGGTCCACGACGACCTGGTGGACGTGTACGGCGACTTTCCGGCCATGTTCCGGCGCTGGCTGACGCCGCATCTGCCGGCGGCGGACTTCCGGACCTGGTCGGTCATCCGCGGGGATTGGCCGGACGGACCCCGCGACTGCGACGCCTGGGTGCATACGGGCTCCCGCTTCGGCGTCTATGACGACGAGCCCTGGATCGCGCCGCTGAAGGATTTCATCCGCGCCGCCGCCGAAGCCGGCGTGCCGCAGCTCGGCATCTGCTTCGGCCATCAGCTCGCCGCCGAGGCCCTGGGCGGGCGGGCGGAGAAGTCGCCGAAGGGCTGGGGCGCGGGACTGCACCGCTACCGCATCGCACTGGACGGGGCGGAGCGGGAATTTCCCATGATCGTCAGCCACCAGGACCAGGTGACCGCCGTGCCGCCGGGGGCGCGGGCGCTTGGCGGCAACGACCATTGCCCCTTCGGCGTGCTCGAATACCGGGACGTCCCGATCCTCACGGCCCAGTTCCATCCGGAGTTCAACCGCGCCTTCAGCGCCGCGCTGATCCGGCTCCGGGCGGGATCCTCGATCCCCGAGAGGGTGGCCGCGCCGGCGCTGGCTTCGCTGGCGACGCCGCCGGCGAACGCCGAGGCCGGGCGCTGGATGGCGGGCTGGCTGAAGGCGAAGCTGGAGGGCTGAGCGAGGGACGGCGTTCAGAAATCCTTGTCATGCCCGCCTCGTGCGGGCATCCGGGCGAAGTGTCGACTCGCGGCGCGGCCGCTCCGGACCCCCGCACGGGGGCGGGGGTGACCCATCAGTGAGCAACGTCCGGCCCTCAAAGCCCCATGAAGCGCAGAACGGCGGTCAGGTCGGCATGGTCGATGCGCGCGTCGGCGGCCTTTGCGGTCACGGGCTTGGCGCGCCAGGCGACGCCGAGTCCGGCCTTGACGATCATGCCGAGATCGTTGGCCCCGTCGCCGATGGCGACCGCCTGCTCCGGGCCGATGCCCAGCTTCGCGCAGATCTCGTCCAGCGCCTCGATCTTGGCCTGGCGGCCCAGAATCGGCTGCGTGACCTCGCCGGTCAGCACGCCGTCCTCGAAGATCAGCGTGTTGGCGCGGTTCTCGTCGAAGCCGCAGAGTTCGGCGACGCGGCGGGTGAAGTAGGTGAAGCCGCCGGAGACCAGGGCGCAGTGCATGCCGGCCGCGCGGCAGCCGGCGATCAGCTCCCGCGCGCCGGGGCTGAGGCGCACGCGCTCGTCGAAGCACTGCTGCAGGGCGCTTTCCTTCAGGCCTTCCATCAGGCGCACCCGCTCGGTCAGCGCGCCCTCGAAGTCGATGTCGCCGCGCATGGCCCGCTCGGTGATCGCGACCACCGCGTCGCGCACTCCGGCGAAGTCGGCCAGTTCGTCGATGCATTCGACCGTGATCATGGTCGAATCCATGTCGGCGATGAGCAGTCTCTTGTTTCCCTGCATGTCCGCCGGCTGCACGCAGATGTCGATCGCATCGCCCTCCAGCGCGCGGTCCACCCGGTCGCGCAGCTCGGCGTGATTGTCCCAGTCGAAGCGCAGGTGCCGGACGCCGCCGGCGCCCTCTGCCATGGCGGCGGCGGGCAGTACCGCGTCCAGCGCGGTCAGCGCGTGCTCAGGGATTTCTTGACCGGGCGCGGCGACGAGCGTCAGAACCGTCTGCATGAACGAGTCTCCGGAGCGGAAGCAGGGGGGGAACGAGGCCCTGCTGATACTCGGCCCGACGGCCAGCGGCAAGTCCGCGCTGGCGCTGGCCGCCGCGCAGGATTTCGGCGGGGTCGTGATCAATGCCGATTCCATGCAGGTCTACCGCGACCTCAGGATCATTACTGCGCGGCCTGACGAGCGGGCGCTGGCCGCCGCGCCGCATCGGCTCTACGGCTTTCTCGACGCGGCGGAGATCTGTTCGGCGGTGCGCTGGGCCGAACTGGCCGCCGGGGAGGTGCGCGCCGCCCGCGCGGCGGGACGTCTGCCCATTATCGTCGGCGGTTCCGGGCTCTATGTCCGCGCCCTGCTGGAAGGCTTCTCGCCGATCCCCGACATCGATCCTGCACACCGCAAGGCGGCGGCGGCGAAACTGGCCGAACTGGGCGGCGAGCGTTTCCGCGCCGAACTGGCCGGGGTCGACGCGGCGTCGGCGGCGCGGCTGCATGCGGGCGACAGCCAGCGGCTGATCCGCGCCTGGGAGGTCTGGCTGGGCACCGGCCGGCCGCTTTCCGAATGGCAGATGCTGCCGCCGGAGCCGCCGCCGCTGGATCCGGACCTGCTGAAGGTCGTCCTGCTGCCCGACCGGAAGATGCTCTACGAACGCTGCGACGCCCGCTTCGGCGAAATGCTGGCGCAGGGCGCCATGGCGGAGGTCCGCGCCCTGGCGGCGCGCCGCCTGGACCCGGATCTGCCCGCCATGAAGGCGCTGGGCGTGCCGCAGCTCATCGCCGCCGACCGGGGCGAGATCGGACTGGAGACTGCCGCCGCGGAAGCCCGCACCCTGACCCGCCGCTACGCGAAGCGGCAGGTGACATGGCTCAGGCATCAGATAATTTCCGACATCACCCATGACGCGCAACATATGGAAAGAATGAAGGCCGATATCTTTCCGAAAATAAGCGAATTCCTGTTGACCCGTTCCTGACCCTGCCCTATGGTCCGCCGGCCCTCTCCGGGGGACCGGCCTTTCCGGCTGCCAGCGCGGATTTTCCGCCGCCGGCGGGCGGTCAATTCGCGGCCGCCCCGGCGGGGCGTTTCGTTTGTGAACCCGAGACGCAAGACAGATGGGACAGACCAATGTCGACCAAGACGATGACCGGCGCTGAAATACTGATCAAGGCACTCGTCGATCAGGGCGTGGACACGGTATTCGGATATCCGGGCGGCGCGGTACTACCCATCTATGATGCGCTGTTCCAGCAGAACTCCATTCGCCACATCCTGGTCCGTCAGGAGGGCGGCGCGGTGCACGCGGCCGAGGGCTATGCGCGCTCGACCGGCAAGCCGGGCGTCGTGCTCGTCACTTCCGGCCCCGGGGCGACAAATGCCGTCACCGGCCTGACCGACGCGCTGATGGACTCCATCCCCGTCGTCTGCCTGACCGGTCAGGTGGCGACGCACATGATCGGCAACGACGCCTTCCAGGAGTGCGACACCACCGGCATCACCCGGCCCTGCACCAAGCACAACTACCTGGTGAAATCGACGGACGACCTGGCGCGCGTGGTCCATGAGGGCTTCTATGTCGCCACCAACGGCCGTCCCGGCCCGGTGGTCATCGACATCCCGAAGGACGTCCAGATCGACACCGGCGCCTATTCCGGCCCCGATCAGGTCAGGCACAAGTCCTACCGCCCGAAGGTCAAGGGCGATCTGGAGGCGATCCGCAAGGCGGTCGACCTGATCGCCAAGGCGGAGCGGCCGATCTTCTATACCGGCGGCGGGGTCATCAATTCGGGGCCGAAGGCGTCGATGCTGCTGACCCAGTTCGCGCGCCAGACCGGTTATCCGGTGACCTCCACGCTGATGGGGCTCGGCGCCTATCCGTCCGCGGATCCGCAGTTCCTGGGCATGCTGGGCATGCACGGGGCCTACGAAGCCAACATGGCGATGCACGACTGCGACGTCATGATCTGCGTCGGCGCGCGCTTCGACGACCGGGTGACGGGCCGCCTCGACGCCTTCTCGCCCAATTCGAAGAAGATCCACATCGACATCGACCCCTCCTCGATCAACAAGAACGTGGCGGTCGACGTGCCGATCATCGGCGACGTGGCCCACGTGCTGGAGGACATGATGCGGGTCTGGAAGGCCGGGGCGCGTCAGGCCGACAGGAAGCGGCTGGCGCCCTGGTGGGCGGACATCGAACGCTGGCGCGGCCGCAACGGCTTCGCCTATGCGGAGACGGCGGACATCATCAAGCCGCAGCGGGCGATCCAGGCGCTCTACGAGAAGACGAAGGACCGCGATCCGATCATCTCCACCGAGGTCGGCCAGCACCAGATGTGGGCGGCGCAGTTCTTCGGTTTCCAGCAGCCCAACCGCTGGCTCACCTCGGGCGGGCTGGGGACCATGGGCTACGGTCTGCCCGCCGCCATGGGCGCGCAGGTGGCGCATCCCGGCCGGCTCTGCATCGACATCGCCGGCGAGGCCTCGATCCTGATGAACATCCAGGAGATGTCGACGCTGGCGCAGTACCGGCTGCCGGTGAAGATCTTCATCCTCAACAACCAGTGGATGGGGATGGTCCGCCAGTGGCAGGAACTGCTGCACGGCAAGCGCTATTCCGAGAGCTATGTCGACAGCCTGCCGGACTTCGTGAAGCTGGCCGACGCCTTCGGCGCCGTCGGGCTGATCGCCGAAAAGCCGGACGATCTGGACGGCGTCATCGACGAGATGCTGGCCGTGGACCGGCCGGTGATCGCCGACATCCGCGTGGACCGGGAGGAGAACTGCTTCCCGATGGTGCCTTCGGGCGCCGCCCACAACGAGATGATCCTGGGCAACGAGGCCAATTCGGAGGATTCGCCGAAGGTGACGGACAAGGGCTTCGCCCTGGTCTGAGCCCTTCGTCACCCCGACATTCCGAAGGAGGGGCGGACCTGGCCCGGCCGGGTCCGCGGGAAGCATGCACGATACAGTCGAAACCCACACCATCGCCGTCCTCGTCGACAACGAGGCCGGCGTCCTGGCGCGCGTGATCGGTCTCTTTTCCGGCCGCGGCTACAACATCGAGAGCCTGACCGTCTCCGAGGTCGACCGGGAGAACAACCTCTCCCGCATCAACGTCGTCACCTCGGGCACGCCCATGGTGATCGAGCAGATCAAGGCGCAGCTCGACCGTCTGGTGCCGGTGCACCGGGTGGCCGACCTGACCGTGGACGGGGAGCACATCGAGCGCGAGCTGGCGCTGCTGAAGGTGCGCTGTTCGGGCGAGAAGCGCGTCGAGTCGCTGCGCATCGCCGACATCTTCAAGGCCAAGGCGGTGGACGCCACCGACCGCAGCTTCGTGTTCGAGATCACCGGCTCGACGAAGAAGATCGACGCCTTCGCCGACCTGATGCGGCCGCTCGGTCTGATCGACATCAGCCGCACCGGCATCGCCGCCATCAGCCGCGGCCCGGACGAACTTTGAGGAGCAACTGACCCATCAGCTGTCGCCCCCGCCCTGTGCGGGGGTCCGGGGCGGCGTTCCCTCCGGCACTTGCCAAACAGGAAGAAACACCCTACCGGACCCCCGAATGAATCGGGGGTGACACTCAGCGACCGGTCGCCGGCACCCGAGCCGACCCGGTCGCGCCGCGAGATACCAATCGGAGGGAGAAAGAAGAAATGCGCGTTTACTACGACCGCGATGCGGATCTGAACCTGATCAAGTCGAAGAAGGTCATGGTCGTCGGCTATGGCAGCCAGGGCCACGCCCATGCGATGAACATGCGCGACAGCGGCGTCAAGGACGTGGCGATCGGCCTGCGCGAGGGCTCGTCGACCCGGAAGAAGGCCGAGGAGGCCGGCTTCAAGGTGATGACCGCGGCCGAAGGCGCCGCCTGGGCCGACGTCGTCATGGTGGCGACCCCGGACGAGCTGCAGGGCGAGCTCTACCGCGACGAGCTGGCGCCGAACCTGAAGGAAGGCTCGGCGATGATCTTCGCCCACGGCCTGAACATCCACTTCAATCTGATCGAGCCGCGCAAGGACCTCGACGTCTTCATGATCGCGCCGAAGGGCCCGGGCCACACGGTGCGCTCCGAGTATCAGCGCGGCGGCGGCGTCCCCTGCCTGGTCGCGGTCCATCAGGACGCCTCCGGCAACGCGCTGGACGTGGGCCTGTCCTACGCCTGCGCCATCGGCGGCGGCCGTGCCGGCATCATCGAGACCACCTTCCGCGAGGAATGCGAGACCGACCTGTTCGGCGAGCAGGTGGTGCTCTGCGGCGGCCTGGTCGAGCTGATCCGCGGCGGCTTCGAGACCCTGGTCGAGGCCGGCTACGCGCCGGAAATGGCCTATTTCGAGTGCCTGCACGAGGTAAAGCTGATCGTCGACCTGATCTACGAGGGCGGCATCGCCAACATGAACTACTCGATCTCCAACACCGCGGAGTACGGCGAGTACGTCACCGGCCCGCGCATCGTCACCGACGAGACCAGGGCCGAGATGCGCCGCGTGCTGGACGACATCCAGTCGGGCAAGTTCACCCGCGAGTGGATGCTGGAGAACAAGGTCAACCAGACCAGCTTCAAGGCGACCCGCGCCAGGAACGCCCAGCACCCGATCGAGGATGTGGGCGAGAAGCTGCGCGCCATGATGCCGTGGATCTCGGAGAAGGCGCTGGTGGACAAGTCGAAGAACTAGGTCCGAGCAGGCGGGATGGGGATGGCTGGGCCGGCCATCCCGCCGTCTTTCATATTTCTCTTATCCCGTGGGTTGGATCGGCCGGCACGGGGCGCGGCACCGTATTTCGAAAGAAGGCGCGCAGGCCGACCGGCCCATCCCCTGCGCGCCGACCTGTCCGGCCGGCCGGCGGGCCTTCTGACTCGTTGAGCCGGTGGATCAACCCACCGGACCATCCGTCTCCCTGACCCTTCACTTTCTCCGACGAGAGAGGGTGTTTCCGCTCAAGCAATCCGGACCTCGCGCGTCCGGCGCGGCGCGTCAGCGCCGACGCGGGACCCATGCCTGAGCATCTCCGGCATCGGAGTTCCGGCGGCCATACTCTGGCGTGGGTCCCGGGCTGAGCCTGCCCCGGACCATGATCCGGGGGCTGAAGCCAGCCGGCCCCAGGACTCTGGATATGGCTTGTCTTGAGCCTTGCGGCGCGAGCCGGGACCCCGCGACCTCCTTGCCACATGCGTGAACGGACCATGAACGAAGCTGGACGCCAGGTAGCGTTCATGTTTCAATATTCACGGAAAAGATGTGTTCACGGAGGCGGTGATGGAAGGGATGTCGATCTGGATCTGGGTGCCGGTCGTGGCGTTGATCGGAGTCGCGGTGGTCGCGGTGGCGACGGAACGCTCCGGCCAGCGCATGCCGCGGGCCGCGTTCTTCGGGCTGACCGTGGCGGCGTGGATCGTCGGGGGGCTGCTCGAGCGATTGGCCGAACATGCCGCTGTGCACTGGGCGCCGGGCGTGGCCCTGACCGTCACCATCGTCTCGCTGCTGCTGATGGCGGTGGTGGGCTGGTTCTATTTCCGCATTGCCGCGCGGCGCAGCCGGGACGCCATCGGCAGCCGGGCGCTGGCCTTCGCCATGGCCGTGCCGGTGATCGGCCTGCTGGCGATGCTCACGCTGTTCTTCTGGCCCAGCCAGGCCGAGGATCCGCCGGATCCGCACGGGGTCTTCGTCTGACCCGGAAGGACGCGCGGGAATACGAACCTCATGAGTCCTGCGCGGCGCGTCAGCGCCGGCGCGGGACCCATGCCTGAGCCGTTCCTGGGCGCGGGAGCGCTGGAGCCCTTCTTCGCCCGATCCCCGAGTGGCGCGAGCGCCGTCGGGGATGACGTCAACTGGACGGATGGGTCGATCCCCCGCCCCGACCCTCCCCCTTGGCCAAGGGGGAGGGAGAACGCTTCGATCAAACGGTGTCGGCCCTAAAGCCCCAGCACCAGCTTGGCCATGATGTTGCGCTGGACCTCGTTGGAACCGCCATAGATCGTCGCGGCGCGGTGGTTGAGGTGCGAGGGCAGGGCGGTCATGGCGTGGTCCGGGCCGAGGGTCGGCGCGTTGGAGCCGACATTGCGCGCCGGCTTCTGGTCCGGCCAGGCGTAGTAGCCCACGGCCTCCGCGGTCAGCCCTGCAGCCTTCTGCAGCGTCTCCGAGCCCACCACCTTCATCATCGAGGAGGCGGGGCCGGGCTGGCGGCCCGCCGCCAGGTCGCAGAGTATCTGCTTCTCCACGTGCTCCAGCGCGATGATGTCGCATTCGGCGTCGGCGATGCGGTGGCGGAAGCCCGGATCGTCGATCAGCCGGCCGCCGTCATCGCCGCGCTCGGCCGCCGCGACCCGCTTCAGGTGTGCGATATGCGCGTGCAGCCCGGGGCTGTAGGTGTCGCCGCCGCGCTCGAACTCCAGCAGGTACTTGGCCACCGTCCAGCCCTCGTTCTCCGGGCCGACGCGGTTGGCCACCGGCACGCGCACGTCCTCGAAGAAGACCTGGTTCACGTCATGATCGCCCGACATCAGGATGATCGGTTCCACCGTGATCCCCGGCGCGTCGAAATCGTCGATCAGGACGAAGCTGATGCCCTCCTGCGGCTTGCCCTCGTTCGAGGTGCGCACCAGGCAGAACATGCGGTTGGCGTGGTGGGCGAAGGTGGTCCAGATCTTGGAGCCGTTGATGACGTAGTCGTCGCCGTCGCGCACCGCGCGCGTCTTCAGGCTGGCGAGGTCTGAGCCCGAGCCCGGCTCGGAATAGCCCTGGCACCAGACGTCCTCGCCCGAGAGAATGCGCGGCAGGTACTTCTGCTTCTGTTCGTCCGTGCCGTATTTCATCACCACGGGGCCCACCATGCGCGTGCCCATGATGGAGAAGGCCGGGGCGCTGGCGGCGGCGGATTCGACGTCGAAGATGTAACGCTGGATCGCCGACCAGCCGGGCCCGCCATATTCCTTCGGCCAGGCCGGGGCCGACCAGCCGCGCTTCGCCAGGGTCTCGAACCAGCGCTGGCCGTATTCGAACTCGGCGAACGGCCCGCAGGTCAGCCGCCCGGCCTCCCGCATCTCCTCGGTCAGGTTCTCGCGCAGAAACGCCCGCACCTCGTCGCGGAAGGCCCGGTCCTCCGGTGTCAGTGTCAGATCCATGATGTTGTTCTCCCCAAGCGTCCGCCTATTGTACCGGGCAGGCGGCATTCAGGGGAAGGGGGCGCGCATGCTCGAGACAGGATTGGCCGCGCTGGCCGAAGCGCTGGCGGCGGGGCGGACGACGAGCGCGGCGCTGACCGACCGGGCCCTGGCGGCGAGCGCCGAGGGCGAGGGGCCGACGGCGTTCATGCAGGTATATGCCGACCGCGCCCGGGCCGAGGCGGCGGCCCTCGACGGGTTGCGCAAGGCGGGGCGGGAGGCCAGGCCCTTCGCCGGCATTCCGATCTCGATCAAGGACCTGTTCGACGAGGCCGGCCACGTCACCACCGCCGGCTCGAAGGCGCTGGCCGACGCGGCGCCTGCGAACCTGGATGCGCCCATCGTCGACCGGTTGCGGCGCGCGGGCTTCGTCATCACCGGCCGCACGGTGATGACCGAGTTCGCCTATTCGGGGCTCGGGCTCAACCCGCATTACGGCACGCCCGCCGCGCCCTGGGACCGGGCCACGGGCCGCATTCCCGGCGGCTCCACCTCGGGCGGGGCGGTGAGCGTCGCCGATCGCATGGCCGCGGCCACCATCGGCACAGACACCGGCGGCTCCTGCCGCATCCCCGCGGCCTTCTGCGGCATCACCGGCTTCAAGCCGACCATGGCGCGGATCCCGCGCGCCGGCGCGACGCCGCTCTCGCATTCGCTGGATTCAGTCGGCCCGCTGGGCAACTCGGTCGGCTGCTGCGCCATTCTGGACGACATCATGGCGGGCGGCCCCGGCGCGGGGGCGATGGCGCGGCCGGCGGGCGGGCTCAGGCTGGCGACCATGACCAACTACGTCACCGCCGACATGGACGAAACGGTCGCCGCCGGCTGGGACGCGGCGCTGAAGCGGCTCCGCGACGCTGGCGCGGCGGTGGTGGAGGCGGCCTTCCCCGAGATCGACGCCCTGCCCGCGCTCAACGCCGCCGGCGGCTTCGCCGCCGCCGACGCCTGGGCCTGGCACCGGACGCTGATCGCCGACAAGGGCGGGCTCTACGACCCCCGCGTGATCTCCCGGATCGAGCGGGGCGCGATGATCTCGGCGGCCGACTATATCGACCTGATGCACGCGCGCAGCGCCATGCAGGCGGCCAGCGCCCAGTCCATGGGCGGCTTCGACGCCGTGCTGATGCCGACGGTGCCCATCGTGCCGCCGCCCTTCGCGGCCTTCGAGGACGACGAGAGCTATGCGCGCCTCAACCTGCTCTGCCTGCGCAACCCGTCGGTCGGCAACTTCCTCGACCGCCCGTCGATCAGCCTGCCCTGTCACGAACCGGACGAGGCCCCGGTCGGGCTGATGCTGATGGGCCACAACGGCCTGGACCGGGAACTGTTCGACATCGCCGCCGGGGTGGAGAAGGTGCTGGGGCGGAGCTGAGGTCCCGGGTCTCCGCTGCGCTCCGCCCGGGATGACACCAGGGGCGCCGCGCATCGGGGTGTCATCCCGGCCAAGCCGAACGGCGTGAGGCGCGAGCCGGGACCCGGACTGCAGAACCAACCCCCTTGCCCCTCTCGACCTGCCGTGCGGCTGCGCTACCATTCCGGCAGGATATCCATTCCGGGAGAGCGAGCCATGGCCGACACCGCGCCGCACCGCGTCAGCACCGAGCCCTGCTGCAAGCGCATCCGCGTCGAGTTCAACGGCGAGACCGTCGCCGACACCACCGGCGCGATCTACCTCTACGAACCGCCGATCCCGCCGGTCTACTACGTGCCCCTGGAGGACATCCGGGCGGAGTTCCTGCACCGCTCCGAACATTCGACCCACTGCCCGTTCAAGGGCGATGCGGTCTACTGGGACGTCGTGGTGGGCGACAAGCGCGCGGAGAACGCCGTCTGGTCCTACCCGGAGCCGATCAGCGCGGTGCCGGAGCTGGCCGGCTACGGCGCCTTCTACTGGAAGAAGATGGACCGCTGGTTCGAGGAGGACGAGCAGATCTTCGTCCATCCGCGCGACCCGCATGTCCGCGTCGACGTCCTGCCGTCCTCGCGCACGGTCGAGGTTTCGCTGGACGGCGAGACACTGGCGAAGACGAACCGCGCCCAGTTCCTGTTCGAGACCGGCCTGCCGACGCGCCACTACATTCCCCGCGAGGACGTCACCGCAGCGCTGACGCCGTCGAACCGGCGCACGGCCTGCCCCTACAAGGGCGAGGCGAGCTATTACCATGTCGATGTCGGCGGGGTCCGGTACGAGGACCTGGTCTGGAGCTACGAGAGCCCGGTCCGGGAGGCGGCGCCGATCCGCGGCCTGCTCTGCTTCTTCAACGAAAAGGTCGACATTGCCGTCGACGGCAAGACCGAGGCGCGGCCCGAGACGAAATTCGCCAAGTGACGCTCCCGGCGCCTGCGCTATAACGGGACGCACGAGACCACGCCATACCGGGGAGAAATGACGATGGGCCAGCCGCGCGAGCTGTTCACCGAGGATCACGAGATCTTCCGCCGCTCCATGCACAGGTTCCTGGCCGAGGAACTGGCGCCGCGCCACGAGAAGTGGGAGGAGCAGGGCTATGTCGACCGCGACGCCTGGGAGCGCGCGGGCGAACTGGGCTTCCTGTGCATGTCCATGCCGGAGGAATACGGCGGATCGGGCGCGGACAAGCTCTATTCGATGATCCTGTTCGAGGAAGTGCAGAAGCTGAATCTGACCGGGCTCGGCTTCGGCCTGCACAACGAGATCGTCGCCCCCTACATCCTGCGCTACGGCTCCGACGAGCAGAAGAAGCGCTACCTGCCGAAGATGGCGAGCGGCGAGATGATCGGCGCCATCGCCATGTCGGAGCCGGGCACGGGCTCCGACCTGCAGGGCGTCAAGACCACGGCGCTGAAGGACGGCAACGAGCTGGTGGTCAACGGCCAGAAGACCTTCATCACCAATGGCTGGCACGCCGACGTGGTCATCGTCGTCGCCAAGACCGACCCGAGCATGGGCGCCAAGGGCACCTCGCTGGTCATGCTGGAGCGCGGCGACGAGGGCTTCGACAAGGGCCGGCGGCTGAAGAAGCTGGGGCTGAAGGCGCAGGACACCTCGGAGCTGTTCTTCGACAATGTCCGCATTCCCGCCGACCGAATCCTCGGCGAGGAGGGCAAGGGCTTCCAGTACCTGATGCAGGAACTGGCCTGGGAGCGGCTGCAGGTGGCCATCTCGGCCGCCCAGGCGATCGAGACCGCGCTGGACCTGACCGTCGAGTACTGCAAGGAGCGCAAGGCCTTCGGCCAGCCGCTGATCGAGTTCCAGAACACCCGCTTCAAGCTGGCCGAGGTGAAGACTCACGCCCGCGTCGCCCGCGCCTTTGTCGACGACTGCATGGCGAAGCTGCTGCGCGAGGAACTCGACGCCGAGACCGCGTCGATGGCCAAGTGGTGGACCTCGGACATGCAGAACCGGATGATCGACGAGTGCCTGCAGCTCTTCGGCGGCTACGGCTTCATGACCGAGTACCCGATCAGCCGCATGTACGCCGACGCCCGCGTGCAGCGCATCTACGCCGGCACCAACGAGATCATGAAGGAGATCATCGCCCGCGGTCTGTGACCCCGGCGGCCGCCGCTCCGGGGGCGGGGCGGACGACGTTCCGCCGCCGGAACCGCGCGGCGCCCATGCGGCTTCTTCACGTGTCCTCAACCGCTTCATGGTTTAAGGGTCAACCACCGTTACCCTTTCGTCGCGAGTCCGTGTGACCGACAAGTTCAATTCGCTGCCCGACAATGTGCGCGGCGCGCTCTGGCTGCTGATGGCCGGCGTGTTCCTGTCCGCCATGGGCGTGTTCATCAAGCTGGCGAGCCAGGAACTGCACCCGTTCCAGGTCGCCTTCTTCCGCGCCTTCTTCGGCCTGCTGGTGATCCTGCCCTTCGCGCTCCGCACCGGCCTGTCCGGCGTCCGCACCACCCGCCCGGGCATGCACCTGGTGCGCGGGCTGATCGGCGGCGTGGTGCTGCTCGCCATGTTCTACTCGGTCGCGCACCTGCCGCTGGCCGACGTCACGGCGCTCAGCTTCACCAAGCCGCTGTTCCTGATCCCGCTGGCGGTGCTGTTCCTGGGGGAGACGATCCGGCTCCGGCGCACCGTCGCCACCATCGTCGGCTTCGGCGGCGTCATCGTCATGCTCCGGCCCGGCGGGGAGACCGATCCGGTGGCCTTCATCGCCCTGGCGGCGGCGGCGCTGGTCGCGGTGATCACGATCTTCATCAAGATCCTCTCGCGCACGGATTCGCCGAACACCATGGTGTTCTGGTCCAGCCTGATCCTCAGCGTTGTGACGCTGGGGCCGGCGCTGGTCTACTGGCGCATGCCCAGCCTGGACGTCTTCCTGATGCTGGTGGCGCTGGCGGTCTGCGGCACCATCGGCCAGTCTATGCTGATCCGCGGCTACTCGGCCGGCGAGGCGACCGCGGTGACGCCGTTCGACTACAGCCGCCTGATCTACGCCGGGGTCGCCGGCTTCCTGGTGTTCGGCGAGATCCCGGATCTGTGGACCGTCGCCGGCGCGCTGATCATCGTGGCGTCGACCATCTACATCGCCCGCCGCGAGGCCCGTCTGAAACCGGGCTCGCGCCCGACGACCGCGACCTTCGACGGGCCGGCCGGCGGCTCGTCGCCGGAGACGGTGCGCGAGGGACCGCCCCAGGCCGCCCGCGGCGGCTGACGGCGGCCTCTGCGTTCAGGCGCTGTGGGCGGCTGTCTGGCCGCGTTCGCCCGACCCGGCCTCGGCGGCGGGCAGGCCGACCCGCACCGTCGTGCCGGCGCCCAGCCGGCTCTCCAGCCGCAGCGAGCCGCCCATCAGTACCGCCAGCCTTTGCGCCAGCGGCAGCCCCAGCCCCGTGCCGCGCAGCTTGCCGTCGGAGATGGCGTCGACCTGCACGAAAGGCTCCAGGACTCGCGGGATGTCGGTCTCGCCGATGCCGATGCCGTTGTCGCTGATGGCGATCTCGATCGCCGCGGGGCCGGTGCGGGTGATGGCGCAACGCACGCGGCCGCCCTCGGACGTGAATTTCAGGGCGTTGTTGAGAAGGTTCACCAGGATCTGGCGCACCGCCTTGGCGTCGCCCTGCCCCGTCTTCGCGTCGTCGTCGGCGGTCCAGCTCAGCTCGATGCCCTTCTCTTCGGCCAGATGGCCGACAAGGCGGATGGCCTGGCGGGTCAGGTCCTCCAGGTCGAGCGGTTCCGAGCGGAGTTCCAGCTTGCCGGCCTCGATCCTGGAGAGGTCCAGCAGATCGTCGACCAGCGAGAGCAGATGCGCGCCCGACTCGCGGATGTCGCCTGCATATTCCAGATAGCGCGGATTGCCGACCGGGCCGAGATACTGGTTCCTGATGATATCGGAGAAGCCGATGACGGCGTTGAGCGGCGTGCGCAGCTCGTGACTCATGCCGGCGAGGAAATCGGACTTCATGCGATTGGCCGCTTCGGCCGCGGCGCGGGCCTCGGTCAGCTGGCGCGCATGAACACCCACCTGCCGGGCGAAGACGAACCCGATGACTGCCAGCACGCAGGCGAAGACCGTCAGGCCGATGATCGCGGCCGGAATCATGCGCCGGCCGGGCAGGGCCGGACGCCAGATCAGGTAGGGATCGGCGCCGGCGCCGTAGTGGGCGAGAGGGATGGAGGTCTCGGCGCCTTTCGCCGGCTGCGGGGAAATGCGCATGTTCCGGACCAGGTTGGCAGTCTCCAGGCTCGCCAGCATCTCTTCGTCCACGAGACGGGAGAACAAGAGCACGTGGTCGGTGCTGTAGTCGTTCTCGGCGTCGTAGCTGGTCATCCTGAGCGCCGCCGTCATCGACAGCGCGTCGTCCTCGTAGGTGAAGCCGGCGGCGGGTTCGGGCTCGGCGTTGTCCGCGCTCGCCCGGGCGGCCCGCGCCAGCGTCATCCGGTCCGGTCCGGGGGCCGCCGCCGCGGCCGGATCCTGACGCACGCCGGCGGTCACGCGCAGCACGGTGCGGTCCTGACCGTCCACCACCTGGACGACGTCGATGCCGCCCTGACGGTGGAGATATTCGCCGAACTCGCTGTCGATCCATTCCGGGTCGAAGTCGTGGACGATGTTCGCGACCGCCTGATCCCAGTAGCCGTAGTCGAGCAGGAGCACGTTCAGCTCCCGCATCCGGCGGTCGATGTCGCCGCGCACGAGGCTTTCGGAGATGGTTCGGGAATTGCGGTCCTGGATGTGGATCAGCAGGAAGGACAGCGTGACCGCGACGGCCAGGGTGATCGTGCTCAGCGCGAAGAACCAGATGGAGAGCGAGCGAACCGAGCCTCTCCTCCACGATGCCAGTGGCATGATCCGATTCCGATGCTGTCCACACCATCCGGGCGCGGTCTCTGGATGGCTTCGCGCCGCGCCCTGTGGCTCCGATCCCCCTGAAACCGGTTCTACCGGCCCGAACGTTGAGATTGCGTTACGACCGCGCGCTTTTACGCGGCGGCGGATCATTCCGCAAGGGAACTCGGCCCGGATGCGGTCGGGCCCCTCGAACGGCGGGGTTTGCGCGCCCCGGCGACTTGTGATTAATGACGGCGACCATTCCAGACAGCGGCGCCGTCCCGGCGCGGGGGGAGAGACAATGAAACTGAAGGGTGCAGCGGTCGTCGTCACGGGCGGCGCTTCCGGTCTTGGCGGCGCCACGGCGCGCGAGCTGGCTTCCGCCGGCGCGAAGGTGACGATCTTCGATCTCAACGAGGATCTGGGCAACAAGATCGCCGGCGAGATCGGCGGCGTGTTCGCGAAGTGCAATGTCGCCGACGAGGCCTCCGCCGAGGCCGCGTTCAAGACCGCCAGCGATGCCCACGGACCCTGCCGCGTGCTGATCAACTGCGCCGGCATCGGCACCGCGACCAAGACCACCTCGAAAGGCACGCCGCATCCGCTCGACGCCTTCAGGAAGGTGATCGACGTCAACCTGATCGGCACCTTCAACTGCATCCGTCTGGCCGCCACCGAGATGGCGGCGGGCGAGCCGGACGACAACGGCGACCGGGGCGTCATCGTCAACACCGCGTCGGTCGCGGCCTTCGACGGCCAGATCGGCCAGGCGGCCTATTCGGCCTCGAAGGGCGGCATCGTCGGCATGACGCTGCCGATCGCGCGCGACCTGATGAATGACGGCATCCGCGTCTGCACCATCGCGCCGGGCCTGTTCATGACGCCGCTGCTGGCCAGCCTGCCGGACAACGTCAAGGACGCGCTGGCCGCCTCCGTGCCGTTCCCGAAGCGCCTCGGCGATCCGTCGGAATACGCGCACATGGCCCGCACCATCATCGAGAACCAGATGCTGAACGGCGAGACCATCCGTCTGGACGGCGCCATCCGCATGGCGCCGCGGTAGCTCCTTCAAACATTTGATCACCGCATTCTCCCTCCCCCTTGATGGGGGAGGGTCGGCGTGGCTGCACCAGAGCACCCGGCGTCCCGGGACCGGCGGAGCCGGGGCCCGGGACCCACGCCTGAGCCTTTCCGCCGGATAGGCGCGGCCGGATCTGCTCAGGCATGGGTCCCGAGCCGACCCTGCGGTTCGCTCAGGACTCGGCGGTGTCGACCGGTTCAATCGGCCATCCGGGTCGTTCAGCCGTCCGGGCGCGCCGCTCAGGCGTTCCCGCGCCGCACTCTGTGCTCCGGCAGGACGATGCTCGCGGTGAGGCCTTCGCCCGGCGCGCTTTCCAGCTCCAGACGCGCGCCGTGCAGCTCGCACAGCCGCCGCGCCAGCGACAGGCCCAGCCCCGTGCCCTCGTGATGGCGGGTGCGGTGATGGGCGATCTGGCTGAAGGGCTCCACGGCCTGGCGGATCTCGTCGGCGGTCATGCCGGGCCCCGGGTCGGTCACCACCAGGGCCGGCCCGTGCGGCCCGTCCGTCCGCCAGGCCAGGGTGACGACGCCGCCGCGCGGCGAGAACTTGACCGCGTTCGACAGCAGGTTGAGCAGGACCTGGCGCATGCGCCGCTGGTCCGCCAGCACTTCGGCGGGGGCTTCCGGATCCACCAGGTGCAGCCTGATCCCGGCGGCCGCCGCGACCGGCGCAATGTGGCGGCCGGCGTCGTCCATCACCTCGTCCACCGGCATCCAGGCGTCGTCCAGCTCCATCTGCGCGGCGTCCAGGCGGGCGAGATCGAGGATGTCGTTGATGATCGCCAGCAGATGCCGGCCCGACGACAGGATGTCGCTCGCATAGCCCTGGTAGCGCGGCTCGCCCATCGGGCCGAAGCGCTGCCCGTCCATGATCTCGGCGAAACCGATGATGGCGTTGAGCGGCGTGCGCAGCTCGTGGCTCATCGTCGCCAGAAAGCGCGACTTGGCGCGGTCGGCGACCTCCGCCATCTCCTTCGCTTCGCGCAGCCGGCGCTCGATCTCGATGCGGTCGGTGATGTCCGCGCCGGTGCCGCGATAGCCGGCGAAGCGTCCCGCCGCGTCGAAGATCGGCTTGCCGCTGATCGACAGGTAGACCTTGTGGCCGTCCGGATGGACGCGCGGATGGATGAAATTGCGGAACGGCCGGTGCGCCTCCAGCACCGCGATGTGGTCCAACCAGTCCTGCAGGCTGGTGATCTCGTCGGTGACCGGATCGGCCAGCGCCAGCATGTCGCGCCGCGAGCGGCCCAGCAGGTGCGATTGCGGCACGCCCGAGATCCGTTCGAAACTGTCGGAGAACCAGCAGAAACGAAGCTCGGAATCCATTTCCCAGAACCAGTTCGACGCCGCCTCAGCGAAGTCCCGGAACCGCTGCGCCTCCTCGGCCGCGGAGCGGGGCGCGCTCTCGGCCGGCGCCGGCGCAGGGCGGTCGTTCTGGCTGGTCATCGCGGCTGGGAGCTCCCCTGTCTGGCGCGAACCCATCATAGCTACTCGCCCATCCTTAAGCCCGCGTAAACCACGCCGCAGATTCCGGCCTCCTTTCGTATTGTCACAGGAAGACGGCGCTCTATGTGTTAAACTTCGGAATTCACACATCATGAACGTGGAGGAACGCGATGGGCCTGCGCATTGGCGAGGAAGCCCCCGACTTCAAGCAGAACTCGACCGAGGGCGAGATCAGCTTTCACGACTGGATCGGCGACAGCTGGGCGGTGCTGTTCTCCCATCCGAAGGACTTCACGCCCGTCTGCACCACCGAGCTCGGCGCGGCGGCGCGGCTGAAGCCGGAATTCGACAAACGCAACGTCAAGCTGATCGGCCTCAGCGTGGATTCGGTCGACGACCACATGGCCTGGTCGAAGGACATCGCGGAGACCCAGGGCACGGCGCCCAACTTCCCGATGCTGGGCGACGAGGACATGAAGGTCGCCAAGCTCTACGACATGATCCACCCGGAAGCCTCCGGGCCGGCGAAGGGCCGTACGGCCGCCGACAACCAGACCATCCGTTCCGTCTACGTCATCGGCCCCGACAAGAAGGTGAAGCTGATACTGACCTATCCCATGGCGACGGGGCGGAACTTCGCGGAGATCCTGCGGGTCATCGATTCCATGCAGCTGACGGCGAAGCACCAGGTCGCGACCCCGGTGGACTGGAAGTCCGGCGAGGACTGCATCATCGTCCCCGCGGTATCCGACGAGGCGGCGAAGGACAAGTTCCCCGACGGCTGGAAGACGGTGAAGCCCTATCTGCGCTACGTGAAGCAGCCGCAGGGCTGAACGCCGCGACTGGCGGGCGCGCCTGTGCGGCGCAATCCGGCGGTTGAACGATCCTGCCGCCCCTGGTTCCCGGGGGAAGCGCATCCCCCACCCTGCCCTCCCCCTTCCCGAAGGGGGAGGGTGGCCCGCGTCAGCGCGTCGTGAGGGGGTGGTTCGCAGCCTGGAGCATTCCACTGCTTGATTGAGCCACCCGATGTTGTTGCCCTCGGACTCGATCCGAGGGCCTGTGCACCTATCCGCGCCGCGACACAGGTCCTCCCCGGAACGGGGTCCGGGGCAGGCTCGTCAAGCCCGAGGACGTCAACGGAAATCGATCTACTCAAGGATTGCGCTAAGCCAGCACGCGCAGTAGTTCGTCGTGCAGGTTCGGGCCCGAGGCGATGACGTTGGGGTGGCGCGGACGCTCCTGATTGTAGCGGAAGGTCAGGTCCTTCGTGGTGGTGCAGCGCGCGCCGGCCTCGGTCAGGATCAGGTCGGCGGCGGCGATATCCCAGTCGTGCTTGCCGGCCATGGAGATCGCCGCGTCGAAGCGCCCGCAGGCCACCAGCGCCATGCGGTAGGCGATGGAGTTCATCCAGGTGCACTTCATGTCGTCGCCATGTTTCGGCCAGTCGAAATAGGTCATGTTGCGCCGGGCGGTGAGGAAGTGCGCCTCGCCGGCGTCGTGCTGCTCGGAAGGGCGGATGCGGCGGCCGTTGAGGCGCGCCCCGCCGCCCAGTGCGGCCTCGAAGAATTCGTCCTTGGCCGGATTGTAGACGGCGCCGAGGATGGGCAGGCCGTCCTCGACCAGGGCGACGCAGACGGTGAACTCGGGCACGCGGCGCATGAAGGCGCGGGTGCCGTCGATCGGATCGGCGATCCAGACCCTGCGCTTCTCCAGCCGGCCGAGATCGTCGGCGGTCTCCTCGGAGAGCCAGCCATAATCGGGCCGGGCCGCGGTCAGTTTCGTGCGCAACAGGTCGTCGACGGCGATGTCGGCCTCGGTGACCGGGTTGTCGCCGCCCTTGTCCCAGGTCTTGAGATCGGTATCGAAGAATTCGAGCGCCAGCGCGCCGGCCTGGCGGACCGTCGACATCAGCAGGCTGTGATCGGCCCGTAGTTCCCGGTTGCTCACGCGCGTCAGTTCCCGGCCACGGTCATGCCGTCGATGCGGACGGTGGGCGCGTTGGCGCCATAGCGGAAGACCAGGTCGCTGGCGGGCCGGAGCTTCAGGAACATGTCCTTCAGATTGCCGGCGACCGTCATTTCCGAGACCGGGAAGCCGATCCGGCCGTTCTCGATCCAGAACCCGGCGGCGCCCCGGCTGTAGTCGCCGGTGACCCCGTTGACGCCGAACCCGATCAGCTCGGTGACGTAGAAGCCTTCGGCGATGTCGGCGATCAGTTCCTCGGGCGAGAGCGCGCCCGGCTCCAGATAGAGATTGCTCGGTCCCGGCGACGGTGAGCTTCCCGCACCGCGGCCCGCGTGGCCGGTGGTCTGCAGGCCGAGCTGGCGCGCCGTGGCGCTGTCCAGCATCCAGGTCTTGAGCACCCCGTCCTCGATCAGGTCGGTGCGGCGGACCGCTACGCCCTCCCCGTCCACGGGGCGGGAGCGCAGGCCGCGCGGGCGCAGGGGATCGTCCACCACGCGGATGCCCTCGGCGAAGACCCGTTCGCCCATGCGGTTCTTCAGGAACGAGGTGCCGCGGGCGATCGCCGTGCCGTTGATGGCGGCGGCGAAGTGACCCAGCAGGCCGTTGGCCACGCGCGGGTCGAAGACCACGGGCAGCTTGTTGGAGCCCATCTTGCGGGAGCCGACCCGGCGCACCGTGTTCAGCGCCGCCTGCCGGCCGACCGCCTCGGGGCTCGCCAGATCCGCGAAATGGCGCGCCGAGGAGAAATCGTAGTCGCGCTCCATGTGGCCCTGCGCATCCTCGGCGATGACCGAGCACGACACCGAATGGCTGGAGGTGGTGTAGCTGGCGGCGAAGGGCCGGTCGCCACCGCGGATGGCGAGCGCCATGCGCGTGCGGGCCATGCCGGCGCTGCCGCCCTCCGATTGCTTGACGCCGTCGACGGCCAGCGCCGCCTCCTCGGCCGCGCGGGCGCGCTGGATCAACTGCTCGGGATCGGGGTCGGGATGGTCGTCCAGGTCGAGGTCGGGGACCTCGGCGGCGTAGAGCGCGCTGTCGGCCAGCCCGCACCACTTGTCGTCCGGGCTGACGGCGGCCATGGCGTTGGCGCGCTCGGCCAGTTCGTCGAGCATGGCCGGTTTCAGGTCGGTCGAGGCGACGGTCGCCTGCTTCTTGCCCCGGATCACGCGCAGGCCGACGTCGCGGCTTTCGGAACGCTCCAGGTCTTCGGGCTTGCCCATGCGCCAGGAGGCGCCGACGGAATCGCTCTGGATCATCACCGCGTCGGCGGCGTCGGCCCCGTGGGCCAGCGCCCGTTTCAGCAGGTCATCCAGCAGTTCGAGGGCGTCGTCGGCGGTGCGGGCGGTGTCGGGCATGAAGATCCTGATTGCGTGGAGGTCGGGGGAACGCGGCGCGCGGCGCCAGAATACACGTCCATCATCTAGTGTCGGAACCGGGCTGCGTTCAAGAGCGGAAGCCGGAGACCTCCCTTACCCTTCGCCAGGGGGAGGCGGATCAAGGGGACGGGTCTTGACGGTCAACGCCCCGCCCCCGCTATTTCCAGGCGAAGACCGGCTGTTCGTAGTGGGCGACGCGGGTGGGGCGGCCGTGCAGCGCCGCCTCCCGGAACTGGTAGAGCACGGCGGCGGTCGGCGCGTGGATCAGGTTGTCCATCAGCGGCAGACGGATCACCGGCCGGTCGCTTTCGGGAATTTCCACGAACTGCGGCGAGTCCTTCCGGTCCAGGTCGGCCAGCGGCAGCATGTGCAGCTCCTGCACCTCCGCCGGGTTGAGCGTGAAGGCCGGGCGCTCCCCCGCCCAGGCCACGACCGGCGCAATGCAGTAGCCCGAGCGGGTGACGTAATCGTCGAGCCGGCCGAGGACGTCCGCATCGGGAATGTGCAGGCCGATTTCCTCCCGCACCTCGCGCAGCGCCGCCTCGATCACGCTCTCGCCGGGGTCGATCCGGCCCCCGGGCAGGGCCCATTGCCCCTTGTGGCTGGAAAGCTTCGAGGAGCGGCGGGTGATGACGAAGCAGGGGATGCCGTCATCGTCATGGGTGATGAGACAGGCGACCGCGGCGCGCTTGGCCGGCTCCCGGTTCGGCGGCGTCCGCTCGAAGCTCGCCAGGTTGCGGGCCGCGTGCTCGCGCAGGCGGCCGGTGGCGGCCGCGTCCATCCAGCTTGATTTCAAATGCATGGCCGTGAGTTTATGGCCTTTCACGTCAGGGCGGAAGCCGGAGGGAAGCATGAGGATCGCAATTGCGGGCGCCGCCGGGCGCATGGGACGGATGCTGCTGAAGCAGGTCAGCGAAACCGAGGGCGCGGAAATCGCCGGCGGGCTGGAGGCGAAGGGCGGCGGCGCGGTGGGCCAGGACCTCGGCCGGCTGGCTGGCCTCGAGCCGATCGGCATCGCGGTTTCCGACGACCCGGCCGCGGTTTTCGGCGCCGCCGACGTGGTCATCGACTTCACCGTGCCCGAGGCGACGGTCGCCAACGCGAAGGCCGCCGCCGCGGCCGGCTGTGCGCTGGTGATCGGCACCACGGGACTGTCGAAGGACCAGCAGGCCGAGATCGAACGCGCGGCCGAAAGGGTCGCCGTGGTCCAGGCCGGCAACATGTCGCTCGGCGTCAACCTGCTGATGCAGACCGCGAAGCAGGTCGCCGCCGCCCTCGGCCTCGACTGGGACGTGGAGGTGGTGGAGATGCATCACCGCTGGAAGATCGACGCGCCGTCCGGCACCGCGCTGATGCTGGGCAAGGCCGCCGCCGAGGGCCGGGGCCAGGACCACGACAGGGTCGCCGTGGGCGGGCGTTACGGTCATACCGGCGCGCGGGAGAAGGGCCAGATCGGCTATGCGGCGCTGCGCGGCGGCAATGTCGTCGGCGAGCACTCGATCGTCTTCGCCACCGACAACGAGCGGGTCACCCTCAGCCACACGGCGACCGACCGCGCCATCTTCGCCGCCGGCGCGGTGCGGGCCGCGATGTGGACCAAAGGGCGCCCGCCCGGCCTCTATGGCATGGTCGACGTGCTGGGACTGGGCGGCGGGCTCTGATCAGAGCCGCTTGGCCACCTCCTCCAGCATCACCTCGGAAGCGCCGCCGCCGATCGACATCACCCGCGCGTCCCGGTACATGCGCTCGACCGGGTTCTCGGTCATGAAGCCCATGCCGCCGAAGAACTGGGTGCACTCGTAGAGCACGTGGTTGACCATGTCGCCGGTCAGCGCCTTCACCATGGAGACCTCGCGCGTGCAGTCGAGGCCCTGCGCGTCGAGCCAGGCGGCATGCCAGGTCAGCTGCCGCGCGGCCTCGACCTCGGCGGCGGCCTTCGCCATGCGCTGGCGCACCGCGCCGAGATCCCACAGCGGGTTGCCGAAGGCGCGGCGCTGCTTGACCCAGTCGAGCGTCTGCTCGATCCCGGCCATGGCCATGCCGACGCAGGCCGCGCCGAGGGTCAGCCGCTCGTTCTGGAAATTGTCCATGATGGCGTAGAAGCCCCGGTTCTCCTGTCCCAGCAGGGCGTCGGCGGGCAGGCGCGCGTCCTCGAACACCAGCTCCGCGGTGTCCGAGGAGCGCCAGCCGGTCTTGTCCAGCGTGCGCGCCGTCTCGAAGCCCGGGGTGTCGCGCTCGACGATGAAGATGGAGATGCCGCGGCTGCCCTTGACCGAGCTGTCGGTCTTGGCCGCGACGAACAGCACGTCGGCGGTGGCGCCATTGGTGATGAAGATCTTGCGCCCGTTGAGCCGCCAGCCATTGCCGTCGCGCACGGCCTTGGTCGATATGCCGGCGACGTCGGAACCCGCGCCGGGCTCTGTCACGGCGACCGCGGTCAGGATGTCGCCGGCGATGATGGCGGGCATGTACTTCTGCTTCTGTTCGTCGGTGCCGTAGCGGGCCAGATGCGGCGAGGCCATGTCGGTGTGGACCGAGACCATGGCGTGAAAGCCGCCATAGGTGGAGCGGCCGAGTTCCTCGTGCAGCGCCACGGTGGCCAGGGTGTCGAGTTCGGAACCGCCATACTCGGCCGGATAGCGCACGCCCAGCACACCGAGATCGCCCAGCTTCTTCAGCACCGACTTCGGCGTGCGCCCCTCCTTCTCCCAGGCGTCACCCTTGCCGGTCACTTCGTCGGCGACGAAGCGGCGTACGGTGTCGCGCAGCATGCCGAGCTCTTCGGTCATGTGGACCGGATCGCGGAATATCATCGTTTCGGGCCCTCCCCGGCCTCGCTCACCGGCGCGGGAACGAATCGGCGCGTCCCGATTCGTTCCGCCGCCACCGGTCTGTCCCCTTTCGTTCGCGCCTGTTCCGGAAATGCGACTCGGAAATGTTCCGGTCGCGGCGCGGCGTCACCCTGCTGTAGCATGGGCCGAAAGACCGGGGGAGATGCCAGATGGTGGATTTCGAGAACGTGCTGAAGCGCTTCACCGACGCGGTGGAGTCCAATGACGGCGCGGGGCTGGCGGCCCTGTTCGCCGGGGACGGCGTCTATCACGACTATATCTACGGCCCGTTCGAGGGCCGCGAGCGAATCGCCCACATGCTGTCGAGCCATTTCTGGGGCGATGCGAAGGATTTCCGCTGGCAGATGATCGATCCCGTCTGCGACGGGCGCACCGGCTATGCCCGCTACCTGTTCAGCTTCATCTCCACCATGCCGGCCTTCGCGGGCAACCACGTGCTGCTGGAAGGCACCTCCATCTTCGTCTTCGGCGAGGACGGCCTGATCGAGAGCTACCGGGAGACGGCGAACGGCGCCGCGGCCATGGTCCAGCTCGGCGTGCCGCCGGAGGTCATGGCGGCCAAGAGCCGGAAGTGGGCGAAGGAACTGCGCGGGCGCGCGGAAGCGGCGGGTCATGTCGCCGCCGGCCGCTCGGCGCTCGACGATCCGGCGGCGGGTGGAACCGGATAGTACAGCTTCAATTGCGACATTATCGCCCCTGTGGCGCGGCTCGCTTGGAGGGTAGGTTCCGGCGCAGCTATAAGGGGGGTCTGCGGCCGGGGTGCCGCGGACGGGTTACAGGTATCGAGGATCGGAACGGAAATGATGCGGATCTTTCTCGCGATCGCGGCGTTCTTGTCGATGACGACGGCGGGCTTCGGCCAGGAGGGGCGGCTGGGCCAGGGGGAACCCTGGGGACTCAACATGCAGGGGGCGGCCTCTCCCCTGATGGAGGAAATGGTCGATTTCCATAACCTCCTGCTGGTCATCATCACGCTGATCACCCTGCTCGTGCTGGGTCTGCTGATCTGGGTCATGGTGCGCTACAACGAGCGCTCCAACCCGACGCCGTCGCGCACATCCCACAACACGCTGGTCGAGGTCGTCTGGACCATCGTCCCGATCCTGATCCTGCTGGTCATCGCCGTGCCGTCCTTCAAGCTGCTGATCAACACCCACGAGGTCGAGGACGCGGAGATGACGCTGAAGGCGACCGGCTATCAGTGGTACTGGGAGTACGAGTATCCCGACCATGGCGGCTTCTCCTTCGTGGCCAACATGATCAACGAGGGCGAGGAGGGCTACGACCCCGCGCTGCGCCTGCTCAAGACCGACAATGTCGTCGTGCTGCCGGCCCGGACCAACATCAAGGTCCAGGTCACCGCCGCCGACGTGGGCCACAGCTGGGCCATGCCGGCCGCCGGCGGCAAGGTCGACGGCTGGCCCGGCCATCTGAACGAGCTGCCCATCTACTTCGAGAAGGAAGGCACCTATTTCGGCCAGTGCTCGGAGCTGTGCGGCATGCTGCACGGCTTCATGCCGATCATGGTCGAGGTCGTCAGCAAGGACGAGTTCGAGGCCTGGGCGCAGCAGCAATCCGCGGGCCTGGACGGCGGCGACCTGAAGGTCGCGCAGTCCGGCCGTCGCTGAAACCTCTCGTCAGGAAAGTGAGCCAGACATGAGCTATCTCGGCAAATCGGTCGACGCCCACGGCAACCCGAAGGGCTGGAAGCGCTTCGTCTATTCGACCAACCACAAGGACATCGGCACGCTGTACCTGATCTTCGCGATCATCGCGGGCATCATCGGCGGCGTGATGTCCATGCTGATACGCATGGAGCTGCAGAGCCCGGGCGCGGACATCCTCGGCGGCGACCATCACTTCTACAACGTGCTGATCACCGGCCACGGCCTGATCATGATCTTCTTCATGGTGATGCCGGCGCTGATCGGCGGCTTCGGCAACTGGTTCGTGCCGCTGATGATCGGCGCGCCGGACATGGCCTTCCCGCGGATGAACAACATTTCCTTCTGGCTGCTGCCGCCGTCCTTCGGGCTGCTGGTGCTGTCGATGTTCGTTCCCGGCGGCCCCGGTGGCGACGGCGCCGGCACCGGCTGGGTGATCTATCCGCCGCTCTCGTCGTCGCTCGGCCATCCGGGCATGGCGATGGACTTCGCCATTCTGTCGCTGCACCTGGCCGGCGCATCGTCGATCCTGGGCGCGATCAACTTCATCACCACCATCTTCAACATGCGCGCGCCGGGCATGACCCTGCACCGCATGCCGCTGTTCGCCTGGGCGGTGCTGGTGACCGCCTTCCTGCTGCTGCTGTCGCTGCCCGTGCTGGCCGGCGCCATCACCATGCTGCTGACGGACCGCAATTTCGGCACCGCCTTCTTCGAGGCCTCGATGGGCGGCGACCCGATCCTGTTCCAGCACCTGTTCTGGTTCTTCGGCCACCCGGAGGTCTACATCCTGATCCTGCCGGCCTTCGGCATCATCAGCCACATCGTCTCGACCTTCTCGAAGAAGCCGGTCTTCGGCTATCTCGGCATGGCCTACGCCATGGTCGCGATCGGCGTCGTCGGCTTCGTCGTCTGGGCCCACCACATGTACACGGTGGGCCTCAGCCTCGACGCCCGCGCCTACTTCACGGCGGCGACGATGGTCATCGCGGTGCCCACGGGCATCAAGATCTTCTCCTGGATCGCGACCATGTGGGGCGGCTCGATGAGCTTCCGCACGCCGATGATCTGGGCGATCGGGTTCATCTTCCTGTTCACCCTGGGCGGCGTCACCGGCGTGGTGCTGGCCAATGCCGGTCTCGACAACTACCTGCACGACACCTACTACGTCGTGGCCCACTTCCATTACGTGCTGTCCATGGGCGCGGTGTTCGCGATCTTCGGCGCCTGGTACTACTGGTTCCCGAAGATGACCGGCTACATGTACTCCGAGTTCGTCGGCAAGCTGCACTTCTGGGTCACCTTCATCGGCGTGAACCTGCTGTTCTTCCCGCAGCACTTCCTGGGCCTGCAGGGCATGCCGCGGCGCATCCCCGACTACCCGGAGGCGTTCGCGCCGTGGAACGAGATCTCGTCCTGGGGCGCCTATCTCTCCGGCGTCGGCGTGCTGGTCTTCCTGTTCGGCGTGATCGAGGCCTACATGGCCAAGCGCCGCGTGGGCGACAATCCGTGGGGCGAGGGCGCCACCACCCTGGAGTGGAAACTGCCGTCGCCGCCGCCGTTCCACCAGTACGAGGACCTGCCGGTGGTCCGCGAGCGTCAGCAGGGCTGAGGACCGCACCGCCATGAGCGACGCCGCATATGCTGCGAAGAACGAAGCCACCCGGGCCACGGAAGCCCGGGCGGTCGACTTCATGCGTCTGCTCAAGCCGCGGGTGATGTCGCTGGTGGTGTTCACCAGCGCCGTCAGCCTGCTGGCCGCGCCCGGGTCCGTGCATCCGGTCACGGCGCTGATCGCGGTGATCTGCATCGCCGTCGGCGCCGGCGCCTCCGGCGCCATCAACATGTGGTTCGACGCCGACATCGACGCCGTCATGTCCCGCACCGCCGCCCGGCCCGTGCCGGCGGGGCTCGTCGGACGCGGCGACGCGCTCGTCTTCGGCCTGTTCCTGGCCGCAGCCTCGGTCTTCACCATGGGCCTGCTGGTCAACCTGGCGGCCGCGGCCATGCTGGCCTTCACCATCTTCTTCTACGCCGTCATCTACACCATGTGGCTGAAGCGGCTGACGCCCCAGAACATCGTCATCGGCGGCGCCGCGGGCGCGTTTCCGCCGGTGATCGGCTGGGCCGCGGTGACGGGCGACCTCGCCGCGCCGGGCGCGTGGGCGCTGTTCGCCATCATCTTCCTGTGGACGCCGCCGCACTTCTGGGCGCTGGCGCTCTACCGCAGCGGCGACTACGCCCGCGCGGGCGTGCCGATGCTGCCGGTCGTGGCGGGGGAACCGGCGACGCGGCGGCAGATCCTGGTCTACGCGGTCCTGCTGGCGCCGGTGGCGCTGCTGCCCTGGGTTCTCGGCGTCGGCGGGGCGCTCTACCTCGCCGTCGCCGTTGCGAGCAGCCTGGTGTTCATCGCCCTCGCCGCCGTCGTCTGGCGGCAGCCCACGGGCTTTTACGAGGGCGCGAAGCGGCTGTTCGGCTATTCCATCCTGCATCTCTTCGCGCTGTTCGCGGCGCTGGGGATCGAGCATGCGGCGGGGTGGGTCTGATGGACCGCTTCGAGCCGCTGAACGAGCAGGAGGCGAAACGCCGCCGCGGCCGCAATCTGGCCGTCGCGCTGGCGCTGGCGGCCTTCGTGGGGCTGGTCTTCGCCGGCTCGCTGGTGAAGATGAGCCAGGGCGATCTGCCCGTGATGAATGGGGATATCGGTGTCCAGCGCTAGCGGCCGCAGCAACGGACGGATCGTCGTCGTCTGCCTCGCCATGGTGGCGGGCATGGCCGGCCTGTCCTACGCCGCCGTGCCGCTCTACGACCTGTTCTGCCGGGTCACCGGCTTCGCCGGCACCACCCAGCAGGCCGAGGCCGGGTCCGACATGCTGGGCGAGACCACGATGAAGGTGGAGTTCGATTCAACCCTGGCCCGCGGCATGCCCTGGTCCTTCGAGCCCGTGCAGCGCAACATGACGGTGCGCACCGGAGAGACGGGGCTCGCCTTCTACCGGGCCACCAACCCGACCGACCGGACCATCACGGGCACGGCGAGCTTCAACGTCGCGCCGCTGAAGGCCGGGCAGTATTTCGTCAAGATCGAGTGCTTCTGCTTCACCGAGCAGACGCTCGCACCCGGGCAGTCGGTGGACATGCCGGTACAGTTCTACGTCGATCCCGCCATCGAGCAGGATCCCAACGCGGACGAGGTGCGCACCATCACGCTCTCGTACACGTTCTTCGAGGCGAAGCCCGCCAAGGGCGAGCCGGACAGCAGGGTCAGCGCCGCCGGTGGGGACGGCGCGGCAAGGAGGGAGTGAGAGCATGGCTGACGCTCACGCCAAGAACCACGATTACCATCTCGTCGATCCGAGCCCCTGGCCGATCATCGGCGCCATAGCCGCCTTTCTCATGGCGGTGGGCGGCATCCTCTCGATCCCGCGGCACAATACCGATGGCTCGATCATCCCGGTCATCGTCTTCGCCGTGGGCTTCCTCGGCGTGATCTACACCATGATCGTGTGGTGGCGGGACGTGATCGACGAGGCCGAGCACAAGGGCCACCACACGCCGGTCGTCCAGTTGCACCACCGCTACGGCATGATCCTGTTCATCGCCTCCGAAGTGATGTTCTTCGTCGCCTGGTTCTGGGCCTTCTTCGGCGCCGCGCTCTATCCCAACGAGGGGATCGGCGGGCAGTGGCCGCCGCAGGGCATCGAGGTCTTCGATCCCTGGCATCTGCCCTTCGTCAATACCGTCATCCTGCTGCTCTCCGGCACCACGGTGACCTGGGCGCATCACGCGCTCAGGGAGGGCGACCGCAAGGGCCTGGTCAACGGGCTGATCTGCACCGTCCTGCTGGGGGCGCTGTTCTCCTGCGTGCAGGCCTATGAATACGCCTACGCGCCCTTCGGTTTCCGGGACGGCATCTACGCCTCGACCTTCTTCATGGCGACGGGCTTCCACGGCTTCCACGTCCTGATCGGCACCATCTTCCTGCTGGTCTGCCTGGTGCGGTCGATCAAGGGCCACTTCAGCCCCGACCACCATTTCGGCTTCGAGGCGGCGGCCTGGTACTGGCACTTCGTCGACGTGGTCTGGCTGTTCCTGTTCGTCTGCATCTACTGGTGGGGCGGCGCCGGCGGCGTCATCCACCAGTGACCGCCTGATCGCCGGCCCGGAATCGATGGAAGACGGCTTCGTCTCGCCATTCCGGGCCGGCTTCGGCTGCCGCTGTCCGCGCTGCGGGGAGGGGCGGCTTTACAGCGGTTTCCTGCAGGTGGCGCCGGCCTGCGACGTCTGCGACCTGGATTATTCGAAGGTCGATTCGGGCGACGGCCCCGCCGTCTTCATCATCTTCATCATCGGCGCCGTCGCCGCGGCCCTGGCGCTCTGGGTGGAGTTCAGCTTCGCCCCGCCCGTCTGGGTCCATCCGCTCTACCTGCTGCCGGTCGTGATCGGCGGCTCGCTCATCCTGCTGCGCCCGGCCAAGGCCCTGCTGATCGCGCTGCAGTTCCGCAACCGGGCGACGCAGGACGTCGATATCTAGAACCGCAGGACAGCCGCGTTGCGTTTTCGTCCCTCTCTCTGGCTCACGATCTTTGCCGCCATGGCCTTCGCCGTGCTTTGCGGACTCGGCTACTGGCAACTGCAGCGGCTGGACTGGAAGCAGGGTCTGATCGAGCAGATCGCCGCCCGCATGGACCAGCCGGCACGGCCCCTGCCCCAGGCGCTCGCCGACCCGACCGAATGGCGCTTCCGCCGCGTCGAACTGAGCGGCGTGTTCCGCCATGAGGGCGAGGTCTACCGCGCCGGAAGGCCGGAAGACGGCGAGATCGGCTATCGCGTCTTTACCCCCCTGGTGAGGGAAAGCGGCCGGGTCGTCATGATCGAGCGCGGCTGGGTGCCGGGCCGCTTCCGCGATCCCGCGGCGCGGCCGGGCGAGCCGCCCCGGGGCGAGGTAACGGTGACCGGCGTGTTGCGCCTGCCCGACCCCGACACCATCTTCACGCCCGGCCCGGACGCGGCGAGCCGCACCTGGTTCGCGGTCGATCCGCCGGCGATGGCCGCCGTTTCCGGACTGGATGCGCCGGCCTGGTACGTGGTGGCCGAGGGCGGCGGCGAATGGCCCCGCGCGGAACGCCCCGACCTCAACCTGCGCAATACGCATCTGAACTACGCGCTGACCTGGTTCTCGCTGGCCGCGGTGCTGGCGGTCATCTGGCTGATCATGGGTTTCAGACGCGGCCGGGAGCGACGCCGGTGAACGGCATGGACGCCTATGCGGCGCTGGTCGCGCGCTTCCGCCGGCGCGGGCGCGTCGAGGACGCGCTCGGCATCCTCTACTGGGACCGGGCGACGCTGATGCCGGCCGGTTCGGCGGAGGGCCGCGCCGACCAGATCGCCGAGCTCAGTCTGATCGCCCGCGAGATCCTGATCGCGCCGGAAACGGCCGAGCTGCTGGACCGCGCCGAAGCCGACCGGAACCGGCTGGAGAGCTGGCAGGCCCGGAACCTGGAACTGATGCGCCGCGAGTACCTGCTCGCCACCGCCGTGCCCACCGACCTTGTCGAGGCACTGCAGCGGGCTGGCGCGGCCTCGGAAATGTGCTGGCGCGAAACCCGTCCCGCCAACGACTTCGCCCGCCAGCAGCCCCATCTTGAGAAGGTCTTCGCCCTGGTGCGGGAGGCCGCGGCGGCGCGGGGCGAGGCGCTCGGTCTCGCGCCCTATGACGCCCAGCTCGAGCTCTTCGAGCCGGGCCTGAGAGAGGCCACGGTCGCGCCCGTGTTCGAGGATCTGGCCGTCTGGCTGCCGGACATGATCGATGACATCCTGTCCCGTCAGGCCGAGGCGCCCGAACCGGCGCCGCCGCGCGGCCCCTTTCCCCTCGCCGGCCAGAAGGCGCTGGGCCAGCGGGTCATGGCGGCGCTCGGCTTCCGCTTCGCACAGGGCCGGCTGGACGAAAGTGTCCACCCCTTCACCGGGGGCGTGCAGGACGACGTCCGCCTGACCACGCGTTACGCGCCCGAGGGCTTCGCCGAGGCGCTGATGGGCATTGTCCACGAAACCGGCCATGCCCTCTACGAACAGGGCCTGCCCGCCAAGTGGCGGGGCCAGCCGGTCGGCCGCTCGGGCGGCATGGCGCTGCACGAGAGCCAGTCCCTGATCTGCGAGATGCAGCTTTCCCGCGGGCCGGCCTTCCTGCACTGGCTCGCGCCCCTTCTGGCGGAGACCTTCGGCCCGCAGGCCGCCTTCGACCCCGACAATCTGAACCGGCTGGTCACCCGCGTGGCGCGCGGCCTGATCCGCGTCGACGCCGACGAGGCGACCTATCCGCTGCATATCGTGCTGCGGCACCGTCTGGAGAAGGCGCTGCTGTCGGGCGATCTCGCCGTCGGCGACCTGCCCGGCGCATGGAACGACGGCATGGCGGGGCTTGTCGGCATCCGCCCGCCCGACGACCGCGACGGCTGCCTGCAGGACATCCACTGGATGGACGGCGCGGTGGGCTATTTCCCGACCTACACGCTGGGCGCGCTGGCGGCGGCGCAGCTCATGGCGGCGCTCAGGCGCGATGTCGCTGATCTGGACGAACGGGTCGCCGGCGGGGACTTCACGGCCTTCACCGGCTGGCTCAGGGAGAAGGTCCACCGCCGCGGCCTTTCCGCGACGACGGAAGAAGTGCTCGCCGACGCCACCGGCGCGCCGCTGTCGGCCGAGGCGTTCCGGACCCATCTGGCGGCCCGCTATCTCGGCTGAGCGCCGGGGACCGGTGAGAAATTTGTATCTTCAAGAAGCCGGATTTCCGCACTAGGGTTCGGCCAACGAACAGTCGGGCAAGGGGAAGGACACGTCATGCGGCTGATGAGCTTCGAGATCGACGGAAAGACGAGCTTCGGCGCCGTCGAGGGCGACGCGGTGATCGACCTGTTCCCGCTGCTGGGCCAGAAGTACCACAGCCTGCGCGAGGTGCTCGCCGACGACGCGCTGGGCAAGGCCATCCAGGCCGGCTCCGAGGGCAAGCCCGATCATGCGCTGAAGGACGTGACCTTCCTGCCCGTCATTCCCGATCCCCGCAAGATCGTCTGCGTCGGTCTGAACTACGAGGATCACCGCATCGAGACCGGCCGCGATCCGACGGGCTACCCGGTGCTGTTCCCGCGTTACGCCAACTGCCAGGTCGGTCATGGCCAGGCCATGGTGAAGCCGCGCAACTCCGACCAGTTCGACTATGAGGGCGAACTCGCCGTGATCATCGGCAAGGCCGGCCGCCATATCGACCGCGACGACGCCCTGAAGCACATCGCGGGCTATGCCTGCTACAATGACGGCTCGGTGCGCGACTGGCAGGCCCACACCCACCAGTTCATGCCGGGCAAGAACTTCACCGCGACCGGCGCCTTCGGGCCGTGGATGGTCACCTCCGACGAAATCCCCGATCCCTCCCGGCTGACGCTGACCACGCGCCTCAACGGCGAGGTCATGCAGCACGCCAATACCGACCAGCTCATCTTCAACGTGCCGTTCCTGATCTCCTACATCACCAGTTTCATGGAACTGGAGCCGGGCGACGTCATCGTCTCCGGCACGCCGGGCGGCGTGGGCATGAAGCGGACGCCCCCCGTGTTCATGAAGGATGGCGATACGGTCGAGGTCGAGATCACCAATGTCGGCGTTCTGATCAACCCGATCGAGAACGAGGGCTGAGGCCAGGCCCGGCGGCTATTTGGAGGCCGGAAAGGGCGGCGGGCCGGCCTGCCGCGCCATCGCTAGGTCGCGCCATTCCGGCGGCGGCAGCGGTCTGGAGAAGAAATATCCCTGCAGGCGGTCGCAGCCATTGGCGACCAGCCAGTCGGCGATCTCCTGCGTCTCGACGCCCTCGGCGACGATGTCCATGCCCAGGTCCTTGCCGATCTGGATGGTGCGCCGGACCAGAATGGCGTCGCGTTCCGAGCTCATGACGTCGCGGACGAAGGACTGGTCGATCTTCAGCGTGTCGGCCGGAATCCTCTTGAGATAGACGAGCGACGAATAGCCGGTCCCGAAGTCGTCGATGGCGATGCGGACGCCGGTTTCGCGCACGCGTTCCAGGACGGGGACGAGGCGTTCCATATCCTCGATGATCGCGGTTTCGGTGATCTCGAGTTCGAGCAGGGCGAGGTCGGCGGGATCGTCGCCGAAGGCCTCGCGCAGCATGTCCGGGAAGCGCGGATCGGTGACGTCGCTGCCGGAGACGTTGACCGAGAACCGCAGCGCCGAGTGCGGCGCAAATCCGCGGACGTCGAGGACATGGCGCTTCGCGGTCTCGAAGCCGAAGCGGGTGAGATCGAAGATCAGCCGCGATTTTTCCGCCAGCGGGATGAACCGGGCGGGCGAAATGAAGCCGTTCTCCGGATGCGCCCAGCGGACAAGCAGTTCGGCGCCCCAGAGTGAACCGTCCACGGCGAACTTCGGCTGCGCATGGAAGACCAGCAGCCGCCCGTCGATGGCGCCGCGCAGGTCCGACAGCAGGCGCAGGTTGTCGCGCTGTGCGCCGTCCTGCCCGGAGTCGAAAAGATGCACCGTTCTGTTCGGGGCCTGACCGGCGCGGGCGATGGCGGCGAAGGACGCCCGCAGCAGTTCCTCCGGCTCATCTCCGTGGTCCGGATAGGTCGCGATACCGATCTCGCAGTCCACCAGCGCCGGCAGGCCGCCCATGTCCAGCGGATCACGCAGCGCCGAGCGCAGATCCTGGCCGACCGCCACCGCGTCCGCTTCCGGCGTGTTGATCAGGAAGCAGAGGAACCGCGCCTGACCGCCGCGCGCCAGGAAGCCGTCGTCGGGAAGGGCCCCGGCGATGCGCCGCGCGCAGGACCGCATCAGCGTCTCGTAGGCGTCGACCCCGAACGAGGAATGGATGTCGTCGCCATTTGTCAGGTTGAGGTGGATGACGGCGTGCTGGCCGCTGGAGCCGCCCTCGGCCTCCAGGGTCTGGGCGATATGACGCCGCAGCGGTCCGGCGAGCGGCAGTTCGGTGCTCGCATCGTAGTTGGCCAGGCGGAAGCGCTCTTCCCGGCCCCGCAGGACGATGCGGTTGAGCAGGCCGATCACCACGCCGATGGCGCAGAGGTAGACGCCGCGGAACAGCCAGTTCGAGGCCGGCTGCATCTCGCCCGTCGCGACGTCGAGCGGCATCAGCGGCCCCATGAGGATCATGCCCACGAGACCGGCGACGAAGCCGCCGAGCTCGTCGTAACGGAAGGCGGCCAGCAGGATCGGAAAGTAGATGACGTGCAGGTGGACGTATTTCGTGCCGCCGTCAGCGTGCACCAGCAGCCAGGCCCCGGCAAAGGCCAGGATAATCAGGGGTATCGCAACCCAGTGACGCCGGAACAGCCGGATCGCTTCGAACGCGGACGCAACGCGGTAACTCATGCCCGGACCTTTCGGACCATACGGTATCCCTTATAGGATGCACGCTAGGGTAATATGATCCCACGTTCAGTCGCGAACCAGCGCTCATGCTTCCCCTTTGAACTGCGTCAGACGCATGGCCTGGGCCCCTGGCTGCATTCTCCGTCAACTGGCGGCGATCAGCAGCCCCGAGACGGAGAGCACGGCAAGGCCCGTGGTCAGCAGCACGATGGTCGAGGCGCGGGCGACCGCCGCATCGTACTGAGCCGCCAGCACGTAGATGTTCGCGCCGGTGGGCAGGCTGGCGATGACCACCACCAGAAGCGCCAGATCGGGGGGCAGATCGAGCACCAGGAAGGCCAGCACCGCCGCCAGCGCCGGATGCACGGCGAGCTTGCAGACCGTGGCGAAGCCCACCTCCGCGCGGCCTTCGGCAATGGGTCGTCCGTAGAGGCTGCCGCCCAGCGCGAACAGGGCGCAGGGGCCGGCCGCGCCGCCCAGCAGGTCGCCGAAGCGTTCCACCGGTCCCGGCAGCGGCAGGGCCAGAAGGCCCCAGACCACGCCCAGCACCATGCCCAGCATGAAGGGATTGCGCCCGAAGCCCTTCAGCACGTTCAGCGCAAGCCGCGCGGGGCGGAAGCTGGGCGCCGAAGCGGCCTCCAGGAAGCCCATGATCAGGGTGATCAGGATCAGGTTGTCGGCGAGCAGGATCAGTCCCGCCGGCGCGCCCGCCGCAGGCCCCAGCGCACCGATCACCAGCGGCACGCCCAGATAGGCGATGTTGGAGAAGGAGGCGCCGCCGGCGACCACGGTGCGTTCGGCCAGGCTCCGCCCCGGAAAGACGGCGCGGCCCAGCAGCAGGGTGGCGAAGAACAGGATCACCGAAGCCCCGGAATAGGCCGCTACCAGCCGCCAGTCCGACAGCGCGCCCATCGGCGCGCGGGCGAAGATGAAGAACAGCAGCACCGGCAGGGCGAAGTAGTAGACGAAGCGGTTGAGGCCCGCGAGGCCTTCGGTGCTGAGCACCCGGAAGCGCATCGCCGCGAAGCCGAGCAGGACCAGCGCGAACAGTGGGACGACCGATTCCAGAACCGCGGTCACGGGGCCAGCAGGGCCCGGAATCCCTCCAACGCGGCGGCATCGGGCGGGCTGCGCCGGCCGCTGGCGCGGTCGAAGAAGCTCATGACGTACTCGACCCGGGCCACGATCTCCCCGTCGGTCTCGTCGGCGATGAGCTGGCCGAAGCGGACCGAGGTCTCGCCGAAGCCGAGCGTCGCCACCCGTACGGAAAGCAGGTCGCCCATGCGCGCCGGCCGGCCGTGGCGCACCTGGACGGCGGTCATGGCGCCGGCTGCGCCGCGCTGGCCCATCTCCCGCCGGTGGCCGCCCAGCGGGATCTGCACCGCCCAGAGCGCGCGGGTGACGATGTCGAAGATCGCCCGGGGCGACTGCAGTTCGTGCTCGTCGCAGTCGCGCACCTCCACGGTGCCGCGCCAGGCGAGCAGCGCGTGCGCCGGCAGGCGCGCCGGCGTCCACGGCTCCGGCATCGGCCTCAGCCGCGCGTCGCCGCCGAGCGCCAGCAGGTCGTGGCCCGCTCCGTCGGAATGGACGCGGCGCTCGACATCGTGGATCGCCCAGCTCGTCTCGAAGCGCATGACCGGCGCGTCGTCATGCGGACGCAGCATGCGGCCCGCCAGCGTCGTTTCCCCGTCATTGTCCAGACCGCCCGCGCCCTCGATGAAGGCGGCGTTGCCCGGCGCCAGCTCCCGGCGGAAGTCGATGCGCTCCTTCAGCGGGCGGACGGCCAGTCCATTCGCGCGCAGTTCGATCGGGTCGTGGCCCAGTTCGAAGGCGTGCGCCCGGCGCGCCTCCTCGATGGCGTTGGCGTAGTGCTGGATGTTGACGTGGCCGCCCAGGCCGCGCTGCCACTGGTTGAACACCCCGCGCCAGTAGACCGCATCCCCGCTCACAGGCCGAACACCTCTTTCGGGGCGACGAAGGTCCGGGCGGCGGCGAGAATGTCGTCGGGCATGGTGGTCCGCTTGCGCGCCTCCAGATCGAAGGGGAAGCCCAGCGAATGCGCGTTCAGCGCCAGCACGCCATCGGTCAGCCGGGTCATGCGGTGGGCGGTGTGGACCTGCCGCTCCGTCACTTCCAGGAAGCCGGTCTCGACCATGTACAGATCGCCGGGCCGCAGCTCGCGGCGGAACTTCAGCTCCATGGAGACGGCGGCGAGGCCGAGCCGGCGCTGCTTCACCACCGCGGGGCCCAGCCCGATCAGCGACAGCATGTGCAGGAAGGCGTCGCTCAGCGCGGCGTCGTAGAACTGCACGTTCATGTGGCCGAAATGGTCGCACTGTTCGGCGCGGACGACGCCGCGGAACGTCTCCGTCGGTCCGCTCACGGTTTCGTCTCGCCCCCGCTCTCCGGCAGGTCCGTGGCCGAATCGAGGACGAAGGCGTCGACGGTGCGGTCGCGGCCGGGAATGGCGATCTGCCGCCGGGTCCGCCCGCTCATGTCCAGTCCTGCAGTCGCCGCGGTTTCGGCCGACAGCACCAGCTGGCTGCCGAATTCCTTGTTGGCCGCCTCCAGCCGGCTGGCGGTGTTCACCGCGTCGCCGATGGCGGTCAGCGAGACCGTGTCGCGGTAGCCCATCTCGCCGACGATGACGTCGCCGACATGGACGCCGATGCCGATGCGCATGGGCTGGCCCAGATCGTCGGCCAGGGCCTGGTTCATGCGATCGAGCGCCACGGAGATGTCGCGCGCCGCCGCCAGCGCCCGCCGCGCCCCTTCCTCGGGTCCAGATTCGATGCCGAACAGCGCCATTACCCCGTCGCCGATGAACTTGTCGAGCCGGCCGCCATTGGCCTCGACCGCGCGGCCCATATAGCGGCAATACTGGTTGATGACAAAGACCACGTCATAGGGCAGCCGGCCCTCGGCGAAGCGGGTGAAGTCGCGCAGGTCGGCGAACAGGATGGCGATGCGGCGCTCCGCGCCCTGAGCGTAGCCGTTGCGGCCATAGGCGTCGCGGACCTCCGCCGGCTCCGCCACCAGGGGGAGGACGCGCAGATCGGCCTCGGGCCGGAGCTGGCAGGCCAGCCGGACCCCTTCCGGCGCGCCGATCCGGCGCAGCACGCGGCGCTCGGTGTCCTCCGGCGGCGGCATCTCCTCCCAGCCCTCCAGCACCCGGACACGGCAGGTGGAGCAGCGCCCGCGGCCGCCGCAGACGCTGGCGTGGGCGATGCCGGCGCGGCGGCTGGCCTCCAGCACCGTGACGCCTGGCTCGACGATGGCGCGGCGGTTGTCGGGATAGCGGATGGTGACCAGGTTGCGCCGCCGCTCCCACAGATAATGGGCGCCCCGTGCGGCGCCGAAAAAGGCGATGAAGGCGATCATGGCGGTCCACGTCGCATCGCGCGTCTCGTAGACCCAGGCAGCCGCCTCCGCCGGCAGGGCGGTGCGCTGCGTGTAGGCTTGCAGCCAGACCGGATCCTGAGCGCGCAGGCTCACTTCCTGACCGCCGCTGACGAAGCCGGCGAGGCCGAGAACCAGCACCATCAGCGCGGCGGTGTAGAGCGCCGGGGCGCAGGGGCGGTAGCGTGGCTTCAGCCTGAGCCACATGTGGACGCCGAGACAGCCATGGATCCAGGCGATGATCGTCAGCGCCGCCTGCTTCAGGCCCTCGAAGGGGTCGAGCTGCCACAGTCCCATCAGCACCCAGCTGTAGGTGTCCTCCAGGCCGTGCAGTTCGTGCAGGCCCCGGTTGGCGAGAATGTGGAGCACCAGCAGCGGCGGGATGGCCAGTGCGGTGACGTACTGGATGATCTCGGATGTCGTGATGCCGCGCCAGGTCCGCCGGCGGTAGATCGAGGCGAGGCCGGTGGCGACATGGGCCACGGTCGCCGCCAGCAACACCGCCGTGCCGGCCCAGGAGCGCCAGACGAACAGGAATACCTCGCGCCCCCCGTCCATCGCCTGCAGCGAGACGATGCCCAGGGCGTGATTGACCAGATGCGTGGCCAGGAAGGCGAACAGCACCAGCCCCGAATAGATCCGCACCCGGTTGATCATCTGGCAAGCGCCCGCATTTCCCCCTTCATGACCCGAACCTAGACGAAATTCCCCCGGGCGGGCAGGCTTTCCGGCGGGTGCGCCGATCAAGGCTTTGTGCATTCGATTTGCCGCGCCGGGCGGTTTATAGCTCGGTCGGAATGAAACAGGGGGAGGAGCGGCCATGTCCGCTGATGGCGTGATCGAATATTTCTATGCGGCCCATTCGGCCTTTGCCTATCTGGGCTCGAGGCGGTTCATGGCGATCGCGGCGAAGGCCGGGCGGCGGATCGTCCACCGGCCGGTGGACCTTCGACTGGTCGTGGCAGAAGCCGGCGCGACGCCGTTCCCGAAGCGCTCGAAGGCGCATGTCCAGTATTTCTTCGGCCGCGAGATCCGGCGCTGGTCGGAGGAGCGCGGTGCGCCGGTGCTGGGCCGGACACCCACCTTTCACCACCACGATATCGGGCTGCCCAACTGCTTCCTGATCGCCGGCATGGAGCAGGGGCTGGTGATCGACGAACTGGCGCACCGCCTGCTGGAAGCGCACTGGAAGGAGGACGCCGATCTCGCCGACCGAGGCACGCTGCTGCGTCTCGGCCGGGAAGCGGGCGTCGATCCGCAACCGCTGCTGGAGGCCGCCGACAGCCCGGCCGTGCGCGAGATCTATGACCGCTACAGCCGGGACGCGATCGAGCGCAGCATCTTCGGCTCGCCCACCTATTTCGTCGACGGCGACATGTTCTACGGCCAGGACCGCCTGGAGATGGTCGAACGCGCGCTGGCGAAGCCCTACGCGTGAACACGGCCGCAATCCGCCCCACCCCCGGAAAGGCTCAGGCATGGATCCCGCGCCGGCGCTTGCGCGCCGCGCAGGACTCGAAACCTGCCTTCAAGGAGCCCGGGGCCCACGCCTGAGCAGGGCCGCTGGAACGGCGATGCCGGTCAGGCGTCCGCGCCGCGCAGGACCCGCGCGTGGCCGCGCCGCCGGACCCGTCTCCTACTTCGTCTCGTGGTCGGCGCGGTTGTAGGGATCGTCGAGGCGGACGATGTCGTCCTCGCCCAGATAGCTGCCCGACTGGATCTCGATGACCTCCAGCGGCACCTTGCCGGGATTGGCGAGGCGGTGGGCGGTGCCGATGGCGATGTAGGTGGATTCGTTCTCCGACAGCAGCACGGTCTCCTCGCCGGTCGTCACCTTCGCGGTGCCGGAGACCACCACCCAGTGCTCCGCGCGGTGGTGGTGAAGCTGGTAGGAGAGCTGCGCGCCGGGGTTCACCACCAGGCGCTTGACCTGATAGCGGGCGCCGAAATCCAGCGGCTCGTAATAGCCCCAGGGGCGGTAGTGGCGGACATGGCTCTCGTGCTCGGCCCGGCCCTCCGCCTTCAGCATCTCGACCACCTCCTTGACCTCCTGGGTGCGGTCGCGGCGGGCGACCAGCACGGCGTCGGAGGTCTCGACGATGGTGAGGTCGGAGACGCCGATGGCGGCGACGACCGTCTTCTCGGTGCGGATATAGCTGTTGCTCACGTCGCGCAGGATGACGTCGCCCTGGACGGCGTTGCCGTTCGCGTCCTTCTCGGCGATGTCCCACAGCGCGGTCCAGGAGCCGATGTCTGACCAGCCGATGTCGCAGGGCATGACGGCGGCGCGCTCGGTCTTCTCCATCACCGCGAAGTCGATCGACTGCGCCGGGCAGGCGGCGAATGCGGCCTCGTCCAGGCGCAGGAAGTCGAGATCGCGCTCCGCGCCGTCCAGCGCCCGCTCCACTGCGTCGACGATATCGGGGCGGAAGCGCCGCATCTCCCCGATCAGGGCGTCGGCCCGGGCGACGAACATGCCGGAATTCCAGGAATAGCCGCCATCGGTGAGATAGCCGGCGGCGGTCGTCGCGTCGGGCTTCTCGGTGAACTGGTCGACGTGGAAGACGCCATCGGCGATGGCCGCGCCCTGGCGGATATAGCCATAGCCCGTGTGCGGCTCGGTCGGCCGGATGCCGAAGGTGACGATGTGGCCGGCGTCGGCCATCTCCACCGCCCGCGCCAGCAGGCGGCGGAAGCCTTCGATTTCCCGGATGACGTGGTCCGCCGGCAGCAGGGCGATCACCGCTTCCGGGTTGCGCGCGAGACACCAGAGCGCTGCCGCGGCCGCCGCCGGTGCGGTGTTGCGGCCCACCGGCTCCAGCATGATGGCCAGCGGCTCGCGGCCGATGGCGCGAAGCTGCTCGGCGATGATGAAGCGGTGGTCGTTGTTGCAGATCGCCAGCGGCGCGGCGTAGGCAGGATCGTCGGGCACGCGCAGCGCCGTCGCCTGCAGCATGGTTTCCTCGCCGGCCAGCGGCAGGAGCTGCTTGGGGTAGAGACTGCGCGAGAGCGGCCAGAGCCGTGTCCCCGCGCCGCCTGAAAGCAGCACGGGAAAGATCCGCGCGGTCCCGCTGGTCATCCTGCCGCCCTCCGTGCCGGTCGCTGGCCGCCGAGATTTACCATGGCCACGCCCACGGTCACCAGAACCATGCCGGCGATGGCGGCCGGTCCGAAGGTCTCGCCGAAAAGGGGCCAGGCGATCAGCGCCGTGGAGGCAGGCACGAGGAAGAACAGGCTGGAGACCTTGGACGCGGCGCCCTGACGGATCAGGATCATCAGCAGGGTGATGGCGCCGATGGACATGACCAGGACCAGCCAGCCGAGCGCGAAGACGAACTCGCCCGACCAGGTGATCTCGCGGGTCTCGATGGCGAAGGCGATGACGCCGAGCGCGACCGCGGCCGCGGCGAACTGGATGGCGTTGCCCGTGCGCAGGTCCATCTGGGTGCAGAAGCGTTTCTGGTAGAGCGTGCCGATGGTGATGCCGAACAGCGCCATCACTGCCAGCGCCATGCCTTCCGGCGTGCCCAGCCCCTGCTCCAGCTTGCGGTAGACCACCAGGAAGACGCCGGCGAGGCCGAGAAAGAAGCCGATCCACTGGCGCAGGCTGACGCGCTCGCCCAGCACCGGCCCGGCCAGGATGGCGGTCAGGATGGGCTGCAGGGCGACGATCAGGGCCGCGGTGCCGGCCTCCACGCCCAGGCTGATCGCGGCGAAGACGCCGCCCAGATAGACCCCGTGCAGCAGCACGCCGACGATGGCGATATGGCCCACGTCGGCGGCGCGGTCCGGCCAGGGCGCCCGCATCAGCAGCGCCAGCGGCGCCAGGATCGCCACGACGAGGGCGAAGCGCAGCGCCAGAAAGGTCATGGGCTCGGCATAGGGCAGGCCGAGCTTGGCGCCGATGAAGCCGGTCGACCACAGAAAGACGAACACCGCCGGCATCAGCACGGCGGCGACGAATCCGGGCGACGGGGTCTGCGCGGGCGCGGTCATCGGTCTGCCATAGCCGGGCGGGGGCAGACGGACAAGGCCGGACCTCTTATAAGGGTGCTGATTCGAACCCGGAGTTCCTCATGAGCAAGGTCGCGCGCTGGATCGGTCCCATCATCCTGCTGGCAGTGGTCGCCGCCGGCGTGGGCTACTGGTTCTACTGGAATGCGCTGGCCGACGGCCTGGAACGCGGTTTCAACCGCTGGGTCGAGCAGCGCCGCGCCGAGGGCGTCTCGGTCCGCCATGGCGCCGTCGAGGTGACGGGGTTCCCCTACCGGCTGGAACTGCACGTCGCCCAGCCGGAGATCGCCGCGCCCCGCCTCAACATGGCGCCCGAATGGTCGGCCGACGAGGCCGTGATCTACTTCCAGCCCTGGAAGCGCGGCCACGCCATCGCCGAAACCCGCGGGCCGCAGAAGCTGGGCTGGATCGAGGGCGGGGTCCAGCGCCGCGCCACGGTGGTGGCGGAGCGGGCGCTGTCCTCCGTGCGCTTCACCGACCGGGGGCGGATCACCCGCTATGACGCCGATCTGGTCCAGGTGGAGGCCTCGGGCGACCTCGCGCTCAGGCGCGCGGCGCGGCTGCAGAGCCATGGCCGGCTGGCCGATGCCGGGGACAGCGGTCCGCCGGCGCTGGAGCTGACCTTCCGGGGCGACGAGATGCGGGTTGACCCGGCGGCCAGTCCCCTGGGCGAGGCGGTCGACCTGGCGCGGATCGCCGTCACCCTTGCGCCCATGCCGGAATCGACCGCGCCCTCGGCGCTGGACGCCTGGCGGGACCGGGGCGGGGTGCTGGAGGTCAACGCGCTGGACGTCCGCACCGGGGAGCTGGCGGTCACCGGCGACGGCACCTTCGCCCTCGACGCGGCGCGCCGGCCGGAGGGCGCAGGCGTGCTGCAGGTCTTCGGCGCCGAGGCCTTCGTCGACGCGCTGGCGGCGGCGGGCGACCTCTCCGGCGGCGCGCAGCTCGGCCTGAAGCTGGCCATCAAGGCGCTGGAACAACGCGACGGGGAAGGGCGCGCCGTCGTGCGGGTGCCTTTCTCGATCCAGGACGGCCGTGTCCGCCTGCTCGAATTCGGCCTGTTCGACGCGCCGCCGCTTTATTGATGGCCGTCGCTTGCCGCAGGCGGGCCGAAGCCTGATATCAACCGGCAGTGATCATCCAGGAGGCCAACAACAATGAAATCGCTGATCGCCGCGCTCGTCATCCTTGCCGCGCCTGCTCTGGCCCTGGCGGAGTCCTCGCCCTGGCCGGCGGATGCGGAACTCTACATCGTCTCGCCGAAGGACGGCGACACCGTCTCCAGCCCGTTCCGCGTGGAGTTCGGCGTCAAGGGCGTCACCGTCCGGCCCGCCGGCGACGAGACGCCGGGCTCCGGCCATCATCACCTGCTGATCGACCGCACCGTGCCGGCCGGCGAGGATCTGCAGTATTCGCTGCCGGCCGAAGACAGCCTGGTGCATTTCGGCAAGGGCCAGACCGCCGTCGAACTCAGGCTGCCGTCCGGACCGCACACGCTCCAGCTCATCATGGGCGACGCCAATCACATCCCCCACGATCCACCGCTGGTCTCCGAGCCGATCAGGGTCATCGTGCGGAACCAGTAGGGACGGATGCCGCCGCGGATGGCGGCGGCACGCTGTGTCAGTCGTCGCCGGCGCCGTCGACATCGCGGCCGAAGTTCGGCGCCGCCGAATCCTGGCCCGCATCGATGATGGCGCGGCGGATGGCGCGGGTGCGGGTGAAGAGCTGGAACAGCGTCTCGCCGTCGCCCCAGCGGATGGCGCGCTGCAGCGCCGTCAGATCCTCGGAAAAGCGCGCCAGCATCTCCAGCACGGCTTCCCGGTTGTTGAGGAAGACGTCGCGCCACATGGTCGGATCGGAGGCGGCGATACGCGTGAAGTCGCGGAAGCCGGCGGCGGAGAACTTGATCACCTCCGACTTGGTCACCGTCTCCAGGTCGTCGGCCGTGCCGACGATGTTGTAGGCGATCAGATGCGGGATGTGGCTGGTGATCGCCAGCACCTGGTCGTGATGGCCGGCGTCCATGACTTCCACTTCCGCGCCCATGGCGGTCCAGAAGGCCGTCAGCCGCGCCACCGATTGGTCATCGGAGAGGCCATTGGGCGTGATGACCAGCCAGCGCCCTCGGAACAGCGACGCGAAACCCGCCGCGGGGCCGGAATTCTCGGTACCGGCGATGGGATGGGCGGGCACGAAACGCACATGGTCGGGCAGGTGGGGCGAGACGGCGTCGATCACGCCCTGCTTCACCGAGCCCACGTCGGAGAGTATCGCGCCTTCGTCCAGATCACCGCCGATTTCGTGCGCCACGGCGCCCATCACGCCCACCGGCGTGCACAGGATGACCAGATCGGCGCCGCGCACGGCTTCGGCGTTCGATGCGAAGGCTTCGTCGGCGATGCCCAGCGCCAGCGCCTCGGCGCGGTGGGCGGCGTCCGGCGAGGCGCAGACGATGGTCTCGGCCAGGCCGTGCTCGCGCGCCGCCCGGGCAATCGAAGAGGCGATCAGGCCGATGCCGACCAGGCACAGCCTGCGGAAGGGTTGCGCGTCGGCCATCAGCTTTCCAGGAAGGCCTTCAGCGCGTCGATGACGGCCAGGTTGTCGTCCTCGGTGCCGATGGTGATGCGCAGGCAGTCGGGCAGGCCATAGGCGCCGACCGGGCGGACGATGATGCCGCGCGCCTTCAGGAAGGCGTCGGCCGCCAGCGCCTGCTCGGCGCCGCCGGGAAAACGCGCCAGCGCGAAATTGCCGATCGAGGCGGTCGTCTCCAGGCCGAGTCCGTTCAGCGCCGCGGTCAGCTTCGGCAGCCAGACGTCGTTGTGGGTGCGCGCGGCGTCGATGTGGGCGGTGTCGTCCAGCGCCGCCAGGGCGGCCTCCTGCGCGGCCAGGTTGACGTTGAACGGGCCGCGGGCGCGGTGCAGCACGTCGATCACCGCGGCGGGCGCGTAGGCCCAGCCGACACGCAGCCCCGCCAGCCCGTAGATCTTCGAGAAGGTGCGGGTCATGACGACGTTGTCGTTTGCGTTCACCAGCTCCACGCCGGGCTCGTAGTCGTTGCGGGAAACGTATTCCGCATAGGCGGCGTCGATCACCAGCAGGACGTTGTCGCGCAGACCCGCGCGCAACCGCGCGACCTCGTCGGCGGTGACGAAGGTGCCGGTGGGGTTGTTGGGGTTGGCCAGGAAGACCAGCCGCGTGCGTTCGGTCACCGCGGCGAGCAGGGCGTCGACGCTGGCGGTGTAGTCCGTCTCCGGCGCCATCACCGGCGTGGCCCCATTGGCCTTGGCGGCGATGGCGTACATCAGGAAGCCGTGGCGGCTGAACAGCACCTCGTCGCCCGCCCCCGCATAGGACGAGACCAGCAGTCCGATCAGTTCGTCGGAGCCGTTGCCGCAGACGATCCGGTCGGGGTCCAGGCCGTGGCGGCGGCCCAGCGCGCGGCGCAGCCGGGTGGCGCCGCCGTCCGGATACTGGCCGATGCGGCCGGCCATGGCGCGGAACGCCTCGATCGCCTTCGGGCTGGGGCCGAGCGGCGTCTCGTTGGCGGAGAGCTTGCGCACGTGGCTCTGGCCCTCGATCTCGGATTCGCCACCCTTGTAGGGCGTGATGTCCATCAGGCCTGGCTGCGGCGTCGGGTTGGTCATGGGAGGTCCTCTACTCGGTGTCCAGCACGCCGAGCGGCCGCGCCGAGGCGCCGATGACGGCGGCCCGGGTGATCGCGCCGTCGCTGCCGCCGACCAGGCGGCCCAGCCGCTCGTCCTGGCGGCCGATGAAGCCCTCCAGCTCCAGCAGCTGCTTCATCAGGCCCTCCCGGCCGTAGGTGGCCATCACGCCGCCCTTCAGCTCCGCCTGGTTGAGCAGCGCGCCGAGGCGCGTGCGGCTGAGCTCCGGGTCGGTGTCGACGATCATGTAGCTGACGTCGTCGCTGGAGGGTTCGGGCGGGTAGGTCGCCACCGCCATCAGGCGACGGCTCTCGAAGCGGCCTGTGGCGCTTTCGTAGAAGGGCAGGGCGCTGACGATGTTGACGGCCCGCGCGTCCTCGCTGGCCAGGTTCGGCCACCAGGGCTGCGCCTCCTCGTGGTCGGGCCAGGGCAGCACGCCGATGGTGTTCTGCTGGCCGACCTCCTGCAGTACGCGCTGGGCACTGGCGCAGAGCCGGATCGGCGTCAGGCTGCCGAAATGGTTGCGCACCAGGTCCCAGTGGGAGATCGAGCGTTCCGGCGAATAGAGCGCGACGCCGAAGGGGGCCTGCATCTGGCAGGCGCCGGAGAGAATCTCGCGCCAGATGCGCGCCACCGCGGCGGCGGGCAGCGCGCCGTCATGGTCGCCGATCCGGCCGCGCATCAGCTCCGCCTCGCGTCCCGGGCGGATGAATGCGGCCCGCTCGCCGCTGGCGGTCCGCTTGGCCAGGCCGATGCGGCGCACCACCGCCGCCCGCTCGCGCAGGAGCTGGTGCAGCTCCCGGTCGATGCGGTCGATGTCCTCGCGCAGCTTGTCCAGACCTGCCGGCGCTTCCTCCGACATTGCGACCGTTCTCCTCCTGATTGCCCTGGCGGCGGCGGAGCATAGTCACAAGCGCCATGCCCCGCAAAGGCCGAATCGCCGCCCCGCAGCACCCGGCCGCGGCGCATGCTGGACAAGGCCTGGGCCCGCTGCTACTGACCCTCACACGTCCATGAGGCCCTTCGAGGGGAAGCCGCCTATGAGCTCGCAGAAGAAACCGCTGGTCATCGTCACCCGGAAGCTGCCAGACGCGATCGAGACGCGGATGATGGAGCTGTTCGACACGCGGCTGAACCTGGACGACAAGCCGATGTCCAAGACCGAGCTGATGGAGGCGGTGAAGGTCGCGGACGTGCTGGTGCCCACGGTGACGGACCGCATCGACGCGGGCATTCTCAGCCAGGCCAATCCGGATCTCAGGCTGATCGCCAGCTTCGGCACCGGTGTCGATCACATCGATCTCGCCGCCGCCCGCCAGCGCGGCATCACCGTCTGCAACACGCCGGGCGTCCTGACCGAGGACACCGCCGACATGACCATGGCGCTGATGCTGGCCGTGCCGCGGAGGCTGACCGAGGGCGAGCGGCAACTGCGCGAGGGCGACTGGAGCGGCTGGTCGCCGACCCACATGCTGGGCCACCGCATCTGGGGCAAGCGCCTGGGCATCATCGGCATGGGCCGCATCGGCACCGCGGTCGCCCGCCGGGCCAAGGCCTTCGGCCTCTCGATCCACTATCACAACCGCCGCCGCGTGCACGAATCCGTCGAGCAGGAGCTGGAGGCGACCTACTGGGAGAGCCTGGACCAGATGCTGGCGAGGATGGACATCATTTCCGTCAACTGCCCGCACACCCCGGCAACCTATCACCTGCTGTCGGCCCGGCGGCTGAAGCTGATGCAGCCGACCTCCTACATCGTCAACACCTCCCGCGGCGAGGTGATCGACGAGAACGCGCTGACGCGGATGCTGCGCGCCGGCGACATCGCGGGCGCCGGGCTCGACGTCTTCGAGCACGAGCCGGCGGTGAATCCGAAGCTGATCGAGATGGACAACGTCGTCCTGCTGCCGCACATGGGCTCGGCCACCATCGAGGGCCGCGTCGACATGGGCGAGAAGGTGCTGATCAACATCAAGACCTTCGTCGACGGCCACACCCCGCCCGACCGGGTGCTGCCGGACCTCTGACGCCGGCACGCAGGCGGCGGGACATCGCAGAAGGCGTGCGGGCCAGCCATGCCATCCCCCGCGCGCCGACCCGGTCACGTGAACAGCGAGAGCACGCCCGTATAGGTGTAGAGCCGGGCGTTGGAGATTTCCCCGTTGCAGAAGAAGCCGGTCAGCGGGAAGTCGCCGAAACGCTCGGCGATCATGTCCAGTTCGGTGCGGTCGGCGTCGAACATGTTCGGCCCCCGGCCCAGGCAGGAATAGTACAGCCCGCCGCGCGGCCGTTTGCCGTCCAGCGAGCGCTCCAGCTTGTCCAGCATCCGCGTCATGTCCTCGGCCGCGCTGGCCCCGTCGCGGCGGCAGAACATCAGCCGCCCGCCGACCTCGACCTCCTCGGCGACGGCGACCAGGCCGTGCTGCGGGTCCAGGCCGGTGATGTCGCGCACCAGATAGTCGCCGCTGTCGGCGCCGCTGACCGGCAGGCCGGCGAAGATGAAGCCCGGCACCCGTTCCAGATTGCGCGCCAGAACTTCGCCGGCCTCCTCGCGGAAGACCTCGAAGGCGGGTTGTCCATCCAGTTCGACGACCACGTTCTTTTCCGCGCGCGTGATTTCGCGGGGCGGACCGATGGGCGAGCAGCCCTGGCTCAGCGCCGTGCTGACGCCGATGTCCGCGGAAAGCGCGACGCCGCTCAGCGGCGTGTCGGCCAGGCCGCGCGCGATCATCGGCCAGGCGGCGCGGGAGGCGGCGATGCCGCCCACCCAGTAGCCGCCGAGCCGCGCTGCCAGTTCCGCCACGCCCTCGGGCAGGTCGGGCGCGCGGGCGTCGGCGTGCAGGACGCCGAACCAGGGTTCGATCCCCTCGATGTCATCCTCGGCGCGGCGCAGCAGGCGGTAGTGCGCGCGTGGCGCGGCCATCGCCATCGCCGCCACGCCCGGTTCGTCGAACAGTTGCCGGCGGCCGGCGACCACGCCGATGCCGGTGGTGCCGACCCAGTCGTCGATGCCGGTGCGCCCGCGCAGCACGGTCAGGATGTCGCTGGCGTGGGCCGAGAAGTGGTCGGTGAGATAGACGAAGCCGAGGCGGCAGCCGGCGGCGCCGCTGGCTTCCAGCTGGTCGAGGCAGGCGCTCACCGCCGTGCGCCAGTCGCGGTCCGCGCCGGCGCCGAACGCGAATGTGTCGGCGGGTTCCGTCATGGGGCCATCAAAGGACGGCAGCCGCCGCGGCACAAGGGGGTGCGCCTAGATTTCCCTGTCCTTGAGTTCCTTGGCGATGGCGCCGGCGCGGCTGCGCACCTGATCCATATGCGGGTTGATCAGCAGCGCCCGCTCGAACGCCTTCAGGGCGGCTTCGGGCTGATCGAGCCGGTCGTAGATCATGCCGAGCCCCGAATAGGCGCCGAAATGGCGGGGCTCCAGATCCAGGACGCGCTGGATGTCCTCGATCGAGCCGCGGTAGTCGCCACGGATGAAGCGCAGGGTGGCGCGCCGGTTCCAGCCCTCGGCGAATTCCGGGGCCAGATCGATCACCGCGTCGTACTGCGCCTCGGCCTGCTCGTGCAGGCCGCGCTGCATCGCTTCGGCGGCGTCGACCATCAGCAGATCCACGGTGTCGGAGCCCGATTCGTGCCAGACGCCCCAGATCCGGTTCTGCACCTTCAGGGCTTCCGGCCCCTCGATGCTCTGCAACTCGCCGAACAGGCCGTCCAGGCGTGGATCGTTCTGATCGGCCGCCGCCGGCGTCCAGACCGTCAGCAGGCCGGCCAGGGCCGCCGCGGCAAGCGGCATTGTCATGGAACGTCGGTACATGCGCATATTCTGCATATGGGCGGCGGCGGCGTCGAGACGAGGCCGCGGCCGCTCACTCGACCGTGACGGACTTCGCCAGATTGCGCGGCTGGTCGACATCGGTGCCCTTCAGCACCGCCACGTGATAGGCCAGAAGCTGCACCGGAATGGCGTAGAGCAGGGGCGCGACGAAGGGATCGACGCTCGGCAGTTCGATCGCCGCGAAGGCGTCCTCGCCCACCGCATCGACGCCGGCCGCGTCGGAGAGGAAGATCACCTTGCCGCCCCGGGCCATGACCTCGCGCATGTTGGACACGGTCTTGTCGAACCAGCGGTCGGTCGGCGCGATGACGATCACCGGCACCTCCTCGTCGATCAGCGCGATGGGGCCGTGCTTCATCTCCCCGGAGGCATAGCCCTCGGCGTGGATGTAGCTGATCTCCTTCAGCTTCAGCGCACCTTCCAGCGCCAGCGGGTAGCCCGTGCCGCGCCCCAGATAGAGCACGTCGCGCTTCTCGAAGATGGCGTGGGCCAGGTCGCGGATCGCCTCGTCGTGGTTCAGCACCTGGGCGGCCATGGCCGGCACATGCGCCAGGGCGAAGGCCAGGCGGTCTTCCTCGGCCTCGTCGATGGCGCCGCGGGCGCGGGCGAAGGAGATCACCATGCAGGCCAGCGTCGCCAGCTGGCAGGTGAACGCCTTGGTCGAGGCGACGCCGATTTCCGGCCCGGCGAGCGTCTGCAGCACCACGTCCGACTCCCGGGCGATGGAGCTCTCGGGCACGTTGACGATGGCGACGATATGCTGCTTCTGCTCGCGGCAGTATTGCAGCGCCGCCAGGGTGTCGGCGGTCTCGCCGGACTGGGAGATGAAGATGCCGAGACCGCCCTCGGGCATCGGCGCCTCGCGGTAGCGGAACTCGCTGGCGACGTCGACCTCCACCGAGACTCGCGCCACCTGCTCGAACCAGTACTTGGCGACCATGGCCGCGTAGAAGGACGTGCCGCAGGCGATGATCGTGATCCTGGGCAGGGCGGCGACGTCGAAGGGCATGGGCGGCAGCACGATCTCGCCGGTCGCCGGCGTCAGGTAGCTGTGCAGGGTGTCGCCGATGACCGCCGGCTGCTCGAAGATCTCCTTCAGCATGAAGTGGCGGTGGTTGCCCTTGCCGATCATGGCGCCGGAGATCGCGGACTGCTTGATCTCCCGCTCCACCGCGTTGTCCTCGTGGTCGTAGAAGCTGGCGCCCTTGCGCGTGACGACGACGTAATCGCCTTCCTTCAGATAGGCGATGCGGTTGGTCATCGGGGCCAGCGCCATGGCGTCGGAGCCGAGGAACATCTCGTCGTCGCCAAAGCCGACGGCCAGCGGGCTGCCGCGGCGGGCGCCGATCATCAGCTCGTGCTCGCCGGCGAAGATGATGCCCAGCGCGAAGGCGCCTTCCAGGCGTTTCAGCGCCGCGGCCACGGCCTCTCGCGGGCCCAGGCCGTCTTCCAGATTGCGGGTGATCAGATGGGCGACGATCTCGGTGTCGGTCTCGGAGGCGAACACGCAGCCGGCCGCCTTCAGCTCGGCGGCCAGTTCCCGGTAGTTCTCGATGATGCCGTTGTGGACCAGGGCCACGCGGTGGGTGGCGTGTGGGTGGGCGTTGGCTTCGTTGGGCACGCCATGCGTCGCCCAGCGGGTGTGGCCGATGCCGATGTCGCCGTCCAGGCTCCATTCGGCAAGCGCCTTTTCCAGATTGACCAGCTTGCCCTCGGCGCGGCGGCGCTCGATGCCGCCGTTTACCAGGGTTGCGATGCCGGCCGAATCATAGCCGCGGTATTCGAGGCGCTTCAGCCCCTCCAGCAGGCGGGGCGCAGCCTCGCCCCTGCCGATCACGCCGACAATGCCGCACATGCCCTGTTTTCCTTCTACTTCGCGTTCTTGTTCTTGCGGTCCTGCCGTCCGGCGCGGAAGCCGGCGGCCCAGCCGCTCTTCGCCGTCTGCGGCGCGCGGGTGAACGCCAGGTCGTCGGCGGCGACGTCCTCGGCGATGGTGCTGCCCGCGCCGACGATGGCGCCGTCGCCGATGCGGACCGGCGCCACCAGCGCCGAGTTGGAGCCGATGAAGGCGCCGGCGCCGATGTCGGTGCGGTGCTTGTCGAAACCGTCATAGTTGCAGGTGATGGTGCCGGCGCCGATATTGGCCTGCCGCCCGACCCGGGCGTCGCCGATATAGCTCAGGTGGTTGACCTTGGCGCCCGCCTCGATCACCGCCTTCTTCACCTCGACGAAATTGCCGATGCGGGCCGCCGCCTGGATTTCCGCGCCGGGGCGGAGGCGGGCATAGGGGCCGATCTCGGCGGTGGCGTGCACATTGGCCCCCTCCAGATGGCTGAAGGCCTTGATACGGACATCGTCGCCCACGGTGACGCCGGGGCCGAAGACGACATGGGGCTCCACGGTGACGTCGCGGCCCAGCTTCGTGTCCCAGCAGAAATGCACGGTCCCGGGATCGATCAGCGTCGCGCCGTTCGCCATGGCGTCGTTGCGCAGCCGGCGCTGCGCCACCCGCTCCGCCGCCGCCAGCCGCAGCCGGTCGTCGACGCCCATGACCTCCTCCGCATCGCCCTCCACGGTGACGCAGGCCCGGCCCTCGGCGCGGGCGAGGGCCACGATGTCGGTCAGGTAGTATTCGCCCTTGGCGTTGTCGTTGCCGATGCGGTCCAGCAGGGCCAGGGCCACGCGGCCGTCCAGGCCCATGATTCCGGCATTGCAGAAGCCGATCCGCTTCTGCGCCTCGTCGCAGTCGCGGAACTCGACGATCGCCTCCAGCGCGCCGTCACCGCCCGTCACCAGCCGGCCATAGGCGGCCGGATCCTCAGGCCGGAAGCCGAGCACGGCGACGGCCGGGTCCGCCGGTCCCTCCATCGCCCCGGCCATGGCGCGCATGGTCTCCGCCGTCAGCAGCGGCGTGTCGCCGAACATGACCAGGACGATTCCGTCGAAGCCCTCCAGATGCTCGCGGGCGGCCAGCACGGCGTGGGCGGTGCCGAGCGCGGGCTGCTGCACGGCGGTCTTCGCCGGCGCGACCGCCGCCCGGACCGCGTCGTGATCCGGCGCGGTGACGACGACCGTGCGCTCGGGGCGCAACGGCGCCAGGGTGTCGATGATGCGGTTGATCATCGGCCGGCCGGCCACCGGATGCAGCACCTTGGGCAGGGCCGACTTCATCCGCGTTCCCATGCCGGCCGCCAGGATGACGGCCGCGACCGCGCGTTGGGTCATTTCGTGATTCTCCGCTCCCGAATTCGCGAATTGCTATGCCATGCCGGCGTCGGCAGGGCCAATTCAAACACTGTTTCAAAGCCTTGCAGAAGGCGCGCCACTGGGGCAAAGGATCGGTCATGACCCGACCCACCATCGTCTTCGATCTCGACGGCACGCTGGCCGACACCGCGCCGGACCTCTACCAGACCGTCTGCTGGCTGCTGGCCATGGAGAATCGTCCGCGCGTCAGCTTCGAGCGGATGAAGGGCCTGATCGGCGACGGCGCAGGCCCGATGATCCGCGGCAGTTTCGGCGACACCGGCGGCGTGCCCGAGGGCGACGGGTTCGAGCGGCTGCTGCGCATGTTCCTGGCCTATTACGCGCAGCACCTGGCCGATCACAGCGAGCCTTTCCCCGAGGCGCTGGCGGCGATCCACCGCTTCCGGGCGCGGGGCACCATGATCGCCATCTGCACCAACAAGCGCTACGAGTTCGCCGCCGAGCAGCTCAGGATCTGGCGCATCGGCCACCTGTTCGATGCGGTCAAGGGCGCCGACAGTTTCCCCTTCCGCAAGCCCGACGGGCGGCATCTGAGCGAGACGATCAAGGCGGCCGGCGGCGATCCCGCCCGGGCGCTGATGATCGGCGATTCGTCCGCCGACGTGGGCGCCGCACGCGATGCCGGCGTGCCCTGCATCGCCGTCACCTTCGGCTATGGCTCGACGCCGGCGCACGAGCTTGGCGCGGATCTGGTGATCGAGGGGTTCGGTCAGCTCGACGCTGCGGCCCGGCGGCTCGGCGTGATCTGAGTTCAGCCGTCCCACCGCGCCAGTACCTGTTCCAGCCGCGCGAATCCTTCGGCCATCTCCGCCGGTTCACAGGCGCAGAAGCCCAGCAGCAGGCCGCGCGGGCCGCCCGGCCGGGCGCGGTAGCGCGACAGCGGCGGGCAACGCACGCCGGCTTCGGCGGCGAGCCGCGACAGGGCCGCGTCGTCGGCCCCCTCCTCGAGGCGGAGCGCGATCTGCATGCCCGCCTGGCTTTCCTCCCAGGCGAACCGCCCGCCCACCGACGCCGTGAGCAGGCCCAGGAAGGCGCGGTAGCGCTCGGCGTAGATTCGGCGCATGCGCCGGATGTGGCGGTGGAACTCCCCCTCCGCCATGAAGGCGGCCAGCGGCCGCTGCAGCGCCGCCGACGCCTTGGGCCGGGAGCGGCGCTCCAGCGTGTCGCGGAAGGCCGGCAGCAAGGCTTCCGGCGCCACCATGTAGCCGAGCCGGAGGCCCATGGAGAAGACCTTGGAGAAGCTGCCGACATAGATCACCCGTCCGCCCCGGTCGAGGCTGGCGAGGGCCGGGATCGGCCGGCCGGCATAGCGGAACTCGCTGTCGAAATCGTCCTCCACCAGCCAGGCGCCGGTGGCCTCGGCGAAGTTGAGGAAGGCGAAGCGCCGGCTCGTTGGCATCGCCCCGCCGAGCGGGAACTGATGCGAGGGGGTCAGGATGCTGAGCCCCGGCGGGTCGCCGGCCGGGGGCGGCGCGGCGCCCTCCGCGTCGACGTCGAGCCAGAGCGGCCGCAGGCCGAGACCGAGGACGAATTCGCGCAGCGGCAGATAGCCGGGATCCTCCAGGCCCACCGCATCGCCCGGCCCGGCCAGGGTGCGGATGGCGATTTCCAGCGCGTCGCCCGCGCCGGCGGTGACGATGATCTGTTCGGGCCGCGCCTCGACGCCGCGCCATTCGGCGAGGTGGCGGGCGATCTCCGCCCTGAGGTCCGGGTCGCCGAAGGCCTCGGTTTCCTGGACCAGCGCTTCCGGCGTCGCCCGCGCGGTCCGCGCCACCGTGCGGCCCCAGGCGCGGTAGGGAAAGGCGCGCATGTCCGGCACGCCCGGATCGAAGGCCACCGGCGGGGAGGGCGCGGCTAGCGGCCGCCGGCGTTCGGACGGTGCGGCGGCCGCGGCCGGGGCGGGCACGGCGCCGATATCGCCGACATAGACGCCCGAACCCCGCCGTCCCTCGGCATAGCCCTCGGCGACGAGCTGATCGTAGGCCGCGACGACCGTGGCTCGGCTGACCCCCAGCTCGGCGGCGAAGGGACGGCTTGCCGGCAGGGCGGAGCCCGCCTTCAGCCGCCCGTCGGCGATCAGCGCTCTCAGTGCGTCATAGACCTGCGCCGCCAGGGGGGCGGGCAGGGTGCGGTCCAGCGTCAGGGCGGCGAGCAGGGCGTCGGACATATTGGTCTGTTTGAATTCTTCCAGATTGGCCATTTCGATCAGGCCAGTCTCAGCCTAGCTTCGCCGCCGCCGAGGAGGAAGAGCCATGACCGAGCACGACCTGACCACGACCGACCGCACCCGGCTGAGGCGCTCGCACCTGCGCGGCCATGCGGACCGGGAGACCGCCTACGCCATCCTGGACGCCACCATGCACTGTCATGTGGGCTACACCATCGACGGCAGTCCCTATGTCACGCCGACCTTCCAGTGGCGCGAGGGCGACGACGTGTTCTGGCACGGCTCCAGCGCCAGCCGGGCGCTGCGCGCCGCGGAAGGCGCCGAGGTCTGTCTCACCGTTTCCCTGCTCGACGGGCTGGTGCTGGCGCGGTCCGGGTTCCATCACTCGGTCAACTACCGCTCGGTGATGCTGTTCGGGCGCGCCAGGAAGATCGAGGATCCGGCGGAAAAGACCGAGCGGCTGAGGACCTTCGTCGAGATGATCACGCCGGGCCGCTGGGAAACCCTCAGGCCGATGACCGATCAGGAGCTGAAGGGCACCACGATCCTGACCATGCCGATCGACGAAGGTGCGGCCAAGGTGCGCGATGGCGGCCCCATCGACGACGAGGAGGACTACGCGCTGCCCATCTGGGCGGGCGTGGTGCCGATACGCCAGCAGGTCGGCGAACCGGAGCCCGATCCGCGCAACCTGCCGGGGCTGGACGTTCCCGGGCACGTCCGGGCCTTCCGCATCGGCTGACCGGCCGGGCATAGGCCGGCAGGGCCCGGTTTACCGCGAAAGAGGGGTTGCGCGGGGGCGCTAATTGCGCCATATCCCGCGCCTTGGCGTCCCGTCCGGGCCCGCATGAAGCGGTTCCGGGCGTCCGAGCCCCGGGCTTTCCGGAACCTTGGGGCGGGCGTCGAGAACCCGGAAGGAAAGCAATGTCCTACTACGAAACCGTGTACATCGCACGGCCCGACATCTCGGCCCAGCAGGTCGAGCAGATGAACGAAGAGTTCAACACCCTCGTTCAGGCGCAGGGCGGCGAGATCAAGAAGACCGAGTACTGGGGTCTCAAGTCGCTTGCCTACAAGATCAAGAAGAACCGCAAGGGCCACTACGTGCTGTTCAATCTGGACGCACCGGCCGCAGCGCTGCAGGAGTTCGAGCGGGTGATGCGCCTGCACGACGACGTGCTGCGCTACATGTCCATCCGCATGGAAGAGCTGGAGGAAGGACCCTCGGCGCAGATGCAGTCCCGCGGCGGCGGACGCGACGCCGGCCGTGGCGGACGCGGCGGCCCGCGCGGCGACCGCGACCGGGGCCCGCGCGGCGACCGTGACCGCGGCGACCGTGGTGACCGTGGTGATCGTGGCGACCGCAGCGAGCGTCCGGCCCGTTCCAAGGAAGGAGAGCGCGCATGAGCATCGGCACCGAGCACAAGGGCGTTGTCCGCGCCGCCGTCAAGGGCGGCCGCCGTCCGTTCTTCCGCCGCCGCAAGACCTGCCCGTTCTCGGGCGCGAACGCGCCGAAGATCGACTACAAGGACACCAAGCTCATGCAGCGCTACCTGTCGGAGCGCGGCAAGATCGTCCCCAGCCGGATCACGGCCGTTTCCGCCAAGAAGCAGCGCGAACTGGCGCGGGCGATCAAGCGGGCGCGGTTCCTGGCGCTCCTGCCCTACGTGCAGGACTGAGGCAGCCGGGCCGGACGCACGATGAATGCGCGCGTCCCGATCGCTATCGCCTGCGGCCTCGCCGCGGCGCTGTGCAATCTGGCCCCGCAGTCCGGTTTTCCGGGAGGATTGATGCTGTCCCTGGTCACCTCATTGCCGCTGTTCTACGCCGGCCTGACCCAGAGCTGGCTCTGGGCCCTGGTCGCGGGACTGGTGGCCACGGGGGTCATGCTGGCCTTCGGCGGGGGCTGGATGGCGCTGATCTTCCTGGCGGCGACGGCGATGCCGGTGATCGTTCTGGTGCGCCAGGCGCTGCTGGCCCAGCCGCTGCAGGACGGGGGGCTGATCTGGTATCCGGTCGACCGCCTCGCCTGGTGGCTTGGGGGCATCGGGCTGCTGTTCGGTCTCGGCGTCTTCATGGTGATGGAGACCGGGCCCTTCCGCGAGACGGTGGACCAGGTCTTCCAGGCCGTGTTCGCCACGGCGGAGATGAGCGAGACGGACCTGGCCCGGTTCCAGGAAATGTTCCGGCGGATCATTCCGCCGGTCTTCGCCGGCTCGACCATGCTGCTGCTGGTGTTCAACGGGGCGCTGGCGCAGTGGATCGCACGGCGCAGCGGACGCGCGGTGCGCGCCGAACTGCCGCTCGCCGGGCTCCGGCTGCCGATGGCCGCGGCGGTGGCGCTGGCGGCGGCGTCGCTGGGATCGGCCGTGATCCCCGGCGATGCCGGCCTGTTGCTGGCGATCGCGGCGGCGGTGCTGTCGACGCTGTTCGTGCTGCAGGGTCTGGCCGTGGCGCACCGGCTGATCGGCTCGCGGACCGGCGGCGGCGGCGGGCTGGCGATCTTTTACGTGGTGGCGCTGATCATGCTGTTCGTGCTGACGCCGCTGGTGATTCTTATGCTGATGCTTCTGGGCGTCGCCGACTGTTTCCTCGACCTGCGTCGGCGCAATACCAGCGGCACGGGAACCTGAAGGAGAAGACGGAATGAAGGTCATTCTGCTGGAGCGGATCGACAAGCTCGGTCAGATGGGCGACGTCGTCGCCGTGAAGAACGGCTACGCGCGCAACTTCCTGCTGCCGCACGGCAAGGCGCAGCGGGCCACCGACGCGACGCTGCGGGAGTTCCAGTCCCGCCGCAAGCAACTCGAAGCCAAGAACCTGGAGCTCCGCAAGGAGGCCGAGGACATTGCCGGCCGCATGAAGGGCCTGAAGGTCACGGTCATCCGTCAGTCGTCGGATTCCGGGCAGCTCTACGGCTCGGTCAACACCCGCGACATCACCGACGGGATCTCCGAGGCGGGCTTCACCATCGAGCGCCGTCAGGTGCAGCTGACCCGTCCGATCAAGACCATCGGCGTCCATGACGTCACCATCCGCCTGCATCCCGAGGTGATGGTGGAGGTGGGCATCAACGTCGCCCGGTCCGAGGACGAGGCGGCGGCGCAGCTCCGCGGCGAGAACGTCTTCACCCGCGGCGACGAGGACGAGGAAGAATACTTCGACGTCGAAGAGGCGGCCGAGGAGATCTTCGAGAAGGGTCCCGCATCGCACGAAGAGCTGATGGACGCGATCTCCCGCGCCACCGAAGACGGCGACGATGAAGACGGCGAAGGCGCCGCGGCGGAGGAAGAAGAAAAGGCCTGATCCGGGCCGCCCTGCGGCCGGGCGGCTCGCCCGGCTTGCAGGTCTAGCCACGCCTCCGCTATTTTGCCTCTTTGCAACAGTGTGTTTGCTAAAGCGGTGATGTGCGGAGGGTGGACGCCATGATTCTGCTATCGATGTTCATACGCCGGCTGATCAGGGTCGGCCGGCTGACCATCATCGACCACAACGGCAAGCGCCACGAATTTCCCGGCGAGCACGAGGGGCCATCGGCGGCCATCCAGCTGCACGACGCGAAGGTGGCCGGCGAGATCGCGCGGAACCCGCGCCTGAAGGTCGGCGAGGCCTATATGGACGGCCGCCTGACCATCCCCGAGGGCACGCTGTACGACTTCCTCGAGGTCGCGGTCCGCAATCTGGCCTGGCACAACCGCACCCGCAGCCGGCTGGCCCTGAAGCTTCAGAAGATCGTCACCGCGGCCCAGCACTACAATCCCGTCGGCAAGGCGCAGAAGAACGTCGCTCACCATTACGACCTGTCCGGCGAGCTCTTCGGCCTGTTTCTGGACGAGGATCGCCAGTACTCCTGCGCCTACTACCGCGATCCGTCCGACGATCTGGAATCCGCGCAGGAGCAGAAGAAGCGCCACATCGCCGCCAAGCTGCTGCTGGGGCCGGGCCAGAAGGTGCTCGACATCGGCTGCGGCTGGGGCGGGATGGCGCTGTTCATCGCCCGCGAGACCGGGGCCGACGTCACCGGCCTGACGCTGTCGCGGGAGCAGCACGCCGTCGCCACCCGGCGCGCCGCGGAGGCCGGGCTCGCCGACCGGGTCCGTTTCAAGCTGCTCGACTACCGTCAGGAAACGGGCGTCTATGACCGCATCGTCTCGGTGGGGATGTTCGAGCATGTGGGTAATCTTCATTACGGCGAGTTCTTCGCCAAGCTGGACACCTTGCTGAAGCCCGACGGCGTGGCACTGCTGCACACGATCGGCTCGGCCGACGTGCCGGGGCCGGTGGCGTCCTGGATCCGCAAGTACATCTTCCCCGGCGGGTACCTGCCGTCACTGTCGGAGATCGCGCCGCACCTGGAGCGGCTCGGCCTGTGGATGACCGACTTCGAGAGCCTGCGCTTCCACTACGCCGAGACCCTGAAGGCCTGGAACGAACGCTTCCAGCGGCACCGCGACCACATCCGGGACGATCTCTACGACGAGAGATTCTGCCGCATGTGGGAGTTCTACCTGCAGTCCTGCGAAGCCAATTTCAGGGAGTCGTTCCTGACGGTCTTCCAGATCCAGATCGCCAAGTCCATCGCCGCCGTGCCGATGACCCGGGACTACATGCTGGACTGGGAGCGGGCGCATGCGCCCGACAACCGCGCCCCGAAACAGGGACCGATGATGGCGGCGGGGGAGTAGGCCGGGTTCAGGCCGCCTTGCCGGCGACCTTGCGCTCCCGGTAGAGGACATAGGCGCCCGAGCCCATGATGACCGCCGCGCCGATCAGCATTTCCGGCGTCGGCATGTCGCCGAAGATCAGCATGCCCGCAGCGATCGCCCAGATCAGTTCGGTGTAGACGAAGGGTGCGATGGCCGAGGCTTCGGCCTGCTCGAAGGCGCGGATCATGAGGAAATGGCCGGTGCCGCCGATCAGGCCCATGGCCGCGAAGGCCAGCCAGTGCCAGGGCTCCGGCGTCTGCCAGATGAAGGGCAGCGGGATCGTCGCGACCACGGCGCCGACGATCGCGGTGTAGAACAGCGAGTTCATCTGCGGCGCGGCGCCCCGGATCATGCGGGTCATGATCATGAACGTCGCGTAACAGGCCGCCATGGCCAGCGGCAGCAGCGACCACCAGGAGAAATCGGCCTGGTCGGGCCGCAGGATGACGAAGACGCCGAGGAAGCCGACCAGAACCGCGGCCAGGCGGCGCGGCCCGACCTTCTCCTTCAGGATCAGGATCGACAGGCCCGTGACGATGAGCGGCGCGACATAGCCGATCGCCGAGACCTGGGCCATGGGCATCATGCTGAGCGAAGTGAAGCCGAAGGCGGTGGCCATGAAAACGACCACGGAACGGGTGATCTGCAGGCCCAGCCGCTTCGTCCGGAACAGCGAGAGGATGCGCGTCGGAAACAGCATCATGATCAGCAGCACGTGGAAGAAGTAGCGGCCCCAGATCACCTGTTCGACCGGATAGATGGTCGACAGCCATTTCGCGGTGGTGCCCATGCCGACGAACAGGATCAGCGCCAGGCAGTAGAACCCGATCCCCTTCAGGGTCGGGTCCATGCCGGCGCGGGGCTCGATCGGAAGGGCGCTGACGGGGCGGACGGACAACTCGCTCATGACATGGGAAGGTAGCGTCATTTCGCAGGTGCACAATGAACACCTTTCCTGCGGCGTCATGCATCTGGCGCATGGCTCCGAAAGGAAGCGTTCACGGTTCTTCCCGTCTCTCCTCCAGCCTTGCCCGCATGCGCTGCAGCAGGGCTCGCGCTGTGTCGATCTCCCCCGGGGGCAGGCCGCGCGCAAGGTCGTTGGCCCAGGGCGCCTGTCGCGCCGAAGCGGCGGCGTAGGCGGCTTCCCCGGCTGCCGTCAGCGTCACCAGCCGTGCGCGCCGGTGATGCGGGTTGGGGCGGAACTCGGCCAGCCCCTCCGCCGCCAGTTCGTTGACGATCCGCTGCACGCCCTGGCGGGCGAGTCCCATCTTGCGGGCCAGCCGCGCCACCGGCTCCGGCGAGTCGGCCTGGGCGATGGCGCCCAGCACCTGCCAGCGCGCGCTGGTCAGGCCGAGATCGCCCACCAGACGGTCACCGGCCTGCAGCAGCGCACCATTGAAGCGGAAGGTTTCCAGGATCAGCGCGGTCAGGGTGCCGCCGCCGGGATCATGGCCGTTGTCATTCATGTGACAATCAATTACCGATATGGCAATATGTTGTCAAATAGAATGAGTAGATCGACATGCCGACCGGACAGTTCGCCCTCCTCGCTGCCGCCCTTTTTGCCGGGGCGGCCGTCTACATCCTCGTCGCCGAGCAGCCGGCGCGGCTCCGGCTCGACGGACCGGCGCTGCTGGCCCAGTGGAAGCCGAGCTACGAGCGCGGCTTCGCCATGCAGGCGAGCCTCGCCGTCCTTTCCGGCCTGCTCGGTCTGTGGGCGTGGCGGAACTCCGGCGACTGGCGCTGGCTGGCCGGCGCGGCGCTGATCCTGGCCAACTGGCCCTACACGCTGCTGGCCATCATGCCGCTGAACAAACGCCTGATGGCGACGCCGAACCCGTCGGACGAAGATGAACTACGGGCGATGGTTGGCCGCTGGGGGCGGCTGCATGCGGGTCGCGCCGTCCTCGGCGCGTTGGCGTGCGGGGTCTATCTCGGCGCGCTGATCTGAGCGTTCAGGCGTCGGGGCGCATGGGACGGGGTTCGCCGAACAGGTACCCCTGTGCGAGGCCGATTTCGGCGTCGACGAGTTCGACGACCTGGTCCTCGCTTTCCACCATCGAGGCGATCAGCGTGGTGCGGGCCGCCTGCAGCCGCTCGCGGACCGCGCCGGCGCTCATGGAGGCGTCGCCGATCAGCGGCCCGGCGTCGATCTTCATGAAGGCGACGCCGCGCGCCGCGATCTCGTTCAGGTCCATGTCGAGACTGGTGACGTGATCGGCCGACAGGCGGAAGCCGAGCCGCCTCAGCGCGTCGAGATTGGCCTGCATGCGCCCGCCGGCGTCCAGCAGCCGCGCCGCCTCGATCTCGAAGACGATGCGGTCGGCGAGGTCGCGGTTGCCGGCCAGGAACTCGGTGAACTGGTCGAAGAATTCGTCGTCGTCCAGCGTCGCCGGCGACAGGTTGCAGAAGAAGCCGATGCCGGCCATGTCCGGGCCCCGCCGGGTCTTGAGGGTCTGGACGCAGCGGAACAGCGACAGGTTGTCGATGGCGTTGACCAGACCGCGGTCCTCGGCGATCGGCATGTACTGGTCGGGCGTGATGATGCGGTCCGCGCCGTCGCGCAGACGGGTGAGGCATTCGTGGAACACGGTGCGGCGCTGCGGCAGGCGCACCACCGGCTGCAGGTAGAGATCGATGCGGTTCTCCCGCAGCGCCTCGGTCGTCGCCTCCAGCAGCAGCTGCCCCGTCAGCGGCGGCGCCGGCGCCGGCAACGGGATGGCGGCGGGCCGGCCGGTCTCCTCGGCGCGCTCCTTCAGCCGCGACAGCTGGGAGCGGACCAGCCGCATCTCGGCGACCAGTTCGCCCTTGTCGCGGCTTTGCTGCAGGGTCTCGATTTCGGAGGTCAGCATGGCCACGGTGCGGTACTGGGCCTCGCGTTCGCGGCGTTCCAGGTCGATTCGCTCCATCAGCGTGCGGCGCTCCATGCGCCGCGCCGCTCCTTCGGCCAGGGTGACCCCCAGCAGCAGCACGCACAGGCCGACGAACGCGGCCTCGTTCACCCCGGCGTCCGGCACCAGGTTGAAGGCGGCCACGGCGGCGGCGGCGGCGAACAGGACGCTCGCGGCGTGGAACATCGAAAGCGCGGCGAAGGGCATGGGATCCGCTTCTTCCCGAATGGCGTATACTGCACCGATCGTTAACCAGAATCCTTTTGGTTCGGTTAACGGCGGCAATGAGCGGGGGGAGGCCGGCCATGCGCATCATGAAGACACGTCATATCGTCGTCGTCCTGGCGGCGACCCTGGCCCTCGCCTGTCTCGTCCTCGGCGGCCGCGAAGCGCGGGCCGAGACTGCGCATGATTTCACCTTCCGCGCCATCGACGGCGCCGACCTGCCCCTGGCGCAGTATCGCGGCCAGCCGGTCCTGGTGGTCAATACAGCCTCCTTCTGCGGCTACACCCCGCAATATGACGGGCTTCAGGCGCTCTACGACGCTTACCGGGATCAGGGCCTGGTGGTGCTGGGCGTACCGTCGAACGATTTCGGCAATCAGGAGCCCGGCTCGGCGGCCGAGATCAAGGAGTTCTGCGAGGTCAACTTCGCCATCGACTTCCCGCTGACCGAGAAGCAGACGGTCCGCGGCCCGGACGCGCACCCGCTCTACCGCTGGATCGGCGCGGAGCTGGGCCGGCAGGGTCTGCCGCGCTGGAACTTCCACAAGTACCTGATCAACGGCGCAGGCCGCATCGCCGGCCACTGGCCCAGCCGGGTGGAGCCGATGTCGGCCGAGATACGCCAGGCGGTGGAGGCGATGCTGCCGGGAGGCTGACCCCCGCCATTGGCTGTTGGCCGTTCGCGCCGTTGGCTGTATTGCGTCGGCAGGGATTCAGGGCTTCGGGGAGCGTTATCATGGCGGTGCTGGAAATCGGGTCCGGAGACGGACTCCACTACGAATACGAGCCGCCCCGGCAGGGCCGGCCGACGATCGTCTTCGTCAACGCGCTGACCGGCAGCACAGCCGCCTGGCAGGGCCACGTTGCGCCCGCCTGCCGCGCGGTGGGGCTGGGCACGCTCTGCTACAACTTCCGCGGCCAGGCCGACAGTCCCTTCTCCGGGGATATCGCGTTCAGCGATGACCTGATCGTCGCGGATCTCCGGCGGCTGATCGAGGCGGTGGCGCCGCCGCGTCCGGTGTACTGCGGCCTGTCCATCGGCGGGCTCTACGCCGCCCGGGCCATCCTCGAGGGCGCGCCGGCTGCGGGGCTGATCCTGCTCAACACGCTGCGCGAGATCGGGCCGCGGCTGCGCTGGATCAACGATGCCACGTTCCATGCGGTGAAGGTCGGCGGGTTCCCCCTGCTGCTGGACATGATGCTGCCGCTGCTGACCAATCCGGAGTTCGTCGAGGCGCAGCGTCCGAACCACCTGCAGACCACGGACTACACGCCGGAGGACCCGTCCTCGGGCCACTTCCGGCTGATGGCCACCCAGGCGGACACCGACTGGAACGTCGACTGGGCCGCGCTGACGCTGCCGGTGCTGACGGTTACGGGACTCTGCGACCGGCTGTTCTACGACGAGGCGGTGGTGGAGCGCCTGCGCGAGCTGTTTGCCGACGCGCGCCATATCGACTGGCCCGACTGCGGCCACCTGGTGCCGGCGGAGCGGCCCGAGCGGCTGGCGCAGGCCATTGTGGATTTTGCAGGGGCGCTGCCCGGCTGAACGGTTCGCCGCCCGGCGGCCTGCGATGTTACACTTCCCCGACGACAAGCCGAGCAACGCCTGGGGAGGACAGCATGCACGTCGGAATGACCACGTTTTTCCAGAACAAGATCGAGGGCATGTCGGACCGGGAGGTCTGGGCTCACGAGGTCGGCATGGCCGAGCAGGCGGAGCCCATGGGCTTCCAGTCCGTCTGGTCGGCCGAGCACCACTTCGACGACTACACCATGTGCCCGAACGTGGCGCAGTTCCTCACCTACATGGCCGGCCGGACGAAGCATGTCCGTCTCGGCTCCATGGTCATGGTGCTGCCCTGGCATGATCCCGTGCGGATCGCCGAGGAGGTGAGCGTGCTCGATCACGTCTCGAACGGGCGCGCCATTCTGGGCGTCGGCCGCGGCCTGGGGCGGATCGAGTTCGAGGGCTTTCGCCGCGAGATGGGGCACAGCCGCGAGCATTTCGTGGAGTATGCCGAGGCCATCCTGGAATCGCTCGAGACCGGCGTGATCCGGTATGACGGCAAGCACTACAAGCAGCCGGCGAAGGAAATCCGCCCCGCCCCGTTCCAGACCTTCAAGGGCCGCACCTACGCTTCCGCCGTCAGCCCGGAATCGGCGCGGATCATGGCGCGTCTCGGCATCGGGGTGATGATCATCGCCCAGAAGCCTTGGGACAAGACGGTCGAAGAATTGAACATGTACCGCGAGATCTACCGCGAGGAGAACAACGGCGCCGAGGCGCCCCGCCCGCTGGTGGCCTGCTTCACGGCGACCCATCCGGACGCGTCCGTCGCCGACGAGATGCACAGGAACTACATCCGCGGCTATTCGCGCTCGGCCCTGGAACACTACGAGTTCCACAACGAGGGGCTGGCCGACATCAAGGGCTACGAGTACTACGGCGGCCTGGCGAAGAACATCAAGAAGCACGGCGTCGACGCGTTCTGCAATTTCCTGGCGGATCTGCAGGTCTGGGGCACGCCCGACGCCGTCTACGAGAAGATGCGCGAATATCAGGACCTGACGGACTGCGCCGGCTTCATGTGCTCGTTCTCCTATGGCGGCATGCCGCACGAGATGGCGCGCGAGAACATGAAGTGTTTCGCCGAAACCGTGCTGCCGCGGCTGAAGGACCTGGAGATCGGCGGCGAGGTCGATGCCCTGAGAATGGCGGCGTAGGTCGCCAGGCCAGCTCTGACCCTAATCCGCCGCTTCGGCGGCGGCGATGGTGCGAGCGGCGGGGAAGCGGACGATGACCGTCGTGCCGTGGTCCTTCATGGAATCGATGGTCAGCGTGCCGCCGTGCAGCTTGACCATGGACTTGACCAGCGGCAGGCCCAGGCCCGTGCCGCCATGGGTCTTGTTGTAGTCCTCGTTGAGCTGCACGAAAGGTTCCATCGCCCGCGCGATCTCGCTGCGGTCCATGCCGATGCCGGTGTCGGTGACGACGATGGCTAGGCGGTTGTCCGGCTCCAGGCGGGTGACCACCTCGACGCGGCCGCCCTGGGGCGTGAACTTGATGGCGTTGTTGATCAGGTTGAGCAGGATCTGGCGCACGATCCGCTCGTCACCCGACAACAGCGGCTGGTCGGGATCGTTGTCGGCGCGCAGGTTGACGCCGGAGCGGTCGGCGATCGGGCGGACGCTCCGGGTCACCGTCTCGGTGATCTGTCCCAGGTCGATCTCCCGTTCGTTCAGGTCCACCTTGCCGGCCTCGATCGAGGTGTGATCCAGCATGTCGTTGACGATGCCCAGCAGGTGCGTGCCCGCGCCATGGATATCGCCGGCGTAGTCGCTGTAGCGGTCGTTGCCGAGCGCGCCGAAGGTCTGCTTCACCATGATCTCGGAGAAGCCGATGATGGCGTTGAGCGGGGTGCGCAGCTCGTGGCTCATGTTGGCCAGGAAGGCCGACTTGGCGCGGTTGGCGGCCTCGGCCTCGTCGCGGGCGACGGCCAGTTCCTCGACCGATTTCTCCAGCCGGGCCGTGTCGCTCTTCACCCGCATGGCCACGCGGTTGTACTGGCGGGCGACGATCTCGACGTCGCTGCCGATCTCGACGGGCACGGATTCGCCGACATCTCCCCTGCGGAAACGCTCCTCCATCGCCAGCGCTAGGTCGTGGGCGGCCGAGGAGGCGTCGTGCTCGGAGGCGTTGAGGCCGATCTGCTGTTCGGTGGCGGTCGCCCGCAGACGCATGACCCGCGACAGCGCCCAGATCGCCGTGAGCGAGACGGCAAAGGTGAATCCGCCATAGGCGGCGACGCCGATCGCCTGGATGCGGAGCTGTTCCGTCCAGCTCCGGCCCAGCATCTCGGGATCGCCGAACAGCGCGACGGCCAGCGTGCCCCAGATGCCGGCGAACAGATGCACCGGCACCGCGGCGACCGCGTCGTCGATCCTGAGGCGGGCCAGCAGCAGTGTGGACGGCGTGATGATCATGCCGCCCAGCGCGCCGATGGCGAGCGCCCCCGTGGGGCCGACCACGTCCGCGCCCGCCGTGATCGCCACCAGGCCGCCCAGGACGCCGTTGATCAGCCCGTCGATGCGCGGGCGGCCAAAGATCGCCCGGGAGCAGGCGACAGCGGCGAGACCGCCGGCGCAGGCCGCCAGCATGGTGTTGACGATGATGGGCGCCACGGCGCCGTTCATGGCGAGCACGGAGCCGCCGTTGAAGCCGATCCAGCCGAACCAGAGGAACAGCAGGCCGAGGGAGGCGAGCGGCAGGCTGTCGGGCTGCGGCGGCGCGGCGCCCCGGTCGAAGCGGCCGTGCCGGGGTCCGATGACCAGCACGGCGGCCAGCGCCACCCAGCCGCCGACGGAATGCACCACCGTCGAGCCGGCGAAATCGACGAAACCCATATCCGCCAGCCAACCGGCTTCGCCGCCGTCGAGACCGGCCCAGGCCCAGGACCCGGCAAAAGGATAGATGAAGCCGGAAACGAGGATCGCCAGCACGGCATAGCCGCCGAAGCGGATGCGCTCGGCCACGGCGCCCGAAACCAGGGTCACGGCGGTGCCGCAGAACATCAGCTGGAACAGGAAGAAGGCCGCCGGCCAGCCGTTTTCGACGCCGGCTGCGCTGATTTCGCTCTCGCCGAACATCAGGCCGAAGCCCACGGCCCAGAACAGGCAGCCCGCAATACAGAAATCGATCAGGTTCTTGGCGGCGACGTTGATCGTGTTGCGGGCTCTCACGAAGCCCGATTCCAGGCCGCAGAAGCCGGCCTGCATCAGGAAAACCAGGGCCGCGGCCAGCACCAGCCACGCGGTATCAATTACGGACGGATCGATCAACTCGCCGGAATCCCCTCTGGACCTGATCATGCCGGGAAAGGGAACGTTATCATGCAGTTCGTTAAGCTTAGGCTAATGCTGCAACTGCGAAAAGGTCGATTAAATCGGTATTGTTACTGGAAATGCCGGGGCAATAGTGGCATATTGACAGCATGAATCAGGAACTTCTCGACAGGATCGACGACCGGCTGCGGGCCCGGGGGCTGACCGATTACCGCGCCTCCATGCTGGCAGCGGGACGGCCGGAGATCATCCGCAACATTCGCCGCGGCCGGTCGCGCAATCCCCGGCGCGACACGCTGGAGAAGCTGGCGCACGTGCTCGATTGCTCGTTCGAGTGGTTGGCGACGGGGCGCGGCCCGGTGGCGCCGCCGCCCGAGAATCCCGGCGACGCAGAATCCGCCCACGCCGGCGATCCCGCCCTGCCGCCGCGCCGCGGAATGCCGGCGGACGTGCCCGTGCTCGGCACCGCGGCCGGCAGCCTGCAGGGCGCCTTCCAGCTTCATGCCGGCGCGCCGATCGATCATGTGCGCCGTCCGCCCGGCGTGGCGACCGCGGTCGACATCTACGCCATCTACGTCGTGGGCGATTCCATGGCGCCGCGTTTCGAGGACGGGGAACTCGTCTATGTCTCGGGCCGCCGCCCGGCCCGCGCCGGGGACTATGTCGTGGTCCAGGTCGGCGGCGAGGACGAGGACGTCGAGGCCTATTGCAAGCGCCTCGTGCGCCGCGACGCCGACCGCGTGGTGCTGGAACAGTACAATCCCGCCGGCACCTTCGAGCTTCCCGCCGCGACCGTCACCGCCGTCCACAAGGTGCTGACGCTGAACGACCTGTTCGGAGTTTGACGAAGGGCAGGCGGGCTGGGGCTGGTTGGGTCGGCCAGCCCGCCGTCTCCCGAATTCGGAAGGCGCGCGAGCCGGCCATGCCAACCCTCGCGCGCCAACCGGAAACGCCTGCCTGTTCCGACTACGCCTCGTAGGCCTTCTGCAGCGCCGGGCGCGCCTTCAGCCGCTCGACATAGGCGGTGACGTTGGGCAGGTGGCTGACATCGCCGGCCAGCCGCGAACCGACGATGGTGGCGTGGCCGGTCATGATGTCCGCGCCCGAGAACTCCCGGGCCAGGTATTCCCGGTCCGCCAGGGCGCCGTCGATCGCCGTCAGCATGTTGCCGAGCAGCTTCTTCGCGCGGTCGACATTGGTCTGGTTCCGCTTTTCCTCGGGCAGGAACATGGTTTCCACCACGATGGTGTTGACCGGCGGCATCAGCATGCCTTCGGCATAGTTGAACCACTGCAGATAGGCCGGGAAATCCGGGGAATCCACGGCCGGCTTCAGCTTGCCCGGAGCGTGCCGCGCCAGCACGTATTCGACGATGGCGCCGGATTCGAACAGCGTCACGTCGCCGTCCTCCAGCGCGGGCACGCGGCCCATCGGGTGGACGCGGCGGTACTCGGCCGAGCGCATCGCCGGGTCTCCCAGCTTGAATTTCTCCAGCTCGTAGGGCAGGCCGAGTTCCTCGAACAGCCAGACGATGCGCAGCGAGCGGCTGTTGGGTGCGTGGAAGATCTTCATCGATTTCGTCCCCTTCGGATTTGTTCGTATGCGTGGCGTTCAGAACGTCATGGTATTGCGCCGGTCGGCATTGGCCACCTTGCCGCGCCGGCCGATGAAATCCTCCTCGGTCATGGCGCGGAGCAGGTCCGGATCGGGCGGCGTGTTGGCGATGAAGCGCGGGGCCATGGGATCGGTGCCGTTGCCGAGACGGCCGAACAGGATGCCGGCCTCGGGCTCGCCGCCGCGGCCGAAGGCGACCGTGTAGGTCTCGATCACCGCGTCGCCCTCGGCCGCCTTGACCACCGGCGGCGTCGCCAGCGCGTCGAGTTCGGCCTGGTAGACCGCCGGGTCCTCGCGGCGCCAGCCGCGGCCGTCATGGGCCGGCGAGGGCTCGGTCGAGTAGATGCCGGCGGCGTGCTTGGTCAGGAAGCCGCCATTGGCGGTGACCATGCCCTTCGAGCCCGGCCGGGCGCGGACCCTGTCGGCCATCGCTGCGATGGAGTTCATGACGTAGTTGTTGCCCGCGCCGCCGTGATAGGGCAGGCCGCCGGTCACGGTGAGCGGGCGCGGATCGTCCGCCGGGACGCCAAGCTCGTCGCGGGCGATCTCGACCGCCACGGGGAAGCAGGAATAGAGATCGAAATGATCGATCGCCCCGATGTCGGTTCCGGCCATCTCCAGCGCCTTGCGGCCCATCATCCGGATCGCGGGGCAGTCGTGATAGGTCTGCCGCTCCGAGACAAGCAGCGGCTCGTTGGTGTCGGCGCAGCCGTGCAGATGGACGAGCCGGTTCTCGGGCACGCCCATCTCCCGGGCGAAACCGCGGCTGGTCATCAGGATCGCCGCCGACTGGTCGACATGGTTCATGGCGTTCATGAACTTGGTGTAGGGCCAGCCGACGAAGCGGTTGTCCGGTCCCGGCGTCGCGATCTCCGCCGCCGAGCGCTTCACCGGGAACCAGGCGCCCGGCGTCGCCGCCGCAACCTCGGTGAAGCGTTCGAACAGCCGCCCCATGGCCATCTGATGCTCGGCAATGCCCCGGCCCAGGTGGTGGCGGTAGGCGTTCTCGAACATCGGATAGACGTGCGCGGCCAGCCAGACCCCGTGCGCGGTCTCGTAGCCGCTCGCCATCTTCGGCTCGGGCACCAGGAACTCGGCCTCGGTTTCCGGCGGCTCCGCCCAGTCGATGGGCCGGCCGGCCTTCTTCAGCCGCCGCACGCTGTCCTTGGCCTCCGCGCCGGCGAAGAGGACGAAGCGGTTCTCGCCCTTCGCGATCGTCTCGGCATAGCGGTTGACCAGATATTGCGGGCCGTTGCCGCCATTGGGCATCAGCCGGCAGAGCGCGTTCTCCGCACCCAGCCGCCGGGCCACGGAGGCGGGCGTGTTGGGCGTCGATTCCCGGAAGGACCGGACCACGGCGATCAGATCGAGATCGCCCGCCCGCTCCGCGCCGATGCCGGCGTCCGCGAAGGCGCGCCGCACCGCCTGTTCGATCAGGCCCACCGGCCCCGGCAGGTCATCCAGGTCGCGGCCCTTGTCGGTCACCTGGCCGACGCCGATCAGGACCGGTGTCAGGTCTTCGCTCATGCCGCGCCCTCCGCCTGTTCCTTCGCCCAGCGATAGTCCGGCTTGCCATTGGCCGAGCGCCCCACCTGATCCACGAAGCGGAAGGCCTTGGGCAGCTTGTAGCGGGCGATGTGTTTCGCCGCCTCGGCGTTGAGCGCCGCCGGGTCCGGGGCCGCGCCATTGGCGAGCTGCACCAGCGCCACCACCTCCTGGCCCCAGCGTTCGCTGGGCCGTCCGGCGACCAGCACGTCGGCGACGGCCGGATGGTGCTTCAGCGCCTCCTCGACCTCCTCGGCGAAGATCTTCTCTCCGCCCGAGTTGATGGTCACGGAGTCGCGGCCGAAATACGCGATCTCGCCGTTCTCCAGCAGTCGAACCTTGTCGCCGCCGATGACGTAGCGGACACCGTCGATCTCGGGGAAGGTCTCCCTCGTCTTGGCCTCGTCGCCGTAATAGCCGTAGGGCACGCGCCCGCCGATGGCGAGCCAGCCGGTTTCCGGTTCGCCGGGCTCGAGGAAGCGGCTGCGATCCTCCGCCATCACCCGCGTGTCGGCCATGGTGCGGAAGTCGCCCTTCTGGACGCCCGCCTTCGCGCCGGTGACGTTCTGCGCCTGGATACCCGTCTCCGACGATCCCAGCGAATCGATGATGGTGAGGCCGGGGATCATCTCCATCAGGCCGGCCTTCACGCCCTTCGACATGATCGCCCCGGTGTTGGTGACGAATTTCAGGCTGGTGGTGTCGTAGGGCTTGCGGCGGAGCTCGTCGAGCAGCGGGCGGCCGAAGGCGTCGCCGATGGCCAGCATCAGATTGGCCCGCTCCTTCTCGGCCAGCGAAAGCACGTCCGCCGGATCGAAGCGGTCCGTGACGCTCTGGATCAGCAGCGTGTTGCCCTCGAACAGGGTCCTCAGCGCCAGGTACTTGCCCGCCCCGTGCATGAAGGGCGGCGACGGGAAGATGGTGTAGCGCTTCTTGTTCACGGCGCGCTCGACCGCTTCATCCAGGCTGCCGGTCTCGTGCACGCCGTCATGACGTCCACCCATCTGGCTGAGATAGGCGTCGGCCTGGCGCCAGAGCACGCCCCGGGGCATGCCGGTGGTGCCGCCGGTATAGAGGATGAACAGGTCGTCCGGTTCGCAGGTCTGGCCGGTCGGTCCCGGCGAGCTCTGCGCCAGCACCGCCTCGTAGTCGTAGGCGCCGTCCAGCAGCGGCTGGCCCGAGCCGTCGTCGACCTGGATCAGCAGCCGGCAGGTCGGCACGTCGGCCAGCACCTCCCGGACCACCGGCGCGAAGCAGCCATGATAGACGATCGCCTTCGCGTCGGCGTCGTTCAGCAGGTATTCCAGCTCTTCGCGGACATAGCGGTAGTTGACGTTGAAGGGGACGGCGCGCGCCTTGTAGCCGCCGAGCAGGGCTTCAACGTATTCGTTGCAGTTGAACATGTAGAGCGCGACGTGATCCTGCCCCGACTCCCAGTTCTCCAGCTCCCGGCGCGGGCGGTGGATCGTGATGCCCTGGTCCAGCAGGAAGTTGGCCAGCCGCCGGGAGCGCTCGGCGACCTCGGCATAGGTCAGCCGCCGGTCGCGGAAGACGATCGCCTCCCGGTCGGGCAGGGCGGCCGCGACGGCCTCGTGCAGGGGCGCGAGGGGGAGAGTCATGAGGGAACAGGCGGGCTGGGGATGGCCGGGCCGGCCAGCCCGCCGTCGACCCGCGCCCGATCATGATTCAGCAGGTGCGCGGGCCAGCCCGGCCGGCCCCCGCGCGCCGTCCGGGAATCCGTCATTCGTCGAACAGCCCCGTCATCCGCTCCCAGGCGCCGAGGAAGTCCTCCTTGAAGGCCTGGACGACCTGACCGGCGCCGAGCGTCTCGTTCATCATCCCGACGCCCTGGCCGACGAAGTAGGAGGCGAGCTGCTTTGCGCCCTCGTGGCCGCCTTCGGCGAGCCGCGTCACCCGGCCCATGACAGGCTCCGTGATGATCGACTGGTAGGGCATGGGCAAGGGCGCCGGCGCGCCTTCGGCCTCCCAGGCGTCGGTCCAGGCGGAACGGAGCTGGCGCGAGTATTTCCCCGTCCTGGCCTTGGAGCGGATGGTGTCGCGGCTGCCGGCGGCGAGATACTTCTCCTTCACCACGGGCGAGGTCTCGGCCTCCGTGGTCGTCAGCCAGACCGAGCCGGTCCAGGCCCCGTCGGCGCCCATGGCCATGCAGGCCGCCATCTGCCGGCCCGTGACGATGCCGCCGGCGGCCAGGATCGGCACGTCGCGGATCGGCTTTACCGCCTGCACGATTTCCGGCACCAGCACCAGGGTCGAGACATCGCCGCAATGTCCCCCGGCCTCGCCGCCGGCGACCACCAGGATGTCGACATCGGCCTCGACCTGCTTGATGGCGTGTTCCTTCGCGCCGACCAGCGCGGCGACCGGCACGCCTTCCCTCTTGGCCCGCTCGGTCATGTAGGGCGGCGGCGTGCCCAGCGCGTTGGCGATCAGCCGGATCGGGTGGGCGAAGCAGACGTCCAGCAACGCGCCCGCGCCCTGGTCGCCCATGTTGTCGCCCAGCCGGGTGCCCCGGCTCAGCCGTTCCTCGGTGACGATGGTGGACGGATCGATGCCGTGCTTCTGCAGCAAGTCGCGCACGAAGGCGCGGTGCTCCTCCGGCACCTTGGAGACGCTCTCGCCCGGTTTCGTGGTCTGGCCCTTGGAGGCGAATTTCGTCGGCACGATCAGGTCGACGCCATAGGGCCGGCCGCCGATATGGGCATCGATCCAGGCGAGTTCCTGCTCCAGCTTCTCCGCCGACATGCCGGCGGCGCCCAGCACGCCCATGCCGCCGGCCTTCGAAACCTCCACGACGACGTCGCGGCAATGGCTGAAGGCGAGCAGCGGGAACTCGATGCCCAGCATCTCGCAGATGGGCGACTTCATGGCCTTCCTCCCCGACTGACCTTTGCGTCAAGCATCGTCCAGGGGGTGGCCTGCGTTCAAGCCCTTCCTGCGCGGACCCGCCGCCCGGCCCGCATGGATGGACCTGGCGCGCGCGCGGCGTCATCATGGCCGGCGGACATACCGGGGAGGGAACATCCATGGCCGTCGTCGAGACCGAACGCCGCGAACACATCCTGATCATCACGCTGAACCGTCCCGAGGCGCGCAACGCCGTCAACGGCGAGGTCGCCCGCGGCATCGAGGCGGCGATCGACGAGCTGGAAGACGACCGCGAGCTCTGGGTCGGCATCATCGCCTCCTCGGGCAAGGTCTTCTCCGCCGGCGCGGACCTGAAGGCGGTCTCGGCGGGCAAGGGCAACGAGCTCTGGACCGACCGCGGCGGCTTCGCCGGCCTGGTCAAGCGCGATCGCACCAAGCCGCTGATCGCCGCCGCCAATGGCGCGGCGCTGGCCGGCGGCTGCGAGATCGTGCTGGCCTGCGACATGTGCGTCGCCGCCGAGGAGGCGGTCTTCGGCGTGCCGGAGGTCAAGCGCAGCCTGATCCCCGGCGCCGGCGGGCTCTTCCGCCTGCCGCGCGCGGTGGGCCCCGCCGTCGGCATGGAGCTGATGCTGACCGGCGATCCGATCCCGGCCGCCCGGGCCTACGAGCTCGGCCTGGTCAACAAGGTCGTGCCGCAGGCGAAGCTGATGGACGAGGCGCTGGCGCTCGCCGGCCGCATCACCGCCAACGCGCCGCTGGCCGTGCAGGCGGCGAAGAAGATCACCGAACGCGCGCTCACCGACACCGACGATCAGCTCTGGGCCGCCAGCGCCGCGTCGATGAAGGAGCTGTCGAAGACGGAAGACTACAAGGAAGGCCCCCGCGCCTTCATCGAGAAGCGCGAGCCGGTCTGGCAGGCGAAGTGAATCCGATCTGTCGTCCCGGGGCTTGACCCCGGGACCCAGTCTTTCTGTTCGCTGGGCCCCTGGATCAAGTCCAGGGGCTTCATTCAGGGAGAGCGGAATGGAACTGAACCTCAGCCCCGAATACGAGGCCTTCCGCGAGGCGGTGCGCGCCTTCCTCAGCGAACGCGGCGGCGAGGCGCCGCGGGGTACGCGGGATCCGCGCGACCCGAAGCGGCTGGCCTGGCAGAAGACGCTGATCGAACACGGCTACGCCGCGCGCACCATCCCCGCCGAGTATGGCGGCTATGGCGCCGAGCCGGACATCCTGAAATCGCGCATCATCGCGGAGGAGTTCGCCGCCGCCGGCGTGCCGGGCGGCATCGCCAGTCAGGGCATCTCCATGCTGGTGCCGACGCTGCTGGAGTTGGGGACGGAAGAGCAGAAGCGGCAATGGATCGGCCCGACTCTGCGCGGCGAGGTGGTCTGGTGCCAGGGCTATTCGGAACCGGGGGCGGGCAGCGATCTCGCCAGCCTGCGCACCTCGGCGACGATCGAGGACGGCCATTTCGTCATCAACGGCCAGAAGATCTGGACCTCGACGGCGCAGGAGGCGGACATGATGTTCGCCCTCGTCCGCACCGAGCCGGAGGCGCAGAAGCACCGCGGCATCTCCTTCCTGCTGCTGTCGATGGCGACGCCGGGCATCGAGGTCCGGCCGCTAACGACGATGACCGGCTCGGCCACCTTCAACGAGGTCTTCTTCACCGATGTCCGCGTGCCGGTGGATCAGATCGTCGGCGAACGCGGCCAGGGCTGGCAGGTGGCCAACGCGGTGCTGACCCACGAACGCGGCATGCTGGGCGATCCGAACGCCGGGCTGAACCGGCTCGGCGCCATCATCCGTCTGATGGAGACCGAAACCGTCGACGGTTACCGGGTGATGGACAACCCGGTCTTCCGCGACCGGCTGATTCGCCTGCAGGCGGAGGTTCACGCCATGAAGTTCCACGGGCTCAGGCTGATGACCATGACCCAGCGCGGGGAATCGAAGGGGATCGCGGGACTGATCGTGAAGCTGCAGGGCTGCGAACTGAACCACCAGCTCGCCGCCCTGGCCATCGACGTGATGGGGGAACTGGGCGTGCTCTACGAGGATGGCGACTATCTCCGTGACGGCGGCAACTGGCAGTACCGCTACATGTTCGATCTCGGGCTGATCATCGGCGGCGGCACGGCGCAGATCCAGAAGAACATCATCGCCGAGCGCGGCCTCGGCCTGCCCCGGGAGCCGAAACCGGCGAAGGCGTGAAGGACGGCGGAAAGATCAGTGTCATGCCTGCCGCCCTTGGGCGCGCGGGCATCGCGAGCTCCAAGGACTGCTGCATTCCTGCTTCACCCGATCCCCGAGCGGCCCTGCGGGCCGTCGGGGATGACATCGACAGTCGCTGACTTTCCGGTCCGCCCTACACCCCTCGGAAACGCGGCCTGCGCTTCTCCATGAAGGCGGTGCGGCCCTCGGCATAATCGGCGCTGGCGAAGCACTGCGATATCGCCGCCTCGCAGGCGTCGAGGTCGCGGCGCTCGGCGTCCTTCAGCAGTTCGTCGATGGTCATCTTGGCGGCGCGGATGGTCAGCGGCGCGTTCTCGGCGATGCGGCGGGCGTAGTCGAGCACGTAGCTCTCCAGCTCGGCGGCCGGGACGACGCGGTTCACCAGGCCCATGGCCAGCGCCTCGGCGGCGTCGAACTGGCGCGCGGTGAAGAAGATCTCCTTGGCGAAGGCGGGGCCCACCACGTCGATAAGCCGCTTCAGCCCGCCTGCGCCATAGCCGAGGCCCAGCCGCGCCGCGGGCACCGCGAAACGGCCATTGTCGGCGGCGATGCGGATGTCGGCCGACAGCGCCACGGCGACGCCGCCGCCGATGCAGAAGCCGTTGATCATGGCGATGGTCGGCTTGGGCGAGAGCGCCAGCGCCCGGTGCGCCTCGGCCGAGACGGCGTCGTAGTGCTTGGTCGCTTCGGGCGAGTTGCGCTTCTCGCCGAATTCCGAAATGTCGGCGCCGGCGATGAAGGCCTGCTCGCCCGCGCCCTTGAGCACGACGCAGCGCACCTCCGGGTCGGCGTCGTAGGCGGCCATGATCTCCGGCACCGCGGCCCACATCTCGACCGAGACGGCGTTCCGCTTTTCCGGCTGATTGAAGATGATCCAGCCGACGCCGTCGCGGGCCTCGGCCTTCATTTTCGTCGTGCTGAGCTGCATCCCTCTCCCCGTCAGATGACGCCGTCGCGGCGGAAACCCTCGATGGTCTCGGCGTCGTAGCCGGTTTCCTTCAGGATCGCCACCGTGTCGGCGCCCTTGGCCCCGGCGCGGCGACTGATGCGGGGCTGGCGGTCATCCATCTCGATCGCCTGGCCGACCAGGCTCAGCGGTTCGCCGTCGTCCTCGACCTGGCGCGCCATGCCGAGATGGCGCACCTGCGGATCCTCGAAGACCTCGTCGATGGCGTTGATCGGGCCGCAGGGCACCCCGGCGGCGTTCAGCAGCTCGACCCATTCCGCGGTGGTCCGGCCGGCGAGGATTTCCGCGATGCGTTCGTTCAGCGCCGCGCGGTTGCGGTAGCGCAGCGCCCCGGTGGCGAAATCGGGATGCTCGATCAGTTCCGGCGCGCCTACGGCATTGCAGAAGCGGGTGTAGAGGCGGTCGCCGGCGGGGGCGACGTTGATATGGCCGTCGGCGGTCGCCCAGGCGTTGGTCGGCACGCCGGTCGGATGCTCGTTGCCGACCTGGCCGGCGACATCCCCGTCCACCAGCCAGCGCGCGGCCTGGAAGTCCAGCATGAAGACCTGCGCCTGCAACAGGCTGGTACGCACCCACTGGCCGCGGCCGGTGCGCTGGCGCTGGATCAGAGCCATCAGGATGCCCTGGGCAGCCAGCAGGCCGGCGGTCAGATCGGCGACGGGAATACCGACGCGCATCGGCCCCTGGCCGGGCTGTCCGGTGATCGACATCAGCCCGCCCATGCCCTGGGCGATCTGGTCGACCCCGGGGCGCTTCTCATAGGGGCCGTCCTGGCCGAAACCGGAGATGGAACAGTAGATCAGCCCTTCGTTCACCGACTTCAGCGCCTTGTGGTCGATCTTCAGCCGCTTCTTCACGTCGGGGCGGAAGTTCTCCACGACCACGTCGGCCTGGCGGGCCATGTCGAGCAGGATCTGGCGGCCGCGCCGATCCTTCAGGTTCAGCGTCATGGAGCGCTTGTTGCGGTGCAGGTTCTGGAAGTCCGGCCCCTCGCGCGGGCCGCCCAGACCGCCGTCGCCGCCGGCGCTGTCGGGCACCTCGATCTTGATGACCTCGGCGCCCCAGTCGGCGAGCTGACGCACCGCCGTCGGTCCGGCGCGCACGCGTGTGAGATCCAGTACGCGGATCCCGACCAGCGGCAGATCGTCCATTGGCTCCCCCTGCGATCCCGACCGTCCCGAGCTTAGCCGCCGCGACAGAAAGGGCAATGGCCGGCGGGGAAGGTGCGGCCCCCGGCGCTACTGCCGTTCGATCCAGCGCGCCTTGCGTTTCTCCAGGAAGGCGCCGACGCCCTCCCGGCCTTCGTCGGAAAGCATGCAGGCCGCGAAGTGGTCGGCGGCCATGTCCAGCGTCGCCGCCAGCGGTTCCCGGCGGCTGGTCAGCACGATGTCCTTGGTCGCCGCGTTGGCGGCCGGGGCGCAGCGGTCGATCTCGCCCAGCACCTCGTCCAGCCGCGCCTCCAGCGCCGCCGTGTCGGCCTCGCAGAAGTGCACCAGGCCGAGTTCGGCCGCGGTTTCGCCCTTGAAGCGCGCCCCGGTCAGCATCAGCCGCCGGGCTTGGGTGACGCCCAGCCGTTCGGCGACGAAGGGCGCGATCTGCGCCGGCGGAATGCCGAGGCTGGTCTCGGTCATGGAGAAGCGGGTTTCGGCGGTTGCGATGGCCACGTCGGAGACGCAGACCAGCCCCAGGCCGCCGCCCATGGCCGCGCCCTCCACCAGCATGACGACGACCTGCGGCAGGTTGTTCAGCTTGATCAGGAAGTCGCCGAAGGTGCGGTTGGAGGCGGCGATGGCCTTCGGGTCGGCGTCGGCCTGGAAGCCGGCCTTGAAGCCCTTGATGTCGCCGCCGGCGCAGAACATCCCGCCGGCCCCGCGCATGACCACGGTGCGGATGGAGCGGTCGGGCGCGATGGCGTCGAGGACCTGATGGAGTTCGTCCACCATCTCCCCCGAAAGCGCGTTGCGCCGTTCCGGGTTGTTCAGCGTCAGGTCCAGCCGCGAACCGTCCCGGTTCAGCAGCAGCATCGTGGTCTCGGGCAGTCCGCTCATGCCACCAGCCTGAAATCGCCGAGATCCGGCACCTGCATCTCGCGCTCGAAGCGCTCGAAATCCCAGGGCCACATCGCCGGGTTGCCGTTCTTGTCCAGGTACCAGCTCGCACAGCCGGAGACCCAGACGGTGTTCACCATGGCGTCCTGGATCGCCTTGTTGAAGCGGTTTGTCGCTTCGCGGGTCGGCTCGACCTCGCGCGCCTCGCCGCTGGCGATGCGGTCGACGAGCTGCATGATGAAGTCGAACTGCATCTCCGAGATCATGATCAGCGAGAAATTGCCGATCGGGCTGTTGGGCCCGACCATCATGAAGAAGTTCGGGAAGTCCGGCACGGCGACCGAGCGATAGGCGCGGTTGGCCTCCGACCATTCTTCCTCCAGCGTGTGGCCGCCGCGGCCGACGACCTCCATCGGGCGCATGAACTTGTGAGCCTCGAAGCCGGTGGCGCAGACCAGCATGTCCAGTTCGTGCAGGCGGCCGTCGGCGGTGCGCACGCCGTTCGGCTCGATGCGCTCGATCTTCTCGGTCACCAGATCGACCGTGTCGCGCTGGACCTCGCGATAGAAGGTGTCGGACATGATCAGCCGCTTGCAGGCGACCTGGTAGTCGGGGGTGAGCTTCCGCCGCAGCTCCGGATCCTTCACCGTCGACAGGTGCTCCTCGCAGGCCTGCGCCACCTTGTCGAGCTCCTCCTTATCGCCGACCACGGCACGCGCGAAGGTGTTCTGGAAGCGGTCGGCCAGAAACTCGTAGAGGTCGTCCATGCGCTTGGGATCCTTGCGCAGGGCCTCCCGCTCGCGCTCGGTGATTTCCGGGTTCTCCACCGGCACGACCCATTGCGGCGTGCGCTGGAACAGCGACAGCTTGCCCACCTCCTTCGCGACCGCAGACGTGATCTGGATCGCCGTGGAGCCGGTGCCGATCAGGCCGACGCGCTTGCCGCGCCAGTCATGGCTGTGGTCCCAGCGGGCCGAGTGGAACATCGGTCCCTCGAAGTCCTCCAGGCCCGGAATGTCGGGATAGACGGGATCGCGCAGCACGCCGGTCGCGGTGATGACGATGTCGAAGATCTCCGTCTCGCCGCCCTTCGGCGTGACCTTCCAGACGCCGTCGTCCCACTCGGCGCGCGCGATCTCGGTGTTGTAGCGGATGCGCTGGGCGATGCCGTAGTCATGGGCGACGCGGTTCAGATACTCCCAGATCTCCGGACCGGGCGAGAAGCGGTACGACCAGTCCGGATTCGGCGCGAAGCGGTAGCGGTAGACGTGGCTCGGCACGTCGCAGCTCAGCCCCGGATAGGTATTGTCGCGCCAGGTGCCGCCCAGCTTCGATTCCCGCTCGAAGATCTCGACATTCCGGAAGCCGGCTTCCTCCAGCCGGATCGCCGCCAGAATGCCGGACATGCCGGCGCCGATGACGGCGAAGCGCAGATCGGCGCGGGCGGGCGCGGCGCGGTCTTCGGCAACGCTCATTTCTCGGTCCTCCCCTGAACCTCGTGCAAATGGCTACTCGCCGGTAGCATTTAGCACAGATCACGGCCGATGGAAGGGGCTCGCGCGCTGGCCGGCGATACCTACTCGCAGCCGGCCTTTGCGGCGCGGTCGCGCCAGTGGCCGACCAGTTCGCGGAAGTGCGCCTCGTCCCCGCCCGGCGGCGGCGCTGCCGCGGCGATCCGCTCCACCATGCCACAGCCGGCCTCGACCTTGCCCTGTTCGAAATAGCCGTGGGCGAGGTGCATCATCGCCCAGGCGTGGCCGGGTTCCTTCTCCAGCGCCTTCTCGAGCTGCGGCCGCGCGGCGTCGTAGTCGCCCTGCATGGTCAGGAACTGGCCGTAATCGGCGAAGCGGCCCGAGCGGCCCTCGGGCGCCTCGACCGCCTGGCGGAACCAGTAGCCGGCCACCCGCGGCGGCATCCCGGCGTTGGCCATGACGATGGCGATACCCTGATAGACCTCGCCATTGTCCGGGGCGTATTCGAAGGCGAGGTTGAAGCGGTTCAGCGCCGCCGGAAGCTGTCCGGCGCCGAGCCATTTCCAGCCCATGCCGATCAGTTCCTCGCCCAGCCGGGCGTCCGAGAATCCCTTCGCCTTCAATTCCTCGACGAACTGCTGGTCGGCGTCCCGGCGCGGGCCGGAGCGCTCGCTGCAGCCGAACAGCGGCCTGTACTGCAGCGGCGTGTCTTCCCCGCCGAAGGCCCAGTCCGGATGGCTCGCGGCCTCGCACCTTTCGGCGTAGGTCGGCGCCGCGGTCTCGGCGGACGCGGCGGAGACGGCAGCCATCAGCATGGCGGCCGCGGCAAGAAGCAAACGGCAGGTCAAAGCCCGAGCACGGCCTTGGCGATGACGTTCTTCTGCACTTCCGTGGTGCCGCCATAGATGGTGGCGGCGCGCTTCAGCAGGTGCTCCGGCATCACCCCGTCGGCGTGCTTCGGGCCGACCGGTTCCTCGTTGCCCTGCCAGTTCAGCCCGGTATGGACGTAGGGGGCGCTGAAGTACGCGATCGCCTCGACCATGGTCTCGTTGATCGCCTGCTCGATCTCGGTGCCGCGGATCTTCAGCATCGACGCCTCGGCGCCGGGCGGCTTGCCCGCCGCGGTGTCGGCCAGGCAGCGCAGGTTGTACATTTCCAGCGCATTCAGGTCGGCCTCGATCTGCGCCAGCTTCGCGGCGAAGCCCGGATCGTCGATCAGGCGCTGGGCCCCGTTGTCTGGTTCGGCGCGGGCCATGTCCTTCAGCTCCGCCAGGCGGGACTTGGAGCGGCCGATGCCGGCGATGCCGGTGCGCTCGTTGCCCAGCAGGAACTTGGCGTAGGTCCAGCCCTTGTTCTCCTCGCCGATGCGGTTCTCCACCGGTACGCGGACGTCGTCGAAGAAGACTTCGTTGAGGTTGTTGTAGCCGTCCATGGAGATGATCGGCTTCACTTCGATGCCGGGCGTCGTCATGTCGATCAGCAGGAAGGTGATGCCCTCCTGCTTCTTGCCTTCCGCCGAGGTGCGGACGAGGCAGAACATCCAGTCGGCGCGGTGGGCGCCGGAGGTCCAGATCTTGTGGCCGTTGACGACATAGTGGTCGCCGTCCAGCACCGCCTTCGTCGCCAGGCCCGCCAGGTCGGAGCCGGCGCCGCGCTCGGAATAGCCCTGGCACCACCAGTCGTCGGAGGAGAGGATGCGCGGCAGGAAGCGGTCCTTCTGGGCCTGGTTGCCGAAGGTGTAGATCACCGGCCCGACCATGGTGACGCCGAAGGGCTGCACGCGCGGGCAGTTGGCGCGGGCGCATTCCTCCTCGAAGATGAAGCGCTGGGCGGCGTTCCAGCCGGTGCCTCCATGCTCCTTCGGCCAGCCCGGCGCGATCCAGCCCTTGTCGTGGAGCGCCTTCTGCCAGCGGATGTAGTCCTCCTTCGGCAGATAGTTCCAGCCGATCTTTGCCCGCTCCTTGATGTCGGCGGGGATGTTCTCCTTCAGGAAGGCGCGCACCTCGTCGCGGAACGCGATCTCCTCGTCGGTGAATTGCAGATCCATGCTCGTCTCTCCCCCCGGGGCCGGCTGTTCGTTGATTGCCCGGGCGTTCAGTGCTCGCCCGCGCAGAGTTCATGATCGGATAATGCCCTGATGACCCGGCACTCGCCAACCGTGCCGTTGCGGCAGTGCGCAACCATCCGTTCCAGTTCGCCCTCGAGGCGCTGCAGCCGGGCGATCCGCGCCCGCACGCCGGCCAGGTGTTCGGTGGCGATGCGGTCCGCATCCTCGCACGGCGCATCCGGGTGCCGGCTGAGCCGGAGCAGTTCCCGGATCGCCTCGATGGAGAGGCCGAGATCGCGCGAATGGCGGATGAAGGCCAGCCGTTCCAGCTCGGCCTCCGTGTAGCGGCGCTGCCCGCCGGCGGAGCGTTCGGGCGCGTCGAGCAGGCCCATCTGCTCGTAATAGCGGATGGTCGGCACCTTCACGCCGGTGCGTTCGGCGAGATTTCCGATGGAGAGCATCGAATTTTCCCTTGAAGCTATAGTTGCTAGAGACATTAGGTATGGCGCATGGACCGATCAAGGAGGTTCCGATGAGCGCCGGATGCTGTGGCGGGGAACAGGACTTCGAAGGCCTTTCGCCGGGCTATCGCCGCCGACTCTGGATGGTGATCGCCATCAACGCGGCGATGTTCGCGGTCGAGATCGTCGCCGGCCGCATGTCGGGTTCGCTGGCGCTGCAGGCCGATGCGCTGGATTTCCTGGGCGATTCCCTGACCTACGCCATTTCGCTGTTCGTCATCGGCATGTCGCTGCGTGTGCGCGCCACCGCGGCCATGGCCAAGGGGATCAGCCTGCTGGCAATGGGACTGTGGGTGCTGGGATCGACCGTCTGGGGCGTCTTCGCCGGCGGCACGCCGGAGGCCGCGACCATGGGCGTCGTCGGTTTCATGGCCCTGTCGGCCAACCTGGCCAGCGTGGCGCTGCTGCTGGCGTACCGGGACGGCGACGCCAATGTCCGCTCGGTCTGGCTCTGCAGCCGCAACGACGCCATCGGCAATGTCGCCGTGATGATCGCGGCGCTGGGCGTCTGGGGCTCGTCGACCGGCTGGCCGGACCTGATCGTCGCCGGGCTCATGGCCGCTCTGTTCGTGACCTCGGCGGTGCAGATCATCCGCCGCGCGGGTGGCGAACTGCGCCGTGCGCGCGGCGAGCGGGCGGCGCAGGAGGGGCCGGCGGGGCGCCGGGCGACCTGAGCGCGGCGCAACGCCCCCCTGCATTTGACTTTGTTCACGCCTCCCCATTTCATGCTAGGTTGAGACAAGCTTCTGTTTCCACGGTGGGAGGACACGACAATGCCGTCAGGAATTCGCGACAAGGTAGCCATTCTCGGCATGGGCTGCTCCAAGTTCGGCGAGCGCTGGGATTGCGACGCCGAAGACCTGATGATGGAGGCCTATGAAGAGTGCCTCCAGGACGCCGGCATCGAGACGTCCCAGATCGACGCCGCGTGGTTCTCGACGGCCATCGAGGAAGTGCATGTCGGCAAGTCGGCGCTGCCGCTGGCGACCGCCCTTCGTCTGCCGTACATCCCCGTGACCCGTGTCGAGAACATGTGCGCTTCCGGCACCGAGGCCTTCCGCGGCGCGGTCTATGCCGTGGCCTCCGGCGCCGCCGACATCGCGCTCGCGGTCGGCGTCGAGAAGCTGAAGGACACCGGCTATGGCGGCCTGCCGCAGCGCGGCCGCGGTCCGCTGAACGACATGGTCAACCCGAACAGCTCGGCGCCCGGCAACTTCGCGCAGCTGGCCTCGGCCTACCGCAAGAAGCACGGCGTTTCCCCTGAGGATCTCAAGCGGGCGATCGGCCAGGTCTCGGTCAAGAGCCACCAGAACGGCGCCAAGAACCCCAAGGCCCATCTCCAGAAGGAAGTGACGATGGACACGGTGCTGAACGCACCGATGATCGCCGAGCCGCTGGGCCTGTTCGACTGCTGCGGCGTCTCCGACGGTTCCGCCGCGGCCATCGTGACCACGCCGGAGATCGCCGAGAAGTTGGGCCGCAAGCGCGCCGAGATGGTAACCGTCAAGGCGCTGCAGCTCGCCGTCTCCAACGGCACCGAGGCGCAGCACAGCTCCTGGGACGGCAGCTATTTCATGACCACGCGTCAGGCGGCGAAGCGGGCCTATGACGAGGCCGGCATCAAGAACCCGCGCGACGAAGTCTCGATGTTCGAGTGCCATGACTGCTTCTCGATCACCGAGCTGGTCACCACCGAGGACCTGTTCATCTCCCGCGAGGGCGAGGCCTGGAAGGACTTCCTGGACGGCTTCTACGACGCCGACGGCAAGGTGCCCTGCCAGATCGACGGCGGGCTGAAGTGCTTCGGCCATCCGATCGGGGCGTCGGGCCTGCGCATGCTCTACGAGATGTACGCGCAGCTGCTGGGCCGCGCCGACAAGCGCCAGCTCAAGGATCCGAAGATCGGCATGACCCACAATCTGGGCGGCGCGCCGCACCAGAACGTCTCCTCCATCGCGATCGTGGGCCTGCACGGCGCCTGATCCGAAGGACACGGACCGGAACGGGAAGGGCCCGGCGGAGCGATCCGCCGGGCCCTTCGTCTTTCATGGGGGCCGGCGAGGCATGCATCGGCGTCATGCCCGCCCACGTGCGGGCATCTGGGCAATCGAACGACCTGCGGCGAAGCCGCTCCGGACCCCCGCACGGGGCGGGGGTGACATGCAAAGCGGGTCGCACTTCAATTCAAGTACTGGTTCGCAGAAGCCTGTCCCCGCCCAGTTCGGAGCCGGGCGTGACGCGCTGCCAAACGACACCTTCTGGCCCGGGGCTCGATCCCGGGGCCCAGAACGATATCGGCTTCTCAATGGGTCCCGCGATCAAGTCACGGGACCGGTAGACGGCGGCGATCCGGTGTTCCGCGCCTAAAGCCCCAGAACCAGCTTGGCCATGATGTTGCGCTGGATCTCGCTGGCGCCGGCGTAGATCGTCGCCGCGCGGCTGTTGAGATGCTTGGCCATGACGCCGACCGAGTGGTCGGGGCCGATCGGAATGGCGTTGGAGAAGGGCGTCCGCGCCTCCGGCTCGCAGGGGTTGGCGTAGTAGCCGATGGCCTGGACGGCGAGTTCCGCCGTCGCCTGCAAGCATTCCGAGCCGCGCAGCTTCATCACCGATGACGACGCGCCCGGGTTCTGGCCGGCGGTCAGGGCGCTCATGGTCTTCTTCTCGAAAAACTCCAGCGCCGTCACCTGGGTCTCGATGTCGGCCAGGCGGTTGCGGAAGGCGTCGTCGGCCAGCAGCGGCCCGCCGTCGCCCGCGCGCTCCTCGCCGGCGATCTTCTTCAGCTTCGCCAGCATGCCGTGCAGGCCGGGGCTGTAGGCCGTGCCCCCGCGTTCGAACTCCAGCAGGTACTTGGCGACGGTCCAGCCGTCGTTTTCCTCGCCCATGCGGTTGGCGACAGGCACGCGGACATCGTCGAAGAAGACCTGGTTGACCTCGTGGTCGCCGGACATGGTCAGGATCGGCTCGACCGTGATGCCGGGCAGGTCCATGGGGAAGACGATGAAGCTGATGCCCTGCTGCGGCTTGCCTTCCCGGCTGGTGCGCACCAGGCAGAACATCATGTTCGCGTGGTGGGCGCCGGTGGTCCAGATCTTGGTGCCGTTGATGACGTAGTCGTCGCCGTCGCGCTCGGCCTTGCACTGCAGGCTGGCGAGGTCGGAGCCGGAACCCGGCTCGGAATAGCCCTGGCACCAGATGTGCTCGCCCGAGCGGATCTTCGGCAGGTAGTGGTCCTGCTGTTCCTTCGTGCCGTACTTGATGATGACGGGCCCGACCATCCGCACGCCCATGGCGAACAGCCGCGGCACGGCGGCGCGCTGGCACTCGGCCTCGAAGATGTAGCGCTGCATCGGCGTCCAGCCGGTGCCGCCATGCTCTTCGGGCCAGGCCGGGGTCGACCAGCCCTTCTCGGCCAGCGCCCGGTACCAGTCCATGGAGCCCTCGAAATCCGAGACCACACCGGCCGTCAGCCGCCCGGCCTCCTTCGCCTTCTCGGTCATGGCGGTGGCGAGGAACTCGCGCACCTCGTCCTGGAAGCGGATTTCGTCCTCGGTCAGTGCGAGATCCATCGCGCGGCTCCTCCCGTCAGAATTGCGGCCCCGAAAATACCCCCTCGGTTCAGGCCGGCAAGGGGTACTTCTCCAGATACTGTTTCGCGTCCTCCTCCAGCGGCACCTGCAGGGTCTTCAGCACGCGAACGATAGCGCAGTAGAAGGCCGTGCCGAGGGTGAGCTCCACCATGAGTTCGTTGTCGAATTCCTTCGAGAGCGCCGCCCAGTTGGCGTCGCCCATGGCGCCGTCGCGGGCGATCTCCTTCGCGCCGTGGATGACATGGCGGGCGACCGGCTCCAGATCCGTCGCCTCGCCGTCCAGCTCCCGGATCAGGCGCTCGATATCCGCGTCGGTGACTCCGAAGTCGTAGCCGATCTCGATATGGTGGGCCCATTCGTACTCGGCGCGGGCCAGCCAGCCGACGGTCAGGATCGCCAGCTCTCTCAGGCGCGGATCGAACTTCGATTCATGGCGCAGCCACAGCCCCATGGTGGAATAGGCGCGGGCGCCGCCCAGGGAATGGCCCACGGTCCAGTAGAGGTTGATGCGGCGGCCGAGGACGTCGCGGTTCTCGTCGTTGATGTCGGCTTCGCCGAGCAGCGGCACACGGGCCATGGTCTGTTTCCTTCCCCTCTGCGATGTCTCCCCGGGACGCCGGGGAGTTGTGCTCACCACCTTTCCCCGAAGGGGCGGATTTCCACGTCGAAGGACCAGGCCGAGCGGTCCTGATGGGCGACGTGCCAGATCTCCTCGGCGATGGCGGCGGGCTTGATGAAGAACGCGTCGGGCTTGTCCCGGCCGGGCCCGGCGCGGGTCCATTCCAGATCGATCATGGCGTCGATGGTGACATAGGCGACATGCACGCCCTTCGGCCCCAGATCGCGGGCCATGGCCTGGGCCAGTACTCGCTGCGCCGCCTTGGTCGGTGCGAAGCCGGCGAAGCGCGGCGTGCCGCGATGGGCGGCGGTGTTGCCGGTGACCACGAAGGCGCCGCCGCCGGCCTCGATCATCGAAGGCGCCAGCAACTGCGCCAGATGCAGCAGGCTCAGCGTGTTGGTGCGGAAGTTCCGCTCCAGGTCCTCCGCCCGGGTGTCCAGCACGCCTTCCGCGAAGGTGCCGCGCACGGCGTTGTGGACGACCACCGAGGGGTCGCCCATCGCCTGGCGCACTTCCTCGATCGCGGCGGCCAGTTCGTCCGCCTTCGAGACGTTGCAGGCGAAGGCGCGGGCGCCCGGCAGTTCGTCGGCCAGCGCTTCGAGCCGCTCGGCCGTCCGCGCCAGCATGGCGACGCGGTAGCCGCCTTCGGCGAAGCGGCGCGCCACCGCCGCGCCCGTGCCGGGGCCGACGCCGGTGATCAGCGCGACCGGCGCGCTCACAGCCGCGCCACCTTGTCGAGGACCGGCAGGATGTAGTCGCGGAACTTCGCCGGGTTCTCCGACATGGGGAAGTGGCCCAGCTCTTCCATGATCTCCGCCTCCGCGCCGGGGATGTCCTTCGCCGTGCGCAGCGTGTCCTTCGGCGTGCACGAGAAGTCGTACTCGCCGGTCAGCAGGAACACCGGGCAGGCGGTGGTGTCGATCAGATGCGTCCGGTCGCGGAAGTCGCTGTCGGCGCGGTAGAAGTGGAGATCGCCCTTGAACACGCCCGGCCCGCTGGCGAGGTAGCCCCAGAGCGTCTCCCAGCGGTATTCCTCCGGGCTCTGCGGCGCGACGAGGCCCGAGATCATGGCCGCGCAGACCTCGCCGCCATGAACGTCCGGGCGGTGCAGCCAGTCGGTGTCGTACCAGGGCTGCTGGTGGTCGGCGGCCTCCAGCCCGATCGCCGCACGGAACCGCTCCGGGTGGGCCCCGGCCAGATGGAGCACGATCCGCCCGCCCATGGAGCAGCCCATGACGACCGGCCGGTCCAGCTTCAGCGCGTCGCAAAAGGCCATCACCGCGGCGTCATAGAGCTCCGTCGTCAGGCGGTATTCCTCGTCCTGGTAGCCGGCATAGGGGTTGGACTTGCCGTGATGCGGCAGGTCGAAGGCGATGACCCGGAAGCGGCCGGTCACAGCCTCGTCGGTCATCAGGTGGCGGAACTGCCGCCCGTCGGAGCCGGCGGTGTGCAGGCAGAGCAGGGGAATGCCGCTGCCGGCTTCCTCGAAATAGACGCGCGCCGCGCGGCCGGCGATGTCCAGGTGGACGTAGCGGCCGGCGATCGGCTCGATCTCGCCGGGCTGGAAATCGGCCATGGTCAGTGGTCCTCCATGGTCCGGGGCGCGGCCAGCACGTCCTTGAAATAGCGCAGGTTCGCCATCAGCGGCTGCAGCTCGCCCTCGACCGTGGCGCGGCCGGTCCTGGTCATGGCGAACAGGTCGTGCCAGCCGGGCTTCGGCACGGGCGCCCAGAACCGCTCCCAGCTCTCGACCGGGCCGCGGATGGCGAAGACCCAGGACCGCATGAGCACCGGGCCGCGGACCAGCTCGGCGATGAAGCCGTTCTGGATGCGCACGTGATAGGGCGTCTCCCCGATCTCCCACAGCCATTCCAGGTCGATGAAACGGCCGCGGTGCAGCAGCGCCGGATCGGCGTGCACCGTGTCGGCCAGATGTTCGATCGCGTGCGCCGCGGGCGGTCCGCCGTGGATGGTGCGCTTCACCATCGCTATCGCTCCCAGCGGTCGATCTTGAGATAGCTGTCGCGGTCGGCGGAGCGGATCACGCTCTCGAAGACCCGGCCCTGGCGCATCAGCGTCAGGCCGATCTCCACACCCGCCTCGCCGCTCGACCAGAGCTGGCGGTAGAAGTCCGCCAGCCCGCCGACCGCCTCGCCGTTGACGCGCAGGATGACGTCGCCCTGGTCGAGCCCGGTCGAGGCCGCCGGCCCCCTGGGCGAGACGCCGAGGACGATGACATGGCCCATGCGTTCGTCGACGAAGACGCCGAGCCAGGGCCGCGCCGGGCCGCTGCGCCGGCCATGGGCGATCAGGTCGTCCAGCACGGGCGGCAGCAGGTCGATGGGCACCACCATGTTGCCGGCGGCGTTCTCGGCGCCCTCGGTCGCGTCCTCGATGTAGAGGGAGCCGACGCCGTAGAGCAGGCCGTCCATGCCGATCATCGCCGCACCGCCCCAGTTCGGATGCGGCGGCGTGGTGATCACCGCCTCGTCCAGGGCGTATTCCCAGTAGCCCTGGAAGGGCCGCCGCTCGACCACCGTCTGGACGATGGTCTCGGCGCCGCCGCAGCTGGTCACCACCTGCGCGCCGGGCGCCAGATCCTTCACCGTGCCGAAGTTCAGCACCGGCCGGTTCAGCGGCGCGATGGCGCGGCAGAGACCGAGGCCGCTCTCGAAGTCGTAGGCCAGCACCTCCGCTTCGGTGGGCCGGCCCTCGCCGTCCAGCACAGCGACGCTGTCGGCCTCCACGATCAGGTAGCCGATGGTCAGGATCAGGCCGCCCGAGCCGATGACGATGCCGCCGCCCTGGCGCTCGGTGCCCAGGATCGGCGCCGTGAAGGCGTCTTCCGGAATCTCCGCCTGCAGGGGCGTCAGCGCCCGGTGCGCCGCCTCCACGTCGAAGGGCATGTCGCCGGGCAGTTGCGCCTGCACGTCCTCGCCGGTGGGCCGGCCCAGCAGGCCGCTCAGATGCGGCAGCTTGTGGCCGTTGACCTTGTGGCCATTGGCGCGGCCGGTCCGGTCTTCCTCGTCGCGATCGCCGCGTCTGCTCATTCAGCTCTCGCCTTCAGTCCAGCCTGTTTCATGCGCCAGACGCACATGTCGATGCGATCCTGCCCGAAGAAGGGCTCGCCGCGAAAGGCCAGCGTCGGCACGCCCCAGTGGCCGGCGGCCTCCAGCGCGTCCTCGTTGGCCTTGATCCCGGCTTCGTATTCGGCTTCCCGGCCGGCAATGGACCGCTCCATGTCGGCCAGGTCCAGCCCGGCGCGTTCGGCGGCCTTAGGCATGTGGCTGCGCTCGTGCCAGTTCTCCACGCCCTCGCCCCAGATCTTCCGCGAGACGGAATCGATGAATTCCAGGCCCCGGCCCCGATGCGCCGCCTCGATGCCCAGCCGCGTCAGCCAGTGGATGTAAGGCTGTTCCTTCGGGATGGTGCGGGTCTTCATGTCCATCACCACCGGATCGGGTTTCGGCCAGTCGAAGGGCAGGCCCTCGTACTCGGCCACGCGGTAGACGTCGCGCATCAGGTAGCGCGGCCAGAGCGGGTTGATCTGCTGGAAGAATCCGGGGTCGCGGATGGCGATGGGATAGACCGGCCGGACGTTGATGACCAGGTCGTGGTCGCGGACCATCGCCTTGTAGCGCTCCATGCCCAGATAGGAATAGGGGCTGCGGAACGACCAGAACAGATCGACGTCCAGTGTCATGATGCTCTCCTCCCACAGGGCGCTGCGGCCCGGCGCCACTGTAGCGGCGAACGCGGCGGCTTGGCAAAGGACAGGCAGGCGAAAAAGGGCCTTGCACAGGGGTGCGGCGCACGCTAGATACGCGCCCTCGACGATCGCGTCCGCCCAGGTGGCGGAATTGGTAGACGCGCTAGCTTCAGGTGCTAGTTCGGGTAACCGAGTGGAGGTTCGAGTCCTCTCCTGGGCACCACGCGGCGCGGTCGGCGGCAAGGCCCGGCACCGGACGGAACAGGTCCGGCCGGCCCCCTGCCCAGGTGGCGGAATTGGTAGACGCGCCAGCTTGAGGGGCTGGTTCCGAAATTCGGAGTGGAGGTTCGAGTCCTCTCCTGGGCACCATCTACCCTCGATCCATGATCCCGAAAACTCTGACGGCTCGCGGCGGCTATGGCCCGCATGCGGCGGCGCCCTCGAACATTGCCGGAACGGACGGCGGCTGGCATCCTGCGTGGATGGCTGAGGAGAAGGAAAAGCCGGTCTGGGAGCGGATCGCCGAGCTCGGTTTCGCCGACGCGGTGGAGGCCTCCATCTCCGTCATCCGGATCTGTCGAGCGATGTAATGATTCAGCTGCTGTGATCGCTGTCGCAATAACAAGTTTTATTGAAATTCGATTTTTTCGTTTGGCGGCAGCTTCCACAACCTCTCGGAAGCGCACCTTCACCGCTACAACGCGCGGGCCATGGACGATGGCGAGCGCGCCGAAACCCTGCTCAGGCAGGCCAAGGGCAAGCGCCTCATCTACCAACAGCCTCGTGAAGCCGCGAACGCCTGAGCAGCACGCTAGGGCGTTCCTGCGCTGGCGGAGTCGCACCCGCTAGACTCTGCGGGCCGAATCACCAGACAATTTCCAGTTGCGGTTCTGGAAAACCGAACGCGCCCTCCACGGCCGGGGGCGCAATCGGCGCTTCCGGAGCGGGCGGCTTGTTCCGCCCTCCCAAGCCATAGGAGCACCCAATGGCAAAGGGACGTAAGTGCGGAGGCGGCTGCAAAACGCCTCCGCGCGGGCACAAGACGGTCAAGGTGAAGTCTCATCCCCGTCGTAAGCCTCGTAAGTGCTGATCCGTTAGGATCGGCGGGTCGGACGGTCAGCCTTGCGCTGGCCGTCCTTCTCGTCAACGCGCTTGTCCGAGTCAGATTGTCGCCCCTTACGCGGCTGGGGCGGCGTTTTCAGGAGGCGCAACAGCATCTCGTCGCGCTTCCGTTCGGTTCGGTCATTGTCGCCAGTCATGCCGAGGACCTCAACATGCCGACAGATCGTGAGATTGAAATCTTCGACGGGTTCATGCACGCCCTCGGTACGGCGGTGTTCGCCTGGAACGACATGATCGAATGCCTGGGCATCCTGTTTGGCGGTGTAATGTATCCGGGCAGTGGGGTGCCGCCCACGGCATTTGCCGTCTGGCATTCAACCAACAGCGACCGAATCCAGATTGAAACGCTCCGAGCCGCGGCCAGGGTTGCCAAGCGACCGGACGGCAACCCCCTGGACCCGGACGGCAAAATCGACTGGCTTTGCGAGCGGGCACACAATTTGGCGAATGCGCGGAACAACGTGGTTCACACTCCCATGACCTACGAAACTCAAGACGGCGAAATCTCCGAAATACGAGCAAACCAGTTCTTCAAGCACCCACGGGCAAAACAGCTTGCAGACAAGAACATGATGGATGAGCTGGACTGGCTCGAAGATCGGGCAACCAGACTGCGGGACTACGCCCTCGCACTCAGCCTTTCGGTTCAAATCGACAAGCATCCATTGCCCGATAAGCCGCAGTTGCCAAATCGCGGGCGGAGAAAAAGCCGCTGACATCACTTGCGCCGCCGACCTGGCCCAATATCACGTCCTCACCCGCCTCGATCATCTCGGGCGTCACGACGATCTCGGATTCTTGCTTACCTGTCAAATACTTACACATGTGTGCCTCAGTTATGGTACGTCAGCCAGATAGTTCTCGAGTTCGCCGCTGTCGAGCTCTTCGCGGAGCGGAGTCGCGAAATCCGGGCGGTTCTCCCGCACCCAGTCCGCGAGTTCGGCGAGCGCCTCGTCGTCGCCGGCGCCGATGCCGTGCTCGTCGGCGAGGTTGAGCAGTTCGACGACCTGCTGGCCGCTGAGATCCGGGGCCACCTGCTCCAGGGCGCGATGGAGTTCCCCGTCCGCCGTATCGTCAGTCTCGCCACCCCGTGCCGGGCTCGCCGTGCCGCCGCGCGCCGCCGCCTCGGGCCGCCTGGGTCTGCGGGCGGGTGTCCTGGCCGAAACCCAGTGGGCGGGGCGGAAGGCTTCGGGCGTGCGGAAGGACCGCTTCGGCGGGGTCGGAATGGCCGGCATCTGTCATGGCCCCTCGATGGTTGCGCATGACAGAGGTATTTATACCGGTACAGCCTTAAGCGTGCCGGGGTTCTTCAGCGGTAAGGACCGGCCCCCTTGACCTCTGTCTTTCCGCCCGGCTTGATCGGGCCGCATTGTCCTGGGGAGGAAATCCGACAGATGAACGCCGTCACGCTGGCCAGCCCGCTCACCCTGCCCTGCGGGGCCGTGATCAAGAACCGCTTCGGCAAGGCGCCGCTGACCGAGGGTCTGGCCGACCCCGAGCACCGCGCCACCGAGCGCCATGTCCGCCTCTACCGCCGCTGGGCCGAGGGCGGCGCCGGGCTGGTGGTCACCGGCAATGTCCAGGTCGACCGGCGCTATCTGGAGCGGCCGGGCAACGTGGTCATCGACGGCCCGCAGGACGCGCAGGCGCTGGCCGGGCTCCGCGCCTATGCCGAGGCGGGGACGGCCAACGGCACGCAGCTCTGGATGCAGCTCAACCATCCGGGCCGGCAGACGCCGCGCCGGGTCTGCGAGCAGCCCGTGGCGCCGTCCGCCGTGAAGCTGAACCTGCCCGAGAGCGCCTTCGCGCCGCCGCGCGCGCTGACGGCCGACGAGGTCGACGACGTCATCGCCCGCTTCGCCCATGCGGCGAAGGTGGCGCAGGACACCGGGTTCTCCGGCGTCCAGGTGCACGCGGCGCACGGTTATCTGCTGAGCCAGTTCCTCACCCCGCTGGTGAACCGGCGCACCGACAGATGGGGCGGCAGTCTGGAGAACCGGGCGCGGCTGCTGCTGGAGATCGTGCGCGCCATCCGCGCGGCCTGCGGTCCGGCCTTTCCGATCGGGGCGAAGCTCAACTCGTCCGACTTCCAGCAGGGCGGCTTCGACAATGACGAGTGCCTGCAGGTGGTGCAGTGGCTGGAGCAGGCCGGCCTCGACCACCTGGAGATCTCCGGCGGCAATTACGAGGAGCCGTCGATGATGGGCTCGAAGACCAGCGAGGGGAAATCGGTGGCCGAGAGCACGGTGAAGCGCGAGGCCTATTTCATGGAATACGCCGAGCAGATCCGCGCGGTGACGAAACTGCCGCTGATGGTCACCGGCGGCTTCCGCAGCCGCGCCTCGATGGAGCAGGCGCTGGCGTCGGGCGCGCTGGACATGATCGGCCTCGGCCGGCCCATGTGCGTCGAGACGGACGCGCCCGACCGGCTGCTGGCGGGGGCGGAGAGCGTCGGCGCCTGGGAGCGGGAGATCCGCCCGCCCAAGGCCGGGATGGGCTGGTTCGCGCTCAACCTGATCCGTCATGGCGACGGGCTCGACCCGGACACGGCCATGACCGGCGAGGAGGCGATCAAGGCCTATGTCGCCAACGAGGAGGCGACGGCGCAGCGCATGGCCCGCCCGGCGGCCTGACCGCGCCGGCTCAACGTGTCACCCCCGCCTCCGTGCGGGGGGCCGGAGCGGCTTCGCCGCGAGTCATCTGGATAACCGGATGCCCGCACTATGGCGGGCATGACATCTTCTGTCCGGACGAGGCTCCCTCAGGCGAAGGGCTTCGCGGCCCGCGAAAGCTGCAGCGCGTCGTCCAGCGTGTGGCGGAATTCGACCAGTTCGGTCTGGGGCAGGAAGGCGCCGATGCGGACCCGTCGGCCATGGCTGCCGACATAGAGCTTCCGCCCGCCGGCGGTGTCGGTCTCCATGTCCGTCCGCGACCAGTAGGACGGGAAGCTCCAGCTCTGAACCCGTCCGTCGGGGCGGCGGCGCATCACCGTCAGCGTGCCGTCGTCGATCACCACGCGCTCGCGCTGGCGCGCCGCGCGGTAGCTCATGCGGAAGGCGAACCAGACCAGCAGGACGTCGAGGCCGAAGAAGCCCATCACGGGCCAGGCGCCCTGGACCATGAAGATCGTGCCCGCGGTGAAGCTCACGCCGCCGATCAGCGCCATGACCACCAGGAAGCCCCGGGGGCCGAGGGAGCGATGCGGCAGCAGGACGAAATCGTGCTCGGGCGCGGACTCGTTCATTGGACTCAATTTAGTCGGCCTCGCGGCGCGCGCAATTGCGAAGCGGCCGCCGCGCACCTATTGTCGGGCGAAGCACCAGTCAATCGGAGGATCGTCCCATGGGCCTGCCGGCGGAGAAGATCGCGGGCGTCGTCGAGGAGCTGAAGGCGCTGCTGGGCGATCGCATCAGCACCGCGGCGGCGGTGCGCGAGCATCACGGCCACGACGAGAGCTATCACCACGCCGCCCTGCCGGACGCCGTCTGCTTCGCGCATGCCACCGAGGAAGTCGCGGAGATCGTGAAGATCTGCGCCCGCCACGGCGCGCCGATCATTCCCTATGGCGTCGGCACCTCGCTGGAGGGCCACGTCATCCCCGCCGACGGCGGGGTGACCATCGACATGTCGCAGATGAACGAGGTCCTCGAGGTCAATGCCGAGGATCTGGACTGCACCGTGCAGGCGGGCGTCACCCGCAAGGCGCTGAACGAATATCTCCGCGACACCGGACTGTTCTTCCCCATCGATCCGGGCGCCGACGCCTCCATCGGCGGCATGACCGCGACCCGGGCCTCGGGCACCAACGCCGTGCGCTACGGCACCATGCGCGAGAACGTGCTGGCGCTGACCGTGGTCATGGCCGACGGGCGGGTCATCAAGACCAACCGCCGCGCGCGGAAGTCGGCCGCGGGCTACGACTTGACCCGGCTGATGGTCGGCTCCGAGGGGACGCTGGGCATCATCACGGAGATCACGCTCCGCCTCTTCGGCATCCCGGAGGCGATGAGCTCGGCGGTGGTTTCCTTCCCCGATCTCGAGGCTGCGGTGAACACGGTCATCACCACCATCCAGGCCGGCGTGCCGATCGCGCGCATCGAGCTGCTGGACGAGGTGCAGATGGACGCGGTCAACCGCTATTCGGGTTATGACTACCCGGTCCAGCCGACGCTGTTCCTGGAATTCCACGGCTCGGAGACGGGCGTGAAGGAACAGGCCGAGACGGTCGGCGGAATCTGCGAGGATTTCGGCGGCGCCGACTTCCAGTGGACCACCCGGCCCGAGGACCGCAACCGCCTCTGGCAGGCGCGCCACGACGCCGCCTACGCCGCGAAGTCGCTCAAGAAGAACGCTTCCATCTGGGCGACGGACGTCTGCGTGCCGATCTCGCGCCTGGCCGAGTGCATCCTTGAGACCAAGAAGGACATCGTCGAGAACGAGCTCACTGCGCCCATCGTCGGCCATGTCGGCGACGGCAACTTCCACCTCGCCTTCGTTTTCGAGGAGGGCGACGAGGAAGGCTTCCGCCGCGCCGAGCAGGTCAACGACCGCATGGTCATGCGCGCGCTGGCCATGGGCGGCACCTGCACCGGCGAACATGGCGTCGGCACCGGCAAGATGAAGTTTCTGGTCGCCGAGCACGGTGACGCGGTGGCGGTGATGCGGGAGATCAAGAAGGCGCTCGACCCGCAGAACATCATGAACCCGGGCAAGATCTTCTCGGTCTGAACCCTTGAACGCGCCCGTTCGCCTCATCGTCGGCATGTCGGGCGCCTCGGGCGCGGTCTACGGCATCCGTCTGCTGGAGGCCCTGCGCGAGACGCCGGTCGAGTCGCATCTGGTGATGAGCCGGGCGGCGGCCATGACCATCGCCTACGAGACCGACCGCACCGCCGAGCAGGTCCGCAAGCTGGCCGACGTCGCCTATCCGGTGGGCGATATCGGCGCGGCCATCGCCTCGGGCAGCTACCGCACCGCCGGCATGGTCGTCGCCCCCTGCTCGATCCGCACGCTGTCGGAAGTCGCCACCTGCGCCACCTCCAACCTGCTGACCCGGGCCGCCGACGTGGTGCTCAAGGAGCGCCGGCGGCTGGTGCTGCTGGTCCGGGAGACGCCGCTGCACACCGGGCATCTGAGGATGATGGCCCAGGCCTCCGAATCCGGCGCGATCATCATGCCGCCCGTGCCCGCCTTCTATTCGAAGCCGCAGAGCCTGGACGACATGATCGATCACACCATCGGCCGGGTGCTCGACCTCTTCGATATCGACAACGCGCTGGTGAAGCGCTGGAAGGACGGTTGAGGACGGCCGTCCCGTTCAGCCCGTCGTCAGGCCGCCGCCGACCACCAGGATCTGCCCGGAGATGTAGTCGCTCTCCGGCGCGCAGAGCAGGTAGACGCCGCCGGCGGCGTCCTCGGGCGTGCCCATGCGGCCCAGCGGGATCTGGCGGACCAGATCGTCGGTCATGGCCTCGGGAAAACCGACCTTGTGATCCTTGTCGCCGACCTTGATCGACGCCTGCTGGCCGGCCTCAAACCGCTGGGTCAGCCGCGTGTCGATCAGCCCGAAGGCGATGGCGTTGACCGTGACGTTGTAGCGGCCCCATTCGCGGGCCATCGCCGTGGTGATGCCGATCGCCGCGCCCTTGCCCGCAGCGTAGGAGACGCCGCCGGGCATGCCGTAATATGCTGCGATCGAGGAGATATTGACGACCTTGCGGGTCACCGGCCGTCCCTCGGCCTGCTCGGCGCGGTGGCGCTCCCGGAAGTGCGGCGCGGCGGCGCGCAGCACTTTCATCGGCGCCGCGGCGTGGACGTCGAGCATCGCCTGGATCTGCTCGTCGGTGTGATTCTGGATCATGGTGTTCCAGATATAGCCGGCGTTGTTGACGATGATGTCCAGGCCGCCCAGCGACTGCAGCGCGCCCTGGACCAGGTCGTCGGCCATGCCGGCGGCGGTGACCGATCCCGCCAGCCCCGCGGCGCGGCCGCCCTGCGCCCTGATCTCGTGCATCACCTCGCCCATGGGCTCGGCGTCGAGATCGTTGACGAAGACCGCGGCGCCCTCCGCCGCCAGTTTCAGCGCCACCGAGCGGCCGATGCCGCGCCCCGCGCCGGTGACCAGCGCCACCTTCCCGTCCAGCTTTCCACCCATGTTCCGATCCTCCCCGATAGACATTGGCGGCGCCCTCGGACTTGATCCGAGGGCCCAGGTTTCATTGTTCGCTGAGTGCTCGGGTCAAAGCCCGAGCACGCTGTCCCTTTCCAAGGTTCAGCCCGCTTCCACCACCCCGCACCAGTCGGCGACGAACAGCGCCACGGTCTTGGTCACGTCGAGCGTCGATTTCAGGCTGACGCGCTCGTCGAAGCCGTGGATGTGCTCGGACTTCGGCCCGTAGACCAGCGCCGGTGTGTCGTCGTACAGCATCGCCACGCGGGCATCGAGATAGGCCGGCATGGTGGCGTCGCCCAGTTCGGCCGCCCGGACCTGCCGGTGCGCGTCGGCCAGGCAGGCCTCGGCGTCGGAGCCGGGCGGCAGCGCATAGCCTTCCGCGGCGAAACCGTTATAGGTCACGCTCGGCGGGTGGTTGGAAAGGAACGGGTCGTCCAGCGCCGCGCCGCGGACGGCGCTTTCCAGACGACGCTTGGCCGCCTCGACGGAGGTGCCGGGATAGATGCCGGCGCGCACGTCGAAGCGGCACCAGGCGGGCACCGACGAGGCCCAGTCGCCGCCGGCGATCTTGCCGATATTGATGGTGATCGGGTGCGTGGCGTCCTCGAAATGGGGGTGATCGCCCTTCTCCGCGTTCATTTCCGCCTCGAGTTCCTTCAGCGCCTGGATCAGCTTGTAGGCGGCGATGATGGCGTTGGAGCCGACGGTGGATTCGTAGACATGGGCGGGCCGGCCGCGCACCTCCACCTGGAACCAGAGCACGCCGACATTGGCGCGCACGAGCTGGTCGTGGGTCGGTTCGGTGATCAGGACGGCGTCGGCGTGATAGCCGCGCACCAGACAGGACAGCGCGCCGTTGCCGGTGCATTCCTCTTCGGTCACCGACTGCATGTAGACGGTCGAGGCCGGCTCGACACCGGCGCGGCGGAGCGCGTCGAAGGCGAAGAGGTTGGCGGCGATGCCCGCCTTCATGTCGCCGGAGCCGCGGCCGTAGAGCCAGTCGCCCTCGATCCGCGGCTCGTAGGGCGGCGTCGTCCACATGTCGAGCGGGCCGACGGGCACCACGTCGACATGCCCGTTGAGGATCAGCGAGCGTCCCTTCTCCGCCTTCGGGCGGTACGCCCCGACGACGTTGACCGCATTGTCGTAGGAGACGGTGACCGGCGAAAAGCCCGGATGATCCTCGATCTCGCCCACGTCGATGGACCAGCGGTCCATGGCCAGATCCCGTTCGGCGAAGGCGCGGTAGAGGAAGTCCTGCGCCGTGTGCTCCTGGCCGCGCTGGGAGGGGAAGCGGACCAGGTCCTGGGTGAACTTCACCTGCGCGTCGAAGCCCTGTTCGACCTCCGCCAGGATGCGTTCCTTCAGCGCCGCTTCGACCATCGTCTTCCGTCCTCCATCAAGTTCGCCATCCCCGGTCGGCCGCGGACCGGTCTGCGGTCGACCCGGGGATCGGGTGGTCCGAGAGTCTCCGTTGGACCCGATCCCCGCGTTGCGTGATACGCAAGCGGGGATGACGACATGCGATTCGTCGTATGCGGGCCTCCTAAACCCCCGCCAGCCAGCGGCGCGCGAGCTGATGCGCCAGCGACAGCCGGGGCGGCATGCGCAGCCCTTCGTTCGAATCGCAGTTCTCGATCATCTCGCGGACCTGGTCGCGGGTGAACCACTCCGCGTCTTCCAGTTCGTTCGGGTCGATCTTGATCGCGGTCGTTTCCGCCTCCGCGAAGCAGCCGATCATCAGGCTGGAGGGAAAGGGCCAAGGCTGGGAGGCGACATAGCGCACCTTGCCGACCCGGATGTCGGCTTCTTCCCAGATCTCGCGGCGGACGCATTCCTCGATCGATTCGCCGGGCTCCATGAAGCCGGCCAGCGCCGAATAGGAGCCCTCGGGGAAACGCGGCTGGCGGCCGAGCAGACAGTTGTCGCCATGGAAGACCAGCATGATGGTCACGGGGTCGGTGCGGGGAAAATGCTGAGCGTTGCACGACTCGTCGCTGCACTGGCGCATGTAGCCGGCGTCCCGCATTTCCGACGGCTGGCCGCAGACGGCGCAGAAACCGTGGCGCTGGTGCCAGTCGATCATCGAGCGAGCCTGGGCCAGGATCGCCGCCTCCCCGGTTGGCAGGCCAGGCGCGATGGAGCGCACGTCGATGAACTTGCCGCGCTTGTTCCAGGCGGCGTCACTTGGCGTCCTGCGCGTGTCCGCCTCGATGGCGAAGTGCGCCCGGTCGTCGCGCACGCCCAGCAGAATGGGCCGCGCGTTCTCCAGCAGGTCGATCGCTTCCAGCGGCGAGCGCCAGCCGATCTCGGCGCCGCCGTCCAGGTCGATCAGGGCGCGGAGACGCGACATGGGCAGGAAGCGGCTTTCCGGATCCATGATCCGTTCGCCAAGCCAGTCGCCGTCCTTGCGGCGGTTCTCGGCGCGGTCCATCGACGCGCCCGAGAAGACTATGGGGTCATCATATTCGATCGTCATGGCGGCGGAGATTGGCACGGAGGGCCGGGGGCGGCAACGCCGGAATGGGCATTCCGGGGCTTCGAGAATCGTCTATGTTCCCCGGCATGGCGGCGGGCGAAGTCACACCGATGATGGCGCAGTACCTCGAGATCAAGGAGGCGCACCCGGATTCCCTGCTGTTCTACCGCATGGGCGATTTCTACGAGCTGTTCTTCGACGATGCGAAGAAGGCCGCCGCCAGCCTCGACATCGCGCTGACCAGACGCGGCAAGCACCTGGGCGACGACATCCCCATGTGCGGCGTGCCGGTCCACTCCGCCGACCAGTATCTGGCGCGGCTGATTCGCGACGGCCACCGCGTCGCCGTCTGCGAACAGGTCGAGGACCCGGCGGAGGCGAAGAAGCGCGGCGCCAAGTCCGTGGTGAAGCGCGACGTGGTCCGCCTGGTGACCGCCGGGACGCTGACCGAGGATGCGCTGCTCGACGCGCGGCGCAACAACTACCTGCTGGCCGTGGCGCGCTCGGGCGGGCAGATCGGCCTCGCCTGGCTGGACATGTCGACGGGCGAACTGATGGCGGGCACGGGCGGGGAGGCGACACTGGGTGCGGATCTCGCGCGTCTCTGCCCGGGCGAGATCCTGGTGGCCGACAACCTGCTGGAACGGCTCGGGCCGGAGGGGCCGCTGGCCGGCTGGGACCAGGCGCTGACCGTGCTGCCGGTGGCAAGGTTCGACAGCACCTCCGCCGAGAAGCGGCTGAAGACGGTCTTCAAGGTCGGCGCGCTGGACGGCTTCGGCGCCTTCGGCCGGGCCGAGATCGCCGCCCTGGGCGCCGTGGTCGACTATGTGGAACTGACCCAGAAGGGCAGGCTGCCGCCGCTGCGTGCGCCGCAGCGCGAGGAACCCGGCGCGGCGATGGGGCTGGACCAGGCGACGCGGCGCAATCTGGAACTGGTGGAGACGCTCTCGGGCGAACGGCGCGGCAGCCTGCTGTCGGTCATCGACCGCACCGTCACCGGCGCCGGCGGCCGGCGGCTGGCCGCCGACCTTGCAGGGCCGCTGACCGACCCGGAGGCGATCGACGCCCGGCTCGACATGGTGCAGTTCTTCCATGACGCTGACCGCCTCCGTGAAGATTTCCGGGAGGCCATCCGCCGCGCGCCGGACATTGAACGCGCGCTCTCCCGCCTCGGGCTCGGCCGCGGCGGTCCGCGCGATCTCGCCGCCATCCGCGACGCGCTGGAAGCCTGCGGCCATGCGCGCGACCTGCTCGGCAAGGCCGGGCCGGCCGGCATCCTGGCGGAGGCCGCGAGCCTGGACGGCCACGGCGCCCTGGTCGACGTGCTCACCGCGGCGCTGGACAAAGACCCGCCGCTGCTCGCCCGCGACGGCGGCTTTATCCGTGAAGGTCACGACGCGGCGCTGGACGAGCTCCGGACGCTGCGCGACGAGGGCCGCCAGCACATCGCGGCGCTGCAGAAGAAATACGCCGATCAGACCGGCGTGAACGCGCTGAAGGTGCGCCACAACAATGTCCTCGGCTATTTCGTCGAGATCCCGCAGCGCCATGCCGAGCGCATGGACGGCACCTTCATCCACCGCCAGTCCATGGCCCAGGCCATGCGCTACACCACGACCGAGCTGGGCGAACTGGAGGGGCGCATCCGTTCCGCCGGCGACCGCGCGCAGGCGCTGGAGGAGCGGCATTTCGCCGAACTGTCGGACAAGGTGCTGGCGGAAAGCCGGAAACTCGCGCGGGCGGCGCAGGCGCTGGCGCGGCTGGACGTCGCCGCGGCTCTCGCCGAGCTGGCGCGGGCGGAGAACTACGTCCGCCCGACGGTCGACCGGAGCCTTGAATTCCGCGTCGAGGGCGGACGCCATCCGGTTGTGGAAGCGCTGGCGGCGGGCGAGCAGGCCGGCGGGTTCCAGCCGAACGACTGCGATCTCGGCCCCGAAACCGGTCGGCTCTGGCTGATGACCGGCCCCAACATGGCGGGCAAGTCGACCTTCCTGCGCCAGAACGCGCTGATCGCGATCCTGGCCCAGATGGGCGGCTTCGTGCCCGCCGCGTCGGCCCGCATCGGCGCGGTGGACCGGCTGTTCAGCCGCGTCGGAGCCGCCGACGACCTGGCGCGCGGGCGCTCCACCTTCATGGTGGAGATGGTCGAAACGGCGGCGATCCTGAACCAGGCCGGCGAGCGCTCCCTGGTGATCCTGGACGAGATCGGACGCGGGACGGCGACCTATGACGGCCTCGCCATCGCCTGGGCGACCGTCGAGGGACTGCACGAGAGCAACCGCAGCCGCGGGCTGTTCGCCACGCACTATCACGAGCTGACGGCGCTGGCGGAGAAGCTGGAGCAGGTCACCTGCCGCACCATGCGGGTGATGGAGTGGCAGGGTACGGTCCAGTTCCTCCACCAGGTGATCCCCGGCGCCGCCGACCGCAGCTATGGCGTCCAGGTGGCGAAGCTGGCCGGCCTGCCGCCGGCGGTGGTGCGCCGCGCCGAGGCCGTGCTGAAACGGCTGGAAGAATCGGGGCAGGGCCGCAAGGCCGTCTCCATCGCCGAAGACCTGCCGCTGTTCGCGGCCATGGCCGCCCAGCCGGAAACGCCGCAGCCCGGCGGGCCGTCGGCGGTGGAGCAGGCGCTGGCGGAGATCCTGCCCGACGACATGAGCCCCCGGGAGGCTCTCGACGCGCTCTACCGGCTGAAGGGACTGGCGAATGGCGACGGATAGCGGCGAAGGCGCGCTGGTGCTGTTCTCCGGCGGACAGGATTCGGCGACCTGCCTGGCCTGGGCGCTGGCGCGTTTCGGGCGGGTGGAGACGGTGGGCTTCGACTACGGTCAGCGTCACCGCGCCGAGCTCGACGTCCGCCGCGAGGTGCGCGACGGCGTCGCCGCGGAGATGCCGGAGGGCGAGCACCGGCTGGGCGAAGACCACATGGTCGACCTGGGCGTCCTGGGCGAAATCTCGGAGACGGCGCTGACCCGCGAGAGCGAGATCGCCATGCGCGACGACGGCCTGCCGACGACCTTCGTGCCGGGGCGCAACCTGATCTTCTTCAGCTTCGCCGCGGCAGTGGCATACCGCAGGGATCTGCGCCGCATCGTCGGCGGCATGTGCGAGACGGATTACTCGGGCTATCCCGACTGCCGCGACGACGCGATCAAGGCCATGCAGCTGGCGCTCAATCTGGGCATGAACCGGCGTTTCGTGCTGGAAACGCCGCTGATGTGGCTGACCAAGGCCGCCACCTGGCGGCTGGCGGAGGATCTGGGCGGGCGGATGCTGGTGGAGGTGATCCGGGAGCGGACCCTGAGCTGCTACATGGGCGACACGGAAACCCGCCACGACTGGGGCATGGGCTGCGGCGACTGCCCGGCCTGCGACTTGCGCCGCAGGGGCTATCGGGAGTATCGAGGCGCCGCCGACCAGGCGTGAACCGCCGGAACCGAGTTGAACGAGACCGCCGCCATGGAAAACCGCCGCCGGATCGAAGGCTACCTGTTCCTGATCGCCTTCGGGCTCTGCATTCCCGCCGCCAACTGGCTGATCGGCAATGTGGGCACGGTCTGCGTGCCGAACGGGCCGTGCCTGATCCCCGTGGCGCCGGGGGTCGAGGCGCCGAGCGGCGTGCTGATGATCGGCCTGGCGTTGGTGCTGCGGGACATGGTGCAGCGCCGTCTCGGCGTCGGCTGGGCCTTCGGCGCCGTGGTCGCCGGCGCGGCGCTCTCGGCTGTCTTCGCGCCGCCGGCGCTGGTCATGGCCTCGGCGCTGGCCTTTTTCATTTCGGAAGCGGCCGATCTCGCCGTCTATACGCCCCTGCAGAAGCGCGGGCTGATCCTGGCGGTGGTGGCCAGCTCCCTGGTGGGCCTCGTGATCGACAGCGTGATCTTCCTGCAGGTCGCCTTCGGCAATCAGGACTATCTGCTGGGTCAGGTGCTGGGCAAGGCGTGGATGGTGCTGATCGCCATCCCCTTCGTGCACCTGCTGCGCCGCCGCGACGAGAAGCTGGGCATCGAGGCGGCCTGAGGCCACCGCGCCGCTATTCCACCTCGTGGCCGCGCTTCGGCACCAGCACGGTGCGGCGGTAGCTGATCACCAGCGTGCCGTCCTGCTTGAAGCCCCGGGTCTCGACCGTGACGATCCCCTGGGTCGGGCGCGAGGCGCTCTCGCGCTTCTCCAGCACCTCGGACTCGGCGGTCAGCGTGTCGCCATGGAACACCGGCGCCGGCATACTGATGTCGGTCCAGCCCAGATTGGCGATCGCCTTCTGGCTGACGTCGGAGACCGACATGCCGGTGACGATCGAGAGCGTTAGCGCCGAATTGACGACGGGGCGGCCGAATTCGGTCTTCGCCGCATAGGCGTGGTCGAAGTGCAGGGGGTGCTGGTTCATGGTCAGCAGGGTGAACCAGGTATTGTCGCTTTCGGAGACGGTGCGGCCGGGCCGGTGTTCGTAGATCATGCCCGTTTCGAAGTCTTCGAAGCAGCGGCCGAAGCTTTCCCGGCGGCGGTTCTCTGCGGCCTTGACTGATTCAACGCTCATGTGAACGGCTCCCCCGTCGATTTCGCACCGCGACAACTTGATTCAATTGCCGTTTGCGCCGATATTTGTGACAGAAATCAACACCCGCACAAAGGAGCTTCGGCCCCATGGCCCTGAAAGCCGACACTCGCTACTCCGGCCGCGCGCAGACGCAGACGCAGACGGCGGAGATGGATGCTGGCCTCCGCAAATACATGCTGGGGGTCTACAACTACATGGCGTCCGGCCTGCTGGTCAGCGCGGTGGTCGCCATGCTGGCGTCCAGTTCGCCGGCGGTCATGCAGACCATCTTCGGCTCCGGCCTCGCCTATGTCGTGATGTTCGCGCCGCTGGGTCTGCTGCTGGCGATGAACTTCGCCTTCAACAAGATCTCGACGCCGGTGCTGCAGGGCATGTACTGGGCCTTCGTGGCGCTGTTCGGCCTGTCGCTGTCGACGATCTTCCTCGTCTACACGTCCGCCGACATCGTCCGCGTCTTCTTCATCACCGCGGCGGCCTTCGGCGGCCTCAGCCTCTACGGCTACACGACGAAGAAGAACCTGTCGGGCATGGGCAGCTTCCTGATCATGGGCCTGATCGGCATCATCATCGCGATGGTGGTCAACATGTTCCTGGAATCGACGATGATGAGCTTCGTCATCTCCGTTCTGGGCGTGCTGATCTTCGCCGGTCTGACCGCCTTCGACACCCAGCGCATCAAGTCGACCTACATCCAGCACCGGATGGAAGGCGACGTGGCCACCCGCTCGGCGGTGATGGACGCCGTCGCGCTCTACCTGAACTTCGTCAACATGTTCATGTTCCTGCTGCACCTGTTCGGCGGCAACAGCGAGTAGACGACGCTACATATCGAAATGGGAAAGCCCGGTGGTCCGCCACCGGGCTTTTTCTTTATGCTGACGGTCGGGACAGGACAGGGGAGCCGTCAGCCATGCGCGTCGTCATCGCCATGATGAAGCACGAGACCAACACCTTCTCGCCGGTGGTGACCGACTGGGCGCGGTTCACCGGCTGGGGCAGCTTCCTGGGCGACGAGGCCCGGGCGCACTACGAGGGCACGGCCATGCCCTTCGGCGCCTATCTGGAACTGGCGAAGGCCCGCGGCTGCGAGATCGTCACCCCCGTCGCGGCCGAGGCCATGCCGTCCGGGCCGGTGCGGCAGGAAGCCTACGAGATCATGGCCGGCGCCATCGTCGACGCGGTGAAGGACGGCTGCGATGCGGCGCTGCTGGACCTGCACGGCGCCATGGTGGCGGAACACGATTTCGACGGCGAGGGGCTCCTGCTGGAGCGCATCCGCGCGGCGGCGCCGGACCTGCCGATCGCGGTGACCTGCGACCTGCACTGCAACCTGACCGCCCGCATGGTCGACAACTGCACGGCCCTGATCGGCTACAAGACCTATCCCCATGTCGACATGCACGAGGTCGGCGAGCAGATCGGCCGCGTGCTGTTCGATGCTCTCGACGGCAAGGTCCGTCCCGTCATGCGCTGGGGCAACCTGCCGCTGCTCTCCCAGACGCTGCGCCAGGGCACGGACGACGAGCCGATGAAGACCCTGATCGCCATGTGCCGCGACGCCGAGTGCCGTCCCGGCGTGCTGGCAGCGACCGTGTTCGGCGGTTTCGCGCTGGCCGACATGCCCCAGTCCGGCACATCGGTCGTCATCGTCACCGACAACGATCCGGCGCTGGCCGCGGAAATCCGCGACGAGATCCTGGAAGCCGCCTGGACGCGCCGGGCGGACTTCGTCTACGAACATCATCCGCTCGAGGAGGCCGTCGCCGAGGCGAAGGCGATGGAGCGGGACGGGCCGATCATCCTGCTCGACCATGCCGACAATGTCGGCTCCGGCGCGACCCAGGACGTCATGACGGTGATCGCCGAGGTGCTGAACCAGGGGCTGGAGGACGTCGCCGTCGCCGCCGTCCACGATCCCGAAGCCGTGCAGGAGATGCAGCGCGCCGGCATCGGCAGCACGGTGACCCTCAGCCTGGGCGGCAAGACCGACATGCCCTCGATCGGCCGGGAGGGCGCGCCGCTGGAAATCACCGGCAAGGTGAAGACCCTGACGGACGGCGAATGGGTCTGCCGCGGGCCGATGTACACCGGCGTGACCGTGCGCATGGGGCCGACGGCGGTGCTGGACACGGGGAAGATGCAGATCGTCATCGTCAGCCAGCATCATGAACCCTGGGACACCGGCGTCTTCACCTCGGTCGGCATCCAGCCCGAGCACAAGAAGTACCTGCTGCTGAAGTCGCGCATCCACTACCGCGCGGGCTTCGCGCCGCTGGCGAAGGCGACGCTCACGCTGGACGGGGTGGGGGTCACGACATCCGACAACAGCCTGCTCGACTACGAGCACGTGCGGAGGCCGATCTACCCGCTCGATCTGATCAACGAACGCTAGAGCCAGCCGCCCAGTTCGCGGCGCACGATGGTCTCCATCATGTCGACATGGACGTCCGAATCGTTGAGGCAGGGGATCGTGCGGAAGGCCGTGCCGCCCGCTTCCTCGAAGGTCTTGCGGCCCTCGATGGCGATCTCCTCCAGGGTCTCGACGCAATCGGCTGGAAAGCCCGGCATGACCGCGGCGACCGAGCGGACCCCCTCGGCCGGCAGGGCCGCCAGCGTCTCGTCCGTGTAGGGCTGCAGCCATTCCCGGGGTCCGAAGCGGCTCTGGAAGGTCAGGCGGAACTGGCTTTCGTCCAGACGAAGCCGCTCCCGCAGGAGGCGCGCGGTCTTCGCGCAGTGGCAGTGATAGGGATCGCCCTTCTCGAAATAGTCCTTCGGCAGGCCGTGAAAGGAGGCGACCAGCGCATCCGGGCGGCCACGGGCGGCGAAATCCGCTTCGATCGATTTCGCCAGCGCCTCGATATGGGCGGGATCGTCGTAATAGGGCGGGACGACGCGGATGGTCGGCTGCCAGCGCATGGCGCGGAGCGCCTCGCCGACCTTGTCGACGACGGTCGCGGTGGTCGTGGCGCTGTACTGCGGATAGAGCGGCACCACCAGGATCCGGTCGCAGCCCTGGTCCTTGAGCCGCGTAAGGACGTCCGGGATCGACGGATTGCCGTAACGCATGGCGTGATCGACGGCGACGTGTCCGCCCTCGAAGCGGCGGGCCAGCGCCTCGGTCAGCCGCCGGGTGTGGTAGCGCAGCGGACCCTCGTCGGTTTCCGCCACCCAGACCTTGCGGTAGGCCCGCGCCGTCTTCGGCGGGCGGAGGGTGAGGATGAACAGGTTGAGGATGACGAACCAGATGGCGCGCGGCACCTCGATCACCCGCGGATCGCCGAGGAACTCTCTGAGATAGCGGCGGACGGATTGGACGTCCGTGCCGTCGGGCGTGCCGAGGTTGACCAGCACGACGCCGATCCGGCCCTGATTGATCTCCGGATGCCCTTCGGGCATATGCGTCCGTTCCACCGTCATCGCGCCCTCTTCGTGATCGACATTGCCGCCCTTGCCGTCCCGGACGGGCCACCGGGACATTCTTACGCGCGCCGGAGAAGATCGGATGCCCGAGTTCGACGCCCTGTTCTGGATCATGGCGGGCTTCGCCGCAATGGCCGGGCTGATGCGGGGCTTCGCCGGTTTCGGATCGGCCATGGTGCTCTCCCCCCTGCTGGCGCACTTCTACAGCCCGGCGGCGGCGGTGCTGGCGATCGCGGTGATGGAAGTGGCGGTCAGCGTCCAGCTCGTGCCGAAGGCGCTGGCCGACGTGCAGTGGCGCTTTGTCGGTCCGGTGACGCTGGCGGCGCTCGTCGGCATGCCGCTCGGCGTCTGGGCGCTGGTGGCGGTCGATCCGGCGGTCATCGCGAAGTTCGTCGCGGGCGTCGTGCTCGTCTTCGTCCTGGTTCTGGCCAGCGGCTGGCGCTATCGCGGGCCGAAGCGGCTGCCCGTCACGCTCGGCGTCGGCGCGGCGTCCGGCGCGCTGCTCACGTCCACCAGCGTCGGCGGGCCGCCGGTTCTGATCTACATGATGGCCGGCGACGACCCGGCGCGGCGGGTGCGCGCCAACATCATCGTCTACTTCGCCATCCTGGAGGCGATCACACCTTTCGCGCTGTGGCTGGGCGGGGCGTTCATCACGGAGTACGCCGTGCTCGGCGCCTTGCTCTGCCCGCCCTACCTGGCCGGCGCGTGGCTGGGCGGCCGGCTGTTCCGTCAGTCGTCCGAGCGGCTCTACCGCCGTGTCGCCATGGTTTTCCTGTCGGCCATCGCGCTCTACGGACTTCTCGGTTGAGCGGCCGTGAATGGGCCGCTAATGTCCGCCGCCTGCAAATCGTCCAGCCATCGGGGAACCAGTCATGAGCGACGCCATCGCCGCGGATCAGTTGCGCCAGTTGATCGAACGCATCGAGCGCCTGGAAGAGGAAAAGGCCGCGATGGGTCAGGACATCCGCGAGGTCTACGCCGAAGCCAAGGCCCACGGCTTCGACACCAAGATCATGCGCCAGGTGGTGCGGCTGCGGAAGATGGAGAACGGCGACCGCCAGGAACAGGAAGCGGTGCTGGAGCTCTACAAATCGGCGCTCGGCATGACCGCCCACCACGAGGCGGAGCGGGACCAGGACTAGGACTAGGACTAGGACTAGGACTAGGACTAGGACTAGGAAGGCATCGGCTTCCTGAGCCAGTCCAGGCAGCCGGTGTCCGCCAGCAGGCCGTCGAGAGCCTTGTCGCCGGCGACCGCCGAATATCTGTCCTTCAGCACCTTCAGCGAGCGCGCGTGGTACTTCTGGGGCTGCTGGCGGAAGCGGCCCTTTGGCAGTTCCACCTCCAGCACGTTGTCGCCGCGGGCCAGCGCTTCGGCATTGGCGTCGCTCCAGGGCAGGAACCGTCCGCCGATCTCGCGCTCCAGCAGCGGCCGCAGGCCCTCCGCCGCCTGCTCGTAGCTTTCCCACTCACCGTCGTCGGTCGGATCCAGCATCCGTTCGATCCATTTCAGCGTCCCCGGCGCGATGTCCCGCATGAGCGACCCCGCGGTCGGGTCGGTCGAGGCCTCGTAGAGCTGGGAGAACAGCCCGAAATCGCCCAGGCAGGGCCGCGAACCCATCAGGAAGTCGCGGCCGTCCAGGCGGGCCTCCAGGAACTGAAGCTGCGACTCCAGCGAGGCCTCGATCTCGCCGGCCGTCTCCGCCGAGGAGCCGACGAAGCTCCGCCGCGGCATCATCCGTTCGACGATGGCCACGGCCCGGTCCTTGACCGCCTCGTCGCCGGCGTCGTCGCCCAGCATCTGCCGGGCGATGCGCAGCCCGGTGCTCTCCGCGTCCGCGGCGAAGGCCCAGCGGAAATGGAACATCGGCTTGTTGCCCCACTCGTCCGCATATTCCTCGATCAGGCGGGAGAGGAACTTCAGCCTCGGGTCCGCCGGGTCGGTCGGCGGCTCGGGATGGCGCTTCTCCAGCCTCTCGATGATCGGCGTGGAATCCTGCATCCCCTCGTCCTCTGGGGTCACCACCAGCGGGATCAGCGGCAGCGCGGCGTATTTCTCGAACTCGGCCATGTTGGCCTCGGTCCGCGGCGTCCAGACGTGCGGCAGGCCCTTGTAGCGGAACCAGGACCTGATCTTGACCGAGTAGGGCGAGAGTTCGGAACCGAATATACGATACGTCTCCGGCATGGCTTTGCGGCCGCTCCATTCCTGCTAGTTTGAGTGATCGAACGACTATAACAGCGCGGCCGGGGAGGGACAGCGTGAGCGACGCATACCGGATCATGGGGCAGAACGGATCGCCCTATTCCATGAAAATGAGAGCCATCCTGCGCTATCGGCGCATTCCCCATATCTGGATGCAGCAGACCCCGGGCAATGACCCCGAGACCGCGAACGTGAAGCCGCGGCTGATCCCGATGATGAAATTCCCGCAGGACGGCGTCTGGCGCCTCGATTCCACGCCCATGGCGTACGAACTCGAGGAACTGGAGACCGCGCGTTCGATCCTGCCGGCCGATCCGGTCCAGCGCTTCCTGTCGGATCTGATCGAGGACATGGCCGACGAGTGGCTGACCAAGGCCATGTTCCATTACCGCTGGCACTACGAAGACGACCGCGAATACGCCGCCTTCTGGATCGCCTGCGACAACACGCCCTCCGGCGAGGGCGCGGCGGCAAAGCGGCGTCAGTTCGCCGATTGGATCCGCGACCGTCAGGTCGGGCGTATGGCGCTGGTGGGCTGTACCGACGAGAACAAGCCGGTGATCGAGGAGAGTTTCCATCGTCTGCTGCACGCGCTGGAAACGCGGCTCGGCTACCGCTCCTTCCTGTTCGGCGGGCGGCCGTCGCTCGGCGATTTCGGCCTGTTCGGGCAGCTCAAGACCCTGTCGGACGATCCCACGGGCCGGGCCACGATCCGGCGCGAGGCGCCGACGGTGCTGCACTGGACCCGCCACGCCGACGACCTCTCCGGTCTGGAAGGCGAGTGGATGGACGCCGACGCGCCGCTGCCCGAAGCGGTGACGGGACTGCTCCGCCTCTGCGGCGAGGCCTATCTGCCTTTCCTCGAGGCCAATCTGCGCGGCATCGAGGATGGCGCGGAGGAGATCCGCCTGGAGATCTTCGGCAAGCCTTACGCCCAGACGCCGTTCCGCTATCAGGCGAAATGCTATACGCGGCTGAAATCCCTGCTGGCGCGGCTCTCGCCGGAGGACCGCAGGCGGCTGGATCCGCTTCTGGACGAGACAGGCTGTCTCGCGTTGCTGACGGACTAGATCCAGCGCAGCCAGCGGAGAAGGGCGAGTTCCACCGCGACCAGCGCCAGGAGGCTGCCCAGCAGGTACCAGAACCCCAGCGGATCGTGGGCGAAGGGGATGCCGCCGACATTGGCCCCGAACAGCGCGCCCACCAGGTTGAGGGGCAGGAACACGCCCGCGATCAGCGTCAGTGCGAAGGAGGTCCGGCGGGCCCTTTCCCTGAGTTCCTGATCGGAGCGCTCCTGCAGGATGCGGCTGTGGTCGCGCAGGACCGCGAGGTCGGCGACGATCCGCGCCATGGCGTGGCGCTGTTCGTTCAGCCGCACACGGCCGGCCCGGTCCAGCCATTCGGGATGGGCCGCGCCGGCGTCATCCAGCGCCCGCGCCTGGGGATGGCAGAAGCGGTGCAGCCAGATGGCCCGCCGCCGGAGCCGCGCCAGGTGCTGGGGTTCCGGATTGGCACCGGGAGACTCGATGCGGTCCTCGAGATCGTCCAGCTTGTCCGAGAGTTCGTCCACGGCATCGTTCAGCCGGGCGACGAGGCTCTCGATCAGGTGCAGCACGATCTCGCCCGCGCGCGCTTCCGGATGGGCGGCGACATGGCTTTGGGTCGCTTCGACGGCGCGGACGGGGCGGCGCGCCAGGGTCTCGACGCGGCCATCGGCGATCAGGATTCGCAGCGAGACCATGTCTTCGGGGCGGTCGCCGGTGTTGAAATTGATACCCCTGAGAACCAGCACGTCCGCCCCGGCGAAACGGTGGAAGCGGGGCTCGGCGTCGGCGACGAGCACCGCCTTCGCCGCATCACCGTCATACGCGGCGAGAGCGAGGTCGGGGCGTTCGCCCTCGCGCATCAGATGATGCCGCCAGACCGGTTCGCGGCCGGAGCCGCCAATGGCGGTCACCGGCGGATCAGCGGACGTAGATATGGACCTCGGGCGCCTGGGCGCCGGCGTTGGTGGTCGACGCCAAGGCGATCCGGTCGGCGGGCAGGCCCATGCCGGTCAGGACCTGGAGCACCTCGTCGGCCCGCTTGCGCGCCGTCGAGCGCGACAGTGCCACGTCGGCGGGCGAACCCTGGCTGGGCGAAACCGCGACCAGATCGAAATTGGCCGAGGGCTGCTGGTCCAGGGCGCGGCTGACGGCGGTATAGAGCGCCTGCTGGTACTGCACGTTCTGGCGGTCGAAGCGGATCACCACCAGGGGCCGGCCGGTTGCCGGCTGCGGGGTGACGTTGCGCGCGTTGAGCGCGGCGTTGGACGGCAGGTAGGCGCGGGAGGCGAGGCTGGCGCCGTAGAGTTCGCCGTTCTTGATCGCCAGGGCGAGGGCGCTGAGATTGCGCCGCTCGTTGCCGACATAGGCGGTCTGGCGGCTCACGTCCTCCGAGATCTCGTTCAGCAGGCGGTCGACGACGACCTGCGTCTTGTTGATGTCGTCCTCCAGCACCGAGAGGTTCTGGTGATCCTGATCGACGGCGCCGGAGATGCCGTAGGTGGCGCGGGCCGATTCGAGCAGGAAGGCGGCGAGGCTGGAATCGGAGGCCACGTCGTTGGCGAGCTGGTTCATCTCGGCGATGTCGCGGCTTACCTGATCGAGCTGGTCCTGCGCCGCGTTCCACTGCGCGATCAGCTCGGGATTGCCGGGCGTGGTGCCGACCTGCAGCCGCGCCTCGATGGCGCCGACCGAGCCGTGATAGTCGCGGGCGTTGTCGATGGTCGACTGGCGGATCTGCTGCAGCCGCGCGTTGCGCTGGTTGAGGCGGGTCTGGAGTTCCGCGAGTTCCCGGGCGAGCTGGTTCACCTTGGCGCCCACGACCGTGCCGGTGTCCGTCAGCGGCGAGGTGCCGGGCGCCCTGAAGACGCCGTCGCCGAGGGCCGGCTGGCCCACCGCCGCCGTCCCCGCGGGAGCCACGATGGGTGTAGCGGTCGGCTGCGTCGCGCGCGCCGGCTTCGCTGCGGTGGATTGATCGCCGGATCCGGCGAGGCTCGGCCAGATGTCGTCGGACGAGCAGCCCGCGATCGCGATCGCACCGCCCAATGCGAGGGCCCGCAGGCCGGTCATCAACATTCGTGTCTGTCCGCCTATCACTGTCGTTTCGCTAAGGCTTTGTCGACCATCTCGGTATCGAAACACCACCCACACTTGACCGTACTGCGAATCACACCAGATGTTACCGAAGGCGTCGACAGGCCACAAGAAACCCTTGTTGGCTAAGGGGCATAGCTTTCAAAAGCGCGCTTGCCAAGGGGAAAGGCATCGCGTATAGGTCCGGCCTCGCCCGGGCAGCGTCCGGGCGCACGGCCAACACGGCCCAGGCGCCGGTAGCTCAGCTGGATAGAGCACCAGACTACGAATCTGGGGGTCGGGGGTTCGAATCCTCCCCGGCGCGCCATTCTCCCGACATGCCAGTTCTGCCCTCCGGCCGGAATTCCATTGTGCCGTTCAGCCGCTCTTCGCGCGCTTTTCGGCGGTTTCGCTCAGCGGCCACTCCACGATGCCCGCCGCCGTCACGGCGCAGGCCACGAGGCTGGCGGCGAGCGGAACCCAGATACTGCCCGTCATCGCACGGAAACTCCTTCAGCCGCCGCCGCGCCAGCGGTGTCGCCGGCCCGCTTTCCATCCCTTGCCGCCCTGCGGCCCCTTGCCGTCGTGCTCGCGGGCAAGACAGCGGCGGAAGGCCGGGAGATGGTTGTCGCGGGATGCCGCCTGCAGGCGGCGCATGATGCGGGCCGCATCCGGGGCGTCGATCTGCGCAAGCAGCCGCGCGTACATCGCCTCGTTCTCGATCTCGGCCTTCACGCCCGCCCTGCACGCCGCATCGATCGAGGCCGGCGCCGAGATCCGGGCCGGCCAGGGGTCTTCGGGCACCGGCGCCGCGTGCCGGCGGAGCAAGGCGATCAGCGCCCGAGCGTGGCGTTCCTCGGCTTCGACAATGTTGACGAAGGGACGCACCGGCCCGAAGGCGTTGATCACCGCGCGATAGGTCGCGCGCGCCTTGTACTCGTCGTCCAGCGCCTCGTGGACGGCCCTGAGGGTCGCCGGGGACAGCGACATGACCCTGACCCCGGTCCTATGTGTTGCCGTTCTGGCTGCGCAAGGTGAGGAACATCAACGCCAGGTAGACCGCCGGGACGACGATCAGGACGAGGAACTCCGCGAATCCGGGGGCTTCGCATTCCGCCGACAGCATGCGCGTGGCGATGAAGATGTCGGCGATGATGATGATGATGACGCCGATGACCCAGGGCATCAGCCTCGGGCGGCTCTGGCCGTTCGCCATGTTGTTCTCCTTCGGGAAAGAGGGCGGCGCGGAAGCGATGCCCGCGCCGCCGGTCGATGATCAGGCCACGTCCTTCTTGGAGAAGTACCAGTCGACGTACTCGTAGCCCTCCTTTTCGCGCTTCTCCGCCGCTTCCTGGGTCTGCGGCGGCGGCACGATGACCTTGTCGCCGGGCTTCCAGTTCTCCGGCGTCGCGACACCGTGCTTGTCGCTGGTCTGCAGGGCTTCCAGCACGCGCAAGAACTCGTCGATGGAGCGGCCGTTGGTCATCGGGTAGTAGACCATGGCGCGCAGCGTGCCTTCGGGATCGATGATGAAGGTGGCGCGGACCGCCGACGTGTCGCTCGCGCCCGGCTGGATCATGCCATAGGCCTGCGCGACCTTCATGGACAGGTCCTCGATGATCGGGAACTGCATCTTGACGCCGAAGTTCTTCTCGATGGAGCGCACCCAGGCGATGTGCGCGAAGGTGCTGTCGATCGAAAGACCGAGCAGGTCGCAATTCAGCGTCTTGAAGCGGTCATGGTTCCGCGCGAAGGCCATGAACTCGGTCGTGCAGACCGGCGTGAAATCGGCCGGATGCGAGAACAGCACCAGCCAGCGGCCGCGATAGTCAGAGAGGGATTTCTCGCCATGGGTGGTCTTGGCCGTGAAGTCCGGGGCGGGTTCGTTCAACCGGGGCATGGCCGGCTGCATGGGGGCGGCTGAGTCCATCGGAAATTCTCCAGAAGGTCGAACCGGCAGGAACCGGCTATTTCACATATTCACACTGAGAAAGGATAAGGCTGTGGCCAGGCCACGGCTTGATTCAGGTCAAGCCGACGGAAAATTGACGGTCAGAGCTGTGATTCAGCCGCTCTTCGCGCGCTTTTCGGCCGTTTCGCTCAGCGGCCACTCCACGCTGACCGCGGTGCCGGCGCCGGGGCTGGAACAGATCTCCATGGCGCCGCCCATGATCTCCGCGAAGCGCTTGCAGATGAACAGGCCGAGGCCCGTACCGCGGGGGCCCTCCTGGGCCACATAGGCGCCGGGCTGCAGGAACGGCTCGCCGACCTTTGCCACCAGGGCCGGCGGCATGCCCGGGCCGTTGTCGCGCACGGTCAGCCGTACGCGGCCGCCGGGGCGGAGTGACCATTCCACGCGCACGCGCCCGCCCGGGCCGGTGTGCTTGCAGGCGTTGGCGACCAGGTTGTTGACGACCTGCGCCACGACCCGTTCGTCGGCCCGCGCCGTCGCCGGGAAGCCGGGCGCCGCCTCGACGGCGAGGTCGATATCCTTCGAAGCGACCACCGGTTCGAAGGTCGCCGCCAGGGCGCGCGACAGCGCCTGCAGGTCGACCTCCGTCTCGTCCAGGCGGTAGCGCCCGTTCTCCAGCCTGGCGGTGTCAAGGATGTCGCCGACCAGCCCCAGCAACAGTTCGCCGCTGTACTTGATGGCGTCGATGTACTCCCGGTACTTGCCGTGTCCGACGGGGCCCCAGGCCTCGCTCAGGATCATGTCGGAGAAGCCGATTATGGAGTTCAGCGGCGTCCTGAGATCGTGGCTGATATTGGCCAGGAATTCCGACTTCAACCGGTTCGCCTCCTCCGCCTGCTCCTTGGCGAGACGAAGCTCCTCCTCATGGTTCTTGATGTCGGTGACGTCCACCTGGACGCTGACGAAGCCGCCGCGGCGCATGGGCCGGTCCGTGGTCTTGATCCAGCGGCCGTCCTTCAGGCGGACGATGAAGGAGCCCTGCAGCCGGGCCCGGTACTCCGCCTTGCGCTGCAGATACGCATCGCCGCCGCCGAACTCGTCGCCGACGACGACATTGCCGCGCTCCACGTCGATGCGTCCGAGTTCGGCGAAGTGAACGCCGGGTTTCGCTTCCTCGGCGGTATAGCCGTATAGATCGCGGAAGTTCTGGTTGCAGGCGACGAGCAGGCCGTCGGCGTCGTAGACCACGATCGCCTCGGAGCTGTTCTCGACGGCCTCCGCGAACGTCGCGCCGGCGCGCGCGCGCTCCAGTTCGCGGGCGAGTTCGTCGCGCTCCCGCCGAAGCCGTGCGACGAGGTCGCTGTCAGCCGTCATGCGTCAGGTCGCTCCAGTCGTTCATCTCCCCGTCAAGGAAGATGGCTCAGGTTAACACGGAATGAACGGTTCCGGCGGCCGAACGCCGCATGCCGGCAACCCGGGCCGCTGTGCGTGGAAACAAGGCCCGCGCAGGCCCCGGCGGACGCCGCCGCCGGGACGGGCGCTTCACAGCGAGAAGCGGTAACCCAGGCCCAGGCCGATGATCAGCGGGTCGATGTTCAGTTCGGTGCGCTGGATTCCCGCGCCTGTCGTCAGTTTCACATTGGTGTCGAGATTGATGTACTTCACGTCCAGGTTCAGCACCCAGTTTCCGCCAAGGTCGTAGTCCATCCCGGCCTGCAGCGCCCAGCCGAGCGAGTTCGTGGCGTCGACCGAGGTCGCGCCGACGGCGCGCACGAGGTTCGAGTTCGCCGCCTCGTTGTAGAAGACGGTATAGTTCAGACCCGCGCCCAGATAGGGGCGGAACTCGCCGCCCGGATTGAAATGGTACTGCAATGTCAGCGTCGGCGGCAGCAGCCAGACGTCGGCGGCGTTGCCCACGCCGGCCAGCGCCCCCTGGCCCTTGATCTGGTGGCGGCTGGTCGCGAGGATCAGCTCAGCGGCGATGTTGTCGGTGACGAAATAGGTGAAGTCGAATTCCGGCGTCACGGACGTGCGGGCCGTCAGCGATCCACCGGGGAAGGCCGGCTGCACGCCGCCGGATTCGCCGGTCGGCGTCACGGCGATGCCGCGGAAGCGGACCAGCAGGTCGCCCGCCTCGGCCAGCGCCGGCGCGGCCGGCAATGCGGCGGAGAGGGCGAGCATGGTCAGCGCCGCCGCGGAGTTGATCAGTGCCTTCATCGGTCATTCCCCTTCTGGATGCACGTGAATTACGCGCGACCGATGTAGATTTGCCGATCCTCGGACCAACTATTTGATCTGGATCAAAAATCTCCGTGCACAATGGTCGCAGCCAGGCGCCGGCGCCTAGCGCCCGGCACGCCGCAACCGGGGATCGGTGGCATCGCGCAGCCCGTCGCCCAGCAGGTTGAAGCCGAGCACCGCGGCAACGATGCAGAGCCCCGGCCAGATGGCGAGATGGGGCGCGAGGTAGATCAGGGTCTGCGCCTCGGCCAGCATCCGGCCCCAGGAGGGGATCGGCGGCTGCACGCCCAGCCCCAGATAGCTCAGCGCCGCCTCGGCCAGGATGGCGATGGCGAACTCGATGGTCGCCTGCACCAGCAGGATGGCGGCGACGTTGGGGACGACGTGGCGCAGGGTGATGCGGAAGGTGGTGAGCCCCGTGGCCCGCGCCGCCAGCACGTAGTCGCTGGCCCAGACCTGGTTGGCCGCGGCGCGGGTGATGCGCGCGAAGATGGGCACGTTGATGAAGGCGATGGCCAGCACCGCGTTGGTCAGGGACGGTCCGTAGACCGCCGCCAGCATGATGGCGAACAGCAGGGCCGGAAAGGCGAAGGCGAGATCGGCCGTGCGCATCACCGCCTCTTCGGCGAGACCGCCCCTGGCCGAGGCCAGCAGACCCAGCAGCGCGCCGGCGCTGCCGCCCAGTCCCACCGAAAGCAGGGCGACGAGGACCGAGCTGCGCGCCCCGGCCATCAGCATGCTGAGCAGGTCGCGGCCGAGCTGGTCCGTGCCCAGCCAGTGCTCGCCCGACGGCGGCAGGAAACGCCGGGAGACCTCGATCGCCGACGGGTCGTGCGGCGTCCACAGCAGCGACAGGGCCGCGGCCGCGGCCACCAGCCCGACCAGCAGGGCGCCGGTCCAGAGGCCCAGCTGTTTCACGGCCCGCTCCTGGCGCGCCGCTCGCGCAGGCGCGGATCGATGACGACATAGAGGATGTCGACGGCGAAGTTCACGATCACCACCACGGCGGCGAAGAACAGGACCAGGCCCTGGACCACGAACAGGTCGCGGTTGGTGATGGCCTGAAAGATCAGCCGGCCCAGGCCGGGCAGATGGTAGACGTTCTCGATCACGATCGTGCCGGTGACCAGGTTGGCGAACTGCAGGCCGATGATGGTGATGATCGGCACCAGGGCGTTGGGCAGGACGTGGGCGCGCATGACGCGGCCGCGGCTCAGCCCCTTGGCGCGGGCGGTCGTGGCGTAGTCCAGCCGCATCACCTCCAGCACGCCGGAGCGCGTCACCCGGGCGAGGATGGCCGACTGCACAAGCGCCAGCGCGACTGCCGGCAGGATGAGCGCGGCGAGCGCCGCGCCGGGTCTTTCCCAGCCGGGAAAGCCGCCGGCCGGCAGCCAGCGCAGGTTCACCGCGAAGACGATGATCAGGATGATGGCCAGCCAGAAGGCCGGGATGGCGATGCCGAGCTGGCTGAGCGCCATGACGCCGATATCGCCGGCGCGGCCGTGGCGGGACGCGGCGTAGACGCCGAGCGACAGCGCCAGGACTATCGTCACCGCGGTGGCGATCAGCGCCAGCGGCGCGCTGACCGGCAGGCGTTCGACGATCAGCTCGGCCACCGGTACGCCGAAGCTGTAACTGTCGCCGAAGTCGCCTGTGACCACGCCGCCCAGCCAGTCCAGGTAGCGGGTCAGGAAGGGCGCGTCGAGACCGAGTTCCCGGCGCAGCGCCAGCCGGGCGTCCTCAGTCGCGTCCAGGCCCAGGATGACCATGGCCGGATCGCCGGGCAGGGCGTTCATCACCCAGAAGACGACGAACGATACCGCCAGCAGCGTCAGGAACAGGGTCCCCAGGCGGAACAGCAGGAAGCGGACCATCGGGATCTACCGGGCCGCGTCGGGGCGGCGGGCAGCGCCCGCGCCCGCCCCGCGCCGTTCCGGCGGCTTCAGTTCCAGCGCAGGTCCTTCAGCGGCGCGAACAGCACCGGCGAGGAGGCCCAGTAGCCGGAAAGCGCCTTGCGGTAGACGCCGAGCTTCGGCAACTGGAACAGGAAGCCGTGCACCGCGTCCTCGGCCAGGAAGCGCTGGCCTTCCTTCAGCAGTGCATCGAGCTTCGCCGGGTCGGTCTCGGTCCGGATCCGCTCATAGAGCGCGTTGAAGTCCGGATTGTCGTAGCCGTAGAAATATTCCGGCCCGCGCGCGAAATTGCCCATGTCGTTGGGCGAGGGGTGGGCGATGATGGTCATGTCGTAGTTCTTCTTCTTGTAGACCTCGCCGATCCAGAAGCCCCACTCGACCTGCTCGATGGCGACCGCGATGCCGGCCTTGGCGAGCTGGTTCTGGATGATCTCGGCCGACCGGCGGGCGTAGGGAAAGTGCGGCGTGCGCAGCGTGACCTGCAGATCTCCGGCGCCGGTTTCCGCCAGCAGCGCCTTCGCCTTCTCCACGTCATGGGGATAGCGGCCGGTCAGGTCGACATGGCTCCTGTGGTGCGGCGGGAAGAAGGAGCCGATGGCCTCGCCATAGCCGTAATAGGCGCCCTTGATGACCGACCCGCGGTCCAGCGCATGGTTGACGGCGCGGCGGACCCGGATGTCGTCGAAGGGCGGGCGGGAATTGTTGAGCGCCAGGATCACCTCGGCCTCGGTGGTGCCGACGACGACGTCGAACCGCGGATCGGCCTTGAACTGCTCCAGCACCTCCGGCGCCGGCATGCTGGGAAAGGCGTCCAGTTCGTCGGCCATTAGGGCGGCCACCGCGGCGGCCGCGTCGGCGATGAAGCGGAAGGTGACCCGCTCGATCGCCACCTCCGCCGCGTCGCGGTGGGCGGGGTACTTCACCAGGGACAGCGCGCTGCCCCGGGTCCAGTCCTCGAACCGGTAGGGTCCGGTGCCGACGGGGTCGGTCTTGTTCGCTGCCGCCGACTCCGGCGCGACGATCGCGGCGTCGCCCTGGGCGATGTTGAACAGGAAGAAGGCGTCGGGCTCCGACAGGGTGATGCGGACCGTGCCGGGGTCGACCGCCTCGACGCTCCGGATCGGCTTGAAGATGCCCTTGGTCGGATTGACGCTGTCCTCGGCCATGGCCCGGTCGAAGGTGAATTTCACGTCGGCGGCGTCGAAGGCGGTCCCGTCGTGAAAGGTGACGCCGTCGGCGAGATCGAAGGTGTAGACGCGGCCGTCCGGACTGATGGTCCACGCTTCCGCCAGCGCGGGAACGACCTCGCCGCTCTCGGTGACCGAAGTGAGCGATTCATAGACGTTGTGAGCGAAGATGCCGTCGATGGCGGCCGTGGCGTCGACCGTCGGGTCGAGCACCGTCGGCTCCTGCTGCATGCCGATGATGATGGTGTTCTTCGCCAGTGCGGCCGGCGCGGCGAGCGCCGCGGCCAGGCCCAGGACGAGGCCGGCCGATCGGTATGGAAAGCGGGTCATGGCGAGTGCTCCCTTGCCTGGTCGCGACGGCGGCATGCCGGCGCCGGTCATTCTCTGTCTCGGCTCAGCCCGAGGTTTCCGATGATGGCAAGCTCGAGCCAATCTCAATGGTGGTCGTGATCGTCTCCCAAGATCGGGTTGCGCGCGAGGAAAACCGCTATGAACGCGAACACCAGCGCCATGCCGATCGCGCCCACGACGACGATCAGCGGGTCGGACTGCCACTTCATCGCGGCGAAGGCCGCCAGCACCACTGCATCGAGCGCGATGGCCGTCAGCAGCACCCATCCCCTCGCGCCGATCTCCTCGCGCAGATGCCGGAACACGCCCCAGTGGATGATGATGTCCATCACCAGGTAGAAGAAGGCGCCGAGAGAAGCGATCCGGCTGAGATCGAAGAAGACCGTCAGAAAGCCTGCGATCACGACCGTGTAGACGAGCGTGTGGTCCTTGATCGCGCCCGGCATCCCGAAATGGCTGTGCGGGATCATCTTCATGTCGGTCAGCATCGCCAGCATCCGCGAGACCGCGAACACGCTGGCGATCAGGCCCGAGGCCGTGGCCACCAGCGCGAGCGCCACCGTCAGGTAGAAGCCGGTCTGACCGAGGGCGGGCTCGGCTGCTTCGGCCAGCGCGTAGTCCTTCGCCGCCACGATGCGGTCGAGCGGCAGGCTGGAGCCGACGGCGAAGGCGACAAGCAGATAGACGACGACGCAGATCGCGATGGACAGGACGATGGCCCGGCCGACATTGCGGTGCGGTTCGGTTATCTCAGCGCCGCTGTTGGTGATGGTCGTGAAGCCCTTGAAGGCGAGGATCGACAGCGCCAGCGATGCGACGAAGCCCCCTGCACCGGCATCTCCGCCCGTGGCCTCGAACGAGATGCCGCTCGCCCAGAGACCGGCTGCCCCGAACAGCGCGATGCCGCCCACCTTGAGCACGGCCATGACGATGGACAGAAGTCCGACCGAACGGTTGCCGGAGAGGTTCACGAGATACGCGAAGACGATCAGCCCGACGCCGAGAACGGGCACGAGGACGCTGTCCGGATCGCCGCCGAACGCCTGCAGCGTGTACGTTCCAAAGGTGCGCGCGACGAGGCTTTCGTTGATGACCATCGACAGCGCCATCAGGAGCGCGGCGCCCGCCGCGACCGTCGTCGGCCCGTATGCCTTATTCAGGATCATCCCGATCCCGCCGGCAGACGGAAAGGCATTCGACATCTTGATATACGTGTAGGCGCTGAACGCGGTCACGATGGCGCCGACGACGAACGAGAGCGGGAAGAGCGGCCCTGCAAGCTCGGCGATCTGGCCCGTCAGCGCGAAAATGCCCGCGCCGATCATCACGCCGGTGCCCATGGCCACCGCGCCCGGCAGGGTGACGCTGTTCTTCTCGTAGCCCTCCGCCATCACTTTCCCTTTGCTGGTCTGCGCCGCATCGCCACCCAGACAAGCGGCAACCCGGTCACAAGCCCGAGGCCGAGTACCGCCCATGTCGCCCGGCCGAGGTCCCCGCTGGCCGCCTCGCCGCCGAAATGGGCGAGCAGAAAGCTCGCCGGAATGACGCCGGCCAGTGTCGCAAGCGCGAAACGCCAGGCATGAAGGCGGCTGAGCCCGGCCGCGTAGCTGATCAAGTCGAAGGACACGAAGGGCATCAGGCGGCTGGCAAACACCGTGGCCGTCAATGCGGTCTGCGACCCGAGCAATCCTGCATCGACGCGGTCACCGAACGCCCGCCGCAAGACATCGTGCCCCAGAACCCGTGCCAGACCGAACGCGATCAGCGCTCCGAGTTCGGCGCCAATCACGACCTGCACCGTCCCCCAGAGATGTCCGTAAGCCGCGCCGGCAGCCAGGGCGATCGGCGCGCTCGGAATCGGGCTGGCCACGACCGCGACGGTCATGAGCGAGACGATCAGGACCGGGCCCCAGATGCCGGCCCGCGCGACCAGCGTTTCGAGGTGCTCCTCGTCCAGCAGGTCGCGTGCCGTAGTGAATACAGATGGCGCGAACAGCCAGACGCCGGCCATGGCGATCCCGAGGACTGCCAGCGCGGCAAGTATGCCGGTTCGCGAACTCATTTCAGATTGCGTCGACGGCCTTCGCCGGTGCGGCGAGCGCCGCCGAGAGGTCCGGGACGAGGCCGGCCGATCGGTACGTAATGCGGGTCATGGCGAGGGCTCCCCTGCCTGGTCGCGACGGCGGCATCGTGGCGCCGGCCGGCGAGACCAGTGTGAACCCGACGCCGATGGCAATCATAGCGCAAAAGCGCAGGGCCGGCTCCCGTTCCCGGGAACCGGCCCTGCGGGCCGCGCGATGATGTCCGCGCCGCTACTTGACGCTGTCGACGCTGTCGTCGGGCCGCATCTCGTCGGCGACCTCCGTCGAGGGCAGGACGTCCTGTCCGGGCACGTAGCGCCAGCCGGTCATGTAGCCGCCGCCCTCGCGCCAGCGGGTGATGCCGACCCAGGCGCCCATGGTCGACTGGTGGTCGACCTTGCGGTAGATGATGGTGCCGATCGGCGTCTCGACGCTGAGGCCGCGGAAGGCCTGTACCAGCAGTTCGGTCTTGGTGCTGCCGGCCGCCTCGATGGCCGCCTTGATCGACAGGATGGTGTTGAAGCCGACCAGCGAGCCGGTCATCGGGTCCTCGTCCCAGCGCGCCTGGTAGTCGGCGACGAACTTCTTGTGGGCCGGATCCTGGATATCGTACCAGGGATAGCCGGTCACGATCCATCCGCGCGGGGCTTCCTCGCCCAGCGGCAGCAGGTATTCAGGCTCGCCGGTCAGCAGGCCGACGACCGTCCGGTCCTTGAACAGGCCGCGCAGATTGCCCTCGCGGACGAATTCGGCGAGGTCGGCGCCGAACAGCACGTTGAAGATGCCGTCGGGCTTCGCCGCTTCCAGCGCGCGCACGGTGGCGCCGGCGTCGATCTTGCGCAGCGCCGGCCACTGCTCGCCCACGAACTCGACCTCCGGATTCTGCTCCTTCAGCAGTTTCTTGAAGGCGGCCACCGCGTCCTGACCGTACTTGTAGTTCGGCGCCACGAACGCCCAGCGCTTGGCCTTGCTGGCCGCGGCTTCCCGCGCCAGCATGGCCGACTGCATGTAGGTGGAGGGGCGCAGGCGGAAGGTGTAGCGGTTGCCCTTCTCCCAGACCAGCGCGTCGGTCAGGGGCTCCGAGGCCAGGAAGACCACCTGCTTCTGCAGGGCGAAGTCGCTGACGGCCAGGCCGATATGGGAGAAGAACGTGCCGGCCAGCAGATCGACCTTCTCGCGGCTCAGCAGTTCCTCGGCGATGGTGACCGCGTTGCCCGGCTTGCCGCCATCGTCGCGGCTGATGACCTCCAGGGGCCGGCCCAGCACGCCGCCCGATTCGTTGATCTGCTCCACCGCGAGCTGCCAGCCCTTCCTGTAGGGCTCGGTGAAGGCCGGCAGGGCCGAGTAGCTGTTGATCTCGCCCACCTTGATGGGTTCGCCTTCCTGGCCGACGGCGGCTGTGGACAGCCACGCCGCGGCGCCGATTCCGATCATCACGGAAAGTGCCGATCTGCGCGTGAGCATTAGGTCGCTCCCTGTTTCATTGTAGATGTACGCGGCACGATACCATTCACCGCCCGACAGGCGCGTATTTCGCCGTCTCGCGGCGGCAGGTTCAAGTATTTTCGGTCCCGAAGCAAGGTAGTGGCGGCGCGCGCCCCGACGGGATACTCAGCCGCGGTGGCCGAATATCGCCGTGCCCACGCGTACATGTGTCGCGCCGAAGGCAATCGCGACCTCGAAATCGGCGCTCATGCCCATCGACAACTGTTGCAGATCGTTCCGCTCGGCGATCTTTTTCAGCAGGGCGAAATGAGGGGCGGGCTCTTCATCCAGCGGTGGAATGCACATCAGGCCGGTGACCGGCAGGCCGTGGACCTCCCGGCAGGCCTCGATGAAGCGGTCCGCCTCGGCCGGCGGGACGCCCGACTTCTGCGCCTCCTCGCCGGTATTGATCTGGACCATGACCGACGGGCGGCGGCCCTGCTCGGCCATGGCCTTCGCAGCCGCCTTCGCCACCTTGTCACGGTCGATGGTATGGATGACGTCGAACAGCGCCACCGCGCCATCGACCTTGCGGCTCTGCAGTCCGCCGATCATGTGCAGCTCCAGGCCGGGATGAGCGGCCCGCAGCGCCGGCCATTTTTCCTCCGACTCCTGCAGGCGGTTCTCGCCGAACACCCTCTGACCGGCGGCGATGGCGGGTTCGATGCGCTCGGCCCCGAAGGTCTTGGAAACCGCGATCAGCGTAATTTCGGCCGGATCGCGGCCCGCCTCACGGGCCGCGGCGGCGATGCGTTCGCGGACCTCGGAAAGCCCGGTGGCGATGCTATGGTCCAGTTCCGACATGCGCCCGAGGATTGACGACGGTGTCCCGAACCGCAAGCCGAATTCCCCTGCCCGCGGTCATCATGCCGACCGATCTCGCGCGGCTGTCCGATCCGGCCGCGGCAGCGGCCCGCCTGCCGACCGGCGCGGCGGTGATCCTGCGCGACCGGCATCATCCGGAGCGGCGCGCCTGGGCGGAGCGCCTGCGGCGGGCCACGGCCGCGCGGGGTCAGATGCTGCTGATCGCCAACGATCCCGATCTGGCACGGGCGGTCGACGCCGACGGGCTGCATCTGGCGGAGCGCGAGGTGGGCCGTGTCGCGCCCTGGCGGTTCATCACAGCGGCGGCGCATTCGCTCGCCGCCATCCGCCGCGCCGAGCTTGTCCGGGCGGATGCCGTGCTGCTGTCCCCGGTCTTTCCCACCGCCAGCCATCCCGGCGGGCGGACGCTGGGCCTGCAGCGCGCACGCGCGATCGCGCGCGCCGCAGGCTTGCCTGTCTACGCCATGGGCGGCGTCGATCCGGGCAATGTGCGTCTACTCGGTCCCGCCTTCGCCGGCTTCGCCGCCATCGAGGCCTTCCTCCAGACCCAGTGACTGGGCGATCTCGGTCAGTTGCGCCTCCTCCAGGGTACGGATGCGCAGCGCCAGTTCGTTGGCGACGCGCGTCGCCTCCGGGCTGAGACCGGCGGTGTCGATGACGATCCGGGGGTGGGAGATGCGGGCCAGATCCTGCAGCTCGTCGGCATCGTCCCAGATCAGGTTGAAATAGGTGATGATCCGTTGCACCAGCGCCCAGCTCGGCCGGCTGCGATGACCGTGCTCCAGGGCCGAGAGGTAGGCCGGGGTGACGCCGAGCTCGCCGGCCATGGCGCGGAGCGAGACGCCGCGCGCCTCGCGCAGTTCCCGGACCCTCTGGCCGAAAGGGGTCACGGCTCCCGCCGCCGGCGCAGCAACACGTAGAGCGCGCCGTGCCCGCCATGGCCGGGCGTCGCCGCCGCCGTCGCCAGCACCAGCGGCGCCAGATCCGCCTGCTTCAGCCATTCCGGCACCCGTCGTTTCAGGATGCCCGGGGGTTCCGGATTGACGAAGGGACCGTCGGCGCTTTCCCGCACGCGGCCGCCCTTGCCGGTGATCACCAGCAGACAGCGCTTGCCGGCGGCGTGACACTGGCGGACGAACAGGGCCAGCGTCTGATGCGCCTGGGCCTGGGTCATGCCGTGCAGGTCCAGGCGCGCGTCGATCGGGTACTGGCCGCGCCGCAGCCGTTCCGCCGTCCGCCGGTCGACGCCGGCCAGCCGGCCGCGGCCGGGCGCAGCCGGACGTTCCGGCGGCACGGGCGGCGCAGAGGCAGGGGCAGGGGCGGGCCGCCGCTGCGGAGCCGGTTTCGCGGGTTGCTGCTTCTTCTTCGGGGGAGCCGCCGCCGGTTTGCTTGCCGCCGTGGCGGCCTCGGCTGCGCGGCGCGCCTCCGCCTTCAGCCGCTTCTCGGTGGAGCGCGACGGCTCGATCTCCCGGGCGACCAGCCGCCAGAGCTTCAGGTCGTCGTCGCTGAGACCCCTGCGGCGCGCCATGCGCTCACCCGCCGTCGTCGATCAGCACGATGTGCAGCCGCCGCGGCCCGTGGGCGCCCATGACGATCTTCTGCTCCACGTCGCCGGTCCGCGAGGCGCCGGAGATCATGTTGACCGTGCGCGGCATCCGGCCCTCGCCGAATCGTTCCCGGATCATTGCGAAGGCGTCTTCCATGGCGCGCACCACCTGACCGCGGCGCAGCACCACGACATGGTTGTCGGGCACGAAGTTGAGCGTCGCCGGCGTCGAGGGATCGGAGGTCATGACCAGGGTGCCCGTCTCCGCGATGGCCGCCGCCGCCGGGGTTACCGAAACCTGATCCTCGATGTCCGCGGCGCCGGTCTCCACGTCCAGCATGGGCGCGCGCGCCCATGGCAGGTCCGCCACCTCCGCTGCCGGCGCGAGACGCACCTCCGTCGGCAGGTTGTGCTGCTTCAGCCAGTCGGCGATGGCTTCCGGCGCCAGTTCGGCCGCGCCCACCCGGTCGACGGTGACGCCGAGCTCGGCGCACTTGGCGAGAAACAGCGCCAGCCGCTCCGGCTCCGGCAGATCGGCGCGCGCCGGGATCAGGCCCGGGCGGTGTTCGGCCATGCGTCGGGTGAGCGTTTCCGGGTCCTGGCGGCCGGGAAGACCGGCGGCCCGGTCGCGGACCTTGTTCAGGATCCGGTCGCGGCTGGACATCGTCGGGGCTCCTTCAGGATCGATGTCATGCCTGTATCCGCCAAAAAGGGGCGGACATGCAAGGCGGGGCCGTGAAACAATGACGGCAATGAGGGAGGAGTGAAGCATGGAACTGACCGTCGAATTTCCGTCCATCGCCTACCGCGAGGGCCCCGAGGGCGTCGCCCGCATGGCCAGGGCCATCGAGCGCATCGGCTTTGACCGCATCGACATCTTCGATCATGTCGTCATGGGCTACCCGGCCGAGGGCCGCGAGCCGTCGCCCTATCCGGCGAAGATGCCGATCCTGGAGGCCCTGACCCTCGCCGCGCATCTGGCCGCGCTCACCGAGCGCGTCGGCCTGGGCACGGAAGTGCTGGTGCTGCCTCAGCGCGACGCCGTGCTGGTGGCCAAGCAGATCAGCACCATCGACACGCTGTCGGGCGGGCGCATGCGTCTCGGCGTGGGCGTCGGCTGGCAGCCTTCGGAATACGAGGCGCTGGGCTTCGACTACGCCGACCGCGGCGAGCGGATGGACGAGGCGATCGACCTGGTGCGCGCCTGCTGGCGCGATGAGCGCATCGATCACCGGGGCCGGCACTTCAGGGTCAACGCCATGGCGATGGAGCCGAAGCCGCCGCAGGCGCCCGGCGTGCCGTTGTGGGTGGGCGGCAATTCCGGCCCCGCCTTCCGCCGCGTGGGCCGTGTGGGCGACGGCTGGCTGGCCAGCCGGGTGACGGACGCGGCCTATGCCGCAAGCGCCATGGACCGGATCCGGGAAGCGGCGGTGAAGGCGGGCCGCGACCCGGCGAAGCTCGGCTTCCAGTCCATGATCGCGCCGCCGCCCAGGGAAGGCGACGCCGCCGGCAAGGCGTTCTATGCCGACCACGAACGGGTCGCCGCCCGCGCCGCCGAACTGAAGGACATGGGCTTCGGCGCGGTGGCGCTGAACGCCACGGCGATCTTCCAGGCCGGGGCGCGCAGCGTCGACGCCATGGCCGACGAACTGGAGAAACTGCACGGCGCGATCCGCCGGGCCTGCGGCTGAGACCCGGCGGCGGCGCGGCGGCTACTTGTCGCTGTAGGAGGCGCCGAGGCCGGCGCGGGCGTCCGACTGGATGCCGTAGGGCGGAATTGGATAGCGCAGGCCGTTGGCCGACAGGTGGCCCAGCCCCTCGATCACCTTGGGCAGGAATTTCGGCGGAATGGCCATCAGCAGTTCATCCTCCATCACCCCGCCATAGCGCCGTTCCGCGAAGCAGGGGATCGACAGGCTCGGCTCGCGGGTCTTGAGGGCCCGGCCCCAGCTGTCGGCGCAGGAGCTCTCGCCGACGCAGCCCCATTCCAGCTTGCGGTAGCCGGCCCATTGCAGGCCGTTGATGAACAGGATCATCTGCGCCGGCGTGGCGTAGATCAGCGCGATGTCCGGCGGGTCGAGCCGGCCGGCGGCCAGCGGCGAGACGGCCATCGCCTTGTAGCGGCCATAGGGCACGACCTCCATCGCCGCCTGGTGGGCAGCCGTGTCGGTCTCGGTCTCGTACCAGACGCCCTTCATGCGCTCGCCGCCCAGCCACTCGTCGTCCTGCGGATGCAGGCCGATGACGGCGCCGCACTGGGCGCCGACCAGATCCTCGACGGTGATGCCGACGGTCCAGCCGAGGCGGGACGCCTGGCCGACGATCTGGTCGGTGGTGTGGATCGAGCCCGGGCGGCGGATGCGCTTGATCGCCTCCATCTCCTCGACGGTCTCGAACAGCTTCATGCCGATCGGCGTGGTGCGCAGGCGCAGATAGGTGTTCAGCCCGTCCAGAATGGCGTTCCAGTCGTAGCTTTCGGGCTCGGTGATGTCTTCCCAGGCCTTGGCAGGTGCGGTGTCGGCCATGATCGTCCTCCCCAATGACAAACGGCTTGTGTGGAAAGCATAGGCCCTCGGCGACGGTGGCGCGAGTCCGGCGGTCATGATGCGCCGGTGAATCGACCCCCTCCCGGCCGCAATGGTTCATGCCCGTTCCGGGGCCTGACCCCGGAACCCAGCGAAGAAGGCAGATCAGACTGGACCCCGGGATCAAGTCCCGGGGCGGGGTTCGAAGAAAAGCGATCTAACCGTCGAGCCGAGCCTTCAGCTCGGCGTTCTCCGCCTCCAGCGCGGCGAGACGCTCCAGGAGCTTGCCGTTCACCATCTGCAGCATCGCCTCGTCGTGGCGCGGTGTGATGTGTTGCGGGCAGTTGACGTCCCAGGCCCTGACCTCGAAGACCAGCGCCCGTTCGACTTTCGCCTTGTAGGCCGGGTCGGCCAGCCGCGCCTCCAGTTCCGCATCGCCCTCGACGATCCGCGCCTCGCCCCAGAGCTTCACCCGGCGGCGGTTGGCGTAGTCCATCAGGAAGATGAAGGCCTTCGGGTTGTCCGCCAGATTGCCCAGAGTGATGTATTGGCGGTTGCCGGCGAAATCGGCGATGGCGAGCGTCGCCGGTCCCAGAATCTTCAGAAAACCCGGCGGGCCGCCGCGGTGCTGGATATAGGGCTGGCCGTCGGCGCTGACCGTGCCGAGATAGAAGCTGTCGCGGGCGGCGATGAAGGCGGCGAGGTCGTCGTCGATTTCTGCGCGCCAGCCGCCCTTGTCCTCGATGCGCCGGTAGTTTGCGCGCGATCCGCGCGCCGCCTGCGCCGCCTTGACCGAAGGCGAGAAGGCGATGTCCGTCGAGGCCATCTTCATGGGGCTCGTCCTCTTCCTGCTTGACCGTCGGAGGCATGATCTAGGGCGGCGAAGCGGAAGCCGGAGCCTCGGCCGGTCACATCGCGGCGAGCGTGACCTTTCGGGGACAAACCGGCAGCCGCGATTGCCGCCGCCCGCGCAGCCCCCAGATCAATGTGACGACCCCGAACGAGAACAAGAACACGGGAGAGCGAAGGATGAGACGCTACAAACAGTTGGCCATTCCGCTGGCGTTCGCGGCGGGCCTGGCGATCCACGGCGGCGCGGCGGCGAACGTCGAGGCGGCGCCGGGCTCCCGGGCAGATCTGGAACGCTGCGCGGCCTTCTTCCGCGTGATGTCCGAGAACGCGACGCGGCTGGGCGGCGATACCGAGGAGTCCCGCCAGCTCGGCCTGATGTACCGGAACCAATCGGAATTGCTGGCCACCACGGCCGATGTGGAACGGCTGAAGACCGACGATACCGAACCGCCGGCGCTCGAGCGGCACTACACGCGGCTCTCGGCGGAGCTGGAACAGGCGCTCGCGCCGGACACGCCGGCCGGGGAGGCCCGCCAATGGGTTTCGGGCCGCATCGACGCATGCGATGTGGCGATGCGGGCCGCGGCGGACTGAACGGGCCGTCCTTCGACGCAGACGGACGGGCGGTTCCGATTGCGCCCGGGGCGCGCACGTCCCAGATTCGGATGCAGCATTACCGACCGCTGACCGGAGACGAGAATGATCATGCGACGCCTGTCCTGGATGTTGCCGGCCTTGGCGATGATGCTCACGGCCTGCTCGACCGGGCCGGATGGCCGGCTGCGCTCGACGCTGGGTCACACGGTTCTCGGCAAGCCGAAACCGGAGATCGTCGCCCCGGTGCACGAACTGGAGCGTTGCGCGGCATTCCACGAGCTCATGGCCGCGGAGGCCGGGTCCGGCGATCGCGCCGAGCTGAACGCCGGACAGGCCAGGCTGCTTGCGACCGCCGCGGAACTGGCGCGTCTGCAGACGCGCGAGGAAGGCTGGGACGGCGTGCCCTGGCGACGCGAGCGCCTGGCGGAGGAACTGGCGGCGCGGCGCGGCGACGGCACCGCGGATGCCTGGATCGCCGAGACCTCGGCGCAGTGCGAAGACGTGCTGGCGAAGGTGAGGTCGGCCGCGAAGACGACGGGGTAGACGGCGGCCGGAAACCCGGCCCTGCGGATCTTCAGCCGAAGGTCAGGTCGCCCTTCTCCAGCGGCGCGAAATAGGCGTCCACATCCGCATCGGTTACGCCCTCCAGCGTCGGCGGATCCCATTTCGGCGACTGGTCCTTGTCGACCACGGTCGCGCGTGTGCCTTCATAGAAGTCGTGGCCCGCGATGATGCGGTTCACCATGCGCCATTCCATGACCATGCAGTCGCGGAAGTCGCGGCGGGCGCCCTCGCGCACCTGGCGCAGCGCCACCTTGCTGGAGGTCGGCGACTTGGCGCGGATGGTCTTCGCCTGCTTCGCCGCCCATTCGCCGCCTTCGGACTCCAGCGCGGCGACGATCTCCTCCACCGTTGCGCCGGCGAAGCAGCGGTCGATCACGTCGCGGGCCTCGGCCAGCGGCGCCGCGCCCGGATCCTCGACGAAGCCGGCGATGGTCGCGCCGACATGCTCGTGGCTGCCGTCGGTGCCTTCCAGCGCCGTGGCCAGCGCTTCCAGCTTCGCCGCCGGCACGTAATGATCGGCGACACCGGCGTAGAGGCAGTCGGCGGCCTTCAGCCGCGCGCCGGTCAGCGCCAGATACTCGCCGACGCGCCCCGGGCAGCGCGACAGGAAGAAGGAGCCGCCGACGTCGGGGAACAGGCCGATCCCGGTTTCCGGCATGGCGAACATGACATTCTCGGTGGCGATACGGTGGCTGCCGGGGATCGACACGCCGCAGCCGCCGCCCATGACGATGCCGTTCAGAAAGCTGATCCACGGCTTGGGGTAGTAGTGGATGTCCGCGTTGAGGCGGTATTCGTCGTGGTAGAAGTCGTACGGATACTGTCCGCCCGCGCGGCCCTCGTCATAGAGCTTGCGGATATCGCCGCCGGCGCAGAAGGCCTTTTCGCCGGCGCCCTGAATCAGCACCGCCTTCACGCCATCGTCCCTCGCCCAGTCCCGGACCTGCGGATGCATGGCCACGACCATTTCGTGGGTCAGGGCGTTCAGCGCCTTCGGCCGGTTCAGCAGGATGGTGCCCAGCGCGCCCTTGCGCCCGAAGACGATCTCGTCATCCGTATCGGTCATCGTTTCATTCTCCCCCGACGCCTTCGCGCGGTTTCCCCTTTCAACCTGACGCCCTCGGACCTGATCCGAGGGCCTGTGTCGTGGCGGCTCCGGTTCACAGATCCTCCCCGGAACGGGGTCCGGGGCAGGCTCGTCGAGCCCGAGGACGACAGGTGATTCAATCGCTCGGCGGGCCGGCCAGCCCATCCATCCCCGGCCCGCCTGTTCATTAGCCGTCGAGCAGTTTCCGGCTGATCACCACGCGCATGATCTCGTTGGTGCCTTCCAGGATCTGGTGGACGCGGCAGTCGCGCAGATAGCGCTCGATCGGATGGTCCATCAGGTATCCGTAGCCGCCGTGCAGCTGCAGGGCCTGATTGCAGATGTCGAAGCCCGCGTCGGTGGCGAAGCGCTTGGCCATGGCGCAGGCCTGGGTCTTGTCGGGCGCGTCGGCGTCCAGCTTCGCGGCGGCGCCGCGGATCATGTAGCGCGCGGCTTCCAGCTCGGTCGCCATGTCGGCCAGCCGGAACTGCGTGTTCTGGAAATCGGCGATGGCGCGGCCGAACTGCTTGCGGTCCTTCACATAGTCGACCGTCCGCTCCAGGCAGGCGCGCGCCGCGCCGAGGGAGCAGGCGCCGATATTGATGCGCCCGCCGTCCAGGCCGGCCATGGCGATGCGGAAACCCTGGCCCTCGTCGCCGACGCGGTTCTCGACGGGCACGCGGCAGTCGTCGAACAGCACCATCGCCGTCGGCTGGGAATTCCAGCCCATCTTGCGCTCCTGCGCCCCGAAGCTGATGCCGGGCGCGTCCTTCGGAATGGCGAGGCAGGTGACGCCGCCCGCGCCCTCCTCGCCGGTGCGGACCATGGTGACGTAGACGTCGGCACGGCCGCCGCCGGAGATGAAGGCCTTGGCGCCGTTGATGACGTATTCGTCGCCCTCGCGCACCGCCTTCGTCTTCAGGCTGGCGGCGTCGGAGCCCGCGCCCGGCTCCGTCAGGCAGTAGCTGGCGAAGTGCTCCATGGTGCAGAGCTTCGGCAGGAACTTCTCCCGCACCGCATCGCCGCCGAAGCGGTCGATCATCCAGGCGGCCATGTTGTGGATCGAGACATAGGCGGCGGTCGACGTGCAGCCGGCGGCCAGTTCCTCGAAGATGATGGCGGCGTCCAGCCGGGTCAGCGCCGAGCCGCCATGCGCCTCGCCGACATAGATGCCGGCGAAGCCCAGCGCCGCCGCCTGGCGCAGCGTGTCCTCGGGAAAGATCTTGTCCGCGTCCCATTTCGCGGCATGGGGCGCCATCTCGGCTTCCGCGAAGCTGCGCGCGGCGTCCTGAAAGGCGAGCTGATCCTCGGTCAGCGCCTGCGTCATCTCATCCTCCCCGAATGCCGTCTCTCCCCTGCCGCCACGAAATAGTCGAGCCCGCCGGGGCGGTCAACGCGCGCGGGCGGGCGCCGGGAGATCAACGGGTCGGTGCGGATCTCGCGCAGCAGCTTGCGGCGCATCGCGGCGGCGAAGGCGTCATAGTCGGCCGCCACCTCCACGAAGGCGCCATAGCCGCCGATCACCTGCTCTCGGTAGTAGCGCTCGATACCGGGCTCCTGGCTCAGGATCGGCAGCCCGTTGATGACGATGCCGCCGGCGATGACGTCCTCGCGCGCGCCCTGGACAGCGGGCGCGTCGGTGTTGCGTCCGTCGCCCGATATGTCGATCACCCGCCGGCCGGCGGGCCATGGCAGGTTCTCGAACTGGCTGGCCGCATAGAGCAGGGCCTGACCGATGGCGGTGCCGCCGGCGGAGAAATAGCGCGGCGTCAGCTCCACGTCGCGGGCCAGCGTCTCGATCCCCTCCGGCGAGTCCACCGCGCGCCAGTCCAGCGCCTGACGGACCTGGCCGGGGCCCGACCATTGCACCAGGGTGAAGGCCACGCGGCCGCTGGGCCCCCCGGTGATCGCCCGCGCCACTTCCCCGTCGCGCAGGGCCTGGGCGATGCCGTCCATCTGCAGACCGAACTCGCCATGGCTGACCGAAGAGGATGCGTCGACCGCCAGCACGATCGCCACGTCGACGGTTTCGGCGCGGGCCGCGGCCCATCCGGAAAGAAGAACAGCGATCGCGATCAGAGCCGGGCGGATCATGCGCCGCACTCTAGCACGGCGCGGCGGCCGGGGCCTCGCCCAGTCGCCGCTCCACGCCGCGCAGCGCGAGCGCCACGGCGACGCCCGCGACACCGGCGGCGAGCGTCAGCCAGCGCGCGGCGGTGAAGTCGCCGCCGGCCATGGCCGCCATCCACGCCACCGCCGGCGGCCCCAGCAGGGAACCGAGATTGGTACACTGGACGATGACGCCGTTGGTGATGCCGACCTGGGCGGGGGAGGGGCTGTGCGTCGCCGCGCCGGCGAGCACCGCGCCGGGGATGGCGCCGCCGATGGCCGAGAACAGGCCCGCCAGGACCAGCCGGAACACCGGATCGAGGCCGCTGTCGTAGATCCCCAGGGTGAGCAGGCCCAGCGCCAGGCTGCAGGCGGCGATGATCTTCCAGCGCGCCGCGCCGCGGCTGAGCAGCACGCCGGCAGCGAGATTGCCGGGGATGTTGGCGGCCACTACCACGGCCACGCCGGCGCCCGCCGCCGCCGCGCTCAGGCCGACGCCCTGCAGGATGGTCGGCAGCCAGGTGAGTACGCCGAACCACTGCACCGTATAGAGCATGAAGGCGACGCCCATCAGCCAGGGCCCCGGCCGGCGGACCACTTCGGCCAGGCCGCGCAGCCGGCCCGTGCCCATCGGCCGCCGTCCGAGCCCGCGCGTCATCGTCAGGAAGACCGCGGCATAGATCACGGTCAGGCCGGCGTTGAACCACCAGACCGTGCGCCAGTGCTCCGGCGCGGCGATGAAGGGCGCCGCGGCCATCATCGCGGCGAAGCCGGCCGGCATGTAGGTGCTCCAGACCGACAGCGCCATGCGCACGTCGCGCGGGGCAGTCGCCTCCAGGATCAGGCCGGGGGCTGCGACCGCGATCACCACGAAACTGAAGGCCTCGCAGAGCCGGGACGCGAAGATCTGCGGCGCGCCGGCGGCTGTGGCGCCGAGTACGTTGCCCGCCAGCAGGACCGCCAGCGCCAGCAGCACCGCGCGGCGGCGGCCGGCATTGTCGGCAAAGACGCCGGCCAGAATGCCGGTCGCGACGGCGACGCCATTGATCAGCGACATGAAGAAGCCGGCGGCCACCAGGTCGAGGCCCAGGTCGGCGCGGATCGCGGCGATCATCGGTGGCGCCTTGCCGACCTGCGCGCCCAGCAGCATGCCCGCGCCCACCGCGGTCAGCACGACCGCCCAGCGCGTTGTCGCCGCCTTCTCCGTATCCGCCGCAGGCCCCGCCACGCGCTGTCTCCCGCCCGGTTGCGTCCGGCGGCAGCCTTGGCCGCGGCGCGCGTGAAAGGCAACCGGAATCGCGGCCGGGAGGCGGCAATGCAACCATCCCCTTCCGCGACGAAAATCTGTATGGTTCGCCGGTCAGGCTGGATCAGGAGGCTTGGAACATGACCGGCAGGCTGCGTCTCGGCGTCAACATCGACCACGTCGCCACCATCCGAAACGCCCGCGGCGGGGGCCATCCCGATCCCGTGCGCGCCGCGCGGCAGGCCGCCGAGGCCGGTGCCGACGGCATCACGGCGCACCTGCGCGAGGACCGCCGGCACATTTCCGACGACGACATCGAGCGTCTCAGCGCCCAGATCGACCTGCCGCTGAATCTGGAGATGGCGGCGACCGAGGAGATGCTGGGCATCGCGCTCCGCCACAAGCCGCACGCCGCCTGCCTGGTGCCGGAGAAGCGCGAGGAGGTCACCACCGAAGGCGGCCTGGACGTCGCCGCGCACCACCGGCACCTGACGCCGGTCGTGCGCAGCCTGGTCGACGCCGGCATCCGCGTTTCGCTGTTCATCGATCCGGAGCCGGTACAGCTCCACGTCGCCAAGGCGCTGGGCGCGCCGGTTGTCGAGCTGCACACCGGGGCCTATTGCGACGCCGAGGGCGCGGACCGGGAAGGCGAGCTGGCGCGCATCATACATGCCGCCGAATACGCTGCCGACCTGGGGCTCGAGGTTCATGCCGGCCACGGCCTGACCTTCGACACCGTCTCGCCGGTGGCCGCGATCCCCCAGGTCGTCGAGCTCAACATCGGCCACTTCCTGGTGGGCGAGGCGATCTTCTCCGGCCTCAACTCCGCCATCACCCGCATGCGCAGCCTGATGGACAAGGCGCGCGCCGCCGCCACGGGCAGCGCCAGCGCATGAGCAGCTCATGATCGTCGGCATCGGCGCCGATCTGTGCGACATCCGCCGGATCGAGCGCTCCATCGAGCGTTTCGGAAAGCGCTTTCTCGACCGCTGCTTCACCGCCGGCGAGCAGGCGGCCTGCGGCGACCGCGCCGACACTGCGGCCCGTTTCGCCCGCCGCTATGCCGCCAAGGAGGCCGCGGCCAAGGCGCTCGGCACGGGCATCGGCGAGTTCGCCGGCCTGAAGGAGATCGAGGTCGTCTCCCGTCCCAACGGCAAGCCCGACCTGATCCTCAGCGGCCAGGCGGCGGCGACCCTGGCGGGGCTCTGTCCCGCCGGCGCGGCAGGTTTTGCGCATCTGTCCATCAGCGACGAGGCGCCCTATGCACTGGCCTATGTAGTGCTGGAGGCGCGGCCGGCGGCGGCGGATCGCAATTGACTAACGGCCGCCTTTCAGCTTCAACACGGCGTCGCTCCGCCAGGCGTCGTCCGAACGACGCAATCCCCCGGCAAGACAAGGCGTTCTAATGGCTTCCAGATCCAAGGGTGGCTTCAAAGAGACCATCAAGACCGTCATCTATGCCGTGGCGATCGCGATGGTATTCCGTACCTTCGCCTTCGAGCCCTTCAACATTCCGTCGCGGTCCATGGTGCCCACGCTGCTGGTGGGCGACTTCCTGTTCGTCTCCAAGTTCTCCTACGGCTACAGCCGCCACAGTCTTCCCTTCAGCCCCGACCTGTTCGGCGGCCGCGTCCTGCAGAGCGCGCCGGAGCGGGGCGACGTCGCCGTGTTCAAGACGCCGCTGGACAACGAGACCGACTTCATCAAGCGGGTCATCGGCATGCCCGGCGACCGCATACAGATGCGCGAGAGCGTGCTGTACATCAACGATCAGCCGGTGAAGCGCGAGCGCGTGGAGGACTTCGAGTACATCGACGGCACGGGCCGGCTGCGGTTCATTCCGCAGTACCGCGAGACCCTGCCGAACGGCCGCAGCTATCTCACCCTGGACGAGAGCGCCCGCCGGCCCCTGGACAACACCGCCGTCTATACGGTGCCCAAGGGGCACTACTTCATGATGGGCGACAACCGCGACAACTCCACCGACAGCCGGGTCTCCGTGCGCAACAGCGGCGTGGGATTCGTGCCGGCGGAGAATCTCGTCGGCCGCGCCGATGTGCTGTTCTTCTCCATCGACACGGACTTCCGCTGGTGGCAGATCTGGAACCTGGTCACCAACATCCGGTACTCGAGACTGGGCGACGTGATTGAATAGACCTCCGGAGGCGATGGCAGAACTCGAGCGGGCCCTGGGCCACGCCTTTGCCGATCGCGGGCGGCTGCAGGAAGCCCTGACGCACCCTTCGGCGCTGCAGCGCGGTCGCGCGGAGCGCGGCGACTACGAGCGTCTCGAATTCCTGGGCGACCGCGTGCTGGGTCTGGTCATCGCCATGGCCATCTTCCGCGAATACCCGGACGCCAATGCCGGCCACATGGCGCGGCGCTACAACGAGATGGTGCGCAAGGAGACGCTGGCGGAAGTCGCGCTGGAGACGGGCCTCGCCGGGTACATCCGCATGTCGCCCGGCGAGCGCGAGACCGGCGGGCTGGAGAAGCCGGCCATCCTCGCCGACATCTGCGAGGCGGTGATCGGCGCGCTCTATCTGGACGGCGGCTTGCCGGCTGCGGAGCGGTTCATCGGCGAGCGCTGGCGCGTGCGCATCGCGGGGCTGGAGAAGGCGCCGAAGGATTCCAAGACGGCATTGCAGGAATGGGCCCATGCCCACGGCATCGAGCCGCCGGAATACGAACTCGTCGCCGCCCGCGGCCCCGATCATGCGCCCGAGTTCACGGTCAGGGCGCGGTTCGCGCGCGGCGAGGCCGAAGCCACCGGGTCGTCGAAGAAGGTAGCGGAACGGCGGGCGGCGGAAACATTGCTCGGCAAGGTGGAGAACGGCCGTGACGGCTGAGACGGAAGGCGACAGGCAGCAGGAGAGCCGGGCCGGCTTCGTCGCCCTGGCGGGCGCGCCCAATGCGGGCAAGTCGACATTGCTGAACCAGCTGGTCGGAACCAAGGTCTCGATCGTCAGCCCCAAGGTGCAGACGACGCGCGCCAGGGTCGTCGGCATCGCCCTGGAGGGCGCGGCGCAGATCGCCTTCGTCGACACGCCGGGCATCTTCCGGCCGAAGCGGCGGCTGGAGAAGGCGATGGTGGATGCCGCCTGGGGCGGCGTCGCCGACGCCGATCTGACTGTCCTGCTGATCGACGTCGAGCGGGGTCTCAACAGCAATGTGCGCGAGATTCTGGCGGGTCTCGACAAGCTGGGGCGCCGGATCTGGGTGGTGCTGAACAAGATCGACCTGGTGCGCAAGTACAGCCTGCTGGCGATGACGGCGGAACTGGGCCAGTCGGGTTTCGTCGACGAGGTCTTCATGGTCTCGGCGCTGACCGGCGACGGGGTCGCGGACCTCCGTGAGGCCCTCGCCCGGGCCATGCCGCCGGGGCCGTGGCTCTATCCGGAGGACCAGGTCTCGGAGATGCCGGAGCGGCTGCTCGCCTCCGAGATCACCCGCGAGAAGCTGTTCCTGCGCCTGCACCAGGAACTGCCCTATGCGCTGACCGTCGAGACCGAGAACTGGACGGAACGCCCCGACGGCTCGGTGCGCATCGACCAGGTGATCTACGTCGCCCGCGAGGGCCACCGCGCCATCGTCCTTGGTCACGGCGGCCAGACCATCCGCCAGATCGGCAGGATGGCGCGCGAGGAGCTGTCGGAACTGCTGGCGCGGCCCGTGCACCTTTTCACCTTCGTCAAGGTGCGCGAGAAATGGCTCGACGACCCCGCCCGCTACAGGGAGATGGGGCTGGAGTTCCCGAAGGGCTGAACGCGACGGCGGCGGGACCGGACGGTCATCACGCAGAAATGCGGTGAACCGGTGCGGCGCCGCCCCGTATGTTGGACGCCATGCCTCGCACCTACCGCCGCAGGTTCACCCACGCCTTCGATCACCCCGTCGAGACGGTCTGGCCGGCGCTCGCCGACACGGCGCGTTTCAACGAGGCTGCCGGGTTCCCGAAACACCGCATCCGCGAGGAGGAGCAGCCCGACGGCTCGATCCGGCTGTTCGCCGAGGGCGCGGTCAATGGCGTCGAGCTGGCCTGGGAGGAATTTCCCGTCGAATGGGTGATGGGCCAGTGGTTCTGGCACTGGCGCGTGTTCTCGAAGGGGCCCTTCGCCACCATCGGCGCCATGGTCACCTTCGAGCCGCGCGAAGACGGCCCCGGCTGTCTCTGTCACTACGAGGTGGGCGCGACGCCGCGCACCGGCTTCGGCTGGGTGATCCTGAACTGGGGCTTCTTCGCCCGCGCCGAGAAGGATTTCCGGAGCCTCTGCGGGCAGGTCGCCGAATGGGCCGAAGGGGTCGCAAGGGTGCCCTACCGGGTGCCGGGGCACGCGCCGTCGGCGGCGGAACGGATGCGGATCGAGGCCATGGTCCGGCGGCTGGAGGAGAGCCCCTACGGTCACGGCCTGGGGCAGACGCTGGTGGACTGGGTGCTGGCGGCCCAGGAGGTCGATCTGGTGCGTATCCGCCCGCTGGCGCTCGCCCCCCAGCTCGGCGCCGGACCGCGGGCGATGGTCGAAACCATGCTGCAGGGTGTGCGCGAGGGCCTGCTGCAGCAGCGCTGGGACCTGCTCTGTCCGCGCTGCCGCGGCGCCAAGCTCTCGGCCGACGGACTCGACAGGCTGCCCGAGCGCGCCCATTGCGCGGCCTGCAATGTCGACTACGAACGCGATTTCGCGCGCAATGTGGAGCTGACCTTCACGCCCGCCCCGGCGCTCCGTCCGGTCTATGACGGCGAATACTGCCTGGGCGGGCCGATGTCGACGCCGCACGTCATGGCGCAGGTGCGCCTGGATCCCCGGGCAGCGCGGGACTGGCCGGGCGAACTGCCGCCGGGTCCCTACCGCGCCCGGGAACTGCGCGGCGGTCCCTATGCCGAGTTCGAACATGATGGCGGGGCGCTGCCCACCGTGGCGCTGGCCGAGGATGCGGTGACGCTTGGCGCGCCGGCGCCGACGGGGCGCATCGCCTTCCGCAACGACGACAGCAGCCTCCGCTATGCCCTGATAGAGCGCCGCGACTGGGCCATCGATGCGCTGACGGCGGAGCGCGCGACGGCGCTGCATGCTTTCCGCGACCTCTGCGCCGCCGACACACTGCGTCCCGGCGACGGCGCCGGCATCAGCCAGGTGGCGCTGATGTTCACGGACCTGAAGGGTTCCACCCGGCTCTACCGCAGCGCCGGCGACGCGCCCGCATACGCCGCCGTGCGCAGCCATTTCGTCTATCTCGCCGATCATGTCCGCCGCCATGACGGCGCGGTGGTGAAGACCATGGGTGACGCCGTTCTCGCCGCCTTCGCCGAGTCGCGCGACGCCCTCGCCTGCGCCGTCGCCATCCAGCGCGGCATGGATGCCTTCAATCTCCGCGAGCAGTCGGCGCTGGTGGTCAAGATCGGCATTCACGCCGGGGCCTGTCTGGCGGTGACGCTCAACCGCCGTCTGGACTATTTCGGTCAGACCGTGAACCTCGCCGCCCGCCTGCAGGACCAGTCACGGGGCGGCGACATCGTCTTTTCGGAAGCGGTGCGGGCGGATCCCACCGTCCGGGCGATGGCCGATGCGCTCTCGCCGACGCACGAATGCGCCGAACTGCGCGGCATTGATGAGGCGATCGCCTTCTGGCGCGCCGCCGCACCCTGAATTCGCTCCTTTTTAAGGGCGTGAGCGTTCGAATCGTCCGCCCGGGGCTGTTATACAGGGGCCATGGATGACCCTTTCGATCTCGGCGCCGCGGAGCCGGCCGGACGCGGCGAGGCGCGCTTTCCCTATCTGGAAACGCTGAATCCGCCCCAGCGCCAGGCGGTGGAGGCCCTGGACGGGCCCGTTCTGGTGCTGGCGGGCGCCGGCACCGGCAAGACGCGCGTGCTCACCACGCGGCTGGCGCACCTGCTCAATCTCGGCAAGGCCCGGCCCTGGGAAGTGCTGGCGGTGACCTTCACCAACAAGGCCGCCCGCGAGATGCACGACCGCGTCGGCCAGCTCATCGGCCAGGCCGTCGAAGGCGTCTGGCTGGGCACCTTCCACGCCATCGGCGTCCGCATCCTGCGCCGCCACGCCGAACTGGTGGGCCGCACCTCGGGCTTCACCATTCTCGACGACGACGATCAGCAGCGCCTGATCAAGCAGTTGCTGGAAGCCGAGGACATCGACGTCAAGCGCTGGCCGCCCAGGGCCTTCGCCTCGGTCATCGACGGCTGGAAGAACAAGGGGCTGACGCCGGCAAAGGTGCAGGAAGGCGATTCGGGCTTCGCCGACGGCAAGGCGAAGGCGCTCTACAAGCTCTACCAGGACAGGCTGCAGACGCTCAACGCCTGCGATTTCGGCGACCTGCTGCTGCTGACGACCGAACTCTTCCTCAACCATCCGGACGTGCTGGCCGACTATCACCGCCGCTTCCGCTACATCCTGGTCGACGAATACCAGGATACCAATGTCGCCCAGTATCTCTGGCTCCGGCTGCTGGCCCAGGGCGCGCGGAACATCTGCTGCGTCGGCGACGACGATCAGTCGATCTACGGCTGGCGCGGGGCGGAGGTCGGCAACATCCTGAAGTTCGAGACCGATTTTCCCGGCGCGAAGGTGATTCGCCTGGAGCAGAACTACCGCTCGACGGGGCCGATCCTGGAGGCGGCCAGCGGCCTGATCGCCAACAACGAGGACCGCCTGGGCAAGACGCTCTGGACCGACGTGCCCGACGGCGAGAAGCTGGTCGTGCAGGGCGTCTGGGACGGCGAAGAGGAAGCGCGCCAGATCGGCGAGGAGATCGAGGCGCTGCAGCGCAGGGGCGAAAGCCTCAGCCAAGTCGCCATCCTGGTCCGCGCCACCTTCCAGATGCGCTATTTCGAGGACCGCTTCATCGAGATCGGCCTGCCCTACCAGATCGTCGGGGGGGTGCGCTTCTACCAGCGCCAGGAGATCAAGGACGCCACCTGCTATCTCCAGATCATAGCCCAGCCGGACAACGACCTAGCCTTCGAGCGCATCGTCAACACGCCGAAGCGCGGCCTGGGCGACGCCACCGTCCAGAAGCTTCACCAGATCGCGCGGACGGCGCGCCAGTCCCTCTACCGCGCCGCCGAGGCCATCGTGGAGACCGAGGAACTGGGGCCGAAGGCCCGGGGCAGCCTGAAGCGGCTGATGGAGGATTTCGCCCGCTGGCGGCTGCAGGCCCCGGACCTCTCGCCGGCGGAGCTGGCCGAGGTGGTGCTGGAGGAATCGGGCTACACGGAGATGTGGCAGCGCGACAAGAGCCCGCAGGCCCCGGCGAAACTGGACAACCTGAAAGAAATGGTCTTCGCCATGGAGGACCATGAGACGCTGGCGAGCTATCTCGAGCACATCGCCCTGGTGCAGGCCAACGACGCCTCGAATTCCACCGAGAAGGTTTCGGTCATGACCCTGCATGCGGCAAAGGGTCTGGAGTTCGACAGCGTCTTCCTGCCGGGCTGGGAGGAGGAGGTCTTCCCCAACCGCCGCGCCCTGGAGGAGACCGGGACGCGCGGCCTGGAGGAGGAACGCCGGCTGGCCTATGTCGGCATCACGCGGGCGCGGCGGCGGGCCTATGTGTTCCACGCGGCCAACCGCCGGGTGTTCAACGAGTGGCGATCGGGCATCCCCAGCCGTTTCATCGACGAACTGCCCGAGCAGGCGGTCGAGGTGCGTACCGAGACCGGACTCTACGGCGGCCGGGCTGCGGCGGGCGGCTTCGGCGAGCACGACCAGCGCCCGGGACAGGGCAGTTTCGTCTACGATGCGCCCTGGCTGGCGGCGACCCAGCGGCTGAAGCAGCGCGGCTACCGCGCCGGGGGCTACGCCCGGCCGAAGACCATCGAGGGCCGGGCCGAGCGCGTGGAGACGGTGGAGGCGCCGCGACGTTTCGAGACGGGCGAGCGGGTCTTCCACCAGAAGTTCGGCTATGGCGCCGTGGTCGCGATCGACGGCAATCATCTGCAGATCGAGTTCGAAAAGGCCGGCCGCAAGAAGGTCGTCGCCGCCTTCGTCGATCCGGCGTGAGTCCCGCCTGACGCCGCGTCCGCCGGGCTTCGCGGCGGATGACAAAAAAAGTTCATTCGGGGCTGTTGACAGCTCGGCGGGCGGGGGCCTATAAGCCGCCTCCGCTGACGGGGCGAACACCCCGAAGGCGGGGGCGCCGGGCCCGATGGGTCCTGGCGCCTTTTGGTCTCCGAGAGATCAACGCTCTTTGACATTGTGGTTATATGGAAGGGGATATGCGGCTGGCGGCTGGTGCTGTCCGGACTGTCTGGTGACGGTTCGCGGTACGTT